>CAJDTV010000017.1_pt1 | contig 49019 bp, 37 predicted proteins | sample 7389921 | NCBI WGS metagenome assembly CAJDTV01 (sample SAMEA7055654, study PRJEB34461) | soil metagenome | biome: terrestrial ecosystem; feature: Peninsula; material: soil | place: Antarctica | collected 2016 | reverse complement strand
CGGCCGTGATAGGCCATGTTGAGCTGCACGCCGCGCTTCTGGATGGCCAGCGTCATGACGACGCCCACGTACTCCTGCGGCATGTACAGGTGCACGGTGACGATCGGCTCGCGGATCTCGCTCATCTTGCCGACCTCGGGCATCTTGGCCGGGTTCTCGACCATCATGACTTCGCCGTCGTTCTTGACCACCTGATAGACCACGCTCGGCGCGGTCGTGATCAGGTCCTGATCGAATTCGCGCTCCAGTCGTTCCTGCACGATCTCCATGTGCAGCAGGCCCAGAAAGCCGCAACGAAAGCCGAAGCCAAGCGCCTGGCTCACTTCGGGTTCGTAGTGCAGCGAGGCGTCGTTGAGCTTGAGCTTTTCAAGCGCGTCGCGCAGCTGCTCGTACTCGCTCGCCTCGGTCGGATAGAGGCCTGCAAACACCTGCGGCTGGATTTCCTTGAAGCCGGGCAATGCCTCGATGGCCGTGGCCGCCGCGCCGCCGCTGCCGGTCTTGATGAGCGTCACGGTGTCACCGACCTTGGCGGCCTGCAGCTCCCGGATGCCGGCAATGATGTAGCCCACCTCGCCAGCCTCGAGTGCCGCGCGTGGCTCGTTGGCCGGCGTGAAAACGCCCAGGTTGTCTGCGTTGTATGTCGCGCCCGAGGCCATCATTTTGATCCGCTCGCCCTTGGCGAGACGGCCATCGACCACCCGTACCAGCATCACGACACCCACATAGGGGTCGAACCAACTGTCGATGATCATCGCGCGCAGCGGGCCGTCAGGGTTGCCACGCGGCGCTGGCACCTTGGCCACCACCGCCTCCAGAATTTCGTCGATGCCCAGGCCGGTCTTGGCCGAGCAGGGAATCGCGTCGGACGCGTCGATGCCGATCACGTCTTCGATCTCGGTGCGAGCGTTGTCCGGATCGGCATTGGGCAGATCCATCTTGTTCAGGACCGGCACCACTTCAACGCCCAGGTCGAGTGCGGTGTAGCAATTGGCCACCGTCTGCGCTTCAACACCCTGCGATGCATCGACGACGAGCAACGCGCCTTCGCATGCCGAGAGCGAGCGGCTCACTTCGTAGGAGAAATCGACGTGCCCTGGCGTGTCGATCAGATTGAGGTTGTAGACCTGCCCATCACGCGCCTTGTAGTGCAGCGCGGCGGTCTGCGCCTTGATGGTTATCCCACGCTCTTTTTCGATCTCCATCGAGTCGAGGACCTGCGCTTGCATCTCGCGCGCAGCGAGCCCGCCGCAACGCTGGATAAGCCGGTCGGCAAGCGTCGACTTGCCATGATCGATATGCGCAATGATCGAAAAATTTCTGATGTGATTCATCAACGGGAACGCTTAAGTACTTGAATTGACTGGTGCACTTGCGCACGGCAGACAAGAAAAAAGGGCGCGTCCGAAATAGACGCGCCCTGAACCAACAAGCAATGGCAACTGCAGTAGTTGGGACTTCATTGTAGGGAAAAAGGGCGAGGCGTACATGCTCGGGCTGCTGCCGCAGAGGTCGTTGCAGGCCAGCAACAAGAACTTATCAACAACTTATCAACAATAACTGTGCACTTGCTTCTGGACAACTTGTGGGTGATCTGTGGAGCACCGGTGGACTTCCGGGTGCGATGTCGTATTGTGAACCGCGCGTGCTTCCTTATATCGAAGCTATCCCGCAACGCACCGTTATTCTACCGAAACAGATCCTTAGATATCCACAAAGTTAGCCGATACCAACACGTTTTCCGGTTCAGATCGATTTCAGAAATATTTTTCTGGCCGGCTTGCCGCGATATGGGGTCGGCGGGAAAACCCTGAAACACCGCCGGTCGCACCGGGATTTTGGAGCCGCCTGATCAGCGGGCCGGCTTGATCAATGCGTATTGTGCCCACTCGCCGCGCCGGAACAACACACTGATCGCCTTCGATTTTTCGACCTTGCCCAGTGCACTGTCAAGCTCCTTGACGTTGGCAATCTCGACGTTACCGACGGCGAGGATCACGTCACCCTCACGCAGACCGGCGCGAGTAGCGGCGCCGCTAGTGGCGTCGATTTTCACGCCACCCTTGAGTTTGAGCGTCTTCCTTTGTGCGTCGCCCAGGTCGCTGACCATCAGTCCAAGAGATTTGGCGGCCTCCGACGCGGCAGGTTTGGTCGCCGGCTCGTTGCGCTCGGCAATGCGCTTGACGGGTTTTTCAGGCTCAATCTCGGCAATGATGACAGTCAGATCGCGCGTGCCGCCGCGGCGAAACACCGTCATGGCGCTGCGCGTGCCTGGCTTGGTGTTGCCCACCAATCGCGGCAGGTCGCTCGGCTTGTCGATCGTCTTGCCGTCGAATTTGACAATGATGTCGCCCGCCTCAACGCCGGCCTTCTCGGCCGGCGAACCGGCCTCGACGCTGCGCACCAGCGCACCATGCGCCTTGCCCAGTCCGATGGACTCGGCGACATCCTTGCTGACCTGGTCGATCTGCACGCCAATGCGGCCACGCGACACGCGGCCGCTGGCGCGCAGCTGGTCACTGACACGAATGGCCTCGTCGATCGGGATCGAGAACGAAATCCCCATGAAGCCGCCCGAGCGCGAATAGATCTGGCTGTTGATGCCGACCACCTCGCCGCGCATGTTGATCAGCGGGCCGCCTGAGTTACCCGGGTTGATGGCCACATCGGTCTGGATGAAAGGCAGATAGTCGCCCGTGTCGCGCTGTTTGGCGCTGACGATGCCCGCCGTGACGGTGTTGTCCAGACCGAACGGAGAGCCAATGGCCATGACCCATTCACCGACCCGCAGCTTGGATACGTCGCCCAACTTGACGGCGGGCAGCGCGGTGGCGTCGATCTTGACGACCGCCACATCGGTGCGCTTGTCGGCACCGATGATTTTTGCCTTGAACTCGCGCTTGTCGGTCAGCGTGACCAGCACCTCAGAGGCATCGTCGACCACATGCGCATTGGTCATGACGTAGCCATCGTTGGTCAGGATGAAGCCGGAGGCGACGCCGCGCGGACGCTCTTCTTCTTGCGGCGACTGCGGCGGGCCCTTGCGCGGGCCCGAACGCGGCGTGCCCGGCATCGGTTGGCCAAAGAAACGACGGAAGAATTCCTGCATCTCTTCATCCATTTCTGGATTGTTGCCCTGGGCCGCCACTTTCTCGACGGTTCGGATGTTAACCACGGAGGGGCCCACCTGATCCACCAGATCCGTAAAGTCGGGCAGTGTGCGCTGCTGCGCCATGGCGGGCGTCACGGGCAGCATTGCGCCCGTAGCCAGCACTGCCAGCGCGCAGGTCAATAAGCACGATCGGAATTTTCTTCCCTCAACTCTGAACATCATCGTTATTTCTTTCAGTTGAACTGCTGTAAATCATGGCGCCGCGCACTGCACCGTCGGGGCCGAAGGGGTTAAGTGCACGGGCGTCAGCGCGTCCGGACCAGGCTGCGAGCGAAGGCTTCCAGCGTTCGGGCCGGCACCTCACCGACGGCCGTGAGCCACCAGTCAGCGTCCTTGCCGGACAGGCGACGCGTGATGGTGTGCGTGGCGCCCAGCACCAGAAACCCTTCTTGCCGCGGCTGCTGCGCATCGTAGGGCTCGAGGAACAACGAAACCGATGCCAAGCCATCCGAGAAAATCCATTGCATGGTGTGGTCTTGCACGGCACCTTCGCCCATTGCACGTTGATAGCAACTGATCGCGTCAAAGCCCGCCACTGGGCTTTCAAGGGCCCAGCCTTCGTTCACGGGAGTCGTGCGCTGGAGGCGGGTCTTTTCCACCCGATAGCCTGCCGTGTTCTTCATCATCCGGGCCAACGCACGAGCCTTGACTGGCGCGTCGAGCTCCAGCTCGGAGAAGGCCGACTGCTCTACCACACGGCCTCCTGCGTCGAGGGTTTGCAGCTTGACTACCAACCCGGAGCGGCTCCCGCTCCAGATCCGGTAGCCGAACCGCAGCGCATCACGCGGCACCAACTGCACCACCTCAGCATCCAAGCCGGCCACCCGACCTCGGCCGATCACCCGGATGTCATAAAAATCGTCAATGGCCGACCGCGGCGCACCGGGCAGGTTCGGGAACAGTTCGAGGTTCTCGCGTCGCTCCGTCTTGACGACATGCGCTTCGGGCCAGAAGGTAGACACTTCATTGTTGCGACGAAAGATCGAGCGCGGCGGCCCCGAGAGAGTCTCGATGCGCTCCATCTGGAGATCACCTTCGCGCGCATGCCAAATGCGGGCGCTCGACAAGTTGCCGGTAGGCACCGACACCACGAAAGTGCCGACGTATGAGCGTTGGCGCGCGGCCGCGCTCGTGCGCTGCAGCCACGCAGTCACTCCATGCGACGCTTCAGCAACAGCGAAGGGTGGCGTCGTGACGGCCGGCCCGGACTCCGCGCGCGGCTGCGCAGTGGCCAATGGCACGAAAAAAAATACGGCCCATAGCAGTGCCGCCAGCGCGCGCCCGATCGGGATCGACAGGCTTATGGCCATAACGCCTCACCTGCGCTCATCGCGACGGTTCTTCGAACGTCGCGTTGCGCATGAATCCGGATGGCATCGACGATCGTCCCATCTCCTGGTGCGCTGCCAAAAATTGGTCAAGCCGATGGTCACGCAGCACGACCTGCGGCGGTCCTCCGGCAGTGTTGCCGACCGCGATGCGGGTCAATGCCCCCGACACACCCCCATTCAAATCCGGCGGCTGCGAGGCAGCCAACACGGAGGCGCTCGCCAGCTTCGGTTGTCCGCCCTGCGCCATCTGCGCCCCGACAGGCAGAGTGCTGCCACCCACCCAGTTCCAGCTCACGGCCGCAGCAGCAGCCAAAGACGCCAAACCTGCCACCAGCTTCCAACGAAAAACCGGCGCATTGGCGGCCTCGGCGCGGCGCGGCAGCCGCGCCCGGACCGAAAGCGGCGCCAATACCCCCGGATCGATGCGCTCGCCGGCGAGGCGCTGCTGCAGTCGCGCCACAAAGCCCGCGCCATCGGTGCAGGGCATGTGTCCGCCAGACCGTAACACGTCCCCGACCAGATGGTAGATGCGCCAGGTCGCCAACAGCTCACTTTGCGTGCCGACTTTATCCACCGCGCGTGCGAACTCGTCGCCCTGAAGGCGACCGTCGGCCAGCGCAGACACATCTTCATCGTGTTGCCTCATCTCATTCATGTGCTTCACCTGCTTACCAACGTTTGCCCGATTGGTTGTCCAGTAACGGCTTGACCCGCGCCGAAATGGCCTCGCGAGCCCGAAAAATCCGCGATCGCACCGTGCCTATCGGGCAGTTCATCAATTCGGAAATTTCTTCATAGCTCATGCCGTCGATTTCGCGCAGCGTCACCGCCTGCCGCAATTCGGCTGGCAACGCCGCCATCGCCGCGTCTACTGCAGCAGCAATTTCCTTGGCCGCCAGCACGGATTCAGGAGTCTCGTCGCTGATTGGTTCGTTTCGGGGCCGGTAAGTTTCATCCTCGTCCTCCGTTGGCCGAAAAGCGCTTTCTGACACCGTTGGGTCGCGCTTCATGTCGAGCAGCGCCTTCTTGGCTGTGTTGACCGCGATCCGGTAGAGCCAGGTGTAGAACTGCGCCTCGCCGCGAAACTGGTGCAACGCCCGGTAGGCGCGGATGAAAGTCTCTTGCGCGATGTCCTCCACCAGATCGACGTCGCGCACCATGCGCCCGATCAGCCGTTCGATGCGGCGCTGGTACTTGATGACCAGCAGTTCGAACGCCTTCTGATCACCCGCCACGGTGCGCTGGACCAGCTGTAAATCAACTTCGCCCGGCTTCGGCTCGGCCGCAGCAGGCGCTGCCCCATCACCAGCCTCTGGCGGCATGGGAGGTGCGGACGGGGGCGAAGCAGTCATGAAATCGAGGTGGGCGCATGGGCGCCAGACGCGCGCGCAAAAGGCAGCGCGGTGGCAGGCTCTGCCGCCGGAGGGCGCGAATATACCGCGCGGCGCAGATCGTGCCAGTGTCCGCGGGACGCGCACCGTTCGAGCCACAGCCATTGCAACGGCTGCCCCGGCTGCGTCAGGCGCACGCACAGCCAGAACTGGCTGTCGAGGTGCACGCCGATCTGCGCCGCCTGCAACGGCCGGGACCCCGAAAGCGAGCAACGTTGGCCGTCAAAACACACCCCGGCGAGCGGGCGTCGCCAGCCGGCCTGCCACCCGGCTACGCCAGCCAGCAGCACACTCAGCGCCAACAGCATACGCCGCCAGGAAATGCTATCCCATAGAAAGCACACCGCACCCGCACAGCAAGCGCCAACGACCCCAACGACCATCAGAAGGCGGCCCGCATTGCGCCAGCGCCCCACCGGATAGGCCACCGAAGGGGGCGCTGTGCATGGAAGAACCGCGATCAAGCGCGCTTGAACACCAGCGTTCCGTTGGTGCCGCCGAAACCGAAGTTGTTCTTCACCGCGATGTCGATCTTGAGGTCTCGTGCTTCGTTGGCACAGAAATCAAGGTCGCACTCGGGGTCTTGATGAAGGATGTTGATGGTGGGTGGACTCTTCTGGTGGGACAGCGCCAGCACGGTAAAGACCGACTCGATGCCGCCGGCGCCCCCCAGCAGATGGCCCGTCATGGACTTGGTCGAGCTCACCACCAGCTTTTTCGCGTGATCGCCAAAAGCCAGCTTGATGGCATTTGTCTCGTTCAGGTCACCGATGGGAGTAGAGGTGCCATGCGCATTGATGTAGTCGACCTGATCGGTGTTGACGCCGGCATTGGCCAGCGCGACCTGCATCGAGCGACGCGGACCGTCCACGTTGGGGGACGTCATATGGTACGCATCGCCACTCATGCCAAAGCCCACGATTTCGGCGTAGATTTTGGCGCCGCGTGCCTTCGCGTGCTCATATTCCTCCAGCACCACGACGCCGGCGCCCTCGCCCAGCACAAAGCCGTCACGGTCCCTGTCCCAAGGGCGAGACGCAGTCCCGGGGTCGTCGTTACGCGTCGAAACCGCACGCGCGGCTGCAAAACCGCCCAGCCCGAGCGGCGAAATCGTCGCTTCGGCACCGCCGGCGACCATGACATCGCAATCGCCGTGCTCGATCATCCGCGCCGAGATGCCGATGGCGTGCAGCCCGGTGGTGCATGCCGTGACGATGGCGATGTTCGGGCCCTTGAAGCCGTACTGGATGGAAACGTGGCCCGAAATCATGTTGATGATCGACGCCGGCACGAAGAACGGCGACACACGGCGCGGGCCGCGTTTTTCCAACTCTGCATGCATGGATTCGATCAGCGGCAAGCCGCCGATGCCCGATCCGATATTGCAGCCGATGCGCGCCGCCTCGTCGGGCGACAGGTCGTCGCCGGTCTTGAGACCGCTATCTCGCACCGCCTGCATGGCGGCCGCCATTCCGAGATGGATGAAGCGATCCATATGGCGCGCTTCTTTTTCGGAGATGTACTGCGTGATGTCGAAGCCCTTGACCTCGCCCGCGATGTGGCAGGAAAAAGCAGTGGCGTCAAACGCAGTGATGGTGTCGATGCCCGATTGGCCGGCCAAGACGTTGGACCAGGATTCGGCCACCGTGTTCCCGACAGGCGAAATGCAACCGAGCCCGGTCACGACGACGCGGCGTAGAGTCATGCCGTCAAACCTTTCTGGAAGCGCTGGAACACCATTGCCCGGTCCGCACGCACCGCAAGAGTGTCGCGCGCCGTAGGGTGTCAGCGGGCCGCTCAGGCCTTTTGATGCTGGGTGGCGTAGTCGACGGCGTTTTGCACCGTCGTGATTTTTTCGGCGTCCTCGTCCGGGATTTCGATGCCGAACTCGTCTTCGAGTGCCATCACGAGTTCAACCGTGTCGAGGGAGTCGGCGCCGAGATCGGCCACGAAAGCCTTCTCATTGGTGACTTGTGACTCTTCCACGCCGAGTTGCTCGGCGATGATTTTTTTGACACGTGCTTCGATATCGCTCATTGGGTTCCCTCTGGGGGTTTATAAAGAATCGGTGGATTTTAGACGACCGGAGCGAGGCATTTTCCACCCCGGCCTTACGGAAAATGAGGGCGCGCCGAAGCTACATATACATGCCGCCGTTGACATGCAGTTCCTGCCCGGTCACGTAGCCGGCCTGCGGCGACGCAAGGTAGGCCACGGCTTGGGCGATGTCGGCCGGCTTGCCCAGATGGCCCAGTGGAATTTGCGCCAGCAGCGCTTGCTGCTGGGCTTCTGGCAGGTTGGCCGTCATGTCCGTTTCGATGAATCCGGGCGCCACGCAATTGACCGTGATGCTGCGGCTGCCTAGCTCGCGCGCCAATGCCCGAGTCATGCCGGCGACGCCGGCCTTGGCCGCCGCGTAGTTGGCCTGGCCGGCATTGCCCGAGGCGCCGACCACGCTGGTGATGCTGATGATGCGCCCGTAGCGCTGCTTCATCATCGGGCGGATGACCGCGCGCGACAGACGGAACACCGCTTTCAGGTTGGTATCGAGCACCGCGTCCCAATCGTCGTCCTTCAGGCGCATGGCGAGCGTATCGCGCGTGATGCCGGCGTTGTTGACCAGCACGTGCAAGGCGCCGTAGGCCTTGACGATTTCCTCGATTAACGCGTCGACCGCCGGGCCATCGTTCACATCCAGCACCAGGCCTCGCCCGTCAAACGCGCTCAGCGCGGTCGTGATCCTGCCCGCGCCCTCCTGCGTGGTGCCGGTGCCGATGACCTTCAGGCCACGTTGCGCGAGTTCGAGCACGATCGCCGCGCCAATGCCGCGCGTGGCGCCGGTGACCAGTGCGATCTGTCCGTCGAATTTGGGAATGCTCATGGGAGGAGTGTCGCGGCTCAGGCGGTCAACTGGCAAGCAGTTGCCGGGTATCGGCAAGTGTCGCGGGGTCGTACAGAGCGGCGACGGTCAATTCCGGGGCAATGCGCCTGGTCATGCCGGCCAGCACCCGGCCCGGCCCGCACTCAATGATCGCGTCGATACGCCCGCCCGCCGATGCGCCCGCACTGAATGCGGCAATGGCTTTGACGCTTTCGACCCAGCGCACGGGACCTGCCGCCTGGCGCACCAGCGCGTCGCGGATGCGTTCGGGATCGGTTTCGACCGCCACGTCCACGTTGTTGACCACCGGAATTTCCGGCGGCGCCAAAGAAAGGTCAGCCAGCCTGGCGCGCAGGGCTTGCGCTGCCGGCTTCATCAGGCTCGAATGGAATGGCGCCGACACCAGCAACGGCAGCGCGCGCTTGGCGCCGTTGGCTTTAAGTACTTCGCAGGCTGTCTCGACCGCCGCCTTGCTGCCCGCGATCACGGTTTGCAATGGATCATTGAAGTTCACCGCCTCGACGATTTCGGCACTGTTGGGGCCGAAAACCGCCGTGACCTCTGCGCACCCATCTATCACTTTCGCGGCCTCCATGCCCAGAATGGCGGCCATGGCACCGGTGCCGACCGGCACGGCTTGCTGCATGGCCTCTGCCCGGAAACGCACCAGCGGCGCGGCTTGCGCCAGCGTTAGCACACCCGAGGCGACCAGCGCCGAATATTCGCCCAGCGAGTGACCCGCAACCACCGAAGGCCGCGCACCGCCCTCGGCCACCCAAGCGCGCCAGGCGGCCACACCGGCCACCAGCATGACGGGCTGCGTGTTGGTGGTCAGGGCCAGCGTTTCCTTGGATCCGCCGTGAATCAGCTTGGCGACGTCCTCGCCGAGCGCGTCGGAGGCTTCGCGCACGGTTTCGATGACCGCGGGATGATCGCCCCAAGCGTCAAGCATGCCGACGGCCTGCGAACCCTGGCCGGGGAAGACGAAAGCAAATGACTTCATTTTCTATGTGTCGAATCAGGCATTAGCGCCCGACGGATCTGCCCATACAACTATAAATTCAACAGCACCGCGCCCCAAGTAAAGCCACCGCCGACACCTTCCAGCATGACGGTGTCGCCTCTTTTTACCTTGCCACTGCGCACTGCCACGTCGAGTGCCAACGGGATGGATGCCGCCGAGGTGTTGCCATGCTCGTCGACCGTCACGATCAGCCGGTCCGGCGCCAGCTTCAGCTTTTTCGCCGTGCTCTGCATGATGCGGATATTGGCTTGATGCGGGATCAGCCAGTCAATATCCGCTTCGGTCTTTCCAGCCTTGGCCAAGGTGACGCGAGCGCAATCCTCCAGCACGCGCACGGCGAGCTTGAAGACCGCCTGGCCGTCCATCTGCAGCAGTGGCTTGCCGAGCACATGGCCGCCGCTGAAATGACCTGGAACGCACAAGATACCGGCGTGCTTACCGTCCGCATGCAGATCACTCGCCAGAATTCCGGGCGTCTGGCTCGCCTCCAGCACCACCGCGCCGGCACCGTCGCCAAACAGGACGCAGGTGGACCGGTCATTGAAATCTAGGATGCGCGAAAACACTTCGGAGCCGATCACGAGGGCGCAGCGCGCTCCACCGGTGCGAATCATCGCGTCGGCCACTGTCAGCGCATAAACGAAGCCGCTGCACACGGCCTGCAGATCAAACACCGGGCACCCCGCGATGCCAAGCTTGTGCTGAAGGATCGCGGCCGACGACGGAAACACCATGTCGGGCGTCGAAGTTGCAACGATGATCAGGTCGATGTCGTTCGCGCTTCGCCCCGCCGCCGCCAGCGCATTTTGGGAAGCTTCCAGCGCCAAATCACTGCAGGTGACGTCGGGCGCGGCGAAATGACGTGCACGGATGCCTGTGCGCTCGACGATCCAGTCGTCAGACGTTTCAATGCCGCGTTGCGCCAGTTCACGCGCGAGATCGTCATTCGTCACCCGACGCGGCGGCAGGTAACTGCCGGTGCCCGTGATTCGTGAATAAGGGGAAGAAATCATCAGCCGGGTAGTGCCACATTGGGTACAGGCACCGCCGCCGCCGGCCGCGCAAGTAGCGGCGCGGCATGGGCAATTCGGGCCCGCACACGGTCGAGCAGGTTGTTGCGAGCGGCATCATAAGCGCGATCGAGCGCATGCCCGAAGGCCACCGCATCGGCTGAGCCGTGGCTCTTGAAGACGAGTCCGCGCAAACCGAGCAGCGCAGCGCCGTTGTAGCGCCGATGATCGAGTCGGACTTTGATTGCTTTTAGTATCGGATAGGCGATGACCGCAGCAGCTTTGGTCGCGATGTTGCGTGAAAACTCGACACGAATAAGATCGCCGATCATTGACGCGACTCCTTCGCTGGCTTTCAACGCCACATTCCCAACAAACCCATCGCATACGACGATATCGGTCGTCCCCTTGAAAATGTCGTTCCCTTCAACACTGCCATAAAAGTTGAGGTCTTCAGTTTTTCCAGCAATTCGAAGCAATTGACCCGCTTTTTTGATGACTTCGCTGCCCTTTATGGCTTCTTCACCCACATTGAGCAAACCCACCGACGGCGATTCATTGCCCGTCAGCGATGACACCAGTGCCGAGCCGAGGACTGCGAACTGAAGCAGATCCTCAGCGTCGCACTCGACATTGGCCCCCAAATCGAGAACCGTCGTCGCGCCACCCTTGGCATTGGGCAGTTGAGGGGCAAGCGCAGGCCGATCAATTCCGTTGAGTGTTTTCAGCAGATAACGGGCAATGGCCATCAGTGCGCCGGTGTTGCCCGCCGAGACCGCCGCTTGGGCGGCACCATCCTTGACCTGCTGGATTGCAACGCGCATCGACGAATCTTTTTTCTTGCGCAGGGCAACTTCTATCGAATCGTCCATACCCACCACTTCGCTAGCGGCGACGATACGTGCCCGCGGGTGGGAGAACCCGACCAGTACGGCTGGTTGCCCCACCAACAGCAATGAGGCTTCGGCGTGCCGATCAAGAAACGCGCGGCAGGCCACCAAGGTGACTTGGTGACCATGGTCGCCTCCCATGCAATCGACGGCGAGCGTGATTGCAGCGGACGGGGCGGTGGGCGTGAAGGCGAAGGGCGTAGGCATCAAAACAAAGGCCCGATGCTACGGCAAGAGTAGCTTCGGGCCCCAGCGTTGAAGGCGTGGTTCAGGCTTCGGACTTGGTCTTGATCACCTTGCGGCCACGATAAAAACCGTTGGGGCTGATGTGGTGACGCAGATGAATCTCGCCGGTGGTCGGCTCTACAGCGATCCCGGGCGCGTCCAACGCGTTGTGGGAACGATGCATGCCGCGCTTGGAGGGCGATTTTTTGTTTTGCTGGACAGCCATGACGGCTCCTGGACTTGAATGGTGTCAGTGAATTTGTGGGCGGCGCTCAAATGATGGCAGGGGCCAAAACACCGAAGGCGGCGTGCACGAAGCCTGCGATTATAGCGCAGCGGGGCTACAAACCGTTAGTCAGCCGAACCGCCTTTGCGTGGATGCAACGCGCCCAGCATGGCGAACGGATGGGGTCGCTCCTCCTCGGCGGTGTCGAAATCCGCGTCGGCGACGCTCAGGCGGGGTGGCTGTGGGCACGTGTCATGACGCGGTGTGGCGGGGATTGCCATCAACAATTCGTCCTCAATGAGCGCATGCAAGTCAAATTCCTGGCTGACGGCGAGCACGTCTTCGTCAGCCTCCTCGTCCTCGACCTCGGCGGTCGCCTCATCCGCCGCGAAGCGAAACCAGCGATCAACCTGCAGGCGCGTATCCACCGGCGCCAGGCAGCGCTGGCAAACCAAGGGCAGCGTGACGTCAACACGCAGGTGCAACCACGGTTGTGCGATGCCCAGTGGGCCTGCGCGCTGCTCGCCTACGGCCCTCCATTGAACGATGAGACCCGGCGCCGGTGCTTCGGCGTCAGCCCCCAGGCGCGGATACTTTAGTAAGGCGTCTTGCGCCGACAGCGTCGCGGCGACTTCGGCAAACCGACCGACATCGAGGCGAGCGGGAGAAAACTGATTCATCGACAGAAGTCTAAACCGCTCACGCACAATTGCACCCATGCCACGCACCGTGATCCTTGCTTCGACTTCGCCCTACCGCCGCGCACTGCTCACACGCCTGCGGCTGCCGTTCGTGGTCGAATCGCCGGATGTGGACGAAACGCCCCTGGCTGGAGAAAGACCGCAAACTCTGGCCCAACGATTGGCGTTGGAGAAAGCCCAGTCGGTCGCCCAGCGCTTTCCCGAAGCCATCGTGATCGGGTCCGACCAAGTGGCCGATCTGGCCGGTGAACCGCTTGGCAAACCGGGTGACCATGCGTGCGCCACGGCGCAGCTGCGGCGCATGCGCGGCCGGACCTTGGTGTTCCAGACTGCCGTGGCGGTGGTTTGCCGTGGTACGGGCTTTGCTCAGCATGAGCTGGCGCCCGTGCGCGTCGTGTTCCGCAACCTCAGCGACGCGGCAATCGAGGCTTATCTGCAGGCCGAGCAACCTTACGACTGCGCCGGCAGTGCCAAGAGCGAGGGCCTGGGCATTGCCCTGCTCGACGCCATCGACAGCGACGACCCCACAGCCCTCGTGGGTCTGCCCCTGATTCGCACTTGCCGGATGCTGCGCGCCGCTGGCATCGATCTGTTGTGAGCAACATCCCAACGCCCGAGACTGCTGGCCCGCATGAATTGTCTGGCACCGCGTCCGGTGGCGAGCGCGACGAACGAGCCATGCCCGACGGCAGACTCGTTTTGGTGCCGGCGCCGCTCGACTTTGGTTGTCACGAACAGGCACCGCTGGGAGACGCCCTGCCGCTCGGCACGCTGCAAGCCGCCGCCCGGCTGACGCACTGGATTTGCGAAAACGCGAAGTCGGCACGCGCCTACCTCAGACGCATCGACGCCGTGACTCCCCTTGCCGCGCCACTGCAGATGCAGCAGCTCCAGGAGTTGCCCCACGAGGTGCACAAAAAAGGCGACCACCAAGGCAAATTCGACGCCCGGCCGCTGCTGGCACCGGCACTGGCAGGGCACGACATCGGCTTGCTGAGCGAGGCCGGCATGCCCGCAGTGGCCGATCCCGGTTCTTCGGTGGTGCGTGCGGCCCACGAGCTGGGCATTGTTGTAACACCTCTCGTCGGCCCCGTCTCCCTGCTGTTGGCCCTGGCGGCCAGCGGCCTCAACGGCCAGAACTTCGCCTTCGTCGGCTATTTGCCGCAGGATGCGGCGGCGCGCGTGCAGCGCATCCGCGAGCTGGAGGCATTGGCGCTCAAGACCGGCCAGACGCAGATTTTTATCGAAACGCCCTATCGCAACGCCGTGCTGCTGCAGGCGCTGCTGGGAGCGCTACAACACAGCACGCGGCTTTCGGTGTCACGCGGGATCACACTGGCGGCTGCGACGTTCCACAGTGCGACCGCCAAGCAGTGGCGCGTCCGCCCCCGGGCCGTCGACGAACGATTGCCCGCGGTGTTCGCGATCGGGCGCTGACCTTGACCGACAGCCCATCTGCCATAGCAGCCCGCGCACGCTGGGCGCTACGCAGTTTGTTCTTTTGCTCCGGCTTCATCTTCGCGACGTGGGGCGTCCACGTTCCGACCGTCAAATTGCATTATCGAATCGACGAGGCACAGCTTGGCCTGGCCATGCTAGCAGCGGGTGGGGGGGCGCTGCTCGGTCTCCTGCGCGCCAGCAACTGGATCGGACGGTACGGGCCGCGCCCCGTGACCGGACTGTGCGGCGTGGTTTACGCGCTGCTGCTGGCCGGGCTGATCGCGATGCCCGGTTATACGGCGTTACTGGGCCTGCTGATGCTGTTCGGCATTGTCACCAGCGTGTTCGACGTCGCCATCAACACCGAAGCGGCCCAACTCGAGCTGCAAAGTGACCGCCCCTTGATGAGCGGCATGCACGGCATGTTCAGTCTGGGCGGCATGGTGGGCGCGATCAGCGGAGGCGCCGCGCTAGCTGCCGGCATGGCGGCGCAGCAGCACTTGCTGTGGGTGGCGGCTGCGATGGCACTTGCCATTGCGCTGTCGGCAGCGCGCATGTTGCCCCGGCCGGCTGCGATTGCTGATGACGGCAGCGCCGGGCCGGGCTTTCGCCTGCCGCGCGGCGCGCTCGCGATGTTGGGTCTGCTGGCCGCGCTGGGGCTGGTCGCCGAAGGCGCTGTCTACGACTGGAGCGTGCTGTACATGCAGCAAGAGCTGGGCAGTCCCCAGCAGCAGGCGGCACTGGCATACGCCAGCTTTTCTGCCGCGATGGCGGCGACCCGTTTCATGGGCGATGCGTTACGTTGGCGCGTGACGCCGAAGGTGCTGTTGCGCGCCAGCGCGCTGCTGGCAGCCGCCGCGATGACGCTGGTGCTAATGGCCGATTCACCCTGGCTCGCGCTGCTCGGCTTCGCGGGAGTCGGCATCGGCTTCGCCAATGTGGTGCCGCTGTTGTTTTCGGCGGCGGCACGGGTGCCCGGCGCCGCGCCGGCACGCAGCATTGCCGCCGTCTCGGGAGTGGCCTATCTGGGGTTCATGGCCGGTCCGCCGGTGATCGGCTTTCTGGCTCAAATCAGCTCGCTGACCACGGCGCTCTACGTGGTGGTCGCGTTTGCGTTGGCGCTGGCTGCGTCTGCGCATCACGCCGGCACGCAATGAATCGCACCGGCGGGCAGCCAGTTCTCCCCAGCAAGGAGTAAATTCGCGCTAGCGCTCAGCGCAAGGCCGGCACGGCCTGCATCGCGCGCACCGCGGCGTCCGCAAACGCTGCGCCGAAGCGCTTGGCAAGCCGCTCGGCCACGTTGTCGCGGCGCGTGTAGTCGACCACTTCCTCGGCCTTGATGACTTCACGAGCCACATAGTCGACACTGCCGAGCTGGTCGGCCAGCCCGAGGTCAACCGCCTGCTGCCCGCTCCAGAACAAGCCGCTGAACAAGCCCGGCGTTTCCACCTTGAGCCGGTCGCCACGGCCGGCTTTCACGACACCGATGAACTGCTCGTGGATCTGGTCGAGCATCTGCTGGGCGTGCGCACGCTGGGCGTCGCTGACCGGGCTGAAGGGGTCGAGGAACCCCTTGTTCTCGCCCGATACGATGAGGCGGCGCTCAACGCCGATCTTGTCCATCAGGCCGGTAAAGCCGAAGCCGTCCATCAGGACGCCGATGCTGCCGACGATGCTGGCCTTATCGGTATAGATCTTGTCAGTCGCGGCGGCGATGTAATAGGCCGCCGAAGCGCACATTTCTTCGCAGACGGCGTAGATCGGCTTTTTGTTTTTGGCCCTCAGACGCTTGATTTCGTCGTTGACGATGCCCGCCTGCACCGGACTGCCACCGGGCGAGTTGATCAACAACACGATGCCCTTTGCGCTGTCGTCTTCGAAGGCCGTTCGCATCGCCGCAACCACGAATTCAGCGCTCGCCTCGGAGCCGTTGGCGATCTCGCCCTTGATCTCGATGGCCGCGGTGTGCGCGGTCGTGCTGGCCGTGGAGGGCACCGCCCGCGACAGCGCCAGCCATGCCAGGAAGATAAAAAAAGCGAGCCAACTCAGGCGCACGAAAGTCTTCCAGCGGCGTGTCGCCTTCTGCTCGCGCAATGAAGCAAAGGCCAGCTTCTCGAGCGTTGCGCGCTCCCAGCCGGATGGTTGTGTAGGATCGTTTTTCACTATGTTTTTTGTAGCTTCTTTCGCAGTCTGCACAGGCGTCACAGGAGAAAAAGGCTCAAAACCTTCAGGCTCGGTCCGGTTCGAATCGCTCATGCCATCAATCCCGGCCGATGGGCCTGCTGCGAGCCGGTATGGCGCCGCGCGGGTTGCCGGTACTGGCGCCTCGAACGGGGCGCAAGTAAGCGTAACTGTGGCGGTATTTCATTTCAGAAAGTGAGAGCTTCGAGGTTCCAGTCAGTATGCCAGTGCACCACCCCGTCACCTTCGCTCAGTGCAATTTTGACGAGGCCGCCACGGCACGGGCCGGCGGAACATTCGCCGCTAGCCGGCTCATAAACCGCCCCGTGGGTTGCGCACACCAGCCACTGGCCGCTGTCGTCGAAAAAGCGATCGGGTTGGAAATCGAGTTCCATAGCGACATGCCTGCAGCGGTTCAGGTAGGCATGGGGGCGCCCTTCAAACCGGATGGCAAAGGCACGGCAAGTCTCCCCGCCAAAAACCACCTCGAAAGCAACGGCCAAGCCGCCTTCGACCAGATCGGCCGCTGCGCACAACGCAACGAGTTCACTCATGAGCAGGGATTTTCAGGCGTTCTGGATCAGCCAGCGCTGCAACGCGGCAATAGACGGAGCGACGAACAAGGGTTTCAAACCCTCCAGGCTCAGAGGTTCATGGGCGCCGTAGCCGACGGCCAGGCTGGCACAACCGGCGTTCAGCGCCATTTGCAGGTCGTGCGTGGTGTCCCCGATCATCAGGGTGCGGTCGGCCGCCACGTCGAGTTCTTCCATCAACTCGAGCAACATTCGCGGATGGGGCTTGCCGAAGGTTTCGTCGGCGGTGCGAGACGCATCGAAACGATCACGCAATGCGGCAGATGCAAGCGCCTCGTTAAGTCCGCGACGCGACTTGCCAGTCGCCACCGCCAGCTTGTGGCCACGTGCGCGCAACGCATCGAGCAGCGGCAGGACGCCATCAAACAATACCAGGTCGCCCTGACGTTGCAGGTAATGGAAGCGGTAGCGCGCGCCGAGTTCGGCGTATTTTTCTTTCGGCACGTCGGGTGCCGCCCGCGCCAAGGCTTCGGCCAGACCCAAACCAATCACCCAGGCGGCGTCGTGCTCACTCGGCCTGGCGCCGCCGACGTCGACCACCGCGGCCTGGATGCAGCGCACGATGAGCCGGGTCGAGTCGTATAGCGTGCCGTCCCAGTCGAAGGCAATCAGGTCAAAACGGCGCGGTCGGGTGTCAGTCATGGTCGGTAGCCAAGGGTAAATCGCCGAGCGCTTTCAGCGCGGCCGGCGGCATCAGTGCACGCAGTTCGGGCGGCAAATCGGCCTGCAGCGCCACGCGTTCGCCGCTCGCAGGGTGGGTAAATTGCAGGCGCCAAGCATGCAAGAACATGCGCTTGAGGCCGCACTTTTGCAATGCGCGATTGCGGTCGAAATCACCATACTTGTCATCGCCGGCGATCGCATGGCCAGCCGACGCCAGATGCACCCGGATCTGGTGGGTGCGACCCGTCTTGATAGTGACGGCAAGCAGCGACAGCGGCAAACCGTCGCCCGGCAGCAAGACCGCGGCCAGTACACGCACCAGGGTCACGGCGCGCATCGCATCGGGGTGGTCTTTGGGCACCACCCGCACACGGCGCTCACCGGCACTGGCGCTGCCCGGCGGACCCGCCAGCAAATACTTGACAAGCGGAGCGTCAAGCACCTTCCGGTTGGCGGGCCAAGCCCCTGCGACAAGTGCCAGATAGGTCTTGCCGGTCTCGCGCTCGCGAAATTGCTGCTGCAACGCCGTCAGCGCACTGCGTTTCTTGGCGACCAGCAAGATGCCCGAGGTGTCCCGGTCAAGCCGGTGCACCAACTCCAGAAAGCGTGCCGCCGGCCGGGCGGTGCGCAATTGCTCGATCACGCCAAAGCTCACGCCGCTGCCGCCGTGCACCGCAACGCCAGCGGGCTTGTCGATGGCGAGCAATACATCGTCTTCGTACAGCAACGGGAATTCACGCGCCGGAACGGGCGGCGTGCCGCATGTTGCCGCTCGCGCGGAAACCCGCACGGGCGGCAAACGCAGCACATCGCCGGCCTCGACGCGACTTTCGGCGTGCGCCCGCCCCCTGTTGATGCGCACTTCGCCCGACCGGATGATTCGGTAGACGTGGGTCTTGGGCACCCCTTTCAGATAACGAAATAGAAAATTGTCGAGCCGCTGACCCGCCGACTCGGGATCGACGGTCAAAAATTGAACACAGGCGAGCGCGACCGATTCCTGCGGCGAGCGAACTTGCGGAGTCGCGGCGCCCGCCTTCGCACCTATAATGTTTTTCACCAGCGCGGTCTTGTAAGTGCTTGAGATCAAATAGAAGTTTAGAGCACAGCCCGACACGCTGGGAGGTCGATGCCGCTTTGGCGTCTTGCCCTGCAAACCCCGCGCTCCAGCGCAAAGTGGCAGGCGAGGCATCCGAGCCAAGCCGATACCCACGAAACACCGATACGGAATATACCCAGCCGGCAGACTGACAGTTGCCGGTGGATTGAAGCGAGTCCCCCTAGTGTTGATGCTGCTGATTCAACTTCTCCTGCGCACGCGAACTTGGCTTCTGCCTGCGTGCTATGGAAGAAAATCGCCCGTAGCGCCAGCCACCACTGCGTGGCAAGCTATCATAACGATAGCTAACGAACACGTCCACGGACTCGCGCCCATCCATGCGCCGCCACCCCAGATGTTGAGCTGACACTCAAGCGGTCACCCGCCTGCGCTCGTTTCGCAGGTGTCGTCCGTGCATCGTTGGCCCGTCATGGGCCGGTTTGATGAACGACACACAAAGGAAACGCATCATGAAACGGATGCTGATCAATGCCACGCAGCCTGAAGAGCGCCGCCTGGCCATTGTCGATGGGCAAAAGCTGCTCGACTACGAAATCGAGATCGAAGGGCGCGAACAGCGCAAGGGCAACATCTACAAGGCGGTCGTGACGCGCGTCGAGCCCTCGCTTGAAGCCTGCTTTGTAGACTATGGCGAAGACCGTCACGGTTTTTTGCCATTCAAGGAAATCTCCAAGCAATACTTCGCCGAAGGCATATCAGCCAGCCAGGCCCGCATCCAGGACGCGATCCGCGAAGGGCAGGAACTGGTCGTTCAGGTCGAGAAGGAAGAACGCGGCAACAAGGGCGCAGCCCTCACCACCTTCATCTCGCTGGCCGGCCGCTATGTCGTGCTGATGCCGAACAACCCCCGTGGCGGCGGCGTGAGCCGGCGCATCGAGGGCGAGGACCGTGCCGATCTCAAGGAGGCAATGGACCAGTTGGAGTACCCCAAGGGCGCCAGCATCATTGCCCGCACTGCCGGCATCGGCCGCAGCGCGCCCGAACTGCAGTGGGACCTGAACTATCTGCTCAAACTGTGGAGCGCCATCGACGGAGCGTCCAAGGGTGCCAAGGGCGCTTTCCTGATCTACCAGGAATCGTCGCTCGTGATCCGCGCCATTCGCGATTACTTCAACCACGACATCGGCGACATCCTGATCGACACCGACGACATCTACGAGCAGGCGCAGCAATTCATGGCGCACGTCATGCCCGAGCATGCCGCCCGCGTGAAACGCTACCGCGACGACGCCGCGCTGTTCAGCCGTTTCCAGATCGAGCATCAGATCGAATCGGCATACGCGCGCACCGTGCAGTTGCCCAGCGGCGGCGCGATCGTGATCGACCACACCGAAGCACTGGTCTCGGTCGACGTGAACTCCGCGCGCGCCATCAAGGGCGGCGACATCGAAGAGACCGCCACCCGCACTAACCTGGAAGCCGCCGACGAAGTGGCCCGCCAGATGCGCCTGCGCGACCTAGGCGGCCTGATCGTCATCGACTTCATCGACATGGACGAGAGCAAGAACCGCCGCGAAGTCGAAAGCCGCCTGCGTGATGCGCTGCGCCAAGACCGCGCGCGCGTCCAGTTCGGCTCGATCAGCAAGTTCGGCCTGATGGAAATGAGCCGCCAGCGGCTGAAGCCAGCGCTCAGTGAAGGCTCCTCGATCCCCTGCCCACGGTGCGGCGGTTCGGGTCACATCCGCGACACCGAATCGAGCGCGCTGCAAATCCTGCGCATCATTCAAGAGGAATGTCTCAAGGACAACACTGCCGCCGTGCACGTGCAGGTGCCAGTTGAGGTCGCCTCGTTCCTGCTAAACGAAAAGCGCCCCGAGATCGCCAAGATCGAGCTCAAGCAGCGCGTCACGGTGCTGATGGTGCCCAACAAGACCTTCGAAACACCCAACTACAAGCTCGAACGACTCAAACACGATGACCCGCGCCTTGACCACATCGAAGCCAGCTACAAGATGGCCGACGAAATCGAGGACCCCACCTCGGTCACGCGCCGCTCGCAGGAGCCGACCAACAAGCAAACACCCGTCATCAAGGGCGTGCTGCCCGATGCGCCCGCGCCGGCAGCGACCCCGAAACCCGAAGCGGTGCGCGCGACCGTCACGCCCGCTCCTGCTGTGGTAGCCCCCGCGCCGGCGCCCGCAGTGGCGGAAAGCGGCTTCTTCGGCTGGCTCAAGGGCCTGTTCGGCGGCGCCGCTCCAGTGGTGGCGCCAGCACCGGAGGCCACTCCCGCTGAAGCACCCAAACCGGGTCGCCGCGACGGCCGCCCGCCACGCGACGGCGAAGCGCGTTCGGCACGCGACAGCGACCAGCGACGCGGTGGACGTGGCGACGGTCGCGGTGGACGCGACGGCGAAAGCCGTGGCGCGCGCGGCAACGGCGAGCGCCGTGGCAATCGCGATGGCGGTCGTACCGAAGAGCGACGTGACGGCCGTCCCGAGGCCCGAAATGACATGCCTGCCCGAGAGACACGTGAAGGGCGCGAACCGCGTGAAGGTAGCGATCAACCCCGTGAAGCGCGCGCACCCCGTGACAGCGAGCGTCGCGGCGGCCGTGGCGAGCGCCGCGACAATGAAGCGCGGGTCATCCCCGTCAATTCATCGGAAATCACGGAAGGCGGGAACCGCGCGGCCCATGCCACACCGTCTGGTGAAGAAAATGCCGTCGCTAACGAACGCGCGCCACGCGAGCGTCGTGAACGCAGCGATCGAGGTGAGCGCGATGATCGTCGCCGTGATCGCCGCGCCGACGGCCCTGCCAACTCGGTCGGGACGCCCCGGGAGGAAGCCCAAATCGCAAGTGCGGACAACGAAACTTCGAGCGACAAGGTTTCCGACCCCGCACAACGCCCTGAGGGTGACGAGCGTCGCGCCCGGTCGCGTGACCGCTACGGTCGTGAGCGACGCGATCGAGGCCCCCGTGACAGCGCGGACCTCGCCCCAGCGTCAGCAGTGCCCGAAACTGCCGTCGAGAGTGCCGCCCCCGAAGCAAGCCCAACCACGCAACATCGATTTGCCACTTCAGCAACTGCAGCCGTGCCCCAGCCCACGGAAGGACCGGTTGCGATGGCAGCGGTCAGCCGCAGATTGCCGCAGGTAGAAGCCTTCGAGCTTCCGCTGGCACAGCTCGCGCAAATCGCCGAGGGCTCAGGGCTGCAATGGGTGAACTCGAACGCCGAGAAGATCTCCCAAGTACAGGCTCAAATTGCCCAGGAGCCCGAACCGCTGCATGTGCCACGCGAGAGGCCCCATACGATGACGATTGACAGTAGCCCGCTGATTCTGGTCGAGACGCGACGCGACTTGAGCGACACAGCGCTGCCCTTCGAGCGGGAGCCCGGCGCCGGAGCGGCACAAAGGATTGGTCAATAAACGAGTGCCCGAGCCCGCCATGCGCATATGAAATGCACATGGCAGGCGCGCGCAGCGACTCGCCCCTGCGCCTGTCGCGGAAGAGTCTCGCGGGGGTGGGCTGCATGCGCTCATTCAAAAACTTGGTGGACCACCCCACAGCCCGATGTACAAGACCGGATGGCAACGCGCTGACGCACAAGATTAGGCGAAAGAATGTTGTATCCACGCAACGTTTTGATGGGCGGCCGCAATCCCGCGCAGCCTCATTGGCATGTACCCAACGTCACGCGCAGATTGCCATTTTCACCCTGACGGGCAAGAATTTGCCAAATCGGTCACTTGTTGGAAGCGCAACGACTTTTCCTGACAACACAGCGCGGTGCAGATGTGTTCAAATCCAACTCTTAGTATTAAAGCGTTACATCGTCAGTCGCCGAGCATGGTGTAGCGCATGGAAGGGAAATTTGCATGTTTCGACCGGATTCCACAAGTAATGACCACGTCATTCCGCGCCGACAGCAACCCCGTGGAGATGAACCGCGTTCATCCGCGGCACACGCCGCCCCGCGGCCAATGACGAGGGGCGAGCGCGTCACAAAGCGGGCCATCGACATCATCGGGGCCGCTATATTTTTCATCCTGTTCGGGCCCGTCTATCTCCTTGTCGCGCTTGGCATTGCCTTCAGCATGGGGCGCCCTGTTCATTTCTGGCAAAGCCGTCTGGGCTCGCAAGGAACACGTTTCCGCTTCTACAAGTTCAGGTCGATGGTGGTGAACTCTGACGTCGTCCTTGACGACCTTCTGAGCCGTAGTGACATGGCACGCACCGAGTGGGATACGTTCCAGAAACTGGAAAAAGATCCGCGCATCACTCCTTTCGGACAGTTGATCCGCAAAGCGAGCATAGACGAACTGCCTCAGTTCTGGAACGTGCTCAAGGGGGACATGAGTCTCGTCGGACCACGCCCCTGCATGGAACGTCAGCGCAGTCTCTACGGCAAGGATTGGGAGCACTATTGCGCAATGCGCCCAGGTATCACAGGTCTTTGGCAGGTGAGTGGGCGCAATCGACTGCCGTACGCGAAGCGGGTCGAACTGGACGCGCACTATGTGAATCATTGGTCGCTCTGGCTCGATTTCAAAATCCTGCTCAGGACGGTCGGCGCGGTCCTTAGCGGTGAAGGCTCACGATGACCCTGACTTACATCATCGTGTGGCAGCACTACCGCGTAAGCCAGCACACCTCGATAGAGGCGGTCCGCTTCACTACTCATGAATGAATTAGACCAACGGATCTATGTCGCGGGTCATGACGGCATGGTCGGTCGCGCGATCGTGCGCCAACTGACCCGACAGGGGTTTGCCGACATTGTCACCCGCAGCCATGCAGAACTCGATCTGACCAACCAAGCGCAGGTCCGCTCGTTTTTCCAGCAAGAAAAACCTGATCAGGTCTATGTCGCCGCCGCAAAAGTAGGCGGCATTCAGGCGAACAACACCTACCCCGCCGATTTCATCTATATAAACCTGATGATCGAGGCGAACATCATCCATGAATCTTGGCGAGCCGGCGTTCGGAAGCTTCTGTTTCTAGGTTCGAGTTGCATCTACCCTAAACTGGCACCCCAACCCATGGTAGAAAGTGCACTTTTGACGGGGAAACTGGAACCAACCAACGAGCCCTACGCAATTGCCAAGATCGCAGGCATCAAGCTGTGCGAAAGCTACAACCGACAGCATGGCACTGATTTTCGCAGCGTCATGCCCACCAACCTGTTCGGCCCGGGTGACAACTATCACCCTGAAAATAGCCACGTCGTACCGGCTCTGATTCGCCGGTTTCATGAGGCTAAACAATGCGCTGCTACTTCGGTCACGATTTGGGGTAGCGGAAAAGCGAGGCGTGAATTTCTTTATGTTGACGACATGGCAAACGCATGCGCCCACGTGATGTCGCTCTCGAAGAGCGCCTACGCGGAGTGTACGCAACCCACAGAAAGCCATATCAATGTCGGCACCGGAACCGATGTTTCGATTTCTGCTTTGGCAACTTTAATTAGCGAAGTCGTAGGGTATCAAGGCGTGACCGAGAACGATTCAGAAAAACCCGACGGCGCACCACGAAAATTGCTGGATATCACGCGACTCAATAAATTGGGCTGGTCAGCAAAGACTTCACTCCGGGACGGCCTGATCTGCGCCTACGAGGACTTTAAAATCACTTTAGCCCTCAAAACGCAACGTGGAAATCTGGATTTTTCGGATGAATTTACCAGGTATTCTAAAATTTCATAATATTCCCGTACGCTTTTACTTAACGATATAGTCCAATACCTTCGTTCTCGTTTCTTTAAAGATATCCTCTTTTAAAGCCGACCAACAAATGGCCAACATTGCTTGAACAGCAGTGGGCGGCACTTCCGCATCTATATGTCTCGTGTGCGGTAGATATTCAATGACCAAGAAATCACCATCCGTTGGATCTGTTCTCGTCACTCATCCGGGTTTGCAACATGCGCATCAATTGGCCCTCGCACTTCATGAACGGGGATTGCTGCGAGCGTTCTGGTCGGGCGTTCCAATCGCAGCTCCGGGCGAGACGCTCCCAACATGGCTGCCCACGTATTACCAGCAACGAATAAGGCGGGTTGCAATCCCGGCGTCGCTTCGCCTCCACCCGGCGAGATTCCAGATCGCATTGCGCACCTTAGGCGCGGTCACTCTGGCCGGAAACACACTTGACCCGCATCGCATCTTCCATTGGTTCGACGCGTGGGCTGCACGACGGGTGCGACTGATCCGACCCCGCGTCGTCGTTGCATACGAAAATTCGGCGTATCACACATTTGCCGCCGCCAAGGACGTAGGAGCGCGTTGCGTTCTGGATGCAGCGTCGTTTCACCACAAGACAGGGGAAGACCTGCTGGGGCCGACGACAAAGCCATTCACCTACGAAGTTAATCGGCGCAAAGACGCCGAAGTGCAAATGGCGGACCTTATCCTGACGTGTTCCCCTCTGGCAGGCGACACCTACACCATGAATGGTGTTCCTGCCACAAAAATCCGCCCTGTCTTGCTCGGCGCAGACCCGCCTTCCCCGAGGCCGCAGCGAGAGCACTATGAGGGACCACCCAGATTCTTATTCGCTGGTGTGCTCAGCCATCGAAAGTCAGTTGACGTGATTACCGAGGCGTTCCGGCGTCTTGATGCGGACGGGTTCGACTACGAGCTTCAGTTTGTGGGCGGCGTGGCGGATCGGGATCTGATGCGAGCTGTCGACGAGACGCCCCGCGCGACGCATCTACCCAGCGTATCGCAGAAGGACCTATTTCCCATCCTTTCCAACGCCGACTGCCTGCTACTGCCCTCGCGTTTCGACTCCTTTGGCATGGTGGTCGCCGAGGCCATGGCATGCGGTACTCCAGCCATCGTGTCGACCCAGACGGGCGCCAAAGCTCTGATCGAGGCGTTTCCCGAAAGCGGCTGGATTGTTGAGTTGGGAGTCGAGCCGCTCTACCAAATGTTGCGCCACCTCATCGAAGAGCCCGCGCTACTGAGGCGTGCGCGTAACGCGGCCAATATCTGCGCGAAAGAATTTTCGTGGGAAATGTACCGCGGCCGTGTTGGACAGCTATTCGAGGAATTTCTTCCATGAAAATGAACGGCGTCGCCCGGGCCATCGTACAACCCGCCAAAAACATCAGTCGGGCGGGGAAGATTTTCATAATTGTTTTTTTGATCATTGTATTTGAGGGCGTCGCTCGGAAATGGATTTCCGCTTCCTTGACTCTGCCGCTAATCGCTACGCGTGATTTCTTCGCAGCTTATCTCATTTTTTACGCCTGGAGAAACGGATATCTCCAGCGTTTTAAAAGCCTGATAACCGCCCTCCTGATTTGGTCATGCTGCTTTCTTGTTTGGGGAATGATTCAAATTATTCTCGGCGAAAATAACCCGCTAATGTTGATTCTGGGATTTCGCTTCTGGCTTCTTTATGTATGGTTTGGCTGCGCGGCAGCAGCGACGATGACGGAAAGAGATTATCGCGCATCGATTTCACTGACGGTAGGATTACTATTAATTCTTGTGCCATTGGCCATCCTACAGTATTACTCGCCACCAGGCGCGCAAATAAATACACAGCTTGACGGCGACGAGTCAGACATATTTCTCCTGATTTCTGGAATTGTACGGCCGACGTCTACATTTAGTTTTACATTAGGATATACGACGATATTGGCGTTAACTGCACCCTTTGTCTTTGCAGTCGTTGATATGAAAAAACGAACCGTAATACAAAGCGTCATCGCTGCCGTGATATTTATTATTTTTGTCGCCGGGAGCATTGTCAGCGGCTCACGTGGAGCAGTCATTTACTCGGGTAGCTTATTTGTATTTTACATCGTTGCTAAACTTATTTTTTCAAAAAATAAAAGAAAAGGCGTCGCACTCCTCTCAATCGTTTTTTCGTTAATATTGATCTCAATATTGCTATATTATTTTCAAGGCGCCATCGACGCCACGCAACAGCGTTTCCAGGAAGCATCAGAGGGCGAGAATTTTTGGATAAGACTCCTCACTATCTTTATTGGAGAGCCGAGCATTTATGATAAATTTAGCTGGCTTGGCTATGGACTCGGATCAGGCTCAAATTTGGCGAGTTACGTAGAAAGTGGAAGTCGGTCGTTTCCTCTGGCAGAATCTGAAGCTGGCCGTATATTGCTTGAAGGGGGACTACTAGGATACGTCTGGACGCTTATCAAGTTGCTGGTCATCACCTACGGCCTATTCAAAAGCTGGCGCATGGCATCAAAATTACACTTCATTCAGCCGCTAGTAATATGGATATCTTTAACACTTGCATTGCTGACGTGGCCTTCCATCGGACAGATCACGAGCAACGCACTATTGGGAATCATGTTGGGCCTATCACTGATGTCTCTAAAATATAGGAATATTGAGTTATTTCAAACAAATACAGCAAGAAAATGAATAAGATTCAATTATTTTCTGGTTGTTTTGTGACGTCGAGATAGTTACTGACCCGCCGGAGATGGCCCTGTTGAAGGGCAAAGCGGGCTCATGAGGCGCCTGGACAGGCTGGCCGCTCGAGCGGAGTTCTTTGCTTGAACGCTACCGGCGATGATGTCGTTGCTTTCCTTTCGGATCAGGCTCACGCGTTGGACCCCCTAAAGAGTTGGTACGGCTATCAAGCCGGACTAATATTTTCGCTACGTCGCGCCATGCCGGTAAATACGCCGCCGCTAACCTCGACGGCCCTCGTCAATACCGAGCTTTAGCCATGTGGGGGACTTTCGGAAACTCGTCGGTTCTAGTTTTTTTTGTCATGTAATGTCAGCCACGTGGTTTACGCATCGCTACTCATTCCGGCCCTTGAAGAAGCGACCTTATGGGCGGCCGGCGGAACACGGCGTGCGGCATGACGCGTCGGCGGTGCGCTTTACCTGTGATGAAGAGAGCCATCAAGGCGATCATTGGGCCATTACTGGCGCGAGGCGATCAACTTTTGTCGCACAGCAGACGCTGCTCGGAGGCTACATGGCGATGGATACGCTAGGCCGAACACTGCACCTGCTGGAGCGTTGGTTAGAAACACCGCCTGGCGATCTGTTGAAGATCAGCGAGCCAGCAGTTTGGTGCTTCAACGAGCACTTTCATATCGGGACTGTCGCGAAAGATGTAGTTCAAATTATTCGCCTACCCGAACGGACTGCCGCGGGAAGCGAAGTTTCATCCGCAAGCATTTATCACTGAAGTGTCATATTTGAAAATCCTGATCTACGGCATCAATTACGCACCGGAACTCACCGGGATTGGTAAATACACGAGCGAGATGGCAAACTGGCTTGCCGCCGCTGGGCATGACGTTCGTGTCGTCACCGCTCCGCCGTACTATCCGGACTGGGCGGTCCACCCTGGCTTCAGCGCCGGTCGCTATCATCGAGAATCACTATGTGGTGTGTCGGTTTTTCGAGCGCCTCTGTGGGTGCCTCGCAGACCAACCGGCATCAAACGACTTATTCACTTAGCGAGTTTTGCGATCTCCAGCTTGCCGAGTGTGATGATGCAATGGCGCTGGCGGCCAGACGTGGTCTGGTTATCAGAGCCGCCACTCGTGTGCGCACCTCTGGCACTCCTCTTCGCTAGATTACGTCAAGCAGTGGCTTGGCTGCATATCCAGGACTACGAGGTTGATGCAGCGTTTGAATTGGGCTTACTTAAGGGGCAGCGCACACGCAAGGCGATTTCTGCGGTGGAGCGATTTATCTTGCGTCGGTTTGACCGGGTCTCAACCATTTCAGAGCGCATGCTGGAGCGGGCGCGCGCCAAGGGAGTCGATGAAGCACGCCTGCTGCGGCTCCCGAACTGGGTCGATGTCTCGAGTATTCGACCACTGCACACACCCAGCCCTTATCGATCCGAGCTCGGCATCGCGACGGACACCGTCGTGGCACTCTATTCAGGCAACATGGGGGCCAAGCAAGGCTTAGAGGTCCTGGCGCAGGCTGCAGAACTGTTGCAATCGAGACCGTCCATTCAGTTCGTTTTTTGCGGCGCAGGTTCAGGGCGCGCCGATCTGCAGCAACGCTGCGCCACACTCCCGAATGTCCAATTCATAGAACTCCAGCCGATCGAGCGACTTGGCGACCTGCTGGGCCTGGCTGACATCCACTTGCTGCCCCAACGGGCAGATGCCGCAGACTTGGTGATGCCTTCCAAGCTCACAGGAATGCTCAGCAGCGGCCGACCTGTGGTAGCCACCGCACTCGCACACACGGAGCTCGGGAGGGTAGTGGCCCAATGCGGCCTGCTGGTAGCGCCCAACGATGCGCCGGCACTCGCCGAAGCCATCATATCGCTGGCCATCAAGCCGTCTGTCCGTGCGGATTTGGGTGTGCGTGCGCGCGCCTTCGCTGAGCAGCACATTGCACGGGACGTCGTACTGCGAAAGTTTGAACAGGATCTTCAAGACGCCATCGCTGCCACAGCACGACCGACCTGATTTCGTTAGGCGCTGCCGCGACTGCCATTGCCGGGTACCGGCGACCAAGCGCTAGCGACTTGGTCAGAGGGCTACTGGTTCTCAGGCAAGATACTCTCGTAGTTATAGCTGGTATAGCGATAGCGACCGTATTTGTGGGCTCCATAGGAGCGGCGGCTAGTGTCCATTGCGTTCAACAGAACGCCAGTGGCTGCCTTGCCTCCCAATGCCAGTCGGCGCGTACTTTCCTTCAGCTCACCCATTGTCGAGACGTTTACGCGGGCAACCAGCAGCACGGTCCCGGCATGCGTCCCCACAGATGCCGTATCGGAGGCGACCAGCACCGGCGGAGTATCGATCACTACAAGGTCGTACTGCTCTGAAAGGCGCGCCAGCATGCTGACGAACGACTCCGACGTCAGCAATTCCGCCGGGTTGGGCGGTAGTTGACCAGTGGCCAGGAAATCCAGATTCGGCACCACCTGGCGATGAATGGTCTGCTGCGCCGTGAGACTCCCTGCGATCAATTCTGACAGGCCGCCATGGCGCTGCAGCCCAAGGTACTGATGCAGGTGGCCGCGCCGCAGATCGGCATCGATAAGCAGGGTGCGCTTGCCGGCAGCTGCCATTAACGCCGAGAAATTGGCTGCAACGAAGCTTTTGCCAACGCCCGGCGTGGCGCCGGTAATCAGGACCCGGTTGTTGGGCGCCTCCAACATCGCAAATTGCATGGCAGTGCGCAAACTACGCAGACTTTCGACCGCCACGTCATCCGGCTGCTCGATGGCGAGCAAACGCACACCGGTCACGCCGCTCAGCCGTCGCTGAGCGATCTGCGCCTGCGCCGGACTAACCGGAATGGACGAGAACACAGGCAGCCCGGTGTACGACTCAACTTCGTAGGGATCCTTCAGGCGCTGCTCGACCAGCGCGTTGCGAACGAATGCGGCCAATACGCCCAGAAACAGCCCCAGGACGAATGCCACGGCGACGATAGTCTGACGATGCGGCTTGATCGGCAACTGAACCACCGGCGCATCGTCAAGCACGCGCACATTGCCGACCTTGCCCTCCTTCACCAGGCGGGTTTGCATCGCATTGTTCAGAAGCGATTGGTACAGCGCCGTATTTACCTGAACATCACGCTGCATGCGCACAGTTTCTTGCTGGATGGCTGGCAATCCTTTGATTTGAACTTGCACGTCGGCGATGTCGCGCACGAGCGCTGCAATCTGCGCATCCAGCGTCTGCACGGTCGGGTGGTTTGGCGTGAAACGGCTCTCCAGTTCCCGCCTTCGCTGCTGAAGTTCGAGCAGCTTGGTTTGCCGATCAACTGCGGTCGTCAGGATCAGACTCGCCTCTTGGCCGAATTCAACCGTACCATTTTGATTTCTGTACCGGTTGTAGACCTCTTCCGATTCTTCCAGTTGACGCTTGTACTGCGGCAACTGAGCGTCGAGAAATTTCAGCGTCTTCTCAGCTTCCGCCGATTTTCGGTCGACGTTCTGGCGCACGTACTCGGTGCCGATCGCATTGAGTATCCGGGCCAATGGACCAGGTTCGGGGCCTTCCATGGTCGCACTGATGATGCCCGACTGTTTGCCCTGTTCGACCAGTTTCAGTTGCGGCTGCAGGCCCTCGACCGTTGCCAATCTCGACTGCCGCATCAACGCAAACGTCGCACCTGGCTTCCCAGCGAGTTCGCTGACCATCAGTTCAATCGGGCCGTCCTCGGTCTGAGCAGTCAAGAGTGCGCCGACGGTACCCACCACTACTTGGGACGATCCAGGATATTCCAGGGCGTACTCCCCATTCTTCTTCGCAGTCAGCATGAACTGCCTAGACTCCAGTTTGACAGGGGTATCGAAGCGGGAGACCGCAATGCTCTCGGTGCCCGAAACATAACCGCTCATGCCCAGAAAACCCGGCTCCGACAATCCCTTCGCACGGCGTGCCAACCAGCCGCCGATCAGCGGAATGTAGCGCGGATGCGCGATGACATTCAGATGCGTGCGATCGACTGCCCTGCCGATCACAGTGCGCGACCGAATGATCTCCATCTCGGCGCTGGCGGGCGTTTTGACGTCAAACGCGCTACCCGCCTCCTTCAGGAAGCTCTTGGACCCGCCGTCATTGTCCTCAACCTGGATCAACAAATTCGATTGGTAGATGGGTCGCTGCAGCGCCGCGTAGATCACCCCCACTGCCAGCACAAAAATCGTAATTGCCGCGATAAGCCATTTGTTGGACCACAATATCTCCAGATAGTGTCCGATGTCGATGTCGCCGCCCTCGTCTTCAACAGGGCCACTGCTGGCAGAGGTTGCGGCGATGCTTGACGGAGTGGTAAGCGATGAATTCATGAACTGGATACTCTTGAAATGCGGTTAACCCGCCGTTGCATGCCAATTTTGGCTGGCGCAAACGAATGCTGGACGTGCGGTGCGAGACATGCGGCAAGGATCGGGGATATCCAGCCCGCCCGGCTCACGCGGGCTGCGCAGGGCTGTGGCCAAAAAGCCTTCAGCCGTCGGGCCGCGACAGATGTTTTGAACGCACATCGTCAGCGTGTTCTGAGTGGCCACCGTGTCCTCTTCGCCTCAGCGCGTTTGACGGATCGTGCTGACCGTCGTGGCTGATGGCAGAATCAGGTTGACCAGCCGGGTCCACGCCACTAGCGCCACCGGGTCGACATAAACCACATCTTTCGCTTTGAGCGCAAAGCCATCGGCGAGCGCTAACGCCGTTGGCGTGCGAGCGTCGAGATGGAAAACTGCCTGACCGCCATCCGGCTTGTTGCGAATCACATAGATCTGGCGTGGGTTGGCAGTACCGAGATTGACGCCGCCGACCTGGCTGAGCGCATCGTTAAGACTGAGCCGGCCGTTGTACATCAGGATCGACGACGGTTGCACCACTTCGCCCATCACTGAAACCTTGCGCTCGTCTCGGTTGCGCACTGTAACCATGTCCCCGTTCTGGAGTGGAATCTGGGTCGGATCGATACCCGCCTCTGCCAACGCCATCAGATCGATCGTCGTGGTGACGCCCTTTCGGGTGAGCGTTACAAACGAACGATCACCCGCCGGAGTGATACCGCCGGCACGATTGAGCGCTTCGGGCAAAGTCATCGGAATGTCGGTGAAAACCTGCAACCCCGGCTTACCAACCTCACCCTCCACATAGGCGCGCTTGCTCCGAAATGCCGTGACACGGACGCTGAGTTGCGGATTCTTGTAGACGCGCGCCAGTCGACGCGCCAAGGTGTCCTCCAACTGCTGAATGGTCATACCCGAGACATGCAGCGGCCCCGCATACGGGAAGGTCAATTGCCCGGTGTCGGAGACAATAAAACCCGGTGCGGGCGACACGCTCGCCGGATCGGCGACGGTCGTAGCCGGAATAGCACTGAATACAAGCTCCGGATGATCGTAGACAACGATCGCAATCACGTCACCGGGTCCGATCTGGTAGGGGCCGACCATACCGATAAGCGCTCGAACCTGCTCGCTCACCGCCTTGGGCTGGTCCGATTTTTGGGCTCGAATGAGATCCGGAGTGATCGCGGTGATGGCCCCCTCGGGAGGCTGGTCGCTATCCACGCCACTGGCTGCCACTTGCGCATTCGCGCTGGCTGGAAAGTCGCTGCGGCTGACGGCGTCAAAGCCGGGAGCTATCGCAGAACAGCCTTGCAACAACAGTGCCACGGCCAGCGCCCCCGTAACACATCCGAACAAACGTTTCACATTCGACCCCTAATACGACACAAATTAATACTTTTTCAGTCAGTTACGACTGTACAACAGACTTCCAGCAAATCTCAACTTTTTATCGACCTATCTTCTTCGGCAGGTGTGCTTAATAGAGTCCTCTTGATTGGCGCCCGATTTTGGCTCACGGACCAACTGCAAATGTTCAGGCGGCTTCGATCAGTGCGGCGTGCCTCCACGCCGCGACCGCTTGGTCAGTGTCACCTCGTGTCTCGGCCAATTGAGCCAGAGCCAGCCATACGCGCCGGGCTAGCGTGGCATCCTGCAACCGCAACACGGCTTGCCGCAGCAACTGCTCCGCCTTGCCCCACAGTTGGCGCTTCATGCAAGCCATTCCTGCCAGATACTGGAGATTTCCATCGCGAGGGTTGGCACCGTGAGCCGATTCGATGCGCGCCAACCATTCCGCATCGACCGAATCGAGTCCGGCCTCGAGCGCGCGCGTGAGCTTGAGACGCAGCGCAGCATCGAGGCTCTCGGGTTGGCGGACCATCCGCTCCCATACCGGTAGCAGCCAGGCGCGCGCCAATGTCGCCTCGCCTCCCAGTGCAATCATCCGTTGTGCTGCGTGCGTCGCAACGTCTGGCATCTCGCGCTCGGTGGTTTCGAGCTCGGCCCAGGCGCGCTGCAACTGCGCACCGTCATGTGCGGCCGACAGCAGTTCGCTCGCCAACCCGCGCACGATGCTCTGCGCGGCAGCGGGCGAGAAGGCCCGATGCTTCGCCAAAAGGCGTGCCGTTTGAAGCGCCTCGCGCGTACGCCCATCCTGGCGTGCGGCCTTCAGGCGTAGACGCAACGCCAACGTTCGGCGCTGCGCGCCCTGCGAAAGTTCTTCGAGCCACCCCAGGGCCGCCGTGGCATCCCGATCTCCCAGCGCCCAACGCGCGGCGCGCAAATGGAGGCTTTCGCGCACCTCCGGTAGTGTCACAGCGTCGCGATTCAGGCTTTCTGCAAGCGCCTGCTGCAAATGCGCGTCACGCGCTACCGTGTCCTGCAGTGACTGTGCGCTTTCGGCGGCCAGCAGATGCGACAGAACTCGAACCTGTTGCGCCTGAGGCAACTTCGCATCCAGAGCAGCCAGCGTTTTTTCCTGCGACAGCGCCGTCAGCGCGGCCCGGCGCGCCCGCGAGAAGCGCCCGGACAACAACTGTGCCAGGGCATCAAACAATGCGCCATACAGTGCCCGCTCCTTTTGCTGCAGGCGCCATTGGCGGGCCTGGTGCGGGAGCGAAAAAAGCGCCGCCAGGCCGCGTAATGCCAGATGCAACAGCACAAACGCCGCCAGCAAGAGCAACAGAACCAGATTCAGCGAAAGATCGACTCGCCACGGTGACCAGAACACGGTGATCGTGCCCGGGTTGTTGCCAGCAAACAGGGCAACAACAACCGCGATGCCAAACAGTGCGAGTAACCAGAGCGCGGCACGCATGAACGCTCTACCGTCCGGCGGCAGCGGTGGCAAGCGCGGCCAGCGTGTCGTCAATGCGCGGCGGCGCGACCGACTTCACCTGCGCCTGCAATTGCTGCAATAACGTGGCGGCCGCCTGGGTGCGGCGCGAAGCCGGATCGAAATACCGGTTGAGTGAGGCCGTAACGGCCGCGAGCTCGCTACGCGCGGTGTCCATCTGCCGCGACAGCAATGCGAGGCGCGCATTGAGCAGTTTCAGCTTAAGGTTCTCTCGCAGGAAAAACACCTGGTCGGGGGCCAGCAACACCGCCTCGGGATCCTCGATCCGCCCCACGCGCACCAGCGAACGCGCCTCTTGCCCGACGGTCAGGAGCCACCGCCGCCACCAAGGCGCATGGGCCGGCACGCTAGCAGCTTGCGCCGCATCGGCACCCCCCGCGCGCCTGGCGACCGCGTTGAGCGCTGGCAACTGATCGACTCCGCGCATCAGCTCATCGATTTTTTGCAGGGCCTCGCCGCTGTCGTTGCTGGCATTGGCGCGCAAGCGGTCGGCATCGCGCTGCACCGCACGCTGCAGCGGTGCCAGCCGTGGCTGCGCCGCGCGCCCAATTCGTTGGTCGCCCGCCTTCAGCGCGCTCAGCAAGGGGCCAATGTTGCCGGTCACTTGTGCCTGCTCGAGTGCGAGCCGAATCGATGAATCAAGATCGGACACGAGATTTTCATCGCGAGAACGCGACAGGCTCTGCATCAATTCTTCGAGTTGAGAACGTTGCAGCGCGACCTCGCCGACACGGGTTTCAGCCAGAGCGAGCCGCGCCGCGGTGTTGCGCACGGTGTCTTGTGCCTGACGCGCCAACGTGCGTGCCTCGGTGGACTGGGCTAATGCGTCGGCACTCTGGCGCGCCAGCTGCTCTTGCATACCGCTCACCTTCTGCCACAGCGCGAAGCCCATGATCAGCGCGACGAGCGCCACCACCGCAACCAACCCGAAGCCGATGCGCGTCAGCACGGCAGCAGCCAACGACGCGGGAGGCGCCACGGTGGCCGGAAGGGACACGGTGGCCGGCACGCCAGCAATGGCTTGTTCGGGCGGGGTCGCAGCGCTCATGCGATCAATTCTATCGACGCCACCAACGCGCTCGGGGTCGGTGATGCAATCTGCACCGTGCCGAACCCGGCCTCGCGGGCGGCTTGCGCAATTCGGGCATGGGTCGCGACCGCCCGCGCCGCCTTCCATTCGAAGCCCGGCATCGCGTGACACAAATTGGCGATCGCTTCGGAGCTGCTGAAGAGCCAGACTGCTGCGCCAGTCGCACCTTGTTCGGCCAACTCTTGCTCGGCCTCGCCCCATTGGGGCGCCCGTCGCTGATAGGCCACCACGACGTCACACCGGCCGCCGACGGCCCGAATCTGTTGCGTCAACCAATCGCGCCCCGCCGAGCGGCCCGCTGCGTCGCTGCCCCGGACAATCAGGATCCGCGTTCCAGGAGCGACCTGCGCATGCACATCAGCCCATAGCGCTTCCGAATCGAACGACGCCGCATGGGCCGCGGGCTGGTCGATGGCGCGGGCGTCGACGCCCGCCCGCTGGAGTGCCTGCGCGGTGCCGGGCCCAGGCGCCCAAAAACGCGGTTCTGCTATCGGATGACTGGCTGCTTGCGCTCGTGTACTAGGCGCTAGAACCTCTTTTTGCTTAAAAAAATACTCTACTGCCGCGCCGCTCACGAACATGATGGCGTCGTAGGTGTGCCGGTGCTGCCAGATCGCAAGAAGCCGCGACACATCGCTGACCGGTTCGACCACGATCAGCGGCAGTGCCACGGCGTCCAGCCCCGCAGTTCGCAATGACGCCACCCACCGCGATGCTTCGCCCGCCGGGCGTGTCACGATCACGCGCGGCGAATGCATCAGGTGCGGGCCCGGTCGGGCTACCACTGCCCTGCGCCAGCAACCAGTACCAAACAGGTCATACCAGCGCCCCGGCACGGCGCAAGCCTGCGGCAGCGCTTTGCCCGAGCGCATCGGCCTGAGAAAAGTCGAAAACGTCGCCCCGGACTTGTACGCGAACCAGCGACAGAGAGCCTTCGGGGTCGCCCCACGCCGCGTCGACACGCAAACCACCGTCAGGCTGCCAGCGCGCATGGGCAGCGAGCGGCATTGAGCAACTACCGCCCATGGCCCGGCTCACCGCCCGCTCGGCCGCGGTGGCCAACTCATCAGGGCGATGGGCCAAGGGCGCCAGCAGCTCGATCAAGTCGGTGCGCGCGGCGCGCACCTCGATCCCGAGGGCGCCCTGCCCGGCCGCGGGCAACATGACGTCTGGCTCAAAAGCGGTGCGGATACGTTCTTGCAAACCCAACCGCTTGAGCCCCGCTGCAGCCAGCACGATGGCGTCGTACGCGCCTTCATCGAGCTTTCGCAGCCGCGTGTCGAGATTTCCGCGCAGCGGCTCGATGCGCACATCGGGCCGCAATGCGCGCAACAACACGACGCGGCGAAGGCTGGAGGTGCCAACGACCGCGCCGGGCGGTAACGCATCGATGGACGCATAGCGCGGCGACACCAGGGCATCGCGCGGGTCTTCGCGCTCCAGCACGCAAGCCATCGCAAACCCATCGGGCAGATCCATCGGCACATCCTTGAGGGAGTGCACCGCGATATCGGCACGCCCCTCTTCCAGGGCCGTTTCGAGCTCCTTGATAAACAGTCCCTTGCCGCCAACCTTGCTGAGGGAGCGATCCAGGATCTGGTCGCCTCGCGTGGTCATGCCGAGCAGCGTGACCGCGTGGCCACGCGCCTCCAGCAAACGCTTCACATGCTCGGCCTGCCACAGGGCCAACCGACTCTCGCGCGTGGCGATCACGATGTTGCTCAAGAACGGGCCTCCCACACAGTCAAAACTCGCCGGAATGCTAGCATGCTGCACCGCAGCATGTGCCAGCGTCGCCCAGGAGTCCCATCCGTGAAGATACGCAAGACGGCCGCATCCGGCCAGCGCCGGCACCCCGCACCGAGCGACGACCAGCCGCTGATCGACGATATACGGCTGCTGGGCCGCATCCTGGGTGACGTCATTCGCGAGCACGAAGGGGACAGCAGCTACGCGCTGGTCGAAAAAATCCGCCTGCTTTCGGTGGCATTCCGGCGCGACGCCGACCATGCAGCGGACCGCGCACTCAAGAAGCTGCTCAAGGGGTTGAGCGCAGCCGAGACGGTGCGTGTGATTCGCGCCTTCACTTACTTCAGCCACCTCGCCAATCTGGCCGAAGACCGGCACCAGATCCGCCGTCGCACCGAAGCCGAGCGCGCAAACGAAAGCGCGGACGGCGAGTTGGCGGTCGCTTTGACACGCATCGGCAAGGCCGGCATCGCGTCGGCCGCAGTGGTCGAAGCGTTGGCCCACAGTTACGTCTCTCCGGTGCTCACGGCGCACCCGACCGAGGTGCAACGCAAGAGCATCCTCGACGCCGAACGCGGCATCGCGCAATTGCTGACGGTCCGCGATGAAATCCGCCAACGTGCGAGCGCATTCAGCGACAGGAACGACGCGCTCACGCCGCTTGAATATGCGGACAACGAAACGCAGTTGCGCGCCCGCGTCACGCAACTCTGGCAAACGCGACTGCTGCGCTTTTCCAAACTCACGGTGGCCGACGAAATTGAAAACGCCCTGAGCTACTACGAGGCAACCTTCCTGCGCGAGATCCCCCGCCTCTACGCCGCGCTCGAGCAGGCCCTGGGTCACGATGGCATTGCGCCGTTTCTGCGCATGGGGCAATGGATTGGAGGGGACCGCGACGGCAATCCAAACGTCACCGCGGAGACGCTCGAATATGCGCTGCGCCGCCAGTCCGAACTCGCGCTACGCCACTATCTGACCGAAGTGCATTACCTTGGCGGTGAGCTTTCACAGTCGGCCACGCTGGTAGAGGTGTCGGCGGCCATGCAGGTTCTGGCCCAGCGCTCACCCGATACCAGCGAGCATCGCCGCGACGAGCCGTACCGCCGTGCGCTGACGGGGGTCTATTCACGCTTGGCTGCCACGCTGCGGGAACTGACCGGCGGCGAGGCAGCGCGCCATGCCGTCGCGCCACAGGATGCTTACGGCGATGCAACCGAGTTCCTGTGCGACCTGCGCACCGTCGAAACGTCGCTGCGCGACAAACATGGTGCGGTATTGACGAGGCAGCGGCTCAGTCCACTAATTCGCGCCGTCGAGGTTTTCGGTTTTCATCTCGCCACCGTCGACCTGCGCCAGAGTTCCGACAAGCATGAAGCAGTGATTGCCGAGCTGCTGGCAGTTGCGCGCATCGAGCCCGCTTATGCGGCGCTGGCCGAAGACGCCAAGCAAACACTGCTGTGCAGGCTGCTCGGTGAAGCGCGCCCGCTGCGGGTGCCCGACGCGAGCTACTCGCCCCTCGCGCACAGTGAACTTGCTATTTTCACGGCGGCGCGCGCCGCGCGTGGGCGCTACGGCGCGGCAGCAATCCGCCACTACATCATCAGCCACACCGAAACGGTGAGCGACTTGCTGGAGGCGGTGCTGCTGCAAAAAGAAGTCGGGTTGCTGCACGGCAGGCTGGACAGCGATGCCGTCTGCGACCTGATCGTGGTCCCGCTGTTTGAAACCATCGATGACTTGCGAAACGCGGCGCCGATCATGCGGGCGTTCTATGCGCTGCCCGGCATCACGTCACTGGTGCAGCGCTCGGGCGCGGTGCAGGACATCATGCTGGGCTACAGCGACAGCAACAAGGATGGCGGCATCTTCACCAGCAGTTGGGAGCTCTATCGCACCGGGATTGCACTGGCGGCGTTGTTCGATGAGCTCAACCACGAAGGACCCGACGCGCTCTCCGAGGGCGGCGCACGGGCTGTTCGGGCGCAACCGGTTCGCCTGCGCATGTTCCACGGCCGCGGTGGCACGGTCGGGCGCGGCGGCGGCCCCAGCTATCAGGCCATCCTGGCGCAGCCCGCAGGCACGGTTCGCGGCCAATTTCGCCTGACCGAACAGGGCGAGGTGATCGGGTCGAAATACGCCAATCCGCAACTCGGCCGGCGCAACCTCGAAACGCTCGTCGCCGCCACCTTGGAGGCCTCCCTGCTGCCATCGCCAGGCCCCGTCGCTGCGGCCTTCCTGGCAGCAGCTGCGGAACTCTCTGTTACGAGCATGGCCGCCTATCGCAAGCTGGTCTATGAAACGCCGGGGTTCGACGATTACTTCTTCAGCGCCACGCCCATCCGCGAAATCGCCGAGCTCAATATCGGTTCGCGTCCCGCGTCGCGCAATCCCAGTCGCAACATCGAAGATCTGCGCGCGGTGCCGTGGAGCTTCAGTTGGGGCCAGTGTCGGCTCACCCTGCCCGGATGGTATGGCTTTGGTGCCAGCGTCGAACAGTATCTGGACGCCGCCACAAGCGCGAAGGCGCGCCGCGAGCGGCAGGCCTTATTGCAGCGCATGTATGTGCAGTGGCCGTTCTTTCGAACCTTGCTGTCGAACATCGACATGGTTCTGGCCAAGAGCGACCTGGCGCTGGCCTCGCGTTATGCAGAGCTCGTCGGAGAGCGCAGGCTGCGCCGGAAGGTTTTCTCGGCCATTTCGGACGAATGGCACCGCACCTCGCAGGCGTTGACGTTGATCACGGGCGCTAAGCAACGCCTGGAGGGCAATGCCGAGATGCAGCGCTCGGTGCGCTACCGTTTTCCGTACATCGATCCGCTGCACCACCTGCAGGTCGAGTTGATGCGGCGCTACCGCGCCGGCGAACACGGCGACAAGTTGCAAAACGGTATTCATATTTCCATCAATGGCATCGCTGCCGGCTTGCGCAACACCGGGTAGGGCGTCGGATCAGGCACCACGGTAGCGGCGGTGTCCTACATAAACACCGGATCGACGGGGCTATCCCGAAAAACACGCCGCACTAAGATGGGGATGAGCACAGCGGCCCACGTGAAGTTCACGGGTTCTGGCTCTCTACAGGAACCGCTGCCATGTCTTTTACCCAATCGCTGATCTCCAGCCCGAAGCCACACCCCTCAGTCGATTTTGTCAGCAGCGACTTCGAGGCGCTGGCATCGCACATGCAAAACTGCGAGCGTTCCCGCGACCGGTTTTTTGCGCTAAAAAGTAGTTTGCAGGTTGTACGCTCGTTGCTCGCGGGTCGCTTGGTCACCGTGGCTTGCGTGGCCGTGCTGCTGGCTATCACGGCACTCGCACTTGCCTGACCCGCCTGACCAGTGAGTGCAACTGGACTAGATCAACTCGACACCCTCAGCGACTATGCGCGCCGTCTACTGGCCGGCCCACGAGAGCCTGGTGAGGGTCCTATCCGCGCCGAGCTTTTCGGCGCCCAGCGCTTTGAGGACCACGGGCGCAGCCTCGCCCGAGCGCAGGCGATCGAAAAGCCGAACGCCTCCAAAAAGCACCGGCCTTTTTTCCCGCGCGTCGATCAGAACCTCGCCTCGCTGCGCAGCGCCTTTGATTATATTTCGCTGACCTCCCGCAAGGGCCGCTATGTTTCGCCAGCCGCAGAATGGTTGCTGGATAACTTTCACCTGATCGAGGCGCAACTCCAACAAATTCGTGAAGGCGTGCCGCGCCGCTATTACGCACACCTGCCCAAACTGAAGGCCGCGCCGCTGGCCGGCCTCCCGCGCGTCTACGGCATCGCCTGGGCCTACGTGGCGCACACCGACAGCGTGCTCAATACACAGTTGTTCACCGCCTTCCTGAACGCCTACCAGGAAGTCGATGAGCTGATGCTGGGCGAGCTCTGGGCGCTGCCAACGACGCTGCGCGTGGTGTTGCTAGAGAACCTGCGCCGCGTCGCCGAGAACATTGCCGAAGTCAAAGTGGCTCGCGAAATAGCCCACGCCGTCTGGGATGCCGCCGACACCTTGTCGACGCAGGACCTCGATGTCATAGGCCGCGCCCTGCACAGCCGGGGTTTGAGCGACAGCTACTTAGTGCAGTTGTGGCAGCGCCTGCCCGTCGAGCGAGGCGACGGTGCGTCGGCACTGGTGCGCTGGACTGAGCAACATTGTCCGAATGGCCCCGCACTCATTAGCGACGGCCAGAGCGGGGAGGCGGTAGCCAACGTGACGGTGGGGAACATCATCACGACACTGCGGCTTATCGGGCAGCTTGAGTGGTCGGAACTCATCGAACCGGTCAGTCGCTCCTTGAGGGTGTTACGCCATCTCCCCAGCTTTGCTCACGAGAGTGAACTCACGCGCCAGCAAATCACGCACGCGATGGAGCAAATCGCGCGCGTAGGCGAACGTCCCGAACGGGAGGTAGCGCAAGCGGTGGTGCGGCTGGCACTGGCCGCTCCGGCCCGCACCGTCACGGACGAATTGCTCACCGGCCCGGAAGAGAACGCACAGCACACGGCAGGCTATTACCTGATCGGCCCCGGACGCGCCGCACTGATCGCGGCACTCCGCGCCGAAGGGCCGGACGGCTTTGGACTGGGCCGGCTGGCACGGCCTCGGCGGACGTCTTGGCGTCTGCCGCTCTACCTGTTCGCGGTATTTGGGAGCACCGCGCTGTTACTGGCTGCGGTCGCTCAGGGGCTGCAACGCGCCGGGTGGACCAGCCTCGGCAATCACGGCTGGGCGACCGGCATTGCCCTGCTACTGCTGGCCTGGCCGTTGTCTGAAGCCGTGATTGCGTTGCTGCACCGCGTAGTAGCGGAATCGGCGCGTGTGCAGCCGCTGCCGCGGCTCGATTTTTCTGGCGGTATTCCCGAACGCCACCGCGTGCTGGTGGTGATTCCTGCCATGCTGAGTTCAATCCGCGCCAATGCCCAGTTGACCCATCGGCTGGAACTGCACTGGCTGTCCAGCCGCGAGCCCAACGCCCAATTCGCTCTGCTCAGCGATTGGCCCGATGCGGCCCAGTCGTCGATGCCCGATGACGCGACGCTGCTCGACGATGCGACTCAGCGGATCCGCGCACTCAATGTCCGCTACTCCGGTGCTCCGGGCACGTCGCCGCGCTTCATCCTGCTGCATCGGCCGCGTGTCTGGTCCGAAACCGGGCAGTGCTGGATGGGTTGGGAGCGCAAACGCGGCAAGCTCGAAATGTTGCTGCGGCTGCTGGCCAGTGGCGATGCGAGCGGCTTCGTCGCCGGCGCCTGCGGCACGGACGTCGCCGCCCAGACACCCTATGTCGTCACGCTCGACAGCGACACCGGCTTGCCCCCCGGCGCCTTGCGCGAACTGGTTTCGATCGCCGCCCATCCACTCAACGCGCCACGGGTGGACGCGGACCGGCGCCGCGTGGTTGCCGGCTTTGGCATCCTGCAGCCACGTACCGTGACGCCCTTCCCGCGCCGCGACGAGCGCTCCTTGTATCACTGGTTGTTCGCCGGTCAGTGCGGCATCGACCCCTACAGCAGTGGCGCATCGGACGTGTATCAGGATTTGTTCGGCACCGGCTCATTCACCGGCAAGGGGTTGCTCAACGTTCGCGCCGTCCATGCCGTGCTGGACCGGCGCTTGCCAGACAGCACCGTGCTGAGCCACGACCTGCTGGAGGGCACGGTTGCGCGCTGTGCCTTGGTGACGGACACGGTGTTGATCGAAGACTATCCGCACCATGCCGGCGTGGCGGCATCGCGCCTGCATCGCTGGACGCGCGGCGACTGGCAACTTCTGCCCCTCATGCTGCGGGCCAAGCACTTCGGCATCGATGCGCTCGGATCCTGGAAGATGGCCGACAACTTGCGGCGCGCCACTGTCGTGCCCGCTTGCGCCGGGCTCCTCGTCTGGACAATTTTCACGCACGCACTGCCGCTAGGCTGGGCACTCACCGCCGTCGGGGCGGCCCTCGCACTGGGGCCGCTGTTGGGTGCGCTGGCCGGCCTGGTGCCGACCCGCCGGAGCATCGAGTTGCGTCACTTCTTTGACGTCGGTGCCACCGAGTTGGTGCGGGCCCTGACCAACGCAACGTGGCAATTCATACAGCTGCTAGACCAAGCCGGTCTTTTGCTGGACGCCACCACCCGAGCGGGTTGGCGTCTGCTGGTCAGTCACCGGCACCTGCTCGAATGGACCACCGCAGCGCAGGCGCAAGCCAGGGCCCGCTATGAGTTGGGCACCTTCTTGCGCGCAGGCCTATTGACGACCGGGGTGTGCCTGTCGTTGGCTGTCGCCGCACACTGGAGTCCGCACCCGTGGCTCGCGCCACTGCTCTTCGTCGTGTGGGCGCTGGCGCCCGCGGTGGCATGGTGGGCCAGCCGGCGCTCGCCCGATGCCGGACCGGACAGGTCGCTCACCTCCGACCAGAAGCGCTATCTCGAAAGACTGGCGCGCGACACCTGGCGCTTCTTTGAGCACGTGGTCGGCCCCGACGACAACCATCTCCCACCCGACAACCTGCAACTCGAACCGCAACCCACCCTCGCCCATCGCACGTCGCCGACCAACATTGGCATGTATCTGTTGTCGGCCTGCTGCGCACGTGAATCCGGCTGGTTAGACACGCCCGCCTTGCTGACCCGTCTTACTGCCACGCTCGCGACGATCGACCGTCTGCCCAAACACGCAGGGCATCTCTTCAACTGGTATGACACCCAGACACTGCAGACGCTGCCTCCCACCTACGTGTCTAGCGTGGACAGCGGCAACCTCGCAGGCCATCTGCTCGCCGTGGCCCAAGCCTGCCGCGCGTTCGCCAATGGTGGCGCTGACGACGCCGCACTGCATCACACCGCCGAACGTTGCGATGCCCTTTGTGGCGCAATGGATTTCGGCAGTCTCTACAGCCGCAAGCGACACCTGTTTCACATCGGACTTCGGACCGACGACAACACGCTCGACTCCAGCTACTACGACCTGCTCGCTTCGGAGTCGCGACTCCTGAGCTTCATCGCCATCGCCAAAGGCGACATACCGCGTCGCCACTGGACGTCGCTTGGCCGGTCATTCCTGTCGGTCGGCGTGCTGTCAGGCCTCAAATCGTGGTCTGGCTCGATGTTCGAATACCTGATGCCCACGCTGGTCATGCCTGAGCCCGATGGCGGCTTGCTGCAAGTGGCCAATCTAGCCGCAATCCGAGAACAACAGGTATTTGGCATTGCGCAGAAGATGCCGTGGGGCGTTTCGGAATCGGCCTATCTGGGCCAGGACCATTCGCTCGCGTACCAATACTCGCCGTTCGGGGTGCCGCGCCTGGCGCTGCGGCGCACGCCGCCGACCGACCGGGTGGTGGCACCGTACGCCACTGCGATGGCAGTAATGCTTGCTCCAGACGAGGCGATCACCAACTTGCGTCGGCTTGAAACGATGGGCGCGCGTGGTGAGTTCGGGTTTTTCGATGCGGTCGACTTCACGGCGTCTCGTCAACCCGACGAGCGTCCATTCAGCGTGGTGCGCAACTTCATGGCGCATCATCAGGGTATGTCGCTCGTCGCGATCTGTAACGTGCTGCGCGATGGTGCGCCGCAGCGCTGGTTCGGCTCGTGTGCGCTGGTGCAGGCGCATGAAGCCCTGTTGCACGAACGCACGCCGCGCCAGATCATCGGCAGCGCCGACCCGCGCACACCGCCCGAGCCCGCTGCCGGGGAACCGCCACCGGCATTTCAGTCGCACACTGTGGACCCGTCGGCGCCAGACTTTCAACCCACGCATTTGCTCTCCAATGGTCACTACACCGTGGCACTGCGCGCCAACGGCGCCGGCGTCAGCCGTTGGCGTTCGTTCAATGTAAGCCGATGGCGCGACGACGCATTGCGTGACGGCCATGGAACGTTCTTCTATGTCCGCGACGAGGCCAGCCCCGCGCTCACGTCGTTGACAGCGCTACCGGCCCCGGGTGCCAATTGGCGCTACAGCGCGCTGTTTCTGGCCGACCAGGTGCAGTTCGACGCGCAGGTGCCTGGCCTTCACGCACGCACCACGGTACTCATCAGCCCCGAAGACGACACCGAGCTGCGCACCGTCACGCTGCATAACACGGGGGCAGAGAGCCGCACGCTGGAACTGATCTCCTATTTCGAGCCGGTGCTTTCCAACCCCAAGGCCGATGAGGCGCACCCGGCGTTCACCAACCTGTTCGTCGAGACGCGCTGGGAACCCACCTGGCGCGCGTTGCTGCTCTCGCGCAAACCCCGACTGCATGGCGACCCCACGGTGGCCGCCGCGCACTTCGTGGCTTCGGTCGACGCCCATGTGCTATCGGTCGACTGCATGACCGACCGACGCGCCTTCATCGGCCGCAACCGCACCCTGGCCACGCCGGCACTCGACCCGCAGCCGCTAGCGGTCGACGGCACGCCCATCAATGGGCTTGATCCGATTGGTTGCCTGCGGGTTCGGTTGCGGATTGCCGCCGGCGCGACAGCGCGCGTGACCTTTGCGACAGCCGCCGACGAAAACGTGGACGCGTTGGTCCCCTGCATCGACCGCTATCTGCAATCCATGCACGTTGAACGCGCTCGCCGCATGGCGGCCACCCTGGCACAGGTCCGTCTGCGCGACCTCAGCGTCGATCCAGCGCAGAACTTGGCGCTGCACGCTTTGACGACCATCCTCACTTACACCACCCCGCGGGTCATGGTCGGACGCAGCCCGATCGATTTGCGCCATATCTGGCGATTCGGCATCTCGGGCGACAAGCCGATCATGCTGGTCCATATCCATTCGACGATCGGCATCCGCCTGCTCAGTACGCTGCTGCGTGCGCAGCCATGGTTGGGCTTTGGCGGCGTGGCGTGCGATCTGGTAGTGATCAACAGCGAGCCCAACTCCTACCTCATGCCGTTGCAACGCGACATCGAGGCACTGCGCGATCGAACACTGCAGCAGGTGCAGGCCAGCTTCCCCCGGAATGATTCGGCCGGCTTTTATTTGCTGCGCGATCAGGAGTTGTCTCACGCCGAAAAATCCGTACTGTCGGTGTTTGCACGCATGGTCTTCATCGCCGATGGGCGCCCGCTCAACGTGCAGGTTGCAGCATCGCTCGACGTACACCCCGTGACATCTGCAGGAGTTGTCGCTGCCGCACCGCAACCCACGGCAACAACACGCACTAGCGTGCTCGACCCGCTCGCGGCCCCGTTACCCTTGGCAAACAAAGCCGCGCCGTCCGAGGAACCACTCGTCGCCCGATTCGACACGGCACACAACGAGTTCCATGTTGATATCGATCGTCTTCACCGCACGCCGCGGCCCTGGGTCAACGTCATCGCCAACGCCACCTTTGGTTTTCAGATCTCCGAGTCGGGCGCCGGCTACACATGGGCCGGCAACAGCCGGATGCACCAGATCACGCCTTGGTCCAACGACCCCGTTCAAGACCCTGCCTTCGAGCACTACGTGCTGCAAGATCTGGGCTCTGGGGAGTTGTTGCCACTGACGCCGAACGGGCACGGCGCCGGTAACGCGCGCCATCGCGTGCGCCACGGTCAGGGCTACACGGTTTTCGAGGTGCAGGTGGCTGAACTGCGTCTCACCACCACCTTCTTCGTCGACCCCGACGAGAGCGTCAAGCTGGTGCATGTGCGCGTGCGCCATGAAGGCACACGCCAGCGCCGCTTGCGCGCGCTGGCAATGATCGAGTGGCAGCTCGGCGCCGCCAGGGGCGACCGACGAACCGTCTACGGATGGAAGCCTGAAGAACTGCCTGCGGTATTCGGCGAGCAGCGCGAGGCCAGCGCGGGCTTTGGTGGCCGCACCGCCTTTGTGATGCTGGTCGGTCTCAAGGGTGCAACGCAGTGGACCTGCGATCGCGGTGAGTTCTTCGGTGGCCGAGGTCGTGTGGAAATACCCGACGCCCTGGCGCAACGCTTTGGCAGCGGACTTGACGTTTGTGCCGCCATCGCGGGCGAACTCACACTGCTGGCCAACGAGTCGATGGATTTCAGCTTCGTGCTGGGGCATGCCGACGACGCGGCATCGGCGTCGGCATTGGCGCAACGCTGGCAGCAGCAGGACGTACCGGCCGCGCTGACGCGGGCGCGCGGTTTTTGGGACGACCAACTGGGGCGAGTCCAGGTGCGCACCCCCGACCCGTTGTTCGACACTCTGGTCAACCGATGGCTGATCTACCAGACGCTGGCCTGCCGGGTCTGGTCAAAGGCGGGCTTTTACCAGGCCGGCGGCGCTTTCGGTTTTCGTGACCAACTGCAGGATGCCATGGCGTTCGCGCTCTCGGACCCCCATCGTCTGCGCCAACAAATCTTGCTCAACGCGTCACGCCAGTTCCCGGAGGGCGACGTCCAGCATTGGTGGCACATGCCGGGCGGGGCCGGCGTGCGCACGCATTTTTCTGACGACCTGCTGTGGCTGCCCTATGCGTGCGCGCACTACGTCGAGGTCAGCGCGGACGCATCAGTGCTCGACCAGGTCGTGCACTTTATCGACGGCCCTGAGATACCCACCGGCGCAGAAGACGCCTACTACGCACCGCGCATCAGCAACCACGCCGCGACAGTGTTCGAGCATTGCGCAAGGGCCATCGACCGCAGCCTGACCCGTGGCGCCCATGGTTTGCCGTTGATGGGCACCGGCGACTGGAACGACGGCATGAACCGGGTCGGACAGGACGGGCGCGGCGAATCGGTCTGGCTGGCGTGGTTCCTATGTGACGTGGTCGAGCGCTTCGCTCCTTGGGCCACGGCGAGGGGAGAGTCTGCACGCGCGGCACGCTGGCACACGGCACGCAGCAGCTGGATCACCGCACTGCACGAGGCCGGATGGGACGGCGCCTGGTTTCGCCGCGCGTTCTTCGATAACGGGGCACCGCTCGGGTCGCAAGCCAATACGGAATGCCGGATCGACCTCATTGCGCAAGCGTGGTCGGTGCTGTCAGGCGCGTCGCGCGAAGCGTTCACTGTGCCGGCGATGGCTTCGCTCAAACAACACCTGATGAAAGACGATGGCGCCGGCCTGCTGCGCCTGCTTGATCCACCGTTCGCGCATTCCGAAAACAACCCCGGCTACATCCAGGCTTACCCGCCGGGCGTTCGCGAAAACGGAGGTCAATATTCGCACGGCGCGGTCTGGGCCATGATGGCGCAAGCCCTGCAAGGCGACACGGCGTCTGCCTGGGAGAGCTTCGAACGGCTGAGCCCGGCGCACCGCACGCGCCACCCCGAGCGCGGCCTGGTCTACGAGCTTGAACCCTATGTCATGGCCGGCGATATCTACGGTGCGGCGCCGTACGCCGGCCGCGGCGGCTGGAGCTGGTACACCGGATCGGCCGCATGGATGCATCGCGCTGCGCTGGAGACACTGCTCGGATTGCAGGTTCGTGGCGGCCAGCTGTCACTGACGCCGCGTGTGCCACCGGACTGGCCGGGCTTCGAAATCATCCTGCGGCTCGGAGGCCGTGAGCTGACTCTCCAGTGGTGCGGCACCGAAACCAGCCCTGGCGCGCCAACCCGACGGATCGCGCCGGGCGAATTCATCGCCTGGCGCACCTTGCCCAACAGGGCTGTCGTTCAGGTGTCAGACCGCGTCGCCTCACTGCCAGCCGAAGCGCCGGATTTAGAACTTCTTCATGAGAGTGGTCAGGACGTACTGCCCGGCCAGGATGGCTAGCCTGAAGTTCCCCGAAGCGCCGGACGAGATTCCCTTGTGATTCAAGCACTTGCTTGATTCGAGGCGGGAGCGTTCTGTCTACGGCTTGATGTT
>CAJDTV010000002.1_pt1 | contig 49240 bp, 54 predicted proteins | sample 7389921 | NCBI WGS metagenome assembly CAJDTV01 (sample SAMEA7055654, study PRJEB34461) | soil metagenome | biome: terrestrial ecosystem; feature: Peninsula; material: soil | place: Antarctica | collected 2016 | reverse complement strand
GCGGCGCGAAGGGTGGTCATGTCGTAGAACACCACGGCCAGGTCCTGATCGACCAAGGGCCGCAGCAAACTGGCCAGCACCTGGTCGACCTCGTCCTGGTGTCCGACCAGCGCGTCCATGGCGCGCAGCAGATGCTGGTGCTCGATCGACTCGGCCATCGAGCCGGGCAGGCCCACGGTCTGCACCCAGCGCAATACGCCGAGCTTGGACTCTGGATCACACAGCCGGTTGAACACCATGACGCGAACCAATGCCTGGACGTCAATGGTGTGGCGGGTGCGCCGGAAAATCTGCCGCAGACGCTCGAACCCGAGTGAACCCCAGAGTTCGCTCAACGCCCACACCTCTCCGAAGTCGCGCGCCGACTCGAAGCTCACGCTCGGCGCGGGTGTCGCCGCACAAGCGGGCTTGCCGGTGACCCGCAGCAAACCGGCGATGACGCAATCCAATTCGGAATTGAGCTGATTGAGTCGCCCCAATGTGGCAACGGTACGCTGCCTGGGTCGACCGGCATCGTCGCGATAGGCCTCTACGAGTTGAACGTAGCTGCGGGACTGACGGTCAGCGAGGTGCGTGCTTTGCTGACGCACACGCAGGGCGCGACCGGGCTGATTGCGCAATGGCTCGATGGCACGGGCCTGCGCTGGCCGTGACGTATCCACAGGCGACTGCAGCTGGGCGTGGCAATACGTGTTTCCGCTGCCGGTGCGCTCGGTGGATCCGCGTCCCGACGCGGCAACGGCGGCGGCGCTGGGGTGGCGCCACCATATGTATCCCGAGTCGGTACAGCGCGCGGTGCGCGAGGCGGCGGGGCTCACGCAGATCGGGAACCCAGTGAGTCCGCAGGTGCTGCGCGATTCGTTCGCCACGCATTTGCTGCAGGCGGGGTATGACATCCGCACGGTGCAGGAGTTGTTGGGCGATGCCAATGTGAGCACCACCATGACTTCACGCACGTGCTTAACAAGGGCGGGCGCGGCGTGCTCAGTCCGCTCGGTGCGCTGTAGCCCTGTGCGCGGCAAGGTTGGACGCCCCGGATGCGGCAGGTGGCCTGGGGCCTGATGGGAGAATGGTTGCCATTGATGACAACCGCTTTTTTTTACAGGTGACTCCATGGCAGGTTTGCAAGCGGGCGCCCCAACGCCTCAATCGATCACTCTGCACAACCAGTCGCGCGTGCTGGAGGTGGGCTTTAGCGATGGCGCCAACTTCCGCATCCCGTTCGAGTTGATGCGCATCTATTCACCCTCGGCCGAAGTCCAGGGCCACGGCCCGGGGCAGGAAATCCTGCAGACCGGCAAGCGCGAGGTCGGCCTGGCCGATTTAGCCGCGATCGGCAACTACGCCGTGCAGCCCACTTTCACCGACGGCCACAGCACCGGTATTTTTACTTGGGACTTGCTGTATCGGCTGGGCGCGGAGCAGGACGAGCTCTGGGCCGAGTATCAGGCGCGGCTGGCGGCGGCCGGTGTCGACCGCGATGCGCCGATGCCCAAGAAGGCTGCCACCGGGCACGGCTGCAGCAGCCATTGAACTTTACATTTGCTATCAGAAATAAAGCTTCTTGCGCAGGCAAGACGAGTGCTGCGGCCTAGTTTGACTCTATGGAATCACAAATGCCCGGCGTTTGTGCAGGGTCGTCGGCGTGGCGCGAGTACTTCCCGCCTAACATCGAGGCAATGAGCAGCACGCACTTCGGGTTTGAAACGGTCGACGAGAACGACAAGGCCCGGCGCGTGCGCGGCGTTTTCGACTCGGTAGCTTCGCGCTACGACCTCATGAATGACCTGATGTCGATGGGGCTGCACCGCGCCTGGAAGGCCTACACCGTGATGGTGGCCAACGTGCAGGAAGGCTCGCGCGTGCTCGACATCGCGGGTGGCACGGGCGATCTGGCGCTGGCTTTCGCCCGCAAGGTCGGGCTTACGGGCCAGGTGGTCCACACCGACATCAACGAGGCGATGTTGCGCACCGGCCGCGACCGCCTATTGGACGCCGGCATCGTGTTGCCCACCGTGGTCTGCGATGCGGAAAAACTGCCATTCGCCGACAACCACTTTGACGTGGTCACGGTGGCGTTCGGCTTGCGCAACATGACGCACAAAGACACAGCGCTGAAAGAAATGAACCGCGTGCTCAAGCCTCGCGGCAAGCTGCTGGTCCTCGAGTTTTCAAAAGTTGCGCTGCCGCTGGCCAAGGCCTACAACTGGTATTCGTTCAAGGTGCTCCCGCGTTTGGGCAAGCTGGTGGCGGGCGACGACGCCAGTTACCGCTATCTGGCCGAATCGATCCGCATGCACCCGTCGCAAGACGAGCTCAAGGCCCTCATGAAAGTGGGCGGTTTTGGGCATGTGGACTATCACAACATGACGGGCGGCATGGTCGCTGTGCATGTTGGAATCAAGTGTTGAATCATCTTTTGCCGAACGGAGACATACGATGAAAAATTTTCTGTCAGTGCTGCTCGTGTGCGCGCTGGTTTTCCTGAGCGCCGATGTTGATGCGCGCCGCATGGGCGGTGGCAAGTCGTTTGGGCGCCAGTCGCCCAATGTGACGCAGCGTCAGGCCACGCCGCCGGCTGCGCCGGCACAAAACGCGAACAATGCAGCCGCCGCTAAACCCGCGGCGGCAGGCACGCCGGCTGCCGCTCAAGCGGCCAAGCGCCCGTGGGGCGGCATGCTCGGTGGCCTGGCGGCCGGCCTCGGGCTGGCATGGCTGGCGCATTCGCTCGGTTTGGGCGCAGCCTTCGGCCAGTTCCTTCTGATTGCGTTGCTGGGCGTTGCGGCGCTGGTGGCGTGGCGCTTTTTCGCGGCGCGCTCGCGGTCAGGCGGCGCGGGCCGGCAAGGCGGTCTGGCCTTCGAAGGCGCGAATAACCCCGCCAACGTGTCGTCGCCGTCCCAATACAGCCCGCGCAACGTCGGTAATGACGCCTCGGCACGCCCGTGGGAGACCAACTCCACCGCATTCGATGCCGCACCGTCGGCATCATCGGGCGCTGATTCGGCCGGCGCATCCGACGCTCGTGGCTCTTCAACCGCCGGAGCGGCGGTCGCCGGCACGGGCGCCGTCATCGGCTCGGCCTTGGGCGGTTCGCAGACCTGGGGCATTCCAGCCGGGTTCGACGTGGACGGTTTCCTGGCCGCCGCGCGGCGCAACTTCGTCACTCTGCAAGACGCTTGGGACCGCTCCGACATCACCGCGCTGCGCTCGATGATGACCGACAGCATGGTCGGTGAGATTCGCGGACAACTGGCCGAGCGCGAAAGCCACACCGGCGACCAGGCGAACAAGACCGATGTAGTGATGCTCGACGCCAAGCTGCTGGGCATCGAGGAGCTGAGCGACGTCTACGTGGCAAGCGTCGAGTTTTCCGGAATGATCCGCGAAGACGCGTCCGCGGGCCCCAGCCCGTTCCGCGAGGTCTGGAACATGACCAAGCCGGTCAGCGGCGGCAGCGGCTGGCTGGTTGCGGGCGTGCAGGCACTGCAGTAACGCTCGCCGCTGGCCTCGATGAGGCAGCAGTGACGGGATAATGGGGACTATGGCAAAACCATCGTCTCCATTTCCGTTTCTCGATGACCTGCTCAGCCGTGTTGGCAGCAAGTTGCAGCCGCCGGCTTGGGCGGTGCATGAGGCGCAGCACCGCGCGGTTCTGTTTCTCAACCATGTGCTGCAGCAGGAGCCCGAGGCGCAGCAACGGCTGGCGCGTCAGCAAGGCCAGGTGGTGCAGTTCCAGTGGCGCGTCATCACGATGAAATTCGTGGCCACGCCGGCCGGACTGCTCGACCTGGCGCCCGATGCGGCGGTGGCCGGTCTGATGCTCACCGTGACGGAAGAGTCCCCGCTGGGCCTGGCACGCGCCACGTTACGAGGCGACAAGCCTTCCGTGCGGATCGTTGGCGACGTGCAGCTGGCGGCCGAAATCAACTGGCTGGTCGATCACCTCCGCTGGGACGTCGAGGACGACCTCGCGCGCCTGATCGGCGACGTGCCGGCGCACGCAGTGGCGGGCGCGGCGCGGCGCGTGGCGGCGGCGTTGCGCAAGTTCGCCGGTGGGCGCGTCGGGAGCGTCGCCAAAGCGGCCGACGCCGGACCGCCAGGCGACGCCGAATGAGGCGGTTTTACCGCGGCATCGTCATCGTCTGGGTGGCACTGCGCTACGGGCTCGACGAGCTCGTGCTGACGAGTTTCCAGCGGCCATGGCTGACGGTGGTGGCACGCATCGTTTCGATCGGCCGCAACCTGCAAGCCCCGCGTGGCCAGCGCCTGCGCGAGGCGCTGGAGCGGCTCGGGCCGATTTTCGTCAAGTTCGGGCAGGTGCTGTCAACCCGGCGCGATCTGCTGCCGCCTGACATTGCCGATGAGCTGGCTTACTTGCAAGACCGCGTGCCGCCGTTCCCTTCGGTCATTGCGGTGGCCAGTATCGAGCGCGCATTTCGCCGGCCCATCGCCGATATTTTTGTGGAGTTCGACGAGACACCGGTGGCCAGCGCGTCGATCGCACAGGTGCATTACGCGACCTTGCGCCAGGCCGATGGCACGCTGCGGGACGTCGCCGTCAAGGTGTTGCGGCCTGCCATGCGCGGCCTGATCGAGAAAGACTTGGCCTTGATGGCCATGATGGCCGGTTGGGTCGATGGCCTGTCGGCCGATGGCAAGCGCCTGAAGCCGCGCGAAGTGGTCGCGGAGTTCGACAAATACCTGCATGACGAACTCGACCTGGTGCGCGAAGCAGCCAATGCCGCCCAGTTGCGACGCAACATGGCCGAACTCGACCTGGTGCTGATTCCGGAGATGATCTGGGATCTTTGCCATCCCCAGGTGCTCGTGATGGAGCGCATGACGGGTGTGCCCATCGCGCAGATGGAGCGTCTGCGCGAGGCCGGCGTCGACATTCCGAAGCTGGCGCGCGATGGCGTCACACTCTTTTTTACCCAGGTGTTTCGCGACGGTTTTTTCCATGCGGACATGCACCCGGGCAACCTCCAGGTCAGCCTGGAGCCCGCCACGTTCGGGCGCTACATCCTGCTCGATTTCGGCATCGTCGGCACCCTGACCGAGGTCGACAAGGAATATCTGGCGCAGAACTTCGCCGCGTTTTTCCGGCGCGACTACAAGCGCGTGGCTGAACTGCACCTGGAAAGTGGCTGGGTGCCGGCCGGCACCCGCATCGACGAGCTCGAGGCCGCGATCCGCACCGTCTGCGAGCCGTACTTCGACCGGCCGCTAAAGGAAATCTCGCTCGGCATGGTGCTGATGCGGCTGTTCCAGACCTCACGCCGCTTCCATGTCGAGATCCAGCCGCAGCTGGTGCTGCTGCAAAAGACGTTGCTCAACATCGAAGGGCTCGGCCGCCAGCTTGACCCTGAGCTTGACCTGTGGGCCACGGCCAAGCCTTTCCTCGAAAAATGGATGGTCGACCAGATCGGCCCACGCAAACTGTTCGCCCAGCTGCGCGACGAGGCGCCGCGTTTTGCCAAGTTGTTGCCGCAGTTGCCGCGCCTGTTGCACGATTACCTTGAACACCGTCCGGCCGACCATCGGCGCGAGTTGCTCGAATTGCTGCAGGCCCAGAAGCGCACCAACCGGTTGTTGCAGTCGATCATCTACGGCGGCATCGGTTTTGTGCTGGGCCTGCTGGCCATGCAATTGTTGCTGCGCATTCGTTTGTTCTAGCTCTGTCACCCGCCCGCCCCAACACACGCGGCCGCTTCGACCAGAGCTCTGTGCTGCTGACTCGGGTTGCGTGCCAGCTGCTCCTGGCCATCGCCATCGGCTTGTCCGCCGGACGTCGGCTCCGGGCCCGCCTGACTGGAGTGCTGCGCACGGAAAGGGGGCGCGCCTTATAATCAAAGGCTTTGCAGGCAGTCGTTTGCCGTGCTTTTGCCTCTCCCAAAATGCCCATTTACGCTTACAAGTGCAGTGCCTGCGGTTTTGCCAAGGACACGTTGCAGAAAATGTCCGATGCGCCACTGACGGTGTGCCCGTCCTGCGGTGCCAGCACGTTCAAAAAGCAACTGACGGCAGCCGGTTTCAAGCTCAAGGGCACCGGCTGGTACGTGACCGATTTTCGGGATGAAAGCACCGGCAAGAAGAGCGGCGAGGTGCCTGCCGAGCACGGCAGCCACAGCGACAGCCACCACAGCGCCGAACAAGGCGGCGCCGCACACGCTGCGCCAGCCAGCGCTCTCGATGCCAAGCCCGCAGCCGCAGGTGCTTCAAGCACGCTTGCGTCGGTGCCGGCCCCGAGCGCGAGCGCGGCAGCGCCTGCGGCCAAGAGCGACTGATTTCACGACGCCCCGATGCTTTCGCTGCGCAAATGGTTTTTTTCCGGCTTGCTGGTGATTGTTCCGCTGGCGATTACGCTGTGGGTGCTCGACTGGGTGATCGGCACGCTCGACCAGACGCTGCTGATCCTGCCGCGCACCTGGCATCCCGATCGGCTGCTCGGTTTTCACATTCCTGGCCTGGGCGTGCTGCTGACGCTGGCGATCTTGCTGGGCGTGGGCGCCGTTGCCAGCAACTTCGTGGGCAAACGCCTGCTGTTGTGGGGCGATGCCGTGGTGCGCCGCATTCCGGTGGTTCGCGCGATCTATTCCAGCGTCAAGCAGGTGTCGGACACGCTGTTCTCCGAAACCGGCAACGCCTTTCGCACGGCGGTGCTGGTGCAGTGGCCGCGCGAAGGCGTCTGGACCATAGCGTTTGTCACTGGCACGCCCGGCCGTGAGGTGGTCGATCATCTGGGCGGCGGCGACTTTCTGGGTGTCTATGTGCCGACCACGCCAAACCCGACCGGGGGGTATTTCGTAGTGCTCAGGCACAGCGATTGCATCGAACTCAAGATGAGCGTGGACACCGCGCTCAAGTACATCGTCTCGATGGGCGTTGTGGTCCCTGGCGGCCCCGCAGCCATTGCGACCCGATAAAACAAAACGCGCGCCATTTTTGGCGCCGAACTCCGAGCTTCTTCCTCATGGCCATGCGTTCTGATTACTGCGGTCTCGTGACCGATGCCCTGCTGGGCCAAGCCGTCACCCTGTGCGGTTGGGTCAACCGCCGGCGCGACCACGGCGGCGTGATCTTCATCGACCTGCGCGACCGCGAAGGCTATGTGCAGGTGGTGTGCGATCCCGATCGGGCCGCAACCTTCGCCATTGCCGAAGACCTGCGCAACGAGTTTTGCGTGCAGGTCAAGGGCCTCGTGCGAGCGCGTCCCGAAGGCACCGTCAACGAGACCCTCAAGAGCGGCAAGGTCGAAGTGTTGTGCCACGAACTCAAGGTGCTCAACCCGTCCGTCACGCCGCCGTTCCTGCTGGACGACGACAGCCTGAGCGAAACCACGCGCCTGACGCACCGCGTGCTCGACCTGCGCCGCCCCGCCATGCAGCGCAATCTGATGCTGCGCTACAAGGTCACGATGGAAGCGCGCCGCTTTCTCGATGCCAACGGCTTCATCGACATCGAAACGCCGATGCTGGGCAAGTCCACGCCCGAAGGCGCACGCGACTACCTCGTGCCCAGCCGCGTGCACGACGGCAGCTTTTTCGCGCTGCCCCAGTCGCCGCAGCTCTTCAAGCAGTTGCTGATGGTGGCCGGCTACGACCGCTACTACCAGATCGTCAAGTGCTTCCGTGACGAAGACCTGCGCGCCGACCGGCAACCCGAGTTCACACAGATCGACATTGAAACCTCGTTTCTGGCCGAGGAAGAAATCCGCGAGATGTTCGAGGGCATGATCCGCAAGGTGTTCCTCGCCGCAGCCGATATCGATCTGCCTGCGTTCCCGACCATGAGCTACGCGGAAGCCATGTTCAGGTACGGCTCCGACAAGCCCGATCAGCGCGTCAAGCTCGAATTCACCGAGCTGACAGAGCTCATGAAAAACGTCGAGTTCAAGGTGTTTTCCAATGCCGCCCGACAGGTGGGCGGACGCGTGGCGGCCTTGCGCGTGCCGGGCGGCGCGGCCGAGGGTGGCCTGTCGCGCGGCGAAATCGACGCCTATACCGAGTTTGTCAAGATTTACGGCGCCAAGGGCCTGGCCTATATCAAGGTCAACGACGCGGCAGCCGGTCGCGATGGACTGCAAAGCCCGATCGTCAAGAACCTGGACGACGCCACGCTGGCCGAGATCCTCGCGCGCACCGGCGCGGTGAATGGCGACATCGTGTTCTTCGGCGCCGACAAGGAAAAGATCGTCAACGACGCCATCGGGGCCTTGCGCAACAAGATCGGCCACAGCCCCTTCGGCAAGAAGTGCGGCCTGTTCGACGACCGCTGGGCGCCGCTCTGGGTGGTTGATTTCCCGATGTTCGAGTTCGACGAGGAAGGCCAGCGCTGGTCGGCCGTCCACCACCCGTTCACTGCGCCCAAGGACGGCCACGAGGACCTGATGGACACCGCGCCAGAAAAGTGCATTTCCAAGGCCTACGACATGGTGCTCAACGGCGTAGAGATGGGCGGCGGCTCGGTGCGGATCCACCGCGAGGAGGTGCAGAGCAAGGTGTTCCGCGCGCTCAAGATCAGCGCAGAGGACGCGCAGGCCAAGTTTGGCTTCCTGCTCGACGCGCTGCAGTACGGCGCGCCCCCGCACGGCGGTATTGCGATCGGCCTCGACCGGCTGGTCATGCTCATGACGGGCGCCGAGTCGATTCGCGACGTGATCGCCTTCCCTAAGACGCAGCGCGCGCAAGACCTGCTTACTCAGGCGCCCAGCCCGGTCGACGATAAGCAGTTGCGCGAGCTGCATATCCGGCTGCGCAACGTCCCGGCCGTGTGAGGTCGGCGAAGCATGCTATCGGAATAATAGCATGCTTCGCTCGAAAGACGGGCGTTAGAGCCCGATTCCATTAAGAAATCCAATGCGATGAACCGGGCCGCCTGGAAGATTCCTGAATCGGTGCTGGTGGTGATCTACACGCCCGCGCTGGACGTGCTGTTGATCCGGCGTGCCGATGCTGGCGCCGACGACTTCTGGCAATCGGTCACTGGCAGCAAGGACACGCCGCAAGAGCCGCTGGCGCTGACTGCCGCGCGCGAGGTGTGCGAGGAAACCGGCATCGAATGCGGCGTCGGCAGCCCTCTCGCCGCTCGATTGCAAGACTGGAGTCTGCAGAACGTCTACAGTATTTATCCGCGCTGGCGGGCTCGCTACGCGCCTGGAGTGACGCGTAACACCGAGCATCTTTTTGGCTTGTGCGTGCCCGAGCGCATCACTCCGACGCTGGCGCCGCGCGAGCACACCGCTTGGCGCTGGCTGCCTTGGAAAGACGCGGCCGACGCCTGTTTTTCCCCATCCAACGCCGAAGCTATTTTGTTGCTGCCACAATTTGCCCAATGACATCCGACGGGTCGCCCCCAGCCGCAAACACCTTTGAGGCGCACGGTCACGTCGTGGTCGTACCTGAGACCCAGATCTGGCTGCCTGAGAACGCAACGTCCAACACACTGCGGGTCGCCACCTACAACATCCACAAGGGTGTGCAGGGCATCGGGCCGGGGCGCCGCCTCGAAATCCACAATCTGGGGTTGGCCGTCGAGCAACTCGACGCCGACATCGTTTGCCTGCAGGAAGTACGCAAGATGAACCGGCGGGCTGCGGCGCACTTTACCCGCTGGCCCGAGTTGTCGCAGGCGGAGTTCCTCGCGCCAGAGGGCTACACATCGGTCTATGAGACCAATGCGATCACGCGTGACGGGGAGCATGGCAACGCCCTGCTGACGCGCTGGCCGGTGTTGAGCCAGGGCCATCAGGACATTTCAGACCACCGCTTCGAACAGCGGGGTCTGCTGCACGTGGTCATCGATGTGGGGGGCCGACCGGTGCACGCCATCGTCGTGCATCTGGGGCTGATCAAGGGCAGCCGCGTGCGCCAGATCGTCCGGCTGCACCAGTTCATCGAGCGGGAAATTCCGCCCGACGAGGCCGTGATCGTGGCGGGCGATTTCAACGACTGGGGCGCCCGCATGCGCGAGGCCATGAATGCGATGGGGCTGCATGACCTGCAAAGCCCGCGCATGCTGACATATCCGTCGCGACTGCCGGTGGCGCAGCTCGATTTTATTTACGGCCGCTTCCTGGAACCCATCGGATGCGTCGTGCCAAGGGGCCCGATCTGGTCGCGCATGTCCGATCACTTGCCGTTAGTTACCGAGTTTTCGCTATCGAAATAATAGCGGTTAGCGACCATTTGGCGGGCGTCATCGCCTGAGAACGTTTATGAATCCATTCACTGGTACGATGCCTTCATGCTAAGGAAAATTGACGCTCAAGAGCGCGAAGACGCCCCGCCTGACGACGAGGGAACGCCTGTATCGGTGAAGATTCGCGAGCGCCTGCTGGCTGCGCGCAAGCGCTTCAACGCCAACGACAACATTGCGGAGTTCATGCAGCCGGGTGAACTCGAAGCCATGCTCGACGAAGTCGAGGAGAAGATGAAGGGCGTGCTCGACAGCCTCGTGATCGACGTCACGCACGATCACAACACCCGCAACACCGCGCGCCGCGTGGCCAAGATGTACGTCAACGAAGTCTTCAAGGGCCGCTACCTGCCGCCGCCCCGACTGACCGAGTTTCCGAACGCCGAGCACCTGAACGAGCTGATGATCATCGGCCCGATCACAGTGCGCAGTGCCTGCTCGCACCATTTCTGCCCGATCGTGGGCAAGCTGTGGATCGGCGTCATGCCCAACGAGCGCACCAACGTGATCGGCCTGTCGAAATATGCACGGCTGGCCGAATGGGTCATGTGCCGTCCGCAGATTCAGGAAGAGGCGGTGGTGCAGCTGGCCGACCTGATCCAGGAGAAGACCCAGCCCGATGGCCTGGCAATGGTGGTCGAGGCCGAGCACTTCTGCATGCAGTGGCGCGGCGTCAAGGAAATGGACAGCAAAATGATCAACTCGGTGATGCGCGGCGTGTTCCTGAAAGACTCGAACCTGCGCCGCGAGTTTTTGTCCCTGCTGCCCAGAAAGAACTGAGATGCTGGTTCGCCTGCTTTACGCCAGCCGCGCGGTCGATGCCAGTGCCCCTGCCATCGCGGCCATCGTGGCCGAATCGCGCGCGCACAACGCCGACACCGGCGTGACTGGCATTCTTTGCCACAGCAGCGGCACCTTTCTGCAGGCTATCGAAGGAGGCCGCATGGCCGTGAACGCGCTGTACGGCCACATTCAACGCGATGCGCGCCACAAGGACGTAATGCTGCTGCAGTACGAGGAAATTTTCGAGCGCCGCTTTGGCAGCTGGACCATGGGGCAAGTTAATTTGTCGCGGCTCAATGCGTCGACCCTGCTCAAGTATTCCGAAAAACCGGAGCTTGACCCGTATTCGGTGTCCGGTACCGCCGCGCTGGCGCTGCTTGAAGAATTGATGGCCACGGCAGCCATCTGCGCACGCAGTTGAGCGGGTGCCGCTTTCGGCGTTTACGCTGATCCTGCTCGCGGGGGTCATCCACGCCAGCTGGAACATCGCCGCCAAAAAAGCCAATGGCGACGCGCGCTTCGCGTTCCAGAGCGGTGTCTTCATGATGGTACTTTGGGCGCCGGTCGGCGTGGCTCTCGGCTGGAGCGTGGTGCCGTGCTGGGGTCGCCTCGAATGGGGGTTCATCGGCATCAGCGGCGTGCTGCACGTCTTCTACTATGTGACGCTGTTGCGCGGGTACCGCAAGTCCGATCTGACGGTGGTTTACCCGCTCGCGCGGGGCACGGGCCCGTTGCTGTCGTCGCTGGTTGCGATAGTGTTCCTGGGCGAGCGCATCAGCGCCATGGGTGTCGTGGGCATTGCGGGCGTGGTACTGGGTGTGTTTCTGGTAGCGGGGGGCACGGGCCTGTGGCGCGGCCAACGCGACGCCGCGCAGCGCGCGCGCGTCCGCAAGGGCCTGCGCTATGGCGTGTTGACCGGTGTCTTCATCGCCGGCTACACGGTGGTCGACAGCTATGCCGTCAAGTTCGTTGCAATGTCACCAATCCTGCTCGACTACTTCAGCAATTTCGTGCGCGTCGGCCTGCTGGTGCCGGCCGCGCTCCAGGATCGCGCGACCACCGCAAGGCTGTGGCGCGAGCAGTGGAAATACGCGCTGCTGGTTGCGCTCATCAGCCCGATTTCGTATGTACTGGTGCTCTACGCGGTGCAGCAGGCCCCGATTTCCCACGTGGCGCCGGCGCGCGAAGTGTCCATGCTGTTCGCAGCCCTGATTGGCGGTCATTTGTTGCGAGAAGGCGATCGCGTGCTGCGGCTGATCGGCGCCGGCTTTATTGCCGCTGGCGTCGTCGCGCTAGCGCTCGGCTAAGGTGCTCCCGGTGGCGTCGAGCGTAGTGGCGGCGGCGGTTGCGCCGGCACGCCCTAGCATCGTTGTCCTACGCTGGCGTGCGGCCGCAAGAGACGCCCTTGAAGTGGAGTGCTGTCTAGAGTGGACCCTCGTGGTTCAGACGCATGAATCAGACGCGTGAACCGCGCGCTCCATCTCTCGCTCGAGAGTTCACCTCAAAGGAACTGACATGAACAAGGATCAAGTGGCTGGCCGCGCCGAAGAGGCCAAGGGCAAGCTCAAGAAAGCGACAGGAAAAGTGGTCGGCAACGAGAAACTTCAATCCGACGGTGCGGCTGACGAAATGGCCGGCAAGGTGCAAAAAACCTACGGCGACGCCAAGGAAAAGACCAAGGACGCCATCAAAAAAGGAGCCGACAAGCTCTGACCCACAGGAGATGGCTGGCCGGTCGGCCGGCCTCATCGCCGAACTGAAAAATTGAAGGAGGAACCATGAGTTATTCCAAAGCTGCGTTTCTGCGCTCACGACTGACGCTCGCCATCGTGCTGGCTTGCGGCGCATTGGCAATCAGTGCCTGCTCTGATAAAGCGGCCCCAGACACCAGCAGTACAGCAGGCGAAAAAGTCGATGCGGCGGTCGCCAAGACCGAGCAGCTCGCTACCGACGCGAAAGACAAAACGGAAGAGGTCGCCAGCGATCTCAAGGCGAAGGTCGAAGCATCAAGCGCCCAGGGTGAGAGCACCGTCAAGCAGGGCACGGCCGATGCCAAGGAGGCGGCGCACGCCGCCGGCACCTCGGTATCCGACACTGTCGGCGATGCGGCCATCACCGCTGCCGTGTCAGCGGGGTTCGTCAAGGACCCGGACCTGAGCGCCATCAAGATCGATGTCGACACCCACGGCGGCGTGGTCACGCTGAGCGGGCCGGCCCCCACGGCTGCGGCCAAGACCCGGGCCGAGGAAATCGCCAAGGCGGTCAAGGGCGTCAGCTCGGTCGACAACAAGCTCGAAGTCAAGCCAGGCTAATGGCCGCGAGGTGACAGCGCTGCAGCCCCAAAAAAAGCCCGGACAGACCCGGGCTTTTTTTGTTCTGGCCGCCGCCGGGGTGCCGGCGGATCAGTGTTTGAGCCAGTCCTTCAAGTCGTCGGCGTGTTCTTGTTCCTGCTCCAGGATCTGTTCGAGAATGCGGCGCGTGGTTGTGTCCTTCTCGCCGATCAGGGCAATCATCTGGCTGTACGCCTCAATGGCAATGCGCTCGGCGATCAGGTTGGCACGGATCATCGACTGCAAGTCCTTGGAATCGTCATACTCGGCGTGACTGCGCTCGAGCAGTGTCTTGGGAGAGAAATCCGGATCTCCGCCGAGCTGGATGATGCGCTCGGCGATCATGTCGGCATGAGCCGATTCCTCGTTGGCGTGCACCAGGAATTCGTCCGCAATCGCGGGTGACTCGATACCGGTGGCGGTGAAGTAGTGGCGCTTGTAGCGCAGCACGCATACCAGTTCGGTGGCGAGCGCGTCGTTCAACAGCTTGACGATGTCATCGCGCCAAGGTCCGTAGCTGGGGGTCACAGCACCTTCATCGAGGTTATTTTTGGCCGCATCAAGGCCGCGCTGGTCCAGCACCAGGCGGTTGTTGGTTGGCTTTGAAGTTTCGGTCTTCATCAGGAATCCTTTCGGGGTTGAGTGGCTTTTTGCATTAACGTCGTCACAATGTCGGCGGCATCCGAGGTTTTCATCACCGCCGCTAGCACGGCCGTGATCGAGAGCAGTCGCCAAGGCTTGACCAGCACCGCCACCGCGCCCAGCGCCGCTGCTGCCGCCATCAGTTTGACGGGCTGTGTCCGCGCATAGTGATCAAGGAGCGGCCGCGCCAACTGCCCGGCCGCATTGGCGGGGTGACGCTGCCACCAGCGCCGGGCGACGCTGCGCAGCACCGGCCCCCAGCTAAAACGGTCCAACAGTCCCGCCCGATTTGGGCGTCCGGTATAAGCCAGTCGCTCCGGCGCGCCACCAGTCTGGAGCTGGTCGACGATGGCGCGACGCGAGATGGCCAGTCGTTGTTGCGGAGTCAGTTGGTCGGGCTCATTCACGGCGCTCTCCCGCCAAATGCAGGGCGTGAAGATCGGCGTCGAGCTGGGCGCGCAAATCGTCGAATCCGTGGACCTGCGCCGGACGTGATGCCATGTAACCGGCAATCACCGCGATCAGGATCGCGACGCCCGGGACGATCACAAGGACCCAGTGAAAGCTGCCATACAGCATGCCGAGCATGACGGCAATGCCGATCAGTCCGAGCGCGAGCATCGCACTGACAACGGCCAGCACGCCGGCAATGGTGCGGGCCAGCACGCTGCGGCCCGCTTGGGCCGTTTCCTGCTTGACAAGAGCAACGTAGTTGGCGACGTGGTCGGCAATCAGCTCCGGATGCTCGATGACCGTAGAAAAAATAGGGTGCAACATGCGCGCGGGAAACCGGAATGCAAACTGAACGCGCGGATCAGTAATCGTCCCGGCGGCGGCTAGCCAGCACGATCAATGCCGTGATGGCGGCGCCGGCGGCGGCGGCCACCAGCACCGAGCGCATGGGCTGGTCGGCGATGTACTTGCCGGTCATATTGGCGGCCTGACCGAGCTGGCGCTGCGCGCGGGCGCTGGTTTTGGTCGCTGCGTCCAGGCCGCGCTGGACGGCTTCCTGGACACGGGCCGCCAGTTGCTCGGCTGCCGGGCCGGTTCCTTGGCGAAACTCGCGGACTTTCTCGCCAGCGGCGTTGACCGCATTTTGTGCATAGGCACGGGTCGACTCGACAGCTTCGGCGCCAAGCTGCTGAGCCTCGTCGGCAAGCTGCGAGGGCGTCTTGGTGGTGGCGTTCATGAAAGATTCCTTTGCGGAGTGAGACAGGGAGGGTGACGGATGAACATGGTAGCGGGTTAGCCGCGTCGCATCAGTCCGGCGATGAAGCTGGCGATGGCGAGTACCGCAAAAATCACAAAGAGAATCTTTGCGATTCCGACCGCGCCAGCGGCGATGCCACCAAAGCCGAATACGGCTGCGATCAGCGCAATGACCAAAAAAACGACGGTGTAATGCAACATGCTGGTTCTCCGAGGCGTTTGGCCTGATGGGTGACACTGAGGCGCGGTGCCGGCGGTGAGCCAGTGCTCCGGTACGAACCGCCGTGGACACTACACTATCGGGTGGCGAGCTGCGAGTCTGTCAGCAGTGACGGGCTGGGCACGTAGGAATCATCCGGTTGCGCGCGCTACCGGTCGTTCAGACCCCGCTCGGCAGTGTGGCGCTCAAGCGAGTGCCTTGCCCGGGGGCTGACCGGACTGTCAGCTTGCCCTCGGCGGCTTCGACGCGATGGCGCATGCCGGCCAGACCGTGCGCGGCCGGTCGTACGGTTTGGGTGTCGAAGCCGTTCCCGTTATCGACTAGCTCGACGCTGACATGACTGCCCAAGTCCTTGAGAACGATCGTGGCCTCGGTGGCCTGCGCATACTTGGCGATGTTGGTCAGCCCCTCCTGCACCATGCGGTAGATCGTCAGCTGGCCATCTGCGTTCAGCGTCACCGGATCCAGATCGGACCGTATTTTCATGCCCGAGCGTTCGGCGAATTCGCCGGCCAGGATTTCGAGCGAAGCCGGTAACCCCAGATTGGAGAGTGACGACGGGCGCAAATCTTCGACGATCCGGCGCTTGAGCGCGATGCCGCTATTGAGCAGTACGCCCAGATGCGCCAACCGCTCGGTGGCCTCCGGCAGGTTGGCAACGCGCAACTTCAGGCGCGCCACGTCGAGCTTGGCGCCCGTCAGGAGCGAGCCGAGCTCGTCATGTAATTCGCGCGCCAGAAAGGCTCGCTCGGTCTCGCGCACCGTCTGCAAGTGGGTGGCCAGTTCGGCCAGAGAGGCCGTGCGCTCGCGTACCTCTTTTTCGAGTGCATTGCGTTCGCGCTGGAGCGCCTGCTTCTGGCGTTGATCGATCAGGCGCAGTACATTTGCCTGACGCAGGCTCAGGAAGAACGCCAGCAATGCGGCCAGTGCGACCAACGCAATACCTAGGCGGGAAAGCTGCTGTGCCCGCGTGATTTGCTCCGCACCGGTTTCGAGCGCACGGTTGCTGATTGAGACGAGTGCAGCGCCTTCTGACTGAATGGCTGCCATTTCCTGGCGCCCGACGTCGGTGCTCAGCACAAACTTCCAGCCGTCATCATGGCCGTCCTCGCGCAGTTGGATCGTCATGGTCATTTTCGCAAGCTTACGTTCCAAATGACGGGCGAGCACCGAGAGCCGGGCCCTCTCGTCGGGTCGATCCGCGTAGAGCGCGCGCAACAATGCCAGCTGCCCGTCGACGTGCTTGACAGCGGCACTGTACGGTGCACGATAACGCGCGTCGCCTGTGAGCAGGTAGCCTCGCTGGCTGGATTCTGCATCGAGAACATCGCGCAGCATCGCGTTGAGCGCCCCACGCACTTGGTGTGCGTGGTCGATCTCGGACAGGGCATACACCGAGCGGCGATATCCCGCTTCGTTGATACCGACAAGCACCAGCGCGGCCAGAACAGCCAGCGCGAGGCTGACGGCCATTTTCGGGTGATCTAACCAGCGCATGAAGAGCCTGCGAGAAATTCGGCTGGCGATTTCGGGAATAATCTATACCTATGCCCGAACTGGGACAAGTAGCGCCGAATCACGCCCCAAAAAGACGAAAGTAACGAATGATAAAAATCGGAATTGTCGACGACCACGCCATTGTGCGAACCGGATTGCGCCAGTTTTTTTCGGAGCACGTTGATTTGCGAGTGGCCGGTGAGGCGGCCAGCGGGCGCGAGGCCATCGAACTGGTGCGCACCACGGAGCTCGATGTGCTCGTGATGGATTTGTCGATGCCGGGGCAAAGTGGCATCGATGCGCTGGCCATGATCCGCGCCAAGGCGCCCGACGTCGGCATCCTGATCCTGAGTGGCTACCCCGAAGAGCACTATGCCATGAACCTGATCCGCCAGGGTGCGAGCGGGTACCTGAACAAGGAGTGCGAGCCGATCGAGATCGTCAACGCGATCCGCACCATTTCGCTTGGGCGGCGCTACATCACGCCGGCCGTGGCCGAACTGCTGGCGCGCCAACTCGACCGCAAGGACGATGCGGCTCCGCATGAGCACTTGTCGGAGCGCGAGTTTCAGGTGTTTCTCAAACTGGCCAAGGGCGAGACCGCCGGCGACATTGCCAAGACGCTTTCGCTGTCCGTGAAGACAGTCAGCACCTATCGCACGCGTCTGATGGAAAAAATGAGCCTCTCTTCCAACAGCGACCTGACCTACTACGCGCTGAAGAACAAACTGATCGACTGAGTGCGCGGCGTTGACGAAACATGGAGTCAATGAGGGTTCCTGTCGGCAGCGAGAAGCCGTTTGCCGTCAGCCTCAGCGCGTTTGAGAATGCGGCAATTCTGGCCGATCAAACAAGGTTAACGGCATGCGGGCCGGAGCACTGCAGGGCATTAAGGGGTCAAGTCGTAGGCGTACTCCTGCACGCGGGCCTTGGTTCGCCGCGTTCGTAGGCCATTGCGTACAGTCGTAGCGGCGCGATGCCCGACCGCGCGCCAGCCGTAGCGGCCATAAGCTGCCACCTATGTGCAGCTTACTTTCCTTGCTTCGTTCGGCCGCAACATTCTTCTCTGAGTTCGAGGGCCGCTATGGGTGAGCGCGTTCAGCTGCTATGGCAGCGGTCCCTGGCACTGAAGATTGGCGCAGTGTGTGTGGCTGTGGTCGCCGCAGCGCTTGTGGTGGTGCTTTTTTTTCCTTGGGATGTATTGCGCATGCCGCTCAATCGCTACATCAGCGAGCACACCGGGCGCAAGTTCGAGATCACTCGCCATCTCGATGTGGACCTGGGCTGGCGTGGAGCCGTCGTGCAGTTCGATGGCCTTGAATTTGCCAATCCTCCCTGGGCGCGCGACCCGTATCTGGTGCGTGCGCAACGCGCTGAGTTTGAGGTCAGTTTCTGGCCGTTGCTGGCGGGGAAAATCGTGATTCCCCACCTTGCGCTGGTGTCCCCCATGCTGGGCCTTGAACTCAAGGAAGACGGTCGGCGCACCTGGGCCTTCAGCAAAAACTCCTCCAAAATTGGCAGCGCACCGCTCGTGGGGCAACTGCAGGTCGACGCGGGCAGCGTCGACTTCGTGGCGGCGCATCTGGGTTTAGATCTGCACGCCAACCTTGCCTACGACAGCAGCGACGGTGCCCTGCCTCTGGGGTTCAGGATCGAAGGGCGCTACCGCGGCCAGCCACTGACCGCCCAGGGCCGCACGGGCAACGTGCTGCAGATCAATGCCGCTGGGCAGCCGCCGTTTCCCCTGCAGATCAACGCCACCGCCGGCGAAACACAGCTCAGCGCGAACGGCACGATCGCCGAGCTTGCCAGCCTGGATAGCATTGACGCGCGCTTCGAACTCAGGGGCCCGACCCTGGGCGCGCTGTTTCCCCTGTTGGGCATCGCACTGCCGCAAACCTCGCCGTTCGCGCTAAAAGGCCAGTTGCTCAAGCATGCAAGCCAGTGGGATGTGCGGGCCTTGGAGGGCCATCTCGGGCTGTCCGACGTGGCGGGTGACATGCACTTCGATCAAGCCCGCACGATGCCGCTGCTGACCGGCCACCTGCAGTCGCGGGCTATGGACATGGATGACCTCGGCCCCTTGATCGGCCTGCCGCCGACGGCGCGCTCGGTCAAGGCCGTGCAAAACGTGGCGCCGGTCGCGGCCCCGGCGCAACGGCGCCAGCCGGGCGGCCCGCCGCAGGGCAAGGTGCTGCCGTCCGCACCGCTCGACTTCGAACGCCTGCGCGCCATGAACGCCGACCTGACCTATACCGCAGCGAGCATTCGCAACGTGCACGGGCTGCCGCTCGACTCGGGCAGCGTGCATGTGAAGCTCGATGGCGGTGTCCTGACACTCGACCCGCTGGAGCTTGGGGTGGCGGGCGGCAAGGTGGCGGGTGCGATCCGCATTGACGCCACGCAGGACCCGGCCGACATCCGTGCCTCGCTCGACCTGCGCGCGCTGCAGATCAATCGGCTGCTTCCCAAAGTCGAAACCCTGCGCACCAGCTTCGGAAAGCTCGATGGGCGCGTCAATCTTTCAGGGCGGGGCAAGTCGATCGCCAGTTGGCTGGGCAACGCGTCGGGCGATGTAGCGGCTCTGACCGGACGGGGGCGCTTCAGCAGCTTGCTGCTTGAACTGATGGGCCTCGATGGCGCGGAGATCGCCCGCTTTCTGCTCACCGGCGATCAGAACGTCACCTTGCGCTGCGGCGCGGTGGCGTTCGATGTCGACCAGGGCGTCATGACGGGGCGCAGCATGGTGTTCGATACCGACAACACGGCGTTTATTGGAGCCGGCCACGCGAGCCTGAAGAACGAGACGCTCGACTTCGTGATCCATCCGCAGCCCAAGCACAGGAGCATTCTTTCGCTGCGCACACCCCTGGTGATTGGGGGCACCTTTGGTACGCCCAAGGTGGGCGTGAAGGTGGCTCCGCTCGTGGAGCGTGGGCTGGCGGCGCTCGCTCTGGGGGTGATCAACCCGTTGCTGGCGCTCGCCGCAACAGTCGAGACTGGCCCCGGTGAGGATGCCGATTGCCGCGACGTGCTGGCGCAAGCGCGCAAGCCCGGCGCCGGCGCTGCGGCGGCCGGTGCGGCCAAGGGCAAGACGGCCCGGCAGTAGAGGGTTTCAAGAAGAAAACGCCACTAACGCCCGACTGACGGGCGAAGGCAGCGATTAAATAGCGAGCATCCGTCCGTGTATTCGTCAGGGCATCCGGACGCGGCACACGGGGCACTCTGGGTCTCGCGCCACGCTCAAGCGGTCAAAGCGCGTGCGGCGGCCATCGAACATCAGCAACGTGCCAGCCAGCGAAGGGCCGATGCCGGCCAGCAGTTTCAGCGACTCGTGGGCCTCCAGCATGCCAATGGTGGCGACCACCGGCGCAAACACGCCGAGCACCGCGCAGCGCGTTTCCTCGAAAGCTGAATCGGGTGGAAACAGGCAGGCATAGCACGGCGAGGCGGCGTCGCGCGTGTCGTACACGCTCACCTGGCCGTCAAAGCGGATCGCGGCGCCTGCGACGAGCGGTTTGGCATGTGCGACACAGGCGCGGTTGATCGCGTGGCGCGTCGCGAAATTGTCGCTGCAATCGATGACGACATCGGCCTGGGCCGCCAGCGAGGAGAGCAGCGCGGCGTCGGCGCGCAGCGCGTGCGTCTCGATGGTGATGCGCGGGTTGATGGCGCGCATGGCCACAGCCGCCGACTGCACCTTGGCCATGCCGACGCGATCGGTGGAGTGGGCGATCTGGCGCTGCAGGTTGGTGACGTCGACCCGGTCGTCGTCGACCAGAGTGATGCGCCCGACGCCCGCCGCGGCCAGATAGAGCGCGACGGGTGAGCCGAGGCCGCCGGCGCCGACGATCAGCGCATGCGCCGCGCTGACCCGCGCCTGGCCGTCGATACCGAATTCTTCCAGCAGGATGTGGCGCGAATAGCGCAACAGTTCCGGGTCGTCCACACTATTTCGCCTTAAAGCTACCCATCGAGCGTCGCGAATACTAGCGCAGCGCCAAGCCGCTCCATCAATGCGAGCGACCCCCTTGGAGGGCAGTGACGACACGCCGTGCGTCGCAGAGAGGCCACACTCACTCTTCCTTTTTTTCTTCCTTGCGCTCGACCTGGCTCTTGCTGACCACCACCGGCTGGCCCTTGAGTTGTGCCAGCGCCTGCACCAGCGGAAAGTCTTTTTTGCTGCCGAATTCGGGCGGTGTCTTCCGCTCCTTGGCGGGCTTCAGGGCCTCTTCTTCCAGGCGTTTGCGTGCTTCGTCGCGCATCTTTTCTTCCTGCGCCGCCAGCTTGTCTTCGGCCCCCTGACCGCTGTTGAGGTGCTTGACTAGATCGGCCTCGCGCATGCGCAGCACGGCAAACGGGCTGCCTTCGGCCGTCTCGTCGACCAGGACGTTGGGAACGATGCCGCGCGCCTGGATCGAGGTGCCGCTGGGCGTGTAGTAGCGCGCGGTGGTGATCTTCAGACCGGTGTCGGGCCCGAGTGGGCGCACGGTTTGTACCGAGCCCTTGCCGAAAGTCTGGCTGCCCATGATGGTGGCGCGCTTGTCGTCCTGAAGGGCACCAGCCACGATTTCGCTGGCCGATGCCGAACCTTCATTGACCAGCACCACCAGCGGCACGCTCTTGAGCGCGGCGGGCAGGCTGCGCAGCGGGTCGCTGCCCCCACGCTGGTAGAACTCCGGCGCTGCCTTGTAGACGGCCTTGCTTTCGGGCAGCTGGCCGTTGGTCGACACCACCGTGGCGTTGGCCGGCAAAAACGCGGCCGAGATCGCCACCGCCGCATCGAGCAGGCCGCCTGGGTCGTTGCGCAGGTCGAGCACCATGCCCTTGAGGTTGGGGTCCTGCTTGTAGATTTCATCGATCTTCTTGACGAAGTCGTCAACCGTGCGTTCCTGAAACTGCGAGACGCGAATCCACGCATAGCCGGGCTCGACCACCTTGCCACGCACCGACTGCGTGCGAATTTGCTCGCGTGTCAGCGTCACGGGAAAGCTGCGATTCTCGTCCTTGCGGAAGATCGTCAGTGACACCTTGGTGTGGGCGAGCCCGCGCATGCGCTTGACCGCCTCGTTGAGCGTAAGGCCGCGCACCGCCGTGTCGTCGATACGGGTGATCAGGTCATTGGGCTTCAGGCCGGCACGGAAAGCCGGCGAATCCTCAATCGGCGAAACTACCTTGACGAGTCCGTCTTCCTGCGTGATCTCGATACCGATGCCGACAAAGCTGCCGGTCGTGCCTTCCTTGAACTCCTTGAACGACTTCTTGTCGAAATACTGCGAGTGCGGGTCGAGTCCGGCAACCATGCCTGAAATCGCATCGGAAATGAGCTTTTTCTCGTCGACCGGTTCGACATAATCGCTTTTGATCATGCCGAACACGGCTGCGAGTTGTTGCAGCTCTTCAAGCGGTAGCGGGGCCAGCGAATCGCGCGCGACGGTCTGCAATGAGACGGTGGTCAACACGCCGGCAAAGGCGCCGGCGGCAATCCAGCCGGTGATCTTGAGTTTCTGGCTCATGTACGAGTGTCCTTGTTGACCCGAATCAATATACACACCTTGGAACTGACTTCCCGGGCGGGGTTCCGCAGAGTTTGCGATAGCACGGCGCGACGACGGCTCACGCGCCGCACTGCATGGCGACGGCTGCCACTGTTTTTTCGGTGGCCGCCATATCGCCCAGGTAATAGTGGCGCAGTGGCTTGAGATCGTCGTCCAGCTCGTAGACCAGTGGAATGCCGTTGGGAATGTTGAGACCGACGATATCGGCGTCGGAGACCCGGTCCAGATGCTTGACCAGGGCGCGGATCGAGTTGCCGTGCGCGACAACCAGCAACCGCCGCCCGGTGCGGATGGCAGGCGCCATCGATTCGTTCCAGAACGGCAGCACGCGCGCCACGGTGTCCCTCAGGCATTCGGTCAGCGGAATCTGTTCGGGCTTGAGCTTGAAGTAGCGAATGTCACCCCTTTCGCTGCGCGGATCGCCGACTTCGAGGGCAGGCGGGCGCACACTGTAGCTGCGTCGCCAGAGCAATACTTGGTCAGTGCCGGATTTTTCGGCGGTTTCCGTCTTGCTGAGTCCCTGCAGCGCCCCGTAGTGGCGTTCGTTCAGGCGCCACGAATGCACTACCGGCAGCCAGGTGCGGTCGAGTTCGTCCAGCGTGTGCCACAGTGTGCGGGTGGCGCGCTTGAGCACGCTGGTGTAGGCCACGTCAAAGTCGTAACCTTCGGCCTTGAGCAGTCGCCCGGCCTGACAGGCCTGTTCCACACCCTGCGGGGTCAGGTCTACATCCGTCCATCCGGTGAAACGTTGTTCGAGATTCCAGGTCGATTCGCCGTGGCGAAGCAGTACCAGCTTATGCATTGGGAGGCCTTTGGCAGTTGCTGCAAAACCTGACATTCTAAAATCGTGGTTTGCCCATCAAGGATTAACGTGAAATTCATTGTCGACAACTGGATGCTGATCCTGATTGCGCTCGGCTCCGGCGGCATGCTGGCGTGGCCGATGCTGCGTGGCGCGGGCGCCGGCTCGTTGACGGCGCAGGGCGCTGTGCAGCTGATTAACCGGGAGCGGGCGGTGGTGATCGATCTGCGCAGCCCCGAGGAGTTTGCCGCCGGTCACGTCACGGGCGCGCGCAACGTGCCTCTCGAAACGCTGGAAGCCAAGCTGGCCGCCACCGTCAAGAACAAGACGCTGCCTGTGCTGCTGGTGTGCGCCACTGGCGCGCGGGCGCAGCGCGCTGTGGCGGTGGCCAAAAAACTTGGCTACGAGCAGGCCCAAGCCGTCAGCGGCGGGCTGAAGTCGTGGAAAGAGGCTAATCTGCCGGTTGAAAAAGTCTGAGAATCCCGAGCGCCATGCAACCCGTCAAGATGTACACCACCGCCTTTTGCCCTTACTGCACCCGTGCCAAGCAAATCCTCCAGTCCAAAGGCGTCGACCGGATCGAGGAAATCTGCATCGACACCGACCCGCAGGCGCGCGCCGCCATGATGGACGTCACGCGCCGGCGTACGGTGCCGCAAATCTTCATTGGCGAGACGCACGTGGGTGGCTGCGATGAGCTGATTGCGCTGGACGGGCGCGGCGCCCTCATGCCGCTGCTGCAGGGCGCCTGAGCGCCAGCAGCGATAATTGCCGGCTAGCCTCCAGAAGCCCGCTGCGGGAATCCCACCCGGCGGGCGTCATTTTGATTTTTGAAAGCCCGCCATGGCCGACGCCCAAGATCCCGTGTTCCAGATTCAGCGCATCTACCTCAAGGACCTTTCCCTTGAGCAACCCAACTCGCCCGCGATATTGCTCGAGCCGGAGCAACCAACCGTCGACATCCAGCTGGGCATTGACGCCCAGCCGGCCGCCGATGGCATCTTTGAAATCACGGTATCGGCCACCGTCCAGACCAAGCTGAAGGACAAGACCGTGTTTTTGGTCGAAGCCAAGCAGGCTGGCATTTTTGAAATCCGCAACCTGCCGGAAGACCAGATGGGCCAGATTCTGGGCATTGCCTGTCCGCAGATCGTTTACCCCTATTTGCGCGGCAACGTGGCCGATGTGATCCAGCGCGCCGGTTTTCCGCCCGTGCACCTGGCTGAAATCAACTTCCAGGCGATGTACGAGCAGCAGCAGGCGCAAGCCGCGGCCGCCGCGCCGCCTTCGCCGACGCTCACGCAGTAACACGGATAGCGATAGGCAGGCCGAGCGCCGAGGCGCGGCTGATCTGATGAAAATCTGTGTGCTCGGTGCCGGGGCCTGGGGCACGGCGATGGCCGTGAACGCGGCCGCGCGCCACGTCGTGACACTGTGGGCGCGCGATGCCGCGCAGGCGCGTGCCATGGACGGCGCGCGAGCCAATCAGCGCTACCTGCCCGGCATCGCTTTACCCGCCGCGCTTGCGGTCCAAACCGGTGATCGGCTGCAGGCTGCCGCAGGGGCCGACCTGGTGATCATCGCAACGCCCATGGCCGCATTGCGCGAGCAACTGGCTGCGCTGCGCGACGCCGCCTTGCCCGTAGCGTGGTTGTGCAAGGGCGTTGAGCCGGCGCGCCCTGGCATTGAGGGCGTGCCCGCGTCTTTCGGGCTGCTGGCGCACGAAGTGCAGGCGCAGGTCGCGCCCGACCTGATGGCCGGCGCCCTGAGTGGCCCCAGCTTTGCGCTGGAGGTGGCGCAGGGTCGCCCTACGGCGCTGGTGGCCGCCAGCCAGCATGCGCGGTTGCGTGAGTTGCTGGTGGACGCGTTTCACGGGCCCGCACTGCGGATTTATGCCAATGACGATCTGGTGGGCGTTGAAGTGGGGGGCGCCGTCAAGAACGTGCTGGCGCTGGCGGTCGGCTTATGCGACGGCCTGCATCTGGGGCTCAATGCGCGCGCCGCGCTCATTACCCGTGGCCTGGCCGAAATGACGCGGTTCGGCGTTGCGTTGGGCGGGCGGGCTGAGAGCTTTACGGGACTGTCGGGCCTGGGCGACCTGGTGCTCACCGCCACCGGCGACCTCAGTCGCAACCGGAAGGTGGGCTTGTTGATGGCGCAGGGCGAGCCGTTGCCGCGAGTGCTGGCATCGCTCGGTCATGTCGCCGAAGGCGTTTACTGTGCTCACACTGTGGTGCAGCGCGCCGCCATGCTGAGCGTCGACATGCCAATTTCCCAAAGCGTGGTGGCTTTGCTCGATGGCACGCTGCGGCCCGCGCAAGCCGTGGCACTCCTGATGGAGCGCGAGCCGACGTCGGAGCTGACCTCGGGTCCTTGAGAATGATTGTCGCGGTGGCCAGCTTTCGTGGCGCGCCAGGCTGTAGATGACGAAGCTGATCGAGCGAGACAGGAGCAGGCTCAGGTGGGCGAATACGCCAGCCGCACATAGATCGGTGCAAACGCTTCGGCTTGCGTGATGTCGATCAGCGTTTCCTTGGCGAGCTCCAACATCGCGATGAAGGTGACGATCAGCACCGGAGCGCCGCGGGTGGCGTCGAACAGCTTCTCGAACTCGACGAAGCGCTGACCCTGGAGGTGACGCAGCACAATGCTCATGTGTTCGCGCACGCTGAGCTCCTCGCGCGAAATCTGGTGGCGTTGCACCAGCCGGGCGCGTTTGAGGATGCCGGCCCAGGCATCGCGCAGTTCAATCACGTTCATGTCGGGAAAGCGCGGCTTGAGCGACTGCTCGACGTAGACTTGCGCCTTCCAGAAGTCGCGGTTGGCCAGCGGCAACGCACTCAGCGAGGCGGCCTGCAGCTTGGTGTGCTCGTATTCGAGCAGCCGGCGCACCAGCTCGGCGCGCGGATCTTCGGCTTCTTGCCCCTCGGCCGTCTTCTTGGGCGGCAGCAGCATGCGCGATTTGATCTCGATCAGCATCGCGGCTATCAGCAGATACTCGGCCGCCAGTTCGAGATTGGTGCGGCGCACCTCTTCGACATAGGTGAGGTACTGGCGTGTCAGCCCCGCCATCGGGATGTCGAGGATGTTGAAGTTCTGCTTGCGTATCAGGTAAAGCAGTAGATCGAGCGGGCCCTCGAAAGCCTCCAGGAACACCTGCAACGCCTCGGGCGGGATGTACAGGTCCCTGGGCAGCGCGAACAGCGGCTCGCCGTACAGGCGTGCCAGCGCGACCTGATCGACAATATCGGGCATGGCGGCGATGCGGCCTTCGCCATCGTCCAAGCCTGCGTCAAGCGCGAACTGAAGAGCACCGCGCGCAGCCGGGTCTGCTATCGAATCAGTCGCCTGTCGCGTCGACCCAGCGGGCGTTACAGCCCGAATTGGCACTTATTTGACGTCCGTCTGATAAACGTAGGGCTGCTGCGGCACACGTGCTTCAGCGTATTCCGCGAGGACGTCCCGGTCGAGGTGCTTGTCCGACAGCAAGGCGCGGCCCGCGCGCTGCTCGGATTCGAGCGACGGTTTTTTTTCGCGCATCTCTTCGATGAAATTCGTGATGTCGGAGGTGTAGTGCGGGCGGCGGACGAGGAGCTGGAGGATGGACATAGACTGGACCCTTTGCGGCGGATTTTACCGGGGAAGGCATGGCGCAAACACATACGAGGCGAATGGCGATGGCAACAGGACTGCTGGCAGCAATGTTGTCGCTGGTGGGCTGCGATCCCCAGCGCGTCAGTGAATTGGAAGAAGGCGTTGCGACCGAAGTCGATGTTCGGGCCCGCTTCGGCGAACCCGAGAACGTGTGGGACGTGCCGGGCGGCCGTGTGCTCGAATACAACCGCCAACCGCAGGGCCAGAAGAACTACATGATCACCATCGGCGCCGACGGCAAGATGAGTGCGCTGCGCCAGGTGCTCACGCCCGAAAACTTCGCCCAGGTGCAGCCCGGCATGGCAATGGAAGAGCTGCGCAAGCTGCTCGGCAAGCCCGCCAAGGTCACACGCTACACATTCAAGCGCGAATCCGAATGGGACTGGCGCTGGCTGCAGCCGCCCGGTTCGGCGATGGTATTCACGGCGGTACTGAGCGACGACCAGCGCGTGCTGCGCAGTGGCTCGACGACCGACCGCAGCGTGGAGGCTCCCTGAGCCTACTTGTCGCCTGGCAACACGGCGTCGGCCGCGGCGCCAACGGCCTTGCCGGTGATGCGCGCGGTGCCGATGACGGCATCCGCCCCGAGGCCGACCACACCGGTACCGACGCTCACTGCCGTGCTGGCGACGCTGATCACGGCGCAGCCGCCGATGGTCGCGCAGACGATGGTCAGCGCCGCGACGCGTATTGCGTCGAAGGTCCGGGTGCGACCGTTCGTGAACGCGTTGGATCGCATGGTGTGATGCGCGCTGCGGCTCAGTCGCGCGGCAGCTTTTCCTTGATGTAGCTGCCGCGGTCCATGTCAACCACTTCGACGCTGAGCTGCACCAGCACGCCGGCCGGACGCGGCACGAACTGACGCAGCACGACTGCGATGCGCACGCTCAGGTCGTGCTTAGCCTCAGGCGAGCGCCCCGAGAGCAGGCGCAATTGCGCATGGACGAAACCACGCTGGTCGCCCTGGTTGCCGACGCGAAAGCGATCGACCGCGACCACGCGGGTCTTCAGATCGGTTTCTTCCAGGACTTCCGGGCTCGCCGTCAGGCTGCGGTTCATTGCAGGCAGCAGATCGCCCAAGGGGAGTTCCCCCAGGTTGGCGGAGTGTTCGATGATGAGATGAGGCATGGCGGTAAGGCTCCAGGAAACGAAACTGTGATCTTCAGCGCACCCGCAGGCCCGGCGTCGCACCCGGCCAAGGCTCCAGCACGTGAATGCCCGGGTGCGCCTTCTCGTCGGCGTGGCTCGCAGCGAGCACCATGCCGTCGCTGGTGCCGAACTTCATCTTGCGCGGGGCGAGATTGGCGACCAGCACGGTGAGCTTACCGACAAGTTGCTCCGGTTGGTAGGCGCTGGCGATGCCGCTGAAGACGTTGCGCAGCACCGGGCTGCCATGCGCGTCGACACCTTCGCCGGCGTCAAGCGTGAGGCGCAAAAGCTTGGCGGAGCCGTTGACCTTTTCGCAGGCGACGATGCGGGCCAGCCGCAGGTCGATCTTGGTGAAGTCGTCGATAGAGACGGTCGGCGCCACCGCCTCGCCGCCGGGTTGGCTGTCATCCACTATTGGTTTGATAGCTGCTTGCGCCTGTGGAACGGGCGTTCCAGCCTCTTTCTCTTCAAATAAAAGATCCAGCACCTTGGCGTCGACGCGCTGCATCAGGTGCTGGTAAGGCTGGATGGCGTGGCCGGCAGGCAGCGCGCTGGCGGCGTCCCGCCACTGCAGCGGTGCGATCTGCAGGAAGTATTCCACGCTGGCAGCCAGCGCGGGGGTCACGGGCTTCAGGTAGAGCGTCAGCAGGCGAAAGGCTTCGATGCAGACGGTGCAGACATCGTGCAACCGGGCCTCCATGCCGGCTTTCTTGGCGAGCTCCCAGGGCTTGTTGGCGTCGACGTACTCGTTCACGCGGTCGGCCAGCAACATGATTTCGCGCAGCGCGCGTGCGGTGTCGCGGCCGTCGTAGAGCGCGCCCAAGGGGCCTGCTTCAGCGCGCAATGCAGCCAGCAGGGCGGTGCCGTCGGGCGACACGGCGCCGAGCTTGCCGCCGAAACGCTTGCCGATGAAGCCCGCCGCGCGGCTGGCGATGTTGATGTATTTGCCCACCAGGTCGCTGTTGACCCGGGCCACGAAGTCTTCCGGATTGAAGTCGATGTCCTCGTTGCGACCACTCAGCTTGGCCGCCAGGTAGTAGCGCAGGTGCTCCGGGTTGAGCCCGATCGAGAGGTACTGCAGCGGGTCGATGCCGGTGCCGCGGCTTTTGCTCATCTTCTCGCCGCTCACCGTCAGGTGGCCGTGCACATAGATGGCGTCGGGCGCCTTGCGGCCGCTGAAGTGCAGCATCGCGGGCCAGAATAAAGTGTGGAAGGTGATGATGTCCTTGCCGATGAAGTGCACCTGCTCCAGATCGGGGTCGGCCATGTACTCGGTGTATGAGATGCCGTCGCCGCTGAGCTCGATGCAGCGCTTGTCGAGCAGGTTCTTGAGCGACGCAAGGTAGCCGATCGGCGCGTCCATCCACACATAGAAATACTTGCCCGGCGCATCGGGGATCTCGATGCCGAAGTAGGGCGCGTCGCGGCTGATGTCCCAGTCGCTCAGCCCCCCGGCGTCACTCGCGTCGCCGTCTTTCTTGTAGAGCCATTCGCGGATCTTGTTTTGTACTTCGGGTTGCACATGACCCGGAGAGGCAGTCCACTCCTTCAAATAGGCCTCGCAGCGCGGGTCCGACAGCTTGAAGAAAAAGTGGTCCGAGCTGCGCAGTTCGGGCTTGGCGCCCGACAGCGCGGAATAGGGGTTGATCAGTTCGGTCGGCGCATAGACGGCGCCGCAGACCTCGCAGTTGTCGCCGTACTGGTCTTTGGCGTGGCAGTTCGGGCACTCGCCCTGGATGAAGCGGTCGGCCAGGAACATGTCCTTTTCGGCGTCGTAGAACTGCTCGACGCTGCGGGTGGCAATCAGGCCGGCCTTGTCGCGCAGGTCACGGTAGATCTCTTGCGCCAGCTGGTGGTTCTCGGGCGAGTCGGTCGAATGCCAGTTGTCGAAGGCGATGTGGAAGCCGTCGAGGTAGGGCTTGCGGCCGGCCGCGATCTCGGCCACGAAGGCCTGTGGCGTCACGCCGGCGTTTTCGGCCGCGATGGTGATGGCCGCGCCGTGCGCGTCGTCGGCGCAGACGAAGTCGACCTGCGCGCCATTCATTCGCTGGAACCGCACCCAGATGTCGGCCTGGATGTATTCCATGATGTGGCCGATGTGAAACTTGCCGTTGGCATACGGCAGGGCGGTGGTGACGAAGAGCTTGCGCTGGGTCATCGGGTGGGGCGCTTTCTGGGGAAAGCCGCCATTTTAGGAGGCCCGGGGCGATGGGCGATGACGCCTGCCACGAACCTGCCTTGAATGGAGTGGACGATCTGAATTCTGCATTGAGGCGGGCTTGGCCCGCTTAATGAAGCATCCCGTATTGCGTCACACGCCGTATTCTTCAGGGTCGTGCGGCGTGCCCGCTGCCGTTGTCCCCTTGTTGACCTGCGAGAGCTGTCCATGACCGCGCCACTGTCGAGTCCCTTCAAAGTGCCTGCTTCCTTTTACGCCGGGCAGGCCTGATGTCCCATCCCTTGCCCACCCTGTCGTTGCTGGAAACCCGCGTTTTGGGCGTGCTGGTTGAAAAGCAGCGCACCGTGCCCGACAGCTATCCGCTGAGCCTCAATGCGCTGCTCTCGGGCTGCAACCAGAAGACCAGCCGTAACCCGGTGCTGGAGATTTCGCAGGCGCAGGCGCAAGCTGCGCTCGACAGCCTGAAGGGCTACAGCCTGGCCACCGAAAGCAGTGGCGGGCGCATCTTTCGTTACGGCCACAACATGGACCGGGTGCTGCAGGTGCCTTCTCAGTCGATGATTCTGCTGGCGGTGTTGATGCTGCGTGGCCCGCAAACCGCTGGCGAATTGCGCATTGCCTGCGACCGCATGCACAACTTCGCCGACATCTCGTCGGTCGAAGGCTTTCTCGATGAACTGGCAGCGCGCCGCGCAGGTGCACTGGTGGTCAAGCTGGCACGCTTGCCGGGCGCGCGCGAGAGTCGCTGGGCGCACCTGCTCAGTGGCGAGCTGGCGCCGGAGATAGCCGACGCCGATGCGCCGGCTGTGACGGGTGCCGGAGATTCGCTCGGAGAAGTGGCGGCGCTCAAAGCCAACCTGGCGCGGGTGGAGACCGAATTGACAAACCTGAAGGCGTTGGTGGCACGAGTTTTCGCCGAGCTGGGAGTCGATCCTTCGCAGTGAACGGTGCCGAGCCTCGACGTCGTTCCTTCAGGTCTCCGGCCAGCCGAAGAAACGACAAACCTGGTCTTGGCGGCTCAGCGTATCGGCGCGCCCGAGCGCCATCAGTTCGCAGGTAAAGGCCGCGTCGAACAGCAGGTAGCTCGCCAGCTCTGCGCCCTTGATGTTGACGTGTTCTTCGCGTGCCGTGGTTCCGCTGGCGAGCAGACGCTGCACGGCGCGCGGCAACCTGTCGATGTGGTGGGCCGCGATCCGGTCGACGCGCTGGGACGGGGCGATCACGAGCAGGTCGATGGGCCGCAGATGAGTGCCTGCCATGGCCGATGAAGGGATCAGCGCCAGCGTCTGGTTGATGCGTTGCAGTCGTTCCACGTCGACCGCCAACGCATCCAGAAAGATGCCCGACAACGCGTGGCCGGCAATCTGCGCCAGCGTGGGCTCGCCGCTCAAAGCCGTGGGTGCGGTGCCGTCGGTGGGTTCCTGCAGATGGCTCGCGCCGATGGCCAGCACGCGCGTCGCGCCCAGGTGAATGGCGGCCGCGATGGGCGCGGTTTGGCGCACTGAGCCGTCGCCGAAGTATTCGGTGTGCCCACGCATCGGCAGCGCCGTCGCCGGAAAGATGAAAGGAATCGCGGAGGAAGCCAGCAGGTGCGCGTGGGTGATTCGGGCTTCGACCGCCGTGCGGCGCGAACGCACCCACGGCGTCATCTTCTGGCGCGACTCGAAGAACGTGACGTGCTCGCCCGAGCTGTAGCTCGACGCGGTGACGGCCAGCGCCTGCAAATGACCTTCCTGCATCAGTCGCGGCAGACGCTCCAGCGGCACCCACTGTGTCAGCAACTCGCCTAGCGGGGTGTTGTCCAGCAGCGAGCGCGGCTTGAGGCGAAACCAGCGGGCGATCAACTGGCCGATGCCCAGGATCAGGCGCCAGCGCGCGGCAGCATCCAGCATGGCAAAAACGTCGGTCCGGTAGATCTGTTCGATGCGCACTTCGCGCCACGCTCGCGCCAGTGTCCGCACGGCGGTGTCGAAATCATCGGCACCGCAGGCCAGTGCGGCCGCGTTGATGGCCCCCGCTGAATTGCCGGTAATGACGGGAAACGGGTTGCCCGTAGCCCCTGACGCACGGCGCAGCTGGGCAACGGCTTCCAGCACGCCGACCTGATAGGCAGCACGCGCACCGCCGCCCGTCAGCACGAGGCCCGGGCTTGGCGCCGGCGCAGGTCGCTGGATCGCAGGCGCGGCGAGTGGCTGGTTCATGAGAGTTTTTTTTGTGAGCGTAGAAGGCTGGCCGGCGCGGGGGAAACGACTGGAGCATGCCATGCGAGGGCCTGAAAAGCAGCCTTCGGCCGGCCGCGTAGGCGCACAGCCAAGACTGCCGGATCGCACGACGGACAGCGCTGCATCAGAGGGAAAACCCGCGAAAGAAAGTCCGTGAACGGCGCCCCGCGGACGCCTACAATTCCGCCGACCAACCTGCCGGCGACACATGCCGGCAGTTTTTTGAGATGACCCACGGCGCCAATCGGGTGCATCCGGTCAGCGCGTACAGCCACAAAAAGAGGCGCAACCCCTTGGGGATTTTTTATGGAAATATTGCTGCAGCAGATCATCAACGGTCTGGTTCTGGGCAGCATGTACGCCTTGATAGCCCTGGGCTACACCATGGTGTACGGCATCATCAACCTGATCAACTTCGCGCACGGCGAAGTGCTCATGGTCGGTGCCATGACCAGCTGGACCATCATCGGCCTGATGCGCGAGTCCATGCCCAACACGCCCGGCTGGCTCATTTTGCTGATCTCGCTAATCATTGCTTGCGTGGTCGCGGCGACGCTCAACTACGTGATCGAGAAGCTTGCCTACCGGCCGCTGCGCAACGCACCCAAGCTAGCCCCTTTGATTACCGCGATCGGCATGTCGCTGCTACTGCAAACGCTGGCCATGATCATCTGGCGCCCGACCAACAAGCCCTATCCGACCCTGCTGCCGAGCGAGTCGCTGCACTTTGGCGGCGCCGCGATTTCACCGACGCAGATCATGATCCTGGTGGTCACGGCGATTTCTCTGGCCGTTTTGACCTGGCTGGTCAGCTACACCAAGCTCGGCCGCGCGATGCGTGCCACCGCCGAGAACCCGCAGGTCGCCGCGCTCATGGGTATCCGGCCCGACATGGTCATTTCGGCGACCTTCATCATCGGTGCCGTGCTGGCGGCGATTGCCGGTGTGATGTATGCGTCCAACTACGGCATCGTGCAGCACACGATGGGCTTTGGCCCCGGCCTGAAGGCGTTCACGGCGGCCGTCTTTGGCGGCATCGGAAATCTGGCCGGCGCCGTGGTGGGCGGCCTGGCGCTGGGGCTGATCGAAGCGATTGGCGCAGGCTATCTGGGCACCTTGACCGGAGGCGTATTGGGCAGCCAGCACAGCGACATCTTCGCGTTCGCCATTTTGATCCTGACGCTCACGGTGCGCCCATCCGGGCTGCTCGGTGAACGACTGGCGGATCGGGCTTGAGGAGCAGCAGCATGAAAAACCGCAACCTCTTCCTTGTCATCATTGTGGCACTTTTCTTGCTGGCGCTGCCGCTGCTGCTGCAAATCCAGGGCAACGCCTGGGTGCGCATCGCCGACATCGCCCTGCTCTACGTTTTGCTCGCGGTCGGCCTCAATGTCGTGGTGGGCTATGCGGGGCTGCTCGATCTCGGTTACGTGGCGTTTTTCGCCATCGGCGCCTACCTGTACGCCCTGCTAGGGTCGGGCCAGTTGAGCGACAGCTTTCCCGAGATCAAGGCCATGTTTCCGGGTGGACTGCATACGCCACTCTGGGTGGTGATGCCACTGGCGTTGGTCGTGGCGGCCTTCTTTGGCGCCCTGCTCGGTGCGCCCACGCTGAAGCTGCGCGGCGACTACTTGGCGATCGTGACGCTGGGTTTCGGTGAAATCATTCGTGTGCTGCTGAACACGCTCGACCAGCCGTACAACATCACGAACGGCCCGAAAGGCATTGACGCCATCGAGTCGGTCAAATTCTGGGGTCTCAACCTTGGCAAGCCGCTGAAGCTTGGTGACTACACGGTTTCGTCGGTGAGCCTCTACTACTACTTGTTCCTCGCGCTTGTGGTTGTGGCCGTGATCGTCTCGCATCGGCTGCAGGTGTCGCGCGTCGGGCGGGCCTGGATGGCGATCCGCGAAGACGAGGTGGCGGCCAAGGCCATGGGCATCAACACCCGCAACCTGAAGCTGCTGGCTTTTGCGATGGGGGCCAGCGTGGGCGGCGTCTCGGGCTCGATGTTCGCGGCGTTTCAGGGTTTCGTGTCACCCGAGTCGTTCAGCCTGATGGAGTCGGTCATGATCGTCTCCATGGTCGTACTCGGGGGCATCGGCTATCTGCCCGGCGTGATTCTCGGGGCGGTGCTGTTGTCGGCGCTGCCCGAAGTCTTGCGTTATGTCGCGGCACCGCTGCAGGCGGCCACCGATGGACGGCTCGACGCTTCCATCCTGCGCCAGCTGTTTATCGCGTTGTCGATGATCATCATCATGCTGATGCGACCGCGGGGCCTCTGGCCCGCGCCCGAACACGGAAAGAAACTGGTGCGCAACGACGCCAAGACGACGGCACCGGGCGATGAGTTGCCATCCGATGAAGTGCCGGGTGATATCTCGCGGCCGATGTCGATCAACCCCTGAGCGCGAGGAAACAACATGCATTCTCAAACTCATCGTCATTCGCGGCTGCACGAACGGGCGGCTCACGGGATTCGCGCCATGGGGTCGACCCGGTCATGACAACAGATATCGTTCTCAATGTGCGCGGCATCTCCAAGCGCTTTGGTGGCCTGCAGGCGTTGTCCGACGTCGGTATCAAGATCAAGCGCGGTCAAGTCTACGGGCTGATCGGCCCGAACGGTGCTGGCAAGACCACGTTTTTTAACGTTATCACCGGGCTCTACACGCCCGACAGCGGCACGTTCGAGCTGGACGGGAAACCCTACAAGCCGTCTGCGGTGCATGAAGTGGCCAAGGCCGGTATTGCCCGCACGTTCCAGAACATTCGGCTGTTTGCCGACATGACGGCGCTTGAAAACGTGATGGTCGGGCGTCATGTGCGCACGCATTCGGGCGTGTTCGGGGCAATTTTCCGCACCAGCGGCTTCAAGGCCGAAGAGGCTGCGATTGCGCGGCGCGCCCATGAACTGCTGGCGTACGTCGGTATCGACAAATACGCCGAGTACAAGGCGCGAACGCTCAGCTACGGCGACCAGCGCCGGCTGGAAATCGCGCGCGCGTTGGCTACCGATCCACAGCTGATCGCCCTGGACGAGCCGGCCGCTGGCATGAACGCGACCGAAAAGATCATGCTGCGCGAGTTGATCGACCGCATTCGCAAGGACAACCGCACGATCCTGCTGATCGAACACGACGTCAAGCTGGTAATGGGGCTGTGCGACCGCGTTACGGTGCTCGACTACGGCAAGCAGATCGCTGAAGGCACGCCTGCAGAGGTTCAGAAAAACGAGAAGGTGATCGAGGCCTACCTCGGCACTGGAGGACATTGACATGAACGAGACGGCCAGCCCCGTCGCCGCCCGGCCTCCCGCAGCAGCGCCGACCACCACCACGCTGCTCAAGGTCAGCGGCCTGAAGGTCGGCTACGGCGGGATCCAGGCGGTCAAGGGCATTGACTTCGAGGTTCACGAGGGCGAACTGGTGTCGCTGATTGGCTCGAACGGAGCCGGCAAGACGACCACCATGAAGGCCATCACCGGCTCGTTGCCGCTCACCGATGGAGACATTGAATTTTTGGGCCGCAGCATCAAGGGCCGTGGTGCCTGGGATCTGGTCGGCGAAGGCCTGGTCATGGTGCCGGAAGGGCGCGGCGTTTTCGCCCGCATGACGATCACCGAAAACCTGCATATTGGCGCCTACATTCGGAGCGACAACGCCGAGATTGCCAATGACATCGAGCGCATGTTCGCGATTTTCCCGCGCCTGAAGGAGCGCAAGGACCAACTGGCCGGCACCATGTCGGGCGGCGAGCAGCAGATGCTGGCGATGGGCCGCGCACTGATGGCTCGCCCCAAGGTGCTGCTGCTCGACGAACCCTCCATGGGGCTGTCGCCCATCATGGTCGACAAGATTTTCGAGGTGGTGCAGGAGGTCTACCAGCAGGGCGTCACGGTGCTGCTGGTGGAGCAGAACGCGAGCCGCGCGTTGCAGCTGGCCGACCGCGGTTACGTGATGGAGTCGGGCCTCATCAGCATGAGCGGCGATGCCAAGGCCATGCTCAACGACCCCAAGGTGCGGGCGGCCTACCTTGGCGAGTAGCGTGGGTAGCGCCGACTGACGGCTCGACCCGCCGCCTAATCGACTTTGGCGCCCGTGCACCGGACCACCTTCCCATATTTGGCGAGTTCGCTTTTCATGAGACTGCCGAATTGTTCGGGGGTGCTGGGCACAGGTTCCGCCAGCAGCAGCGCAAAGCGCCTTTTCGTCTCCGGCGCATCGAGTGCGGCCACGAACGCCTGGTTGAGCTTGGCGAGGACGTCGGGAGGCGTGCCGGCCGGGGCAACCAGGCCCCACCAGGTATCGATCGCGAAACCGTTGAGCGTGTGAGCCACCGGCGGCACGCCAGGCAAGTCACTGCTGGCTTGCAGGGTGGTCACGGCGATGGCCTTGAGCTTGCCTGCACGAATATTAGTTGCGGCCGTGGCCAGATTGTCGAAGTTGAAGTCGACCTGGCCGGACAGCAGTGCGAGTTGCGCCGCGCTGCCGCCGTTGTAAGGCACATGCACGGCGAAGATGCCGGCCTCTTTCTTGAACATCTCGCCCGCCAGGTGACCCGCACTGCCATTGCCACCGCTGCCGTAGTTGAGCTTGCCGGGATGCGATTTGGCGTAGACGATCAGATCGGCCACGGTGTCGATGTGCAGGCGCTTGGCGTTGTCGGAACCCATCACCAGCACGTTCGGCACCCGCACCATCTGCGTGATGGGCGCGAAATCGGTTGCGGCGTTGAACGGCATCTTGCTGTAGAGCCACGGATTCACGGCCTGGGTGGCCGTTGCGGCAATGCCGATGGTCAGCCCGTTGGGTGCGGCCTTGGCAATCGCATCGGAGCCGATGTTGCCGCCCGCACCGGGTTTGTTGTCAATGATCACGGTGCCAAGAGAATCCTTGACGGCGTCGGCCAGCACGCGCGCCGTGATGTCAATCGGGCCACCGGCGCCATAAGGCACGATCAGGCGGATCGGGTGCGACTGCGCCGTGGCCGCGCCGGCGGCAAGCAGGGCGGTCGTGCAGAGCAACGGGAGCAGGAGTTTTCTTCGGTTCATGGTTTTGAAATGGACTGCAGCATGCGGCTCATCAGTTCGTGTAGCTTGTTCACGGCCTTGAGTGGACGCACCATCACCTTGAAATGGGTGATCTTGCCCTGAGCGTTCCACTCAATCATGTCGACGCCGTTGATCAAGATGCCTTCGCATTCGCTGGTGAATTCGAGCACCGAAGAATGGTCGTTGTGCCATTCGTGCAGGTAGCGAAAACTGTCGTTGTTGAGCACACGCATCGCCGCCACCAAATACTGGAACGTGATGGCCTTGCCGACTTGCGGCGTGTGCACCACGGGCGATTCAAAAACGCAATCGTCGGCGAGCAGGCGGTTGAGCGCCTTGGAGTCGCGGCCCTGGACAATCCGGTGCCATTGCTGGATGGTGGGGTTAACGGTCATGTGTGCATTCGGCGTTGCGCAGCGAGCAAGTGTTCAGGGGCCCGCCTTGTCGGCTTCGGTGGTGAAAGCGTCGGCGTAGAACTCTTCTTCGGGCAGGCCGCCTTGGGCCAGATAGTCGTGCCGTGCCGAATCGACCACAATCGGAGCGCCGCAGGCATACACCTGATGGCCCGACAGGTCGGGCAGGTCTTCCAGTACGGCACGGTGCACGAAGCCGGTGCGACCCGTCCAGTTGTCTTCGGGCACGGCATTGGAGATGACTGGCACATAGCGCACGTGTGGCATGTCGGCCAGCAGCGCGCGCAGTTGTTGGTCCATGTACAGGTCTTGCGGCCGGCGGCCCCCCCAGTAGAGGGTGGCCGTGCGGTCGATGGCCTTGAATTTCATGTGCTCCAGTAGCGCCTTGATGGGTGCAAAGCCGGTGCCGGAAGCCAGTAGCACGATGGGTTTGCTGGAGTCCTCGCGCAAAAAGAAGCTGCCGTACGGCCCTTCGATGCGCAGGATTTCCTTCTCCTTCATCGCGTTGAACACATGGTCGGTGAACTTTCCGCCGGGCAGGTGACGCAAGTGCAGTTCAAGGCCAGTTCCCGGCTGGTCCAGCGTGTGCGGTGCGTTGGCCATCGAGTAGCTACGGCGCACGCCGTCACGCAGCAAGAACTCGACGTACTGGCCGGCGTGGTATTTCAGCGGCTCGCCCGCCGGCAGTTGTAGCCGAAGCAGTATCACGTCGTGCGATTGCTTGGTGAGGGCCAGCACGCGCACTGGCATCTTGCGGATCGGGAACGATCCCGCTTCAGTGACCTGACGTGACTCGAGCACCACATCGCTTTGCGCATACCCGCAGCAGGTCAACACGAAGCCGGCGAGTTCTTCCTCTGCCGACAGCGCCTTGTTTTGGTGCGGCCCGAGCGCGACCCGGCCTGACAGCAACTTGCACTTGCACGAGCCGCAGGCACCGTCCTTGCAGCCATAGGGCAAGCCGATCCCCTGGCGAATTCCCGCGGTGAGAATCGTCTCGTCGGGCAGCGTTTCGAAGTGGCGGCCACTGGGTTCGACCGCAATCGAAAAACCGGTCTCGGACCGCGGTGCGGTCGATGTGGCCCCGCGCTTTGTGTCGTCGCTGTTCCCCGTGGGGGCGTTCGCTTGCTCAGAATGGCCCGGCGCGCTACTCATGAGGCGCTCGCGCAGCTTGCGGCCGCAGTCGTCGACATACGCCGCCTTGACGTTGGAGAGGGTCGGAATGAAACGGGCGTCGCGCGCATCGGTATTCTTCAGGCTGTTCGTGCAGAAAGCCTGATTTTGCCTTCAAACAATTGTCCCCTTGGTGCGCTGCCCGCACGCTTCCGACGCCAGCGCGTGCTGATTGTGGGTTGCGGCGACATTGGCCTGCGCACGGCTCGGGCCCAGCACGGGCGGGTGCGCCTGCTGGCCGTGACCTCGTCACCGCAGCGCGTGCCGCTCTTGCGCGCGGCTGGCATCACGCCGGTTGTGGCGGACCTGGACGTACCTGCCACCCTGCGCCGGCTGGCGGGCTTGGCGACGCGAGTCTTGCACCTGGCGCCGCCGGCACGTGCCGAAGGCGCGTTGTGGTGGTGCGATGCGCGCACCACGGCGCTGGTGCGGGCGTTGCGCCTGCGTGTGCTGCCGCGCGTGCTGGTCTACGGGTCGACCAGCGGTGTATACGGCGACTGCGGCGGTGCCCGGGTCAACGAGACGCGCACGGTGCGGCCGGACACCCCGAGGGCACACCGTCGGGTCGATGCGGAAGGTGCCGTGCGCTGGCTCGGGCGCGCCGGCGTGCGCGTGGCCATCCTGCGCATTCCGGGCATTTACGCCGCTGACCGCGCCGGCGGGACGCCGCGCGAACGCCTGCAAAAGGGCACGCCGGTGTTGCGTCCAGAGGACGACGTTTTCACCAACCACATTCATGCCGACGACCTGGCGCGCATCTGCGTCACGGCGCTATGGCGCGGCGCGGCGCAGCGCGTGTTCAATGCGAGCGATGACAGCGAACTCAAGATGGGCGACTATTTCGACCTGGCGGCCGACCTCTATGGACTGGCGCGACTGCCCCGCATCGCACGCGCTGCGGGGCAGTCGCAACTGCCGCTGCAGTTGCTCAGCTTCATGGGCGAATCGCGCCGACTCGACAACACGCGCCTCAAGCGCGAACTGCGCGTGCGCCTGCGCTACCCGACGGTGGCCAGCGGTTTGCGGGCCGCGCCCGACGTGGCTCTGCTGGTCTAGACTGCCGTGCAGTGTCGCCATGGCCATGCCGCCTGACCGTATGACTACTTGAACCCGGATCGATCCATGCCGACCACTCAGCTCTCGGTCTATTTCTTCTTGCAGGCGGCCGCCATCATGGCCACCTGCGCACTGGTGGGACGGTTGGCGCAAAAGCTCGGGCAGCCTCAGGTCGTCGGCGAAATGGTCGCAGGCGTGATGCTCGGGCCGTCGTTGTTCGGACTGTTCTTGCCCGAGATGCAACAGGCGCTGTTTCCGAAGGAAACATTGGGCATGCTTTACGTCGGTGGTCAGTTGGGGGTTGGCCTGTACATGTTCCTGGTGGGCACCGAATTCCGGGTCGACCATTTTCGCAGTCGGTTCCGCAGCGCGGCGTCGGTCTCGGCTGCCGGCATTTTGGTGCCGTTCGTGCTGGCTTTTGCCATTGCACCGTGGCTGCAGACCATTCCGGGACTGTTCGGCGGCGGGATCAAGCCGCTGGAGGCGACGCTTTTTTTAGGCGCAGCCATCGCTATTACCGCGTTTCCGATGCTGGCGCGAATCATCCAGGAACGAGGCCTGGCCGGAACGTCTCTCGGTACCCTGGCGCTCACGGCCGGCGCGGTGGACGACGCAGTCGCCTGGTGCATTCTGGCGGTGGTGCTGGCCAGCTTTGGCGGCGCGTGGGGCGGCGCGTGGGCGGCCATTGGCGGTGGCGTGGCCTACGCGCTGTTCATGATTTTCGTCGGTCCCCGCCTGCTCAAGAGGTTGGGGCGCTCCCTGCGGCCCGATGCACCCCTTGGCTCATCGCTGCTGGCCGCGGTGCTGGTATTGTTTTGCCTGAGCGCCTTTGCTATGGACGCGATTGGCATTCATGCCGTGTTCGGCGGGTTCCTGATGGGTGCAGCGTTACCGCGCGGGTCTTTGACCGAAAAGCTGCGAGCCCAGTTGCAGCCGTTTGTTGTCGTGTTTTTGCTGCCGCTTTTCTTTACCTATTCGGGTCTGAATACGCGGCTCGACGTGCTGTTTCACCCGAGCGTGATGCTGGCCGCCGCGGTCATTCTTGCGGCCTCGTTTGGTGGCAAGGGCATCGCCTGCTGGGCGGCGGCCCGGCTCTGCGGCGAGAACCAGCGTGATGCGCTGGCCATTGGTGCGTTGATGAATGCGCGGGGCCTGATGGAGCTCATCATCATCAATATCGGCTTGCGTGCGGGCGTGATCGAGCCAGGTCTGTTTGCGATCCTGGTGTTGATGGCGGTGGTCAGCACGCTGATGGCGACACCGCTCTTTAACCTGGTTTCGCGTAACGCACCTGCCAAGCCAGCATTCCGGGCGCCGACCTGAAGCAGGCTACCCGCATTGCTTTTGGGGGCGCGGCGCCGAGCCGGATCAGTGAGCGTGAACGCCCGCAGGTGCACTGACCCCCGAGCGGTGGCCCGGGCCGCGCACCGCCTTGTTGTAGCGCTCCATTGCCAGCCCATCGGTGCTGATTTCTGGCCGCTGGCCGCTCAGCAGATCGGCCACCAGCTTGCCCGAGCCGCAGGCCATGGTCCAGCCCAGCGTGCCGTGGCCGGTGTTCAGAAACAGGTTGGCATAGGGCGTCGCACCGACGATGGGGGTGCTGTCGGGGGTCATGGGCCGCAGGCCGGTCCAGAATTCGGCGCGCGCAAGATCGCCGCCTGGAAACAGGTCGGTGACGACCTTCTCGAGCGTCTGGCGCCGGCGCGGATTCAGGCGCAGGTCGAAGCCGCCGAGTTCGGCCATGCCGCCGACGCGGATGCGGGCGTCGAAGCGCGTCACAGCAACCTTGTAAGTCTCGTCGAGCACAGTCGATTGCGGTGCCAGCGCCGGGTTGACCAGCGGCACGGTCAGCGAATAACCCTTAACCGGATAGACCGGGATCGACAGGCCCAATGGCGCCAGAAAGTCGCGCGAATAGCTGCCAAATGCCAGCACGTAGCGGTCAGCCTTCAAGACCTTGCCGCCCGATCGCACGCCGGTGATGCGGCCGCCTTCGGTGAGCAGGCCGTCGACCGCCTCATTGAAGCGGAAATCGACCCCCAGGCCGCGTGCGATGCCGGCCAGGCGTTGCGTGAACAAGTGGCAGTCGCCCGTTTCGTCATGCGGCAGGCGCAGACCGCCGACCAATCGCTCGCGTGCCTGTGCGAGCGCCGGCTCCACACCGGCCAACTGGTCGCGTGTCAGCAGTTCATAGGGCACGCCGCATTCCTGCAGCACCGCGATGTCGCGCTGCACCGCATCGAGTTGCGCCTGGGTGCGAAACAGCTGCAGCGTGCCGCCAGTGCGTTGTTCGTATTCGATGCCGGTGTCGACGCGCAGCTGGCGCAGGCAGCCGCGGCTGTATTCAGCCAAGCGCATCATGCGTTCCTTGTTGACGGCGTAGCGCTCGGGCGAGCAGTTTTTGAGCATGGCGGCCATCCAGCGCAGCTGGAACAAGGTGCCATCGGGCCGAATGGAAAGCGGCGCGTCCTTCTGGAACATCCACTTGAGCGCCTTGAACGGAATGCCGGGTGCGGCCCACGGCGTCGAGTAACCCGGTGAAACCTGCCCGGCATTGGCAAAGCTGGTCTCCTGCGCCGCAGCGCTCTGGCGATCCAGCAATGTGACTTCGGCGCCGCTGCGCGCCAGATAGTAGGCCGTCGTGATACCAATGACACCGCCTCCCAAAACGATCACTTTCATGGCATATTCTCCGAACACCGTTGATTGATTGAGTGTAAGAAGTCGGACCCAAAGAAAGACACCGAAAAATTAGGTTTTAAAGGTTGCTTTGCCTGCTAATGCGGGTTTCTTTACTCTGCACCAGTGATATGCACGACCTTGACCGAATCGACCGCAAGATTCTCGACACCCTGCAGCGCGAGGGACGAATGTCGATGACCGAGTTGGCCGGGCAGATTGGCCTGTCAACCTCTCCGTGCGCCGAGCGCGTCAAGCGCCTGGAGCGCGATGGCGTCATCAGCGGTTATCACGCCCGTGTGTCGCCCGAGGCGCTGGGCAAGACGCTGCTGGTATTTGTCGAGATCAAGCTGGCGTCCAAGTCGGGCGACGTGTTCGACCAGGTGCGGCAAGAACTGCTGCACGTGCCCGAGGTGCTCGAATGCTTTCTGGTGTCCGGCGGCTTCGACTACCTGGTCAAGGCCCGCCTGCGCGGCATGAGCGAATATCGCCATCTGCTGGGCGATATCCTGAAGAAGTTGCCCGTGGCCGCCGAGTCGCACAGCTTCGTGGTGATGGAGGAAATCAAGGAGACGCTGGTGCTGCCGGTGGACCGTTGACAGGCGTGACGGCCTGCAGCGATCGGGACCATCCGGGTTGACCGTAAGCATTGATTTACCTGACCCTCAGCTTACTGAACACAGTACGCAGAGCTGACCTATTCGATCCATTCTCTATAGCTACGCGTGCGTTGCTCTTTCTCTGAGCTTCACTTCGAATGGTGCCCGGGGCCGGAATCGAACCGGCACGGATTTCTCCGGGGGATTTTGAGTCCCCTGCGTCTACCAATTTCACCACCCGGGCAGGAATGAGCGAAGTCGAAAATTATGGCACAGTGACATGCATGAAATACCTGACCATCGAAGATGCGATCGGCAAGACGCCACTGATTGCATTGCAACGCATCGATGCCGCTGACAATGCCCGGCGTGGCAACGTGATCCTGGGCAAGCTCGAAGGCAACAACCCGGCCGGCTCGGTGAAAGACCGGCCGGCGCTGTCGATGATCCAGCGCGCGGAGGAGCGCGGCGATATCAAGCCGGGTGACACGCTGATCGAAGCGACCTCGGGCAATACCGGCATTGCGCTGGCCATGGCGGCGGCCATTCGTGGCTACCGCATGGTGCTGATCATGCCGGAGGACCTGTCGGTCGAGCGCGCGCAGACCATGAAAGCCTACGGCGCCGAACTCATGTTGACCCCCAAGAGCGGCGGCATCGAGTACGCGCGCGACCTGGCCGAGCAGATGGGCAAACAGGGCAAGGGTTTCGTGGTTGACCAGTTCTCCAACCCGGACAACTCGCGCATTCATTACGAGACCACCGGCCCCGAGATCTGGGCCGACACGCACGGGCGCATCACGCACTTCGTGAGCGCGATGGGAACCACCGGCACCATCACCGGGGTGGCGCGCTTCTTGAAGGAAAAGAATCCGGCCGTACGCATCGTTGGGGCGCAGCCGGGCGATGGCTCGCGTATCCCCGGTATTCGCAAGTGGCCTCAGGCGTACCTGCCGAAGATCTTCGACCCCCGCTTGGTCGATCAGACGGTCAACGTGACCCAGGACGACGCCGAAGACCTGGCGCGGCGCCTCGCGCGCGAGGAAGGTATCTTCGGCGGCATCTCGTCGGCCGGCGCCCTGTGGTGCGCGCTGGAGGTCGCCAAAACGGTGGAGAACGCGACCATTGTGTTCGTGGTTTGCGACCGCGGCGATCGCTATCTGTCGACCGGGGTTTTTCCAGCCTAAACAGGCTGTAACGCCTGCCAGACGTGCGAAAGCAACTATAAAAAGAAGAGCAACTCATGGCCGAACCGGCATTTTGTCCGACCTGTGCAACACCGCTCGAATGGCTCGAAATGGTCGAAGACAGCGGCCCCAAGTCGCGCCTGCGCTGCCCGGCCTGCGGCTGGACGCACTGGAACAACCCGACGCCGGTGCTGGCGGCAATCATTGAATACCGCGGTCAAGTGCTGCTGGCGCGCAACGCAGCGTGGCAGCACAACATGTACGCGTTGATCACCGGTTTCATGGAAGCCGGCGAGACTCCCGAGGAAGGCATCGCGCGCGAGATCAAGGAAGAAACCAGCCTCGATACCACCACGCTGAAGCTGGTCGGCGTGTACGACTTCCAGCGCATGAACCAGATCATCATTGCTTACCACGCGCTGGCAGAGGGCGCGGTGAGCCTGTCACCCGAGTTGGCGGACTATCGCCTGTATGACCTGTCTGCGCTGAAGTGCTGGCCGGCCGGCACCGGTTACGCGCTGGCCGACTGGCTGCGCACGCGCGGGTATGAGCCGAGCTTTGTTGACTGGCTAAAGCCGGCGCCCGCGCCCGATTGACACACCGCCCGCCGCCTAAAATCATCACCGAATTTCAAGGAATCGCATGCAAATTCAAAAAGAGCTCGACACGCGCGGCCTGAACTGCCCGTTGCCGATCCTGAAAGCGAAAAAATCGCTCAACGAAATGGCCAGCGGCCAACTGCTGCGGGTGGTGTCGACCGACGCCGGTTCGGTGCGAGACTTCCAGGCCTTTGCGCGCCAGACCGGCAACGATCTGGTGGAGCAGCAGACCGTCGGCGCCGAGTTCATTCACGTGCTGCGTCGACGCTGAGCGGCGCTTGCGTCCAACATATGAAGACTCTTACTTTGGTCGCGGTGTCTGCGGTGGTCGGCGTCATGGCCGTCGGCGCGGCGCTGTGGATTAGCGCCGACGTCAGCGCTGCACCCCGAGAATCTGGCGCGGGCGTCTCGATGGCCGTCATGGGCGATTCCAACACCCATTCCTACCAGGATTCGATTTCATTCCCGGCCGGTTCCGGCCAACGCGGCGGACCTTTTCATGATCGCACCTTCCAGTGGACCGAGGTGCTGGCACGCCTGCGGGGCAACGAGCTCGATTCCGGCCCGTGGCTGCGCTGGGGGGTTTCCAATCCGCTGCTGCGGGCGATGGATATTGCGGGTTCTCAGGTTGGCCGGGCGCCCCGCAAAGAGGACTACCAATACAACTTCGCCAACGACGGAGCGCAGTGCGCGCAGTTGATGGGCACTCATGTGCGGCAGGCGCCACGGCTGGTCGCGCTCATGAACAAGAAGCCGCAGCGTTGGACGCGCGGCGTGGTGGTGATTCGCATCGGCATGGCCGATTTTTCCGCGCCCGACTTCATCGACCAGCTGGCGCAGGATCCCGAAGCGCCCCCAGTGCGCGCCCGGCTATCGGCCTGCGTCGATGACATCCGGCAGGCCGTCATGCTGATTCGCGACTCGCACCCGACGGTGCGTATCGTGCTGGTTGGCATCTTCAACGACGCCCATGACCCGCTCAACTTCGACAAGTGGCGCTCGCGTGAGGCGCTGCGAAATATTTCAAAAGGCTTCGATCAGTTTGACGGCGATCTGCGAAAGCTGGCGGCGAGCGGCCCGTACCTGAGCTTCTTCGACGACCGCGCGTGGTTCCGCCAGCGATGGGGCTCGCGGGGTGCGCAGGGCGAGCCGGCTTACCAGACGGTGGCGGTAGGCCCGCTCAAGGTCACCAACACGATTGGTGACGCTCCCACCCACGCCTTGCTGGCCGACGATCATGCCGGCCTGGTCTGGAACGTGTTGTGGGCGCAGGCGATGTCCAAGCACCTGCACGAGGTCGTGGGCTTGCCGGTGACGCCAATCAGCGACACCGAGTTGGCGCGCTTTGTCGGGTCGCTGACCGCTCCGGCAACTAAAGCGCCAGGCTCTTGAGGTACGCGCGGAAATGCGTGCCGACTTCGGGGTGCTGCAGCGCGAGTTCGACGGTCGCTTGCAGGAAGCCTTCCTTGCTGCCGCAGTCGTAGCGCGTGCCCTGGTAAGCGTAAGCGTAGACCGCTTCCTTTTTCATCAAGGATGCGATGCCGTCTGTTAGCTGGATTTCGCCGCCGGCACCCTGCGTTTGATGGCGAAGATCGTCAAAAACGCCCGGCGTGAGGATGTAGCGGCCGGCCACGCCAAGGCGCGACGGCGCCTCTTCGGGCAAGGGCTTTTCGACGATGTGGCTGACCTTGACCAGCCGGTCTTCGATCGCTTCGCCAGCAACGATGCCGTAACGGCGCACTTGCTCCAGCGGCACTTCCTGGACGGCGACAATGGAACTGCCGAGCCGGCTGAAAATGCGGGTCATTTGCGCCAGCACGGGCTCGCCGCTTTCGGCGCCAACCATCAGATCGTCGGCGAGCAGCACCGCGAATGGCTCGTTGCCCACCAGGTGCTCTGCACACAACACGGCGTGGCCGAGCCCGAGCATGCGCGACTGGCGCACGTAGGAGCAGCTCATGTCGTCGGGCATGACCGAGCGCGCGATGGCGAGCAACTCCGTCTTGTGGCTGTTCTCGAGTTCGCTTTCGAGTTCGTAGGCGGTGTCGTAGTGATCTTCGATGGCGCGCTTGTTGCGGCCGGTGACGAAGATCATGTCGCGAATGCCTGCTGCATAAGCCTCTTCGACCGCGTACTGGATCAGTGGCTTGTCGACGACCGGCAGCATTTCCTTGGGCTGCGCCTTGGTGGCCGGCAGGAAACGGGTGCCGAAACCGGCAACGGGGAATAGGGCCTTGCGGATGCGCGTGGGAGCAGTGGACATGGGCAGTCTGGCGTCAGTTGAAAAAAGCGGGCGGGCTCCATGGCGCCGCGGAATCTGAATGCTAAAGGCCGCGACCACCCGGGTCTGTCAGCCGAGGCGCACAAGCTGGTCGTGCAGGCGCTCCAGTGTCAAGCCGAACTCGGTCAGGCGCTTGCGCTCCTGGTCGATCACGGCGGCTGGCGCCTTGGCCACAAAAGCCTCGTTGCCGAGTTTGCCGTTGACCTTACAGATTTCGCCCTCAACGCGCGTCATTTCCTTGCCGATGCGGGCTTTCTCCGCGGCCTTGTCGATTTCCATGTGCAAACACAGGCGTATCGCGCCAGCTTCCGCCATGGGGGCGGCTTGCGCGGCCATGGCCCAGGTGGCTTCGTTGTCGAACACCTTCACTTCCTTCAGTTTGGCCAGCGCCTGCAGCACCGGGGCAGCGCCCTGCAAAAACGCGTTGCTGGCCGCGTCATCGGCCACCGCGTAGAGCGGCAGGCGCGTCGCGGGTGACACATTCATTTCGCCGCGCAGAGTGCGGCAGGCGTCGACCAGTTGCTTGAGCCGCGCTACATGCGCTTCGGCGGCCTCGTCGATCTTGTCGGGCTGGCTTTGCGGGTATGCAGCCACCATGATAGAAGCGCCTTCGCGTCCCGCCACCGGCGCCACCTTTTGCCACAGCGCTTCGGTGATGAACGGAATCACCGGGTGCGCCAGGCGCAGCAAGGCTTCGAGCGTGCGAATCAGCGTGCGGCGCGTGGCGCGCTGCTGCGCCAGGCCGGCCTGGCGGTCTTCGGCATTCGCGCCGGTCTGGATCTGCACTTTGGCGATCTCCAGATACCAGTCGCAGAACTCATCCCAGGCGAACTGGTAGATCGCGTTGGCCACGTTGTCGAGCCGGTAGTCCGCAAAGCCCTTGGCCACCTCGGCTTCGACCCTTTGCAGCTGCGACGTGATCCAGCGGTCGGCCTGGCTGAAGCTCAGGTAGTCGCAGGAAGGCTCGCCCAATGCGCCTTGCGCCTTGGCGCGCTCCTCCAGTGCGCAGTCTTGACCCTCGCAGTTCATCAGCACGAAACGGGTGGCGTTCCACAGCTTGTTGCAGAAGTTGCGGTAGCCCTCGCAGCGCTTCGCATCGAAGTTGATGCTGCGCCCGAGCGAGGCCAGCGAGGCAAAGGTGAAGCGCAGCGCGTCGGCGCCAAAGGCCGGAATGCCTTCGGGAAATTCCTTCTGCGTGGTCTTGCGCACGGTGGGCGCTGTCTCGGGCTTGCGCAGGCCTTGAGTGCGCTTGTCGAGCAACTCGGGCAGCGCGATGCCGTCGATCAGGTCGACCGGGTCGAGCACGTTGCCCTCCGACTTGCTCATCTTCTTGCCGTGCGAATCGCGCACCAGGCCGTGGATGTAGACGTGGCCGAACGGCACCTTGCCGGTGAAGTGCGTCGTCATCATGATCATCCGGGCAACCCAGAAAAAGATGATGTCGTAGCCCGTGACCAGCACGCTGGAAGGCAGGTAGAGGTCGAGGTCCTGGGTCTTTTCGGGCCAGCCCAGGGAAGAGAACGGCACCAGGGCGGACGAATACCACGTGTCGAGCACGTCGGGGTCGCGCGTGAGCGTCTTGCCGGGTGCTTGCCCTTGGGCGCCGGCCTCGTCGCGTGCCACGTAAACCCTGCCGTCTTCGTCGTACCAGGCTGGAATCTGGTGGCCCCACCAGAGCTGGCGGCTGATGCACCAGTCCTGGATGTTGTTCATCCACTGGTTGTAGGTGTTGACCCAGTTCTCGGGCACGAACTTCAC
>CAJDTV010000035.1_pt1 | contig 50727 bp, 51 predicted proteins | sample 7389921 | NCBI WGS metagenome assembly CAJDTV01 (sample SAMEA7055654, study PRJEB34461) | soil metagenome | biome: terrestrial ecosystem; feature: Peninsula; material: soil | place: Antarctica | collected 2016 | reverse complement strand
TTAGAAAAATTGTCGGCACCTATTACCGCCAAGATTTGCCCCCCGACATCGATCAGATCGACGCCATGGCCGCGTAGGCGAACTCGGCACTGTCCAGTAATTAGGTTCAATCAAGAATCGAACACTACACTAGAAGGCTCAATGCTGACTGGGTCAGGTGCAGCTGACGCGCCACTCCAGTGAAGCTTCCGAAATCGGCGACGGCCGCAAACGCCCGCAACTAGCGGAGGGTCAAATTCATATAGAAAATCGATTAATCAATGAAGTAAATTCGCTTGAATCATAAATCAAACCGACCTCTAATCGCTATTGCAAAGGAGCCCCGCTATGCGCCAGACCCAGACCGATCCAACCAGTGCAACGGCAGCCACGACCCCAATGATTCCGATCCAGGGCCTGCATCACTACGCCTACCGCTGCCGCGACTGTGAGGAAACGCGCCACTTCTACGAAGACGTCCTCGGGCTCCCGCTGGTCCACGTGATCAAGAGCGACCGCGTACCCAGCACTGGTGAGTACTGTCCCTACGTTCACATCTTCTTCCAGATGCAGGACGGCTCGTTCATTGCGTTCTTTGATCTTGGCGACGACGTCAAGGCATTGCCCTCGCCCAATACGCCCGACTGGGTTAACCACCTTGCATTACGGGTGAATTCGATGGCCGAGCTGCAAGCCGCCAAGGCGCGGCTCGAAGCAGCGGGTGTCCAGGTGCTGGGTGTGACCAATCATCACATCATCAACTCGATCTACTTCTTCGACCCGAATGGCATTCGACTAGAACTCACGACGCCGACCGTCAGTGCCGCCGAGATGGAGCGGCTGGCTACCGAGGCTCACCGGGAGGTGGCGGTGTGGACCGAAGAGAAGCGGGCACGCTGGCAGGCCGCGACCGCAGGAAACTAGGAAATGATTGAACCCAAGCTCATCGCGATCGATGTCAAGCCTGGTGCGGCGATGGAGAGCCAGTCGGGGCTGCAGATGCTGCGCCTGCGCATCTACGGTGCCTGCGCCGAGGCGCCCGGCAGCCGCGGCAAGGTCGCGGCAATCGTGATGCACCCGACCAGCAACTTCATGGGCCACTATTTGATCCGGCCGCTGGCCGAGCGCGGGATCACCTGCATGGGCCTGAATTCGCGCTATGGCGGCAACGATACCGTGCTGCTGATGGAGCGTGTCATTCAGGATTTGGGTGCGGGCGTCAAATTCCTGCGCAACGCGGGCTACGAAAAAGTCGTGCTGATCGGCAATTCCGGCGGTGCAGCGCTGGCCAGTTTCTATCAGGCGCAGGCCGAGCAGCTCACGGCACACGCCTTCGCCGATGGCGAACCGACGCATTTGAGTCCTGACGACTTGCCACCTGTCGACGGCATTGCCCTGTGCGCCGCGCACCCGGGCCGCGCCGGCCTGCTGCTCGACTGGATCGATCCATCGGTGGTCGACGAGCACGACCCGCTTGGCGCCGACCCGGCGTTCGATATGTACGACCCGCGGAATGCGGCGCCCTATACGGCGGAGTTTCTTGCCGGCTTCAGGCAGGCGCAACGGGCGCGTCGCGATCGCATAGAAGCTTGGGTGCTGGCGCGTCTGCGCCTGCTGCGCAACACTCCGGGGGCACCGCGTGACCAGATCTTCGTGGTGTACCGCTCGCACGCCGATCCACGGTGCGTCGACCTGTTGCTCGATCCGAACGACCGAGCGGTTGGCAGCGTCTGGGGTCAGGGCGCCGAGGGCCCGCGGTCAGTCAACTATGCCGCCAACTCGATGGGCCGCGTGACTTCGCTCACGGCGTTCCTGTCGCAATGGTCGTCGCGATCGCGGGCTGACGGGCCGGCCAACCTGGCGCGAACCAGAGTTCCGGTGCAATTGCTGACCTATACAGCAGACCAGTCGACCTTCCCGAGCACGCGCGACGCCTGGTTGAAGGCCGGCGCAGCGCGTATCTGCAATGTCGACATCCCTGGCGGTAACCATTACCTTGCGGGGCAGCCGCAGTTAGTGCAGACCGCAGCGGACGCCGTGGCCGACTGGGCCGAGCGCCTGGCTCGATGACGGACGCAGACGTGGTGGAGGAGCAACGCTTCGAACATATCGGCCCGTTCGTCTATCCGCATTTTTCGCCCTCGCTACCACCATTGACGGGCGATACCGAAATGCGACGTCACCGCATCGCGGTCGTCGGCGGCGGGCCGGTCGGGCTGGCGGTGGCGCTGGGGCTGGCACGATACGGTGTTGCGTCGGTGGTGATTGAGGCCGACGATTCGGTCTGCATGGGCAGTCGCGCTGCGTGCGTGTCGCGCCGCAGTCTGGAGATTGTCGACCGCCTCGGTGCGCTGTCCGCTTTCATGGCAAAAGGCCTGCCGTGGAGCGAAGGACGCAGCTTTTACCGCGAGGCTGAAGTGTTCCGTTTCTCGATGCCGCACGATGCGTCTCAGAAGCTGCCGCCGATGATCAATTTGCAGCAGTACTACATCGAGCAGTTCCTGGTCGATGCAGTGCAACGCTGCAATGAGCGCGAGCCCGGACTGATCGACATCCGCTGGGCTTCCGAAGTCACGGCACTGGAGGTACTCGAGAGCGGCGTCACACTCGACATCGGTAATCAGTTGGGGCGCTACAAGTTGCGCACCGACTGGTTGGTCGCTTGCGACGGCGGCCAGAGCCTGGTGCGCAAGCAACTCGGGCTCGCACTGAAGGGTACCGGTTATGAAGGCCGCTACGTCATCATCGACATCGATCTACCCAGCGAGTATCCGACCGAACGCCGCGCCTGGTTCGATCCGCCATGGAATCGCGGATCGACCGTGCTGATGCACCGCCAACCTGACAATCTCTGGCGCATCGATTACCAACTGCGGCACGGCGAGGATACCCAACAGGCGCTCGAGTCCGGGCGAATGAATGCCTTCGTGCAACGCCATCTGGACGCAATCGGCGAGGGTCACTTGCCTTGGAAGCCGATCTGGACCTCGATCTATCGGGCCGGCGCAATGACGCTTGATCGCTATCGCCACGGACGCGTGCTGTTCGCGGGCAACGCGGCGCACGTCATGCCGATTTTCGGCGTGCGTGGCCTGAACTCTGGTTTCGACGACGCCGACAACCTGGCGTGGAAGCTTGCCTTCATGACGCGCGGTGTTGCACCGGTCGCACTGCTGGACAGCTACAGCGACGAGCGCGTTCAAGCCTTCCATGTAAATGCCGAGAACGCGATGCGTAGCGCCGAGTTCATGTCGCCGCCATCGCGCGGCTTTGACCTTCTGCGTGAAGCGGCCTTGTCGCTCGCAGAACGGCACCGCAACATTGCCAATTTGGTCAACCCGCGCCAGACGCAGGCCATCGTCTACGAGGGTTCGGCGCTTTCGAGTGCCAGCGATCTGCTGGAAGGGGGGCCGCAGCCGGGGTCAGTGCTGCAAGATTATCCGACTGGCGGCGCGGCACGCTACCTCACGGACCCGCTCGCAGTTGGCTTCACCTGCCTGCTCTTCACTCCATCGGGCGAGGTGCCGGCGCCAGTCCAGGCCTTCATCGATCAGGCGCGGCCACCGGTTCGGCTGCTGTGCATCGCGCCGGCTGGCGGTGGCGCGGCGGTCATGACCCTGATCGACCGCCACGGCGAGTTGACGGCAGCCTACGGGGCGAGTGCCGGCGCCGTGTATCTGGTGCGCCCCGACGGCCATGTGGCCGGTCGCTGGCGCGCGCCGCAAACTCAAACGCTGCACGCCGCGTTGGCCCAAGCCTGCGCCCAACCGTCCCCTTTGACAAGTCCGATGCTATGACCTCGCTCAGTCTTGAAGCCCGCGATCGTCTTTACGCCCGCTGCGCGAATGCCGTCAGCGAAGCGGGCGTGTCGCGTGAATCGCTATTCCTAGCTCGACTGGCGTTGCTGCTTTTTGAGCAGATTGGCGACGAGAGCCGCTGTACACGGGCGATTGACGACGCCTTGCGGGAACTGCCGCAGCCGTCGCTGTCGGCGGGTGCAGCACAGGGTTATTGATTTGAAGAGATGGACCCGCATTGGCGCATGAGCCGCCTAACCCACGAAGGGCAGGAGACCCGACCATGACAGAGCCCCAAGGTGAAGCCTTCTACTTCGCCCCTCCGTATGAGTTGCCGAGCTACCCGTTTGAACAGCCGGCCGACCTTGGCGCCAGTAAGCCGCGTCGCTATCCAGTGGTAATCGTTGGCGCCGGGCCAGCGGGGCTGACACTGGCCTGCGATCTGGCGCAGCGCGGTGTGCGCGCGGTGCTGCTCGACGAAGATGACACTGTCGGCGTGCGCGGCGCATCGTCACGCGGCATCTGCTATGCGCAAAAGACCCTCGAAATATTCGACCGGCTCGGCATCTGCGAGCGCATCGTCGCCAACGGCGTCACCTGGTCGATCGGCAAGACGTATTCGGAAGTCAGTGAAATCTACCGATTTAACCTTAAGGCCATCAGCGTTTCGGCCCAACCGGCGTTCGTCAACCTGCAGCAGTTCTATCTCGAGTGGTTCCTGGTCGATCGCATCATGGAGCTCGGCTGCACCGATCTGCGCTGGAAGAACAAGGTGGTACGGATCGGGCCGCTGGCCAACCATGTGCGCGTCGTCGTTGAGACACCGGCGGGCACCTACCAGCTCGAGGCCGAGCACCTGATCGACGCGACTGGCGCCAACAGCCCGATCCGCACGCAACTGGGGCTCGATGCGCACGCGTCGCGCAGTACCGACCGCTGGTGCATCAGCGACGTGCGCTTCAAGAAGCCGCTGCCGACGGAGCGCTGGACCTGGGTTGATGCGCCATTCAATGAAGGGCGCGGCGTATGGCAGCATCTGATGGCCGACGAGGTCTGGCGCATCGACTACCAGATGTCGGGGAACTGCGACAACGATGATGTCAGCCGCCCGGAGATGGTGGGTTCGCGTTTGCGCAAGCAACTCGGCCCCGACGTCGAATTCGAGTTCGTCTGGATCGGCCCCTCTGGCTACCGCGACCACCTGCGCGACGATTTCCGCGCCGGCCGCGTGTTGTTTATCGGTGATGCGGCCCACGTTGTCAGCCCGTTCGGCGCGCGCGGCGCCAACAGTGGCATGCAGGACGTCGCCAACCTGGGATGGAAGCTGGCGCTGGTGCTGCAAGAGGGTGCTGGCGATGCGCTGCTCGACAGCTACAACGCGGAACGTCAACCGGCGGCCGTGCAGAACCTGCAGGTCACCAGCGGCACCGCGCGCTTCATGGCGCCGCGCATGCCGGCCGAGCACATGCTGCGTCGCGCCGTGGTGGCGCTGGCGAGGCGCTACGAATTTTCCCAGCCGCTGGTCAATACCGGCCGCATGTCGGTGGCCAACGAGTACCCCTGTGCTGCCCCTGTCTGCCGCAGGGCGGGCGCAGCGTGCAGAACCTACCGCTGGCATGGCGCGACGGCCAGCCCACCAGCATCATGGAGTTGCTGCGCGACGCTACGCAGTTCGTCGGCCTGTGGTTCGAGCTTACGCAGCGGCAGGTCAGTGCGACGCTTGCGGCGCTTCAGGGGCTGCCGCTGTGGCCCATCGCGGTGGGCGGTGAAAGCCGCTTGCCAACGCTGCGCGATGATGCTGGCGCGTTGGAGCAGCATCTGGACGCCGATCCGCGCGCGCTCTGCCTGCTGCGCCCCGACGCCTATCTGGCCGCGACGCTGACTGAATTCGAGCTGGCCGATGTCGCCGCAGCGCTGCGCACCGCACTCGGCGCTTGACACGAAACTGACCATGAACACACGACCCAACATTCCCGATCCCGATGCCTTCTACACCGCTTGGGTGGTGGCGCATGAGGGTCTGAACGACGCGCAAAGTGCCGAGCTGAATGCGCGTCTGGTGCTGCTGCTGGCCAACCGGCTGGTTGACCAGGCGTTACTGCAGCAGTGCATCGACGCGGCGCGCGACAGTGGCGCCGAATGACCCTTTCAACAAGACTCAAACCATGAACGGCACCACCCACTTCTCTTTCGCTTCGGCTTCCGATACTCGGGAGCAAAGGCCAAAGATCCGCGCACTAGCGGACAACGTCTACGGCTACATCAGCGAATTCGACCCCAACGCCGGCTTCATCGTCGGCGACGATCATGTGATCGTGATCGATACCCGTCCGACGCCCCGCATGGCGCGCCAATTCCTCGACGACATTCGCACTGTCACGTGCAAGCCGGTTAAGCTCATCGTGTTGACGCACTATCACGCGGTGCGTGTGATGGGAGCCAGCGCATTTCCGGACGTACAGGCGATAGTCGCGAGTCGCGGCACGTTCGACTGGATCGCCGAACGCGGCCAGGCCGATTTCGACTCCGAGGTCGGCCGCTTTCCACGGCTGTTCGAGGGCGTCGATGAAGTCCGTGGGCTGACTGTTCCGCAACTCACCTTCGAGCGTGAGATGAGCCTGTGGCTCGGCGCACGCGAGGTCAAATTGATGTGCTTGGGGCGCGGCCACTCGAGTGGTGATGCGGTCGTCTGGTTGCCGGACTGCGGTGTGTTGTTCTCCGGTGACGTGGTCGAGAACCGATGCGGCGTGTACGCCGGCGACGCCTATCTGCGCGACTGGACTCGCACGCTCGATGTGGTGCGTGAGTTGCAATCCCGCGTGCTGGTGCCAGGCCGTGGTGCCATGCTCACCGATGCCGCGGCGTGCACCGAAGCAATCGACCTCACACAGGTTTTTTTGGCTGCGCTGCTCGATGGCGTCCAAGCGGGCTTAAAGGCGGGAGAGGGTCTGCGCGACTGCTTCGAGCGTGTCGAGCGCGCCATGAAACCCGGCTTTGGCGAGTGGCCGGTGTTCCAGCATGTGATGCCGTTCGATGTGGCGCGCGCCTACGACGAGTTGCGCGGCATCGAACACCCCGTGGTCTGGACGGCAGAGCGCGACCGCGAGTTGTGGGCCACGCTGCGCGGTTGAGTCGAGGGGCCCGCCCCAAGCACGCCGGAATGGCCGTCTACCAGCCGCGGCCGGATCGGCAATAGCAATAGCGAAGGCTGTCCATTTGGAGAACTGAATGAAGAAATTTTTCAAACTTGCCGGCGTGACCCTACTGTGCGCAAGCGCCATCGGTGCGCGAGCCGATATGACGATCGGCGTCGTGTTGTCGCTCACCGGTAATGCTGCGTCGCTGGGAATTCCGGAGCGCAATACGGTACAGTTGCTGCCGCCCACGCTCGGCGGCGAGAAGGTGCGCTACATCGTGCTCGACGATGCGAGCGATCCGACCAGTGCGGTCAATCAGGGGCGCAAACTCGTTGCTGAAGAAAAGGTCGACGCAATCATCGGCCCGTCGATCACGCCCACGTCGTTGGCGTTGCTCGAGGTCGCGGGTTCGACGCAAACACCGCTTTTTAGCCTGGCAGGCTCGGGGTCCATCGTTTTGCCGCCTGAAGGCAACCGTCGCTGGGCCTTCAAGCTGGCACCGAACGAACCGACGATGGGTGAGTACATCTTCGATCACATGAAAGCCGCCAACCAGAAGACGCTCGGCTACATCGCGTTCAACACTGCCTTCGGCGAGTCGTTCGTGAAAGAGATGGACAAACTCGCCGCCACGCGTGGTGTGAAGGTGGTGTCCGACGAGCGATATGGTGCGACCGACACCAGTGTGACGTCGCAGGTATTAAAACTCATGGCGGCGAACCCCGACGCAGTGATCATCGCGGCGTCAGGAACGCCTGCCGCGCTGCCGATCCTGGAGTTGCGCAAGCGCGGCTACAAGGGGCAGATCTACGCGCAACAGGGCGTTGCCAATGCCGATTTCCTGCGCGTCGGCGGCCGCGACCTCAACGGCGTTCTGTTCCCCGTGTCGCCGGTGCTGGTTGCTGAGCAACTCAGTGCGGGCGATCCGATCAAGAAAGTTGCGATGGACTACGTCACCCGCTACGAAGGCAAATATGGTGTGGGCAACCGCTCGCTGTTTGGGGCGACGCTGTGGGACGTTTATCTCCTGCTGGACAAGGCGGTGCCGGTCGCGCTCAAGAAGGGTCAGCCGGGAACGCCCGCGTTCCGCACCGCGCTGCGCGACGCAGTCGAAACATCGAGCGAGGTGGTCGGGTCCCAAGGAGTCTTTCACATCACCGAAAAGGACCACAATGGCACCGATCGGCGCGCGCAGGTGCTGGTGAAGATTGAAGACGGGAAGTGGCTCCTGATCAAGTAGACGGCGGGCGTGGAGCGACCGGGGCCGATGTCGGCCGGAACGCGGTTCGCCAACGGATGCCGCTGGAGGCGTCGCGCTAATGGAGTTTGCCTTGCAGATACGGCTCGGGATTGACCGCCACGCCGTTCTTTCTGAGTTCGAAATGAAGCTTGACACGGTCGGCCCCGCTGCTGCCCATGCGGGCGATGGTTTGCCCCTGTCGCACCATGTCTTTTTCCTGCACCAGCATGAGCTGGTTGTGGGCATAGGCCGTTAGGTACATGTCGCTGTGCTTGACGATGATCATGTTGCCGTAGCCACGCAATTCACTGCCAACATAGACGACCCGGCCGTCGGCTGCCGCCACGATCGGGTCGCCCAACGCGCCCGCGATATCGATGCCCTTGTTGTTGCTGCCATCAAAGCGGACGATGGTCGGGCCGCTGGCGGGCCTGATGAAGGCGGCGGGCCCGGCGGGCGGCGGCGTAATGGCCGGCAGGCTGGGGGCGCCGCGGTGAGTGGGCGATACGCGCTGCGGTGTCGACGTGCAGGCCAAGAGACTTGCGGTGGCCAAAGCCGCGATAACGGTTCGAATCAAGAGGTTCTGTTGCATGACGTGCATTGGAACCGAATTGTTTGCGCGCGTTCCCTCACGACGAGGCAGACGGTGGTGGTGCGGCAAAGTCCAGCGTGTGAACCTGGTCGAAGCTGCCGTGGCGCAGATCTTCAAAATAAAAGCGCAGCGCGGCGCGCACGGTGCGAAAGGCAAGTTCTTCCCATGGGATCTCGGATTCAGTGAAAAGGCGCGCCTCGATGGTTTCGTGGCCGGGGTCGAATTTGTCGCTGAGCAGCCGCGCGCGATAGAACAGATGGACCTGGCTGACATGCACCACCGTCATGACCGCGAACAAACCCAACATTTGGTATTGGGCGCCTGCTTCTTCATCCGTTTCGCGGGCGGCCCCCTCTGCCGCCGTTTCGCCCAACTCCATGAAGCCGGCGGGCAGGGTCCATTTGCCGAAGCGCGGCTCGATGTTGCGCTGACACAGCAGCACGCGTTCGCCCAGCGCCGGAATGGTGCCTACCACGCTGAGCGGGTTCTCATAGTGGATCGTGCCACAGCTGGGGCATACCGCGCGTTTGCGAGTGTCACCATCGTCGGGGATGCGGTAGACCACCGCAGCTCCGCAGTTCTTGCAATGTTTGATGGGAACGTGCAGGTTCATTGCGGTCGATTTTGTGTTCAGACGACCTTGATGCACAGCGCGGGCAGTCCGGCTATTTCGCCGACCAGCGTGTCTCCCGCGACCACTTCGGCCACGCCCTGCGGTGTGCCGCTGAAAATCAGGTCGCCGGGCTGCAGCTCCCAGGCGGCCGACAGATGCTCGATGATTTCACCGATGCTCCAGATCAACTTGCCGATATGGCTGCGCTGGCGGTCGGCACCATTGACCCGCAACGAGATTGTCGCCTTTTCGATGTCGCCGGCCTGGGCCGCCGGCATGATCGGCCCGAGCGGCGCACTATGTTCGAAGGCCTTGCCTATCTCCCACGGGCGGCCTTGTTTTTTCATGTCGTTTTGCAGGTCGCGCCGCGTCATGTCGAGCCCGACGGCGTAGCCGAAGACATGCTGGGATGCTGCCGCCGCCTTGATACCCTTGCCACCCTTGCCGATGGCCACCACGAGTTCGATTTCGTGATGCAGGCTGTGGGTGAGCGTTGGGTAGGCCATGGCGCCGGTTTGACCGGCATCGACTGCCAAAACGGCATCGGCTGGTTTCATGAAGAAGAACGGCGGTTCGCGGCCGGTGAAACCCATTTCCCGGGCGTGATCTTCATAGTTGCGACCCACGCAATAAATCCGGTGGACGGGAAAGCGGGCCGCCTGGCCGACCACCGGCATCGAGGCGACCGGTGCCGGGGCAAAAACGTAGGGTGTTGTCATTGCGGGGAGTAGCTTCAGCGAAAGTGGCAGTGTGCCAGAGGGCGGCGGGGTTTGCGTGATGGTGCACGGCCGCTATGCTGTGCGGATGATGAAGCTGCATAACTACTTCCGTTCGTCGGCGTCGTTCCGGGTGCGTATCGCGCTCGAATTGAAGGGGCTGGCGTACGACTACGTGCCGGTGCACCTTGCGCGCGGCGACCACAGAGCAGGGGCCTTCGCGTCGGTCTCGGCCGACCGCCTGGTGCCGCTGCTCGACGACGGCGGTGAACACCTCTCACAATCGATGGCCATCATCGAATACCTCGACGAGACGCACCCCGAGCCGGCACTGCTGCCGCAGACGCCGCTGGCGCGCGCCCGCGTGCGTGCGCTGGCGCAGTCGGTTGCCTGCGAGATCCACCCGCTGAACAACCTGCGGGTGCTCAAGTACCTGGTGCACGAACTCAAGGTCGACGAGGGCGCCAAGAATGGCTGGTACCGGCATTGGGTGCGAGAAGGGCTGGAGGCGTTCGAGCGCCAACTCGCGCAGCAGCCTGCGGGCCGCTATTGCCATGCCGATACACCGACGTTGGCCGACTGCTGCCTGGTGCCGCAAATTTTCAACGCCCAGCGTTTCGATTGCGACCTGGGAGGTTTGCCGCGCACCATGGGCGTGTTCGCCGCCTGCATGGAACTCGATGCCTTCCAGCGCGCCCAACCTTCGCGTTGTCCCGACGCGCAAGCCTGAATGCACCCTGACTGGCTGGTGCCCGATTGGCCGGCGCCGCCGAATGTGCACGGGCTATGCACCACGCGCGCCGGCGGGGTATCGCGCGGCCCTTATGCAAGCCTCAACCTGGGCGATGCCGTTGGCGATGCGCCCTCCGACGTAGCCGCCAACCGGGCTCGCTTGCAGCAGACGATGGGCGCACGGCCGGTGTTCCTGCACCAGGTGCACGGCAGCAACGTTCTCATGCTCGACGCCCAGACACCTGACGGCGATAAGGCCGATGCCGGCACCACGACCGGGAGTCAGGTGGCCTGCACGGTCATGGCGGGCGACTGCCTGCCGGTTTTGTTGACCGATGAGCATGGCACGCGGGTCGCGGCGGCTCATGCGGGATGGCGCGGTTTGGCGGGCGGCGTGCTCGATCGAACTCTTGAGAGATTCGTCCCTCCGGTGCCCATGGGACGGGCGCAACAAGCTATCATAACAATAGCATGGCTTGGTCCGTGCATCGGCCCTCGTGCGTTCGAGGTCGGGGCCGAGGTCAAGGCTGCCTTCGAGGTGCAGGACAACGAGGCGGCGAGTTGCTTTCGCCCGGCGGCCTCGCCCGACAAGTGGTGGGCTGACCTACCGGGCCTCGCGCGCCAGCGATTGCGTGCCTTGGGCGTGGCGCACATCCATGGCAACGACAGCAGCGATGCATGGTGCACCGTGCGTAATCCGTCAAGGTTCTTCTCGTACCGGCGCGATGGCGTGGTGAGCGGGCGCATGGCTGCTTGCATCTGGCTCGACTGAGGGCAACGCGGCGAGCGCGGCAACGCGGCGCGCTTTGTCCTGTGCGGCGGCTTCTCGTGCCTTCATCGCGCGGCGCCGCTTGGACGTCGCCATCAGGTAAACCATCAATGCGATGGGGGCTACTCCGTAGAGTAGAAAGGTGAGTGCAGCGCCAAGCACCGTGCCGTTGCTGTGGGAGGCCTCGGCCACCGACATCATCAGTGTGACGTAGAGCCAGGCGATGACGACGAGGTGCATGGAGAATATCGAAAGCGGGGTGCGGGGAGCGATTAGGGCAAAGTCTTGCGAATGCAGCATACTCAAACCCGTTGATCCTCCGCGCGGGGCCTACGATCAACGGACCACCAAGACAGGAGATAGCGTGAAGTCTCAAACCAGTGCAGTCGATACTTTTGCGCCGTTCCAGGAGGCGCTTACTCAAGGATGGAGCAAGGCTCTTGAGTCGTTCCAGGCACTCGGTGTGGGGGCCTCCCACGGCGGCAACGCGCCTGCCATGCCGCGCGTCACGATGGCGCCCGACAAGCTGCAAGCGCTGCAGCAGCAGTACCTGCAGGAAGCGGCTGGGCTCTGGCACGACGGCATGGCCGTGAAGCCTGCGAGCGACAAACGCTTCGCCGGTGAAGCCTGGAGCGGTAACCCTGTGTCAGCCTTTACGGCCGCAGCCTACCTGCTCAACGCGCGCACCCTGATGGGCATGGCCGATGCCGTGGAGGCCGACGAAAAAACCCGCACCCGGCTGCGCTTTGCGGTCGAGCAGTGGATGGCGGCAGCCTCGCCAAGCAACTCGTTCGCATTCAACGCCGAGGCGCAGCAAAAGGCCATTGACAGCCACGGCGAGAGCATTGCGCGGGGCATCCAGAACTTGCTGCACGACGTGCAGCAGGGCCACCTGAGCATGACCGACGAAGCCGCGTTCGAGGTCGGACGCAACGTTGCCACCACGGAGGGCGCCGTAGTGTTCGAAAACGAGCTGTTCCAGCTGCTCGAGTACAAGCCGCTCACCACCAAGGTGTACGAGCGGCCGTTTCTGCTGGTGCCGCCGTGCATCAACAAGTTCTACATCCTCGACCTGCAGCCCGAGAACTCGCTGATCCGCTACGTGGTAGAGCAGGGTCATCGCGTGTTCGTGGTGAGCTGGCGCAACCCGGATGAATCGATGCGCGAGTTCACCTGGGATCGTTACATCGAAGACGCCGCAATCAAGGCGATTCACGTGGTGCAGGAGATCGGCGGCGGTCACAAGATCAACACGCTCGGTTTTTGCGTCGGGGGCACCATCCTGAGCACGGCACTGGCCGTACTGGCGGCACGCGGCGAAGAACCTGCTGCGTCCGTCACGTTGCTGACCACGCTGCTCGACTTCTCCGACACCGGCATCCTGGACATCTTCATCGACGAGCCGATGGTCGAGTACCGCGAAATGCAGATGGGGCAGGGTGGCTTGCTGCCGGGTTGCGGCCGAACGATCTGGTGTGGAACTACGTGGTGGGCAACTACCTCAAGGGCGAGACGCCGCCACCGTTCGACCTGTTGTACTGGAACAGCGACGCGACCAATTTGCCCGGGCCGTTTTACGCCTGGTACCTGCGCAACACTTACCTTGAAAACAAGCTGGCGCAACCGAATGCACTGACTGTCTGCGGCCAGAAAATCGACCTCGGAAAAATCAACGTTCCGACCTACATCTACGGCTCGCGCGAAGACCATATCGTGCCTATTGGCGGTGCTTATGCGTCCACGCAGTTGCTGCCGGGCAAGAAGCGCTTTGTGATGGGGGCGTCGGGCCACATCGCTGGTGTCATCAACCCGCCGGCCAAGAAAAAGCGCAGCCACTGGATTCGGGAAGACGGCCAACTGCCTCAGGCGCAGGCCGACTGGCTGAGTGGCGCGACCGAACACGCCGGCAGCTGGTGGACCGACTGGTCGAGCTGGCTCAAGGGCCACTCCAGCAAACAGATCGCCGCGCCCCAGAGCTACGGCAAGGGCGACAAATACAAGGCCATCGAGCCGACGCCCGGCCGTTACGTCAAGGTCCGCGCCTGACCGCTATATATTCATAGTCAATCACTTCAACGGAGAACCTCATGGAAGACATCGTTATCGTTTCTGCCGCACGCACCGCAGTCGGCAAGTTTGGCGGCTCGCTAGCTGGCATCCCGGCCACCGAGTTGGGCGCCCTCGTGATCAAGGAAGTGCTGGCGCGCGCCAAAATGGGCAACGACCAGATTGGCGAAGTCATCATGGGCCAGGTGCTGGCGGCCGGTTGTGGTCAGAATCCGGCGCGCCAGGCGCTGATCAAGAGTGGCATTGTCAAGGAGACACCGGCGCTCACCATCAACGCGGTTTGCGGCTCGGGCCTCAAGGCCGTGATGCTGGCGGCGCAGTCGGTGGCGACTGGCGACAGCGAGATCGTCATTGCCGGCGGGCAGGAGAGCATGAGCATGGCGCCGCACGTGCTGCCCAACTCGCGCCACGGCCAGCGCATGGGTGACTGGAAGCTGATCGACACCATGATCGTGGACGGCCTGTGGGACGTCTACAACCAGTACCACATGGGCGTCACGGCCGAGAACGTGGCCAAGAAGTACGGCGTCGATCGCGCCGCGCAGGACGCACTGGCGCTGGCCAGCCAGCAGAAGGCTGCAGCGGCGCAGGACGCCGGCAGGTTCAAGGACGAGATCGTTGCCGTCAACATCCCGCAGCGCAAGGGCGACCCAGTGGTGTTCGACCAAGACGAATTTATCAACCGCAAGACCAATGCCGAGGTGCTGGCGAACCTGCGGCCGGCCTTTGACAAGGCCGGCGGCGTGACGGCCGGCAACGCGTCGGGCCTGAACGACGGCGCCGCCGCCGTGATGGTGATGACCGCCAAGAAGGCCGCGGCGCTGGGGCTTAAGCCCCTGGGCCGCATCGCCAGCTACGCCACCGCGGGCCTGGACCCGGCGATCATGGGCATGGGCCCGGTGCCGGCTTCGACCAAGGCGCTCCAGCGTGCTGGCTGGAAAGCCGCTGACCTCGATCTGCTCGAAATCAACGAAGCCTTTGCCGCGCAGGCCTGCGCCGTCAACAAGGAAATGGGCTGGGACACGAGTAAGATCAACGTTAACGGCGGCGCGATTGCCATTGGCCACCCGATTGGCGCGTCCGGCTGCCGCATCCTGGTGACCTTGCTGCATGAAATGCAGAAGCGCGATGCCAAAAAGGGCATCGCCTCGCTGTGCATCGGCGGCGGCATGGGCGTGGCGCTGACGATCGAGCGCTGAGCGTTCGCCAGGCCGTTCCGGGCAATAAAATGCCGAGCGTTGCGCGGCACTTTTGTTTCTGCCGCCGGCCCTGCTTGGCCCGCTGGCAGCGCCCGCTGAGGCCGAACCTTTCCGTCCTGCGCGACTTCCAAGCGGGTTGCGCTGGTTGAACCGTGAGCAGGCGGAGCTGTCAATTACCATGAAAGTGATAGCTCCGCCCGCAGCACCAACGGGAGATGGCGCCCCGAAAACGCACTTGAAAATTCTGTTGACGCGCGACAGCCTCCGTCCGCGGGCGCTGCACTTACGATGTCGGCGCGCGCGTCCGGCCGCTCAGGAGCTGATCTGTACGATGAACGCCGACAGCGCCTGCGTCGGTTGTTTGTCGCGATGCACCACGACGTGGCATTGGCGGCTCATCCGGGGCAGAGAGGTCGCGATGCGGCACAGTTGCCCGCTGCGCACCATGTCGTCGACCACCCAATGCGACAGGCAGGCCACGCCGAGCCCTTCGGCCGCGGCGCGCTTGATCGCCTCGGAGCTGCCCAGTTCGATGCTGCGCCGGTACGAACGCAGGTGCGGCAACAGCAGCTGGTCGGTTGCCTCGCGCGTGCCGGAGCCCGGTTCACGCAGCAGCCACACCAGTTCGCGCAGGCGCTTGACGGCCACCGGCGCGGCGCCGGTGGCCGCGGTAGTGGACGGCCCCAGTTCGCTGCCCGGTGCCGTGACGATGGCCATCTCGTCATGCAGCCAGGGCGTGACGGCGAGTGTGGGCTGATGGCACGGGCCTTCGATCAGGCCGATGTCCAGCTCGAACGCGGCCACAGCGGCGCAGATGGCCTCGGTGTTGCCGATCACGACTTTGGAACGCCAGGCGCTCGCCTGCTGGATTGCTCCCCGTCCCAGGAAGCGCCCGAGCAGGCCGGGCAACACGTAGTTGCCGATCGTACTGCTGGCGCCGATGTGCAGCGATTGTGTCTGTGCGCTGCCGTCGTGCGACATCTGTTCGATGCCGGCGGCGCTGTCCAGCAAGGCACGCGCTCGCGGCAGCAGCGCGCGGCCGTTGTCGTTGAGCAACAGGCGCTTGCCGGCACGGTCGAACAGGCGCAGCGACAGCAGGCGCTCTAGTTCGTTGACGGCGGCGCTGGTGGCCGACTGCGACAACGCAATCTCGGCGGCCGCAGCCGTGGTGCTTCCCCTGCGCGCAACGGCCAGGAAGATCTGCAACTGGCGTAGGGTGAGACGCAACACGCTCATGACACGAATCCTTTCGTATAGCGATCCAACAGGTACATATTACCCATACAAGGTGTTGGACGGGTCAACACGAGAGTCCTAAATTCGACGTCTGCTCAATCGAATTCCAAGGTTTTTCCGATGACTGCGACCGCTTCCACTACCCTGCAATCCCCTGCCGCGCCGGGGGCATTCCGATCCAACCCGCTAACGCGGCTGCTGCCCGGCCTGGCGCTGAGCGGCGCGCTGGCTGCGGCAGGCATCTCGCTGGGGCGCATCGAATGGCTGCAAGACCATGGCTTCAGCGCGCTCACGCTGGCGATCGTGCTAGGCATGATCGTGGGCAATACGGTCTATCCGCGCTTTGCCGCAGCCAGCGGTGCCGGGGTCAATTTTTCCAAGGGAAACCTGTTGCGCCTGGGTATCGTGCTATATGGGCTGCGCCTGACGGTGCAGGACATCGGTCACGTGGGCGTCGCCGGGGTTGCCATCGACTTGCTGGTGATCGGTTCCACATTTTCCCTCGCATGCTTCATTGGCACGCGCTGGCTCGGCATGGATCGCAAGACTGCCATGCTGATTGGCACCGGTAGCTCGATCTGCGGGGCGGCAGCGGTGATGGGGGCTGAACCGGTCGTGCGCGCGCGTGCCGAGCAAGTGACGGTTGCGGTTGCGACTGTGGTTGTGTTCGGCACGCTCGGGATATTTCTGTACCCCGTGCTGTTCGACTTGAACCAGCACTGGCAGTTCATTCCCGGTGGCGCTGGCACCTTCGGAATATATGCCGGCTCGACGATTCACGAGGTGGCCCAAGTCGTGGCGGCGGCCCGTTCGATCGGCCCCGAGGCGGCCGACAGTGCGGTCATTGCGAAGATGGTGCGGGTGATGATGCTGGCGCCGTTTTTGATTATGTTGTCGGCGTGGCTGGCACGCGACGATGCACGCCAGAAACGTCGCTCAGCGTCGGGTGCCGCGCCGCACACCGCTGCTCATGAGAGCACCATCAAAGACAAGGCCAAACTGGCCGTGCCGTGGTTCGCCTTTGGCTTCATTGCGGTGGTGTTATTCAACTCGCTGCAGCTGTTGCCTGTCACCGTGTCGGCGGTCATCACCGACATTGACACCGTGCTGCTCGCTATGGCGATGGCGGCATTGGGTCTAGCGACGCATTTCTCGGCTATCCGCAAGGCGGGTGTCAAGCCGCTGGTATTGGCGTCCATCCTGTTTGTCTGGCTGGTCGTCGGCGGTGCGCTCATCAACCATTGGGTGCCTGTGGTGCTGGGATAACGGCTGCAATCAGCCTACTGAGACCCCGTTAGCCCAGTTCGGCCAGCACCGGTTGGTGGTCAGAGGCCCGTGTTTTCAGATCGACCTCGATGCGCTGCACGCGCGGAGCCAGCGCGTCACTCACAAAGACGAAATCGCAGGCGACGGGTTCGGGCCCATAGGTGCGATCGAACAAGCGAAAGGTGGCTGCGTGCGGTGCACTTGCGTGCACGAGCGGCCATGCATCCTGGAGCCTTTGTGCCGTTGAATTGATAGCGTCTTGCGCCCTGTCGCCGGGCGGTGAAACCCCAAAAACCTCTTGAATCACCGCGTATTCTGGGTCATCGGCACCGAGGTTGAAGTCGCCACACAAGATGGCGTGGGGCGTGTGGACCTTGGTCTGGAACGGCGAACCGCTGCGATCCGCCAGCGGCGGCACGGCCGCTTGAGCGCTCGCTTCGATGTGCACCGCGCGTAGCGCTTGGGCTTGCGCCATCCGCTGCACCTTGGAGTAGTACTCGAGGTGGGTGGTCATCACCCGCAGTGGGCCGAGCGCCGCATCGTTCAGGGTCACGACCGTGCACATGCGAGGCATGCTGCGCACGGCCGAATCGACGGGCCAGGGAAGGGTATGGTGCTGAACTTGCATCACCGGCAACCTCGTGGCGATCAGGTTGCCAAAACGCTGCCGGCGGCCGCCGGGCGTGAATTCGTCCACCGCCGCGCCAAAGAAAACCCGAAAACCAGGCAGCAAGGCCTGCAACTCGGCTGGCTGGTCGCCGGGGCGACCGGGCATCGCGTCGTAGCCCTGAGCGATTTCCTGTAGGCAGAGCACGTCGAAGTCGGCCATGGCGCGCGCGCCTTCCACGATGCGCGAAGCACCATTGCGTATTCCAGGTGACGAGTTTCATTTGATTCCTGCCCGCATGAAGCTTTGCACGAACTGGCGCTGAAACAACAGGAAGGCGATCAGCAGCGGTGCTGACGTCATCAGCGTTGCAGCCGTGATGATCGACCAGTCGACGCCTTGATCGACCGACGAGAACACCTGCAGTCCGACCGTGAGCGGCCTGGCGTTGACGCTGTTGGTGACGATCAGTGGCCAGAGGAAGTTGTTCCAGTGAAAGCTGACCGACACCAGCGCAAAAGCAGTGTAGACCGGCTTGGCGAGCGGCACGTACACGCGCCACAGGATTTGCATCGCGCTCGCGCCTTCGACCCGCGCGGCGTCGACGAGCTCCTTGGGAATACCCATAAAGGTCTGGCGCAGCAGGAAGATGGCAAAGGCCGAAGCGAAGTAGGGCAGGCCAATGGCCAGCAAGGTATCCACCAGGCCAAGGCTCGCCATGGTCTTGTAATTTTCGACCAGCAGGATGTCCGGCATGATCATCAGTTGGACCAGCACGAGCGCGAAGGCGACGTTGCGACCGCGAAATTTGTAGCGCGCAAAGGCGTAGGCGGCGAGCGTGCCGAGCACCAGTTGCACCGCCAGGATCATCGCGACCAGCAGCGTGGTGTTGAGGAAGTAGCGCGCGAACGGCGCTGCCTCCCAGGCGTGTCGGAAATTGTCGAGCGTGAGTGGCGCGGACAGGCTGAACTGCGTCGAATACTCGGATGGATGAAACGCGGTCCAGAACGCGTAGGCCAGTGGCAGGATCCACAAGAGTGCGAGCAGCCACGCGGCAAGGGTGTCGAGCCAGCCCGGCTCGTTGAAAGCGCCTGGCAGCGAGCTCATTGGTAGTGCACCTTGCGGTCCAGCACGAAGAACTGCAGCAGGGCGATGCCCACCAGCACGGCGACCAGCACCACGGTGATCGCGGACGCATACGCCGTGTCCCAGAAGCTGAATCCGACTTCATACAAGTAGTAAAGCAGCAGTGTTGATGCGTTGTCCGGCCCGCCGCGCGTGAGCACGAACAGGTGGTCCACCATGCGAAAGGCGTTGATGAAAGCGTTGACCAGCACGAACAGTGTGGTTGGCATCAGAAGTGGCCATTGCACCCGGCGAAAAAAATACGAGCGGGAAGCCCCCTCGATGGCCGCAGCCTCGCGCAGGCTCGGGTTGAGCGTTTGCAGCGCGGCCAGGTAGAAGATCATGAAAAATCCGGCTTCCTTCCAGATCGCCACCACCGTGACGGCGCCCAGAGCCGTCGACGGGCTACCCAGCCAGTTGTGGGAGGGCAGCCCGAGCGCGCCGGTGATCTGCTCCAGCAGGCCGTACTGCGGCGTGTAGAAAAAAAGCCAGATGTTGGCGACCGCAATCATGGGTAGCACGGTCGGCGTGAAATACGCCATGCGCAGAAAGGCGCGCCCGGCAATGCGTTCGTTGACCCACAGCGCCATCGCCAGCGCCAGCCCGATCGAGCAGGGAATGGTGGCGCCAGCGAACCAAAGGTTGTTGCGCACCGCCTGCCAGAATACCGGGTCGGACACCATCACCTGGTAGTTCTCAAGCCCGACCCAGGCGCCCGGGCGACTCGCTTTCGGCGTCGAGAAAAAACTATCGATCAGCGTCGCGACGATCGGCCAGTGCGTGAATGCCACCAGCAGCACCAAGGCTGGCAGCAGCATCAGCCAGGCGTGGATCGAGTTACGGCTCGTCATTTCATCGACGCACTTCGGAAAACACCCAGCGTCCGGCCCGGGCGAGCCGCTGGTTGCGAGTCATCGATACGAACGCAAGATGCGGGCGGCCTCGCGCTGCGCGTCTTTCATGGCTTGCGCCGGCGTTTTGGTGCCGGTCAGCGCGGCTTGCAGCCCGTCGTTGAGCACCTTGGTCACGCGCTGGTTGTCGTGCGTCGAGAACTCCGCCACCGATACTGGCAGCTGGTCACGCGCGACGAGCGCGGCCGGGAAATCGCTGCCGTATTTCTTGAGCGCCGGCGTGTCGTAGGCGGCTTGCGACACCGCGACATAGCCCGTGTCCATGCTCCATTGCGCCGCCCGCTCAGGTTGCGTGACCCATTTGATGAACTTGAACGCCGCGTCCTGCTGCGCCGGCGTCGACTTCTTGAAGATGTAGAAGTTGCCGCCGCCGGTGGGCGAGCCCTTGCGGACGTGCCCTGGAATCATGCCAACCCCGAAGTCAAACTTGGCGTTGGCCTTGATATTGGTCAAGTTGCCGGTGGTGGTGTAGATGATGGCGGCCTTCTTCTCGAAGAAGTCCTTGGGCGTGGTGCCCCACTCGACCACGCCGGGTGGGTGAATGCCTGCCTTGCCGAGGTCGACCCAGAATTGCAGCGCCTCGATCACCTTCGGGTCATCGAACTTCACCTGCGTGCCGGCCTCGTTGGCGAGCAGCACGTCGTTGGGCGTGGTGAGCGTCTGAAACAGCCAGTAGGGAAAGCCGCTTGATGGAATTTGCACGCCCCATTGCGTCGTTTTCCCGCTGGAATCTTTCTTCGTTAACTTGGCGGCCATTTCCTTCAACTCGGCCCAATTGGCGGGCGGCTTGTTCGGGTCGAGGCCGGCCTCCTTGAACATGTCCTTGTTCCAGTACATGACGACGGTGGAGCGCTGGAACGGAATGCCCCAAGTATTGCCGCCGGTTTGGCTGTTCATCATGAAGGCCTTGAAGAAGCCACCCATCCATGTCTTGTCGTCGGCGGTCTTGGCGAAGCCGTCGAACGGCACGATGGCGTCTTCGTCGATCAACGTAAACATGTCGGTCGACAGCAACACCGATGTGACGGGCGGCGTGCCCGACTTGTGCGCGGTGAGCGCCTTGACGATGGTTTCCTGGTAAGTGCCGGCATAGATCGGACTGATCGTGATGCTGGGGTTTTCCTTCATGAAACCGGCCGCAAAACCATCCATGGTCTTGGCGATCGGCCCACCCACCGCCACCGGGTAGTAGAACGGGACCTCGATCGGTGTCTGAGCATAAGAAATGGATATGGCGCCCGTCAATAGGGCGCTAACGGCTATCAAATTGATAGTCATTGCGCGCAGGAAGGTGTTGCGTTTCATGTTCGATTTCCTTTCTAGGTTCAGTTAGTAGATGCGTTGTCCAGCGGCATCGAAGCCGTGACTCTCGTCAGGCGCCCAATGGAGCGCGACCGGGTCACCGGGCGCCGCGACATGCCGACCGTCGATGCGCACCAGCAGCGCTTGCGTGCCGACGGCGCAGCGCAGCACCAGGTCGGCGCCCAAGTATTCGACGCTCTGCACAGTGGCGGGTACGCCGCGGCTCGCGGGGTTCTTGGGGTGCGGCGTGAGCGAAATCGCTTCGGGGCGAACCCCCAATGTTGCGACCGTAAGCCCGATGGCGACGTTGCTGCCGGCGATGCAACCCGCCTCGATGGCCACCAGGTTCATCGGCGGCGTGCCGATGAAGCGGGCCGCGAACGTCGTGGCGGGTTGGGCGTAGAGTGTGCGCGGCGGACCGGCCTGCTCGACGCGGCCCTGGTTCAGCAGCACGACCTGATCGGCCATGCTCATCGCCTCGGTTTGGTCGTGGGTGACATACACCACCGTCAGGCCGAGCTGGCGCTGCAGATCGCGCAACTCGCGCCGCATTTCCTGGCGCAACTGGGCGTCAAGGTTGGACAGCGGCTCGTCCATCAGGCAGACCTTGGCCTGTGCCACTAGCGCCCGCCCGAGCGCCACGCGCTGTTGCTGGCCGCCTGAAAGCTGGCTGGGCCGGCGGTCGAGCAGCTCGCTCAGGCCCAGCAGCGACGCGGTTTCCTTGAGCCGCGCTGCCACTTCCACTGGCGGCGTCTTGCGCACAGAGAGGCCGAACGTGATGTTGTCGGCCACCGTCAGGTGCGGGAACAGCGCGTAGTTCTGGAATACCATGGCAATGCCGCGTTGCGCCGGCGCAAGCTGGGTTACGTCGCGGCCATCAATCCACACTTGGCCGGCACTCGCCGTCTCGAGACCGGCGATGATCCGCAGCGTGGTCGACTTGCCGCAGCCCGAGGGCCCCAGCAGCACGCAGAACGAGCCCTGCACGATGTGCATATCAATGGCGTGCAGTGCAGTGCTTTCACCCCAGGATTTGGCGATTGCGACGAGCTCGATCGATGACATCGTTGGAGTATATGAACGACGTATGACAGCTGGTTGCATTCGCGTATCGGTGTTTCCCTGACAGCCAAGACCTGCAAACTTGGCTACAGTGGTGGAGCCACTTCAGGCGTCACATATCAAGGAGAACCCATGAGCAAAAAAGTCGCTTACGTCACCGGAGGGATGGGCGGGATCGGTACCGCCATCTGCCAGCGGCTTCACAAGGACGGATTCACCGTTATTGCCGGCTGCGGCCCGACGCGCGACCACGCCAAATGGCTGGCCGAGCAGAAGGCCCAAGGCTACGAGTTTTATGCTTCGGCCGGTAATGTGGGCGACTGGCAGTCCACGGTGGAGGCGTTTGCCAAGACCAAGGCCGACCACGGCCCGATCGACGTGCTGGTCAACAACGCGGGCATCACGCGCGATCGCATGTTCATCAAGATGACGCCCGAAGACTGGAGCTCGGTGATCGAGACCAATCTCAACAGCATGTTCAACGTCACCAAGCAGGTGGTGGCCGACATGGTCGAAAAAGGCTGGGGCCGGATCATCAACATCAGCTCGGTCAATGGCGCCAAGGGCCAGGCCGGGCAGACCAACTACTCGGCGGCCAAGGCGGGCATGCACGGCTTCACGATGGCTCTGGCGCAGGAGTTGGCCCACAAGGGCGTGACGGTCAACACCGTGAGCCCGGGGTATATCGGGACCGACATGGTCAAGGCGATCCGCCAGGAAGTGCTTGACAAGATCGTCGCCACGATCCCGGTCAAGCGCCTGGGCGAGCCGAGCGAGATTGCTTCCATTATCGCGTGGCTGGCAACCGACGAAGGCGGTTATTCCACCGGATCGGAGTTTTCGGTCAATGGCGGCCTTCACATGGGCTGAGCCCGTCGGGGGCAGCCTGAGAAAACCCGCTACGGCGGGTTTTTTTGCCACTGCACTCTTCAAAAAGCACTCTTTTCCGCCTCAAAATCATCTGCGACTGGTGCTGCAGTCACGGCATCTCGCGCGTAATTCGCCGCCCTAGGAGATCGCCATGTCGACCCAAGCCGTGCCCGCCAAACCCCCGATCTACCGCTCGCTCTACGTGCAGGTCATCACCGCCGTCGTCATCGGCGTGCTCCTCGGTCAGTTCTACCCGAAGCTCGGGGTCATGATGAAGCCGTTCGGTGATGGTTTCATCCAGTTGATCAAGATGATGATCGCGCCGATCATTTTCTGCACCGTGGTGGTCGGCATCGCGGGCATGGAAGACATGAAGAAGGTCGGCAAGACTGGCGGCCTCGCGCTGCTTTACTTCGAAGTCGTGAGCAGCGTCGCGCTGGTGGTCGGCCTGGTGCTGGTCAACCTGCTCAAGCCGGGCAGCGGCATGAACATCGATCCGGCGACGCTCGACACCAAGGCGATCGCCGCTTACACCGACCCGACGAAGATGGAGGGCACCGTCGGCTTCCTGATGCACATCATTCCGACCACGCTGATCGATGCTTTTGCCAAAGGCGAAATTCTGCAGGTGCTGCTGATCGCCGTGATGTTTGGCTTTGCACTGCACCGCTTTGGCGGCCGCGGCACGCTGGTGTTCGACATGATCGAGAAAACCTCCCACGTCCTGTTCACGATCGTCGGCTACATCATGAAAGTCGCGCCGATCGGCGCGTTTGGCGCTATGGCGTTCACGATCGGCAAGTACGGCGTCGGTTCGCTGTTTTCACTCGGCAAGCTGATGGGGGTTTTTTATCTGACTTGCCTGATCTTCGTTTTCGGCGTGCTTGGGCTCATTGCGCGCTTCCACGGTTTCAGCATCTGGAAGTTCGTCAAATACATCAAGGAGGAACTGCTGATCGTGCTCGGCACCTCCTCATCCGAATCGGTGCTGCCGCGCATGATGGAGAAGATGGAGAACCTGGGCGCCAACAAGACCACGGTTGGCCTAGTGATTCCGACCGGCTACTCGTTCAACCTGGATGGAACGTCGATCTACCTCACGATGGCGGCCGTGTTCATCGCGCAGGCCACCAACACGCCGATGACGCTAATGCAGGAGATCACGCTGCTGGCGGTGTTGCTGCTGACTTCCAAGGGGGCGGCCGGCGTCACGGGCAGCGGCTTTATCGTGCTGGCGGCCACGCTGTCGGCGGTTGGACATGTGCCGGTGGCGGGGCTTGCGCTTATCTTGGGCATCGACCGCTTCATGTCGGAGGCGCGCGCACTGACCAACCTCGTTGGCAATGGTGTCGCCACCATCGTAGTGGCCAAGTGGACGCACGAACTGGACGAAGCGAGGCTGCAGGCCGGCCTGAACAATGAAAGCTGGGTCGAGGCGCAGGAGCCCGAGCGGTTGGTCAACGCCAAGGACGCACGGATGGCGAATTGACGGCAGTGCCTGCGCGCAGGCCTGGGGCACTTCAAAGGTCCTCGATCACCAGCAGGCGATAGCGCCGCGCCATTGAATACGCGGTGGGCTGCACCGCTTGCATAAGCTTGCCGACGTCGTCGTCATCGCCCGTCTTGACCAGCAGCCCTGCGTGTCCATCAAGCGCGAACTGGGTGAGCGCGCGCACGGCGGCGCCATCGGTGCCAACGGAGGGCAGCGGGGCGTCGTGGCCCGTGACTGTCGGCGTGATTTGCGAGAGGATCGTGGCTGCCGGCAGCAGATAGATTTCCTCGGCGCTCCGCCCGGCATTGACCAGTTGGCGGCCCACTCGGTTGGCATCGTCCGGGTTGGGAAACATGATCAATGTGTACCCGGTCGGATAGAACGCACCGCCGATCATGGCGGTCATTTCAGAGGTCAGGGTGAAACTTTGCATGAAGACTCCATCAACTATCTTTGACTTGGCAGCTTACAGGCAGGCTATGCGAGAGGCTGTAGGCGAGCGGTAACAGTTGCGCCGTGGCGCGGTGGGGCGGTAGCGCGGTCTGATCGGGCCGGGTTCGCCGAATTGTGAGTAAGCGTGACATTGTTCCTAGATGTTTCTTCCGAGCTCTCCTACGATTCGCTCGTGCAAAACCACGCTCCTCCCCTTCACCCCAAGCCACGACTGAGAAATATCGCGCTCACTGTCCATGAACTCGAAGCGGACGAGTTTTACTGGGTGTTGATGGAAGCGGTGGACGACGTTGCTGCGGACGACGCGCTTCCCTATATCCCGTTGGAGACGGCCAACAGTCCCTATTCGAGCTATTCGAACGCTCTGGTCGCGGGCGTCGCCGCGATGCGGCGCCTATTTGGGCCGGAGGGCACGCGCATTTGAGGCCCGTGGCCGGCGTGGCGCGGGGCCGATCACTGGCAAAGGCAAGGCTGCAAGGCGTGAGGTGAGCCGATTCATAATACTGATCGACTTTTTCCTCGCCGTGATCACGAGGGTCGGCGTACCGTCGAAAGCTCATCGTTCAGTATATAAATCGTTGATTCCTAAAGAAAAACTCGTTGCCATCGCGCCAATGATGGACTGGACCGATAAGCACTGCCGGTACTTCCATCGCCTGCTGACGCGCCACGCTTTGCTCTACACGGAGATGGTCACCACTGGCGCACTGGTGCATGGCGATGTGCCGCGCCACTTGGACTTCAATACCGAGGAACACCCTGTCGCGCTGCAACTTGGCGGCAGCGAGGCGACCGATCTTGCGCACTGCGCGCGGCTGGGCGAGCAGTGGGGCTACGGCGAAATCAACCTCAACTGCGGCTGCCCGAGCGAGCGTGTCCAGCGCGGCGCCTTTGGGGCCTGCCTCATGAATGAGCCGCAACTGGTGGCCGATGGCGTGAAGGCGATGGTCGACACAGTGAGCATTCCGGTCACGGTCAAGCACCGCATCGGCATCGACACGACAGAGAGCTATGCGTTCGTGCGCGACTTTGTCGGTATCGTGAACGAGGCCGGCTGCACGAGCTTCATCGTCCATGCGCGCAACGCGTGGCTCAAGGGCTTGAGCCCCAAGCAGAACCGCGAGGTGCCGCCGCTGCGCTATGACCTGGTGCACCGCCTGAAGCACGACTTTCCGGCGCTGCGTTTTTCAATCAATGGGGGCATCGCGGCGACGCGGCAGGTGCATGAGCAACTGCGGCTGCTCGATGGTGTCATGGTCGGCCGGGAGGCCTATCACAACCCCTGGTGGCTGGCCGAATGGGACGTTGCGTTCTTTGGCGCCACGCCGCCGGATGCGCCTTTGACCCGCGAAGCGGTCGAAGTCCAAATGTGCGACTACATGGTGCGCGAAGCCGCCGCGCACGGGACGGCCTGGTCGTCCATCGCGCGCCACATGCTGGGTCTGCGCAACGGCCTGCCCGGCGCCCGGCGCTGGCGCCAGGTGTGGAGTGATCACACACTCAAAGCCCTGTCGCCGCGCGAAGTAATGAAGCGCGCGCACGAGCAGGTTGGGCACCCGTTTTAAGTAACGAAGGCGGCCGTAACGACCGGTGGACGGGCTGAGAATGCTATCAGAATAATAGTATTCTCGTGAACGGCGCGCGCTCACGGGGGTGGGCCGCCTCGACAGCCGCTCAGGCCGCCGCGTCCAGTCCGTTTCGAAAATGCTGCCGCATCCGTGCCGTGGCGCCCTGCGGGTCCCGCGCCACCAGAGCTTGCACGATCGCGCGATGCTCCTTGAGCGAATCGGCGATGCGGCCCGACTTGAGCAGCGAGTTGTGGCGATTCAGTTTCATCACCTTGCGCAGGTCGGCCACCACCTGGTCGCGCCAGCGGTTGTTGGCAATCGCCAGCAGCCGCATGTGAAACCGCTCGTTGATGGTGAAGAAATGCTCACGGTTGACCTTGCCGGGCGTGGCGGCGGCTTCAAGCTCGGCGTGTAGCGCCTGCAACTCTTCGAGCTCCGCCTCTGTGGCGCGCTCGGCGACGATGCCGGCGGCGTCACTTTCGAGCAGCGACAGCAGGTGGTAGACATCCGCCAGGTCGCGCTCCGACACTTCGGTGACGTAGGCGCCGCGCCGCACTTTCATGGTCACCAGCCCTTCAGTCGCCAGCACCTTGAGGGCTTCGCGCAACGGCGTGCGGCTGATGCCGTATTCGTCCGCCAGCTTGAGTTCGTCGATCCAGCTGCCGGGTTCGAGCTCGCGGTTAAAGATGCGCTGGCGCAGCAGTTCGGCCACCTCTTCATAGAGCGCGCGGGGAGTCAGGTGGCCGGCTGACATGGATCTTTATTTTTTCGGATTGGTAATTTGAATTAATAATTATGCAGTGTTTAAGCTCTTGCCATTCCTCGTGTTTCCTTTTCCGTGACGCAGCGCCCCATGAGCCCACCTGAACCCGTCTCCAAGATTTCCGGCCTCGGCGGCTGGCCGGCTTTCCAGCAGGGCAGCCATGAAGCGTGGTTGCGGGCAGCGACCAAATCGGCACCGGGGGGCGACGTGAAAGCACTCGACTGGATCACGCCGGACGGCATCGCCGTCAAGCCGCTGTACACCGCCGCTGATTTGAAGGGGCTGAAGTACACCGACACGCTGCCCGGCTTCGAGCCCTACCTGCGCGGCCCACAGGCTACGATGTATGCGGTGCGCCCCTGGACCATCCGCCAGTACGCGGGTTTTTCGACCGCCGAAGAGTCGAACGCCTTCTATCGCAAGGCGCTGGCCGCGGGTGGGCAGGGCGTCAGCGTTGCTTTCGATCTGGCCACGCATCGGGGCTACGACAGCGACCACCCGCGTGTGACAGGTGACGTCGGCAAGGCCGGCGTGGCGATCGATTCGGTCGAGGACATGAAGATCCTGTTCGACCGGATCCCGCTCGACAAGGTCAGCGTGTCGATGACCATGAACGGCGCCGTACTGCCAGTGCTGGCCGGCTACGTGGTGGCAGCCGAGGAGCAGGGCGTGACGCAGGACCAGCTGAGCGGAACCATCCAGAACGACATCCTCAAGGAGTTCATGGTCCGCAACACCTATATCTTTCCGCCAGCCCCGAGCATGCGGATCGTCGGCGACATCATCGAGTACACGTCGGCCCACATGCCGAAATTCAACTCGATCTCGATCTCGGGCTACCACATGCAGGAGGCGGGCGCCAACCAGGCGCTGGAGCTGGCCTTCACGTTGGCCGACGGCAAGGAATACGTGAAGACTGCGCTGGCCAAAGGGCTTGACGTCGACCACTTCGCCGGGCGCCTCTCGTTTTTCTGGGCCATCGGCATGAACTTCTACCTCGAAGTAGCCAAGATGCGCGCCGCGCGCCTCCTGTGGTGCCGCATCATGAAGGCGTTCGAGCCGAAGAACGCCAAGAGCATGATGTTGCGCACCCACTGCCAGACCTCAGGCTGGTCGCTCACCGAGCAAGACCCCTACAACAACGTCGTGCGCACCACCATCGAGGCCATGGCTGCGGTGTTCGGTGGCACCCAGAGCCTGCACACCAACAGCTTTGACGAAGCCATCGCGCTGCCGACCGAGTTCAGCTCGCGCATCGCGCGCAACACGCAGCTCATCATCCAGGAAGAGACGCACATCACGAATGTGGTCGATCCTTGGGCCGGCAGCTACATGATGGAAAAGCTTACCCAGGACATGGCCGAAGCCGCCTGGGCCATTATCGAAGAGGTCGAGTCGATGGGCGGCATGACGCAGGCCGTCGACAGTGGCTGGGCCAAGCTCAAGATCGAGGCCGCCGCCGCAGAGAAGCAGGCGCGCATTGACTCCGGCAAGGACGTGATCGTCGGCGTCAACAAATACAAGCTCGCCAACGAGGACGCCATCGAAGCGCGCGACATCGACAACGTCGCAGTGCGCGAGAGCCAGATCGCACGCCTGAACGCCGTCCGGGCCGGGCGCGACAACTCGGCGGTGCAGGTGGCCCTCGACGCACTCACGCAGGCCGCGCACGACGACACCGGCAACTTGCTCGACCTGAGCATCCAGGCAGTGCGCCTGCGTGCCACGGTCGGCGAGATCAGCGATGCGCTGGAAAGAATCTACGGGCGCCATCGCGCCGACACGCAAAAGGTGACCGGTGTGTATGCAGCCGCCTATGACTCGGCCGAAGGCTGGGACAAGCTCAAAAAAGAGATTGACGCCTTCGCGGAAGAGCACGGCCGGCGCCCGCGCGTGATGATCTCCAAGCTCGGCCAGGACGGCCATGACCGCGGCGCCAAGGTAGTGGCTACCGCCTTTGCCGACCTCGGCTTCGACGTCGATATCGGGCCATTGTTCCAGACACCTGAAGAATGCGCGCGCCAGGCGATCGAAAACGATGTGCATGCCGTTGGCGTGAGCACCCTGGCAGCCGGCCACAAGACGCTAGTGCCGGCCATCATTGCCGAACTGAAAAAGCAGGGCGCCGACGACATCATCGTGTTCGTCGGCGGCGTGATTCCGCGTCAGGACTATGAGATGCTGTACGAGGCCGGCGTCAAGGGCATCTACGGCCCCGGCACGCCGATTCCCGTGAGCGCGAAGGATGTGCTGGAGCAGATTCGCGCAGCCCTTAAATGAAGCCCGGAAACCCTGTGACGGCTGAAGCTTTGCTGGCGGCGCAAGGGCACTTGCAGCGCCGCGCGATCGCCAAGGCGATCACGCTGCTGGAATCGACTCGCGCCGACCACCGGGCGCAGGCCGATGAGCTGCTCACCGCCTTGTTGCCGCATACTGGGCGGTCGTTTCGGCTCGGCATCTCGGGCGTGCCGGGCGTGGGCAAGTCGACCTTCATCGAAGCGCTCGGCCTGTACCTGATCAGTCAGGGCCATTGCGTTGCGGTGCTCACCATCGACCCCTCGTCCACCGTTTCGGGCGGCTCCATCCTGGGTGACAAAACGCGCATGGAACGGCTTTCGGTTCAGGAGCACGCCTACATCCGGCCCAGTCCGTCCTCCGGCACGCTCGGCGGCGTCGCCGAGAAAACACGCGAGGCGATGCTGGTGTGCGAAGCGGCGGGGTACGACGTCGTGATTGTTGAGACCGTCGGCGTCGGACAATCCGAGACGGCGGTGTCCGGCATGACCGATATGTTCGTCCTGATGCAGTTGCCCAACGCCGGCGACGACCTGCAGGCGATCAAGAAGGGTGTGATGGAGCTGGCTGACCTGATCGTCATCAACAAGGCGGACCTGGATCTGCACGCCGCCACCCGGGCCCGCGCCCAGATCACTTCCGCGCTGCGGCTATTCGGCCACCACGGCAATCCGGAGCACGCGCAGGCGGCGCGCGATGCGGGCGGCGCCGAGCTACTTCTCTGGCAGCCGCAGGTGCTTCAACTGAGCGCGCTGGCCGGCACAGGGCTTGAGGCTTTCTGGGCCGCCGTCACGCACTTCAAGACGCTGCAAAGCACCAACGGCAGGCTGGCGGCACGGCGCGAGCACCAGGCACTGGCCTGGATGTGGGAGCGTATCGACGCCGGCCTGAAGCAGGCGTTCAGGCAGCACCCGCAGGTGCGGGCGTTGTTACCCCGTCTGACGCGCGAGGTCGTCGAAGGCAGCTTGCCTGCATCCACCGCCGCAAGAAACCTGCTGGCGATGGGCGCCATATCCCGCTGATCTGGTACACACCATCGAGCGACACCCAAGACAGCCAACGCCTAGAAACACAAACCATGCAAGACCCGATCAAACAACTTCAACACCGGCGCGCGCAAGCGCAACTGGGCGGTGGCCAAAAACGCATCGATGCGCAGCACGCCAAGGGCAAGCTCACGGCGCGCGAGCGCATCGCGCTGCTGCTCGACGACAGCACTTTCGAAGAGTGGGACATGTTCGTTGAACACCGTTCAGTCGATTTCGGCATGGCCGACCAGAAGATTCCGGGTGACGGCGTTGTCACCGGCTACGGCATGATCAACGGCCGCCTCGTGTTCGTGTTCAGCCAGGATTTCACGGTGTTCGGCGGCGCGCTCAGCGAAGCGCATGCCGAGAAGATCTGCAAGGTGATGGACCAGGCCATGAAGGTCGGGGCGCCCGTCATCGGACTGAACGACTCCGGCGGCGCACGAATCCAGGAAGGCGTGGCTTCGCTCGGTGGCTACGCCGAGGTTTTCCAGCGCAACGTGATGGCGTCCGGTGTGGTGCCCCAAATCAGCATGATCATGGGGCCGTGCGCCGGTGGCGCTGTGTATTCGCCGGCCATGACCGATTTCATCTTCATGGTGAAGGACAGCTCATACATGTTCGTTACCGGGCCGGAGGTGGTCAGGACCGTCACGCATGAGGAAGTCACGGCCGAGGAGCTCGGCGGCGCATCGACCCACACCACGCGCAGCGGGGTCGCCGACATGGCATTCGAGAACGACGTCGAGGCCCTGATGATGCTGCGACGCCTGTACAACTACCTGCCCCTGAGCAACCGCGAGAAAGCGCCGGTGCGCCCGAGCGGCGATCCGACCGATCGTGCCGACCTGTCGCTCGACACGCTGGTGCCCGAGAGTCCGAACCAGCCCTACGACATGAAGGAACTGATCATCAAGGTGGTGGACGACGGCGACTTCTTCGAACTGCAGCCCGACTACGCCAAGAACATCGTGATCGGCTTCGCGCGCATGGAAGGCCAGACGATCGGCATCGTAGCCAACCAGCCGCTGGTGCTGGCAGGCTGCCTGGATATCAAGAGCAGCATCAAGGCAGCGCGCTTTGTGCGCTTTTGCGACGCCTTCAACATTCCGGTCGTGACCTTCGTCGACGTGCCCGGTTTCATGCCCGGCACGTCGCAGGAGTACGGCGGCATCATCAAGCACGGCGCCAAGCTCTTGTTCGCCTACGCCGAATGTACCGTGCCCAAGATCACGGTCATCACGCGCAAGGCCTACGGCGGCGCCTACGACGTGATGAGCTCCAAGCATCTGCGCGGCGATGTCAACCTGGCGTGGCCGCGCGCCGAAATTGCGGTGATGGGCGCCAAGGGCGCGGTCGAAATCATCTTCCGCCAGGACAAGAACGACCCCGGCAAGCTCGCCGCACGAGAGGCCGAATACAAGTCGCGCTTTGCCAATCCCTATGTTGCCAGTGCCCGGGGCTATGTCGATGACGTGATCCTGCCACACGAAACGCGCCAGCGCATCTGCCGCTCACTCGCGATGCTGCGAGACAAAAAGCTGGAGAACCCGTGGCGCAAGCACGGGAATATTCCGCTGTGAACAGGCACGCTCCCAGCCTGCGCGCACGTCGTGGCGCTTTGCCAACCCGTTTGCAAGGGGCAACACCCGCGGTCCGGCAGAGGACGTTCCGCGGTGTGCCCGAGAAAAACCGCTCGCATGGAAGCGTGGCGGAGCAATTGACAAGGACCTGACCGTGTTTAAAAAAATCCTCATCGCCAACCGCGGCGAAATCGCCTGCCGCGTCATCCTGACGGCCAAGAAGATGGGCATCGCCACGGTCGCGGTCTATTCCGACGCCGATAGCCAGGCGCGCCACGTGCAACTGGCGGACGAAGGGGTGCATATTGGAGCGTCGCCCAGTCGCGACAGCTATCTGCAGATGGACCGCATCATCGCGGCCTGCAAGCAGACTGGCGCGCAAGCGGTGCATCCGGGTTACGGGTTCTTGTCCGAGAACGCTGAATTCGCAAGGAAGGTGGAAGAAGAGGGCATTGTCTTCATCGGACCCAAGCACCATTCGATTGCAGCGATGGGCGACAAGATCGCGTCCAAGAAGCTGGCCAAAGCGGCCGAGGTCAACACCATCCCGGGCTGGAACGAGGCGATCGAGAGCGCCGAGCGAGCGGTCGAGATTGCCCGTGACGTCGGCTACCCGGTGATGATCAAGGCCAGCGCCGGCGGTGGTGGCAAGGGCTTGCGGGTCGCCGGGAATGACAAGGAAGCACTAGAGGGCTTCACCGCGTGCCGGCACGAGGCGCTGGCCAGCTTCGGCGATGACCGCGTGTTCATCGAGAAGTTCGTCGAGGAGCCGCGCCACATCGAAATCCAGGTGCTGGGCGACGCGCACGGCAATGTGATCTATCTGAACGAGCGTGAATGCTCGATCCAGCGGCGCCACCAGAAGGTGATCGAGGAGGCGCCGTCCCCTTTCATTAGCGACGAAACGCGCCGTGCGATGGGCGCACAGGCGGTGCAGTTGGCCAAGGCGGTGCAGTACCAGAGTGCCGGCACCGTCGAGTTCGTGGTCGGCAAGGACCAAAGCTTCTATTTCCTGGAGATGAATACGCGGCTGCAGGTCGAGCATCCGGTGACCGAGTCGATCACCGGCCTCGACCTGGTCGAGTTGATGATCCGCGTGGCGGATGGCGAGGCATTGCCGCTGGCGCAAAAAGACGTGAAGCTTGTGGGCTGGGCGATGGAGTGCCGCATCAACGCCGAAGATCCGTTTCGCAACTTTCTGCCTTCGACCGGGCGGCTGGTGCGTTTTCAGCCGCCGAAGGAAACGATGTTTGCGGCGCGACCCTCGCCGCCGTCTGCGGCCGACGACAAGGCGGGACTGAAGGGCGGCGTTCGCGTCGACACCGGTGTCTACGATGGCGGCGAAATCCCGATGTACTACGACTCGATGATCGCCAAGCTGATCGTGCATGGCCGCGATCGGGCGCACGCCATCGCGTTGATGCGCGAGGCGCTCAACGGCTTCGTGATCCGAGGGATCAGCAGCAATATCCCGTTCCAGGCCGCGCTGCTGGCGCACCCGAAGTTCGTGTCCGGCGACTTCAACACTGGTTTTATCGCCGAGCACTACAGCCACGGGTTTTCGACCGCCGACGTGACGCATCACGACCCGAGCCTGCTGGTCGCGTTGGCCGCCTACGTGCACCGGCGCTATCGGGCGCGCGCCTCGGGCATCAGCGGCCAGCTCGAAGGGCATGGTGTGAGGGTGGGAGAGCAGTTTGTGGTGGTGGCGCTGGGAGCCGAGGGCCATCATGTGCATCATCCGGTCTCGGTCACCGACTTCCATGGCAAAGCGGGCTCCAGCGCCGTCGCAGTGGGCGCAAGCAGCTATCAAATCAGCAGTAATACCGCGCTGGGAGACATTCGCGTCGAGGGGTTGGTCAACGGCAAGCCGTTCACCGCGCAGATCGAGCGCGGCGCCGGCAAGAACCCGCTGGCGCTGCGCGTCGTGCACAACGGCGCGCAGATGGACGCGCTGGTTCTGTCGCCGCTGGGCGCGCGCCTGCTCAAGCTGATGCCCTACAAGGTGCCGCCCGACCTGAGCAAATTCCTGATGTCGCCGATGCCGGGCCTGCTGGTCGAGGTGTCGGTGCGACCCGGCCAATCGGTGCAGGCCGGCCAAAAGCTGGCCGTGATTGAAGCCATGAAGATGGAGAACGTGCTGTTCGCCACCCAGGCGGGCGTGGTCGGCGCCATCTCGGCCGGGAAGGGCGAATCTCTCGCCGTCGATCAAGTCATTCTGGAGTTTGCGTCGTGAGCACCACAGAGTCTCCCCCCACGCGCCCGTTCAAAGTGCTGGGTGTCCAGCAGATCGCCATTGGCGGCACCGACAAGTCACGCTTGCGAGCACTCTGGGTGGAAATGCTCGGGCTGGAGTTGACCGGCACCTTCACGAGCCAGCGTGAAAACGTCGACGAAGACATTTGCGTGATCGGTATTGGCCCGCTGAAGATCGAGGTGGACCTGATGCAGCCGTTCGACATCGAGAAGAAGCCGGCGGTGCACGCCACGCCGCTCAATCATGTCGGTCTGTGGATCGACGATCTGCCCAAGGCAGTCGAATGGCTCAGCGCGCAAGGGGTGCGTTTTGCACCCGGCGGTATCCGGCGCGGCGCGGCCGGCTACGACATCTGTTTTTTGCACCCGAAGGCCAACGACGAATTTCCGATTGCGGGTGAAGGCGTCCTGGTCGAGTTCGTGCAAGCGCCACCCGAGGTGGTGTCGGCGTTCGCGGCACTGGCTGCAGCCTGAGTCATGTCGGTCCACCAACCCGCCAGATTCCGGCCCGGCTGCCGCTTCCTTCTGCGCTGTCGCGCAACAGGGCATTTGCGCCAGTGGCCATGCGCGGAACGCCAGCGCCTCGGCATCAGTTCACGCCTGCTTGAACCGCGGCTTGCTCACGGTGCGCTGACTAAGTCGTAACGACTTTCGCACGTCCACCCGTCAAGTCGTACCACCACGAGACCACTAGGCCCCAGACGATATTGTTGGCCAGAAACGGAATGGCCAAGGCTCCGATGCCGCGGTTGAGGCCGAAGAATCCTGCATGGGCGACGTAGGGGTAGATGACCAGCCACACGCCCAGCGACGGCCCGAAGGCGAACACGATGCCGCGCAGCCACCAGTTTGTGCGCCAAGGGATGAGAAACAGAAAGCCCCAAACTCCGCCCCGTACGATCGCGGTATAGAGCCAGAGCTTGGTCGCCACCGGGAAAGGAATGGTGAAGTTGGTTGCCGGAACCACGGTCAAGAGGCCGAGAATCCACAACAGGATTCGGTTGGCGAGAGCGCCTAAAACACCAGCCGTGAAGGCGAGCGACGCGCTTCGCCAGCATTGATGCTTGACCATGGCTCGAATCCTCTGTTAAACGTTCGACCAACGATGTCCTCAGATCAGCGAGAAAAGGGACACATCGTGCCTGCTGAGATTTGTCGAAATCAGCAATGCTGGACCGCGTCTCATGACATTTGCGTTTTGACATTGTGGTCTGGTGCGGCCTTGGTGTGGCGGTTCACGCAATCTCCCCTCGACCGTACGGGTTGCGGGATGGCTCGTGTTGCGTGATCAGGAGAAAATGCATGGTCATCCGTCGTCTCGTCAGAGCGGTCGTCACAGCGGTCGTGAGTGTTGTGCTTGGAGCATCACGAAAGGTCCGTCAGAGCGATATCCTCTACTCACTTGGCAGGCGCAGCTGACGCCCGACGCGCCTGCGCGCGCGCCAGCGCGGCCTCGACCACGCTGCGCTTACGCACCGCCGCCTGTGCCGGATCTTCAGATGAAATAGTGCTGCAAGGTTCGTCGCTACTGCGTCGCAAACTACGGATTTGATAGCGAGCGCGAGCCGCGTCGGCCTGGGCTGGCGACCAGGCCTGCCAGCCGTGTTGACCTGGCGTGGCGTTTTCCATCGAGATGCAATCCACCGGGCACACCGGAACGCACAGTTCGCATCCGGTGCAATGGGCCTCGATCACCGTATGCATGCGTTTGTTGATGCCGACGATGGCGTCGGTCGGGCAGGCGTCCAGGCAGAGCGTGCAGCCGATGCACCAGGCCTCGTCGATGACGGCGATGGCGCGCTCGCCTTCGATGCCGAATTGAGGGTCGAGCGGCCGTACCGGTTGCCCGGTGAGTCGCGCCAGCCGTTCAACGCCTTCGGCACCGCCCGGCGGGCATTGGTTGATGCCAGCCTCATCGTTGGCAATTGCCTGCGCATAGCCGCCGCAGTCGGCGTAACCGCAGCGCGTGCACTGGGTTTGCGGCAGTGCCTCGTTGATGCGCGCCGCCAGCCGGGCTATGGTGAAATTTGGTTGCCCGCTGGGCGCGGGCGCGGGCGCGGGCGCGGGTGCGTCAGCGCTTGGCGACGCGCGCACGTCGGGGAGCGCCGGTGGCAACAACGTGCTGTTCATCCAAGAGCTTGGCGCCGCGCGCGCGCCGGGGGACGACGGTGGTTGCGGTCACTCTGAGACTGGAGTTGTTGGCTGCGGCGGCAAGCTTTCGCGCCGGACGCTTTTTCAGGGAAGCAATAATTGCATTGTCCGACGGGACCACCACGGCCAAGCTGCGGCGCTGCTGCGGCTGGTCGTGCATGGCAATAAATGCCTGGACGCGCGGGTACACGAGATCGCGCCAGCGGCGGCCGCTGAAAATGCCGTAGTGACCGGCACCCTTGACTTCGTAATGCTGCCGGCTGGTGGTCGGGATGCTGCTGCACAGCGCCTGCGCGGCTTCGGTCTGGCCCGAGCCCGAGATGTCATCGAGCTCGCCTTCTATGGTCAACAGGGCGGTCGAGCGGATGTCCTGGGGGCGTACTCGTTCGGGCTCGCCACCAGCGTTTTTGACGTCCCAGGTGCCGTTCGCCAGATTGAAATCCTGGAACACCGTACGAATGGTTTCGAGGTAATAGTTGGCATCCATGTCGAGCACAGCGTTGTACTCGTCGTAGAACTTGCGGTGCGCCTCGGCACTCGCGTCATCTCCCTTGACCAGGTTCTTGAAGTAATCGTAGTGACTGGTGCTATGACGATCGGGGTTCATCGTGACAAAACCGGCGTGCTGCAAGAAGCCGGGATAGACCCGTCGCCCCATCCCGGCAAAACCCTTCGGGACCGGATGAATCACGTTGTTTTCGAACCACTGGAAGCTCTTGGTGGTCGCCAGGTTGTCGACTGCCGTGGGCGATTTTCGCGCGTCGATCGGGCCGCCCATCATGGTCATGGACAACGGCGCCTTTTCACCCCGGGTGGCCATCAACGACACCGCCGCCAGCACTGGCACCGTCGGCTGGCAAACACTCACCACGTGGCAATTGCCATATTCGGCCTGCAGGTGGCGGATGAAGTCTTCGACATAGTTGACGTAATCGTCCAGGTGGAAGTCACCCTCGGACAATGGCACGGTACGTGCATTTTTCCAGTCGGTGATGTAGACCTTGTGGCCCTGCAGCATGGTTTTCACCGTATCGCGCAGAAGCGTTGCATAGTGACCCGAAAGCGGTGCCACGATCAGTACCACCGGCTGTACCTTAAGCATTTGCAGGATGTGCGGCTCATCGGTGAAGCGCTTGAAGCGGCGCAGCTGGCAAAACGGCTTGTCTAGCGCGACGATTTCCTGGATCACCACGTCGCCGCCGCCGATCTTCACACTTCGGATGTTGAACTGTGGCTTCTCGTAGTCTTTGCCCAGGCGGTGCAACAACTCGTAGCCCGCTGCCATGCGCTGGCCCATGGGCATTTGTCCCAATGGCGTACCAGTGCCAAAAAGTTTGGATGAGGCCTGCGCGAAGTCCGAAAACGGCTCCATCAGAGAACGTTGCGCTTCGTAAATTTGATAGAGCGTCATGACAGCCTCAATATATGTTGCATTGCAATATATCAGTGAGCGCAGGACTGATCTAGGGACATTTCCCTACATCGTTGCGCGAACACGCCATTTGATCGTGTTGTGGCGCAGCGAAAAAAGGTCAAATGACCTTCGCGATCGCTTTACAGACGTAGTCGATGTTTTTGCTGTTGAGCGCAGCCACGCACATGCGGCCGGTGTCGGTGCCGTAGACGCCGAATTCGTTGCGCAAACGCACCATTTGCTCCTTGCTCAGGCCCGAGTAGCTGAACATGCCGATCTGTTCTGTGATGAAGCTCATGTCTTTCTTGATGCCGGCGGCCTTCAGCCCATCCACTAGCTTCTGGCGCATGGCCTTGATGCGCTCGCGCATTTCGCCCAGTTCTTTTTCCCACAGGGCGCGCAGTTCGCTGTCGCCCAGCACGGCCGCCACCACCGCGCCACCGTGGATTGGCGGGTTGCTGTAGTTGGTACGGATCGCGATCTTCAGTTGCGACAGCACCCGGGCCGCTTCGTCTCTGTTCTTGCACAGCACCGACAGCGCGCCGACGCGCTCTCCGTACAAGCTGAAGCTCTTGGAAAAAGAGGTCGAGACGAAAAAATCGAGGCCGGCGGCGACGAACTTGCCGATCGCTGCGCCGTCCTGCGCGATGCCGTGGCCAAAGCCCTGGTAAGCCATGTCGAGGAACGTCACCAGATTTTTCGCCTTGACCGCGGCAACCACCTGGTCCCACTGCGCCGCGGTGATGTCGTAGCCGGTCGGGTTATGGCAGCACGCGTGTAACACAACGATAGTACCTGCGGGCGTTGCGTTCAGCGCACCCAGCATGCCGTCGAAATCGATACCGCGTTTTGCCCCGTCATAGTAGGGGTAGCTTTCGACCACGAAGCCGGCATTCGTGAACAGTGCGCGATGGTTTTCCCAGCTCGGGTTGCTGATCAATACCTTGGCGTTCGGGGTGAGTTTCTTGAGGAAATCGGCGCCGACCTTCAAGCCGCCGGTACCGCCGATCGCCTGGATGGTTGCGATGCGGCCGGACTGCACGGGCTCGCTGTCGACGCCGAATACCAGGCCCTTGACCGCGCTGTCGTAGGCGGCAATGCCATCGATTGGCAGGTAGCCACGGGCGGTCGGTGTCTTCATCATGGCCTGCTCGGCCGCCTGCACGCACTGCAGCAGCGGCAACTTTCCGTTGTCGTCGTAATACACGCCAACGCCCAGATTGACCTTTTTCGGGTTGCCGTCGGCGGCGAATTGCTCGTTGATGCCCAAAATCGGGTCGCGCGGCGCCAGTTCGACGGCGGTGAACAGTGACATGAGAAAATCCTTTGGATGATTCGATTCGTCCGGGCGCGGCCCGGTGTGCGGTGACTTCCGGCTCGGAAAGCCCAGCGAGTCCGCTTGAATTTTACCGATCACGTCGCCATCTCCCACTACCCATGGCCGAAACCTCCGAAGTCCTGCTCGCGTCCCATATCTCAGATGCCGCCGCAGCTGTCAGGCCGCACGGCGAGTTCGTCAAATTTCCAGGTTCGCCGTTCGAGTTGTTCCAGCCCTATCCACCGGCCGGCGACCAGCCGACGGCCATCGAGCAACTGGTCGAAGGCGTACAGGACGGCGAAGTATTTCAGACCTTGCTGGGCGTGACGGGTTCGGGCAAGACCTTCACCATGGCCAACGTGATCGCGCGGCTGGGGCGCCCAGCCATCGTGTTCGCTCCCAACAAGACGCTGGCGGCGCAGCTGTACAGCGAGTTCCGCGAGTTCTTTCCGAAGAATGCCATCGAGTATTTCGTCAGTTACTACGACTACTACCAGCCCGAGGCCTACGTGCCGCAGCGCGACCTGTTCATTGAGAAGGACAGTTCGATCAACGAGCACATCGAGCAGATGCGCTTGTCGGCCACCAAGAGCGTGCTGGAGCGGCGCGATACGGTGATCGTAGCCACCGTGAGCGCGATTTACGGTATCGGCACGCCCGAGGACTACACGCAGATGCGCTTCATCATGCGGGTGGGCGACAAGATCGGACAGCGCGACGTGATCGGGCGACTCATCCGCATGCAATACACGCGCAACGAAACGGATTTTTCGCGCGGCAGCTTCCGCGTGCGCGGCGACACCATCGACGTCTTTCCGGCCGAGCACAGCGAGCTCGCGATCCGCATCGAGCTGTTCGACGACGAAATCGAGGCGCTGCAACTGTTCGATCCGCTCACGGGGCGCATCCGCCAGAAGATCCCCCGCTTCACGGTGTATCCGTCGAGTCACTACGTGACGCCTCGCGACAAGGTGCTGACGGCGGTGGAAACCATCAAGCTGGAACTGGCGGCGCGGCTCAAGGAGTTCGTCAGCCAGGGCAAGCTGGTCGAGGCGCAACGGTTGGAGCAGCGCACCCGCTTCGACCTCGAAATGCTGGCCGAAATCGGCCACTGCAAGGGCATCGAGAACTACAGCCGGCACCTGTCGGGCGCCGCGCCGGGTGATCCGCCGGCGACGCTGACCGACTATCTTCCCAAGGACGCGCTGATGTTCCTGGACGAGAGTCACCAGATGATTGGCCAGCTGGGCGCCATGTACAACGGCGACCGCTCGCGCAAGACCACGCTGGTCGAGTACGGCTTCCGGCTGCCGAGCGCGCTGGACAACCGTCCTCTCAAGTTCGAGGAGTTCGAAACCCGCATGCGCCAGGCCATCTTTGTGTCGGCCACGCCCGCGCAGTACGAAAAAGACCACGCGGGAAGCGTCGTCGAGCAGCTGGTGCGCCCGACCGGGCTGGTCGACCCTGAAGTCGAGGTGCGGCCCGCCACGCACCAGGTCGATGACGTGCTGCAGGAGATCCGCATCCGGGCCGACAAGAACGAGCGGGTGCTGATCACCACGCTGACCAAGCGGATGGCCGAGCAGCTGACCGACTACCTGGGTGACAACGGCGTCAAGGTGCGCTATTTGCATAGCGACATCGACACCGTGGAGCGAGTCGAGATCCTGCGTGATCTGCGCCTGGGCACGTTCGATGTACTGGTGGGCATCAACCTGCTGCGCGAGGGCCTGGACATCCCCGAGGTCTCGCTGGTGGCCATTCTCGATGCCGACAAGGAAGGTTTCCTGCGTTCCGAGCGCAGCCTGATCCAGACCATCGGCCGCGCGGCGCGCAACCTGCGTGGCAAGGCGATTCTGTATGCCGACCGCATGACCGATTCCATGACAAGGGCGATCGGCGAAACCGACCGGAGGCGTGTCAAACAAGTGGCGCACAACAAGCTCTATGGCATCACGCCGCGCAGCATTGTCAAGGAAGTGCGCGATCTAATCGACGGCGTCTACAGCGAGAAAAGCGGCAAGGAAAATGCCCGGCTTGAAATCGAGCGCGCCAAAGTCGAAGACATGAGCGAGAAGGATATTTCGCGCGAGATGAGGCGACTTGAAAAACTCATGCTGGAGCACGCCCGCGATCTGGAGTTTGAGAAAGCTGCTCGAGTACGCGATCAGTTGGCGCTGTTGCGTGAACAGGCATTTGGCGCCGCAGGAGGCGACAACATTGTGGTTCTACCCACCCAACCCTGACGAATGTTGCGCCTTTGCCCTACACCGGATGGCGCCCGACTCGCCTGCCATTTGGGCGCGGTCTGGTATACTTGACTAAATTAGTCGGAAAAAGAAACTACCCTTGAGGAGCGTGCTCCAACGGGGTGTTTGTCGGTGAAAGCGGGTTCGGAAAGACGGCGAGGTAGTCAACCCAATCACGATCACCGGATCCAGTTCACGGTCAGCACTCAAGGAGCTTGCGATGCGTCTCACTACCAAAGGCCGTTTTGCGGTCACCGCCATGATCGACTTGGCATTGCGTCAGAACGGCGGCCCGGTTACGCTGGCCGCAATCAGCCAGCGCCAGCAAATCTCGTTGTCCTATCTCGAGCAACTGTTTGGCAAACTTCGGCGCCACGAACTGGTCGAGTCGACGCGCGGACCGGGTGGCGGCTACAGCTTGGGCCGCAAGGCAACTGACATCACAGTGGCCGACATTATCGTGTCGGTTGACGAGCCGATCGACGCCACCCACTGCGGTGGCAAGGAAGACTGCCTGGGTGAAGCTGGCCGCTGCATGACGCACGAGCTGTGGGCATCGCTTAATCAGCGCGTCGTCGAGTTTCTCGATTCGGTCACGCTGCAAAAACTGGTCGACGACCAGCTCGCCAAGGGTATCCAGATCGAGAACAAGCCAGCGGTCAAGCGGGCCATTTCGAGTCAGCCGGTCGTCAAGCCCCTGCGGGTGAACGCACCGAATTCGGTGTTTGCCCTTGGAAACGCATTTGCCAAGTCTTGAGCTTTTCCACCCCGTCAGCAAGAGCCTGTCATGGACGTAACCCCTCATTTCCCGATCTATCTCGACTACGGCGCCACCACGCCGGTCGACCCGCGTGTCGTCGCGGCCATGATTCCCTGGCTGAGCGAACACTTTGGCAATCCGGCGTCGCGCAGCCATGCCTGGGGCTGGGAAGCCGAAGAAGCGGTCGAAAAAGCGCGCGGCGAAGTGGCGGCGCTCGTTGGCGCCGATCCACGCGAGATCGTGTGGACGTCGGGCGCAACCGAATCGAACAACCTGGCGCTCAAGGGCGCCGCCCAGTTCTACAAGGGCAAGGGCAAGCACCTCATTACCGTGAAAACCGAGCACAAGGCGGTGCTCGATACGATGCGCGAGCTGGAGCGCCAGGGCTTCGACGTCAGCTACCTCGAGGTTGAAGAAAACGGACTTCTCGATCTGGACAAGTTCAAGGCCGCAATCCGACCCGACACCATTCTGGCCAGCGTGATGCTGGTCAACAATGAAATCGGCGTGATCCAGGACATGGTCGCGATCGGGAACGCGTGTCGCGAAAAAGGTGTGCTGTTTCACGTGGACGCCGCGCAGGCGACCGGCAAGGTCGAGATCGATACCACCAAGTTGCCCATCGACCTGATGAGCCTGGCCTCGCACAAGACCTATGGGCCCAAGGGCATTGGCGCCTTGTATGTGCGCCGCAAGCCGCGCGTGCGGATCGAGGCGCAGATGCATGGCGGCGGTCATGAGCGCGGCATGCGCTCGGGCACCTTGCCCACGCACCAGATCGTGGGCATGGGCGAAGCGTACCGTCTCGCCAAGCTCGAAATGAAGGGCGACACCGAAAAAGCCGCCAGGCTGCACAAGCGCCTGCTCGATGGCTTCAAGGACATCGAGCAGGTTTTCGTGAATGGCGACCTGGTGCGGCGCGTGCCGCACAACCTCAATATCAGCTTCAATTATGTGGAAGGCGAGTCGCTGATCATGGGCATCAAGGGCTTGGCGGTGTCGTCCGGATCGGCGTGCACTTCGGCCAGCCTGGAGCCAAGCTACGTGTTACGCGCGTTGGGCCGCAGCGACGAGTTGGCCCACAGCAGCCTGCGCATGACGATTGGCCGCTTTACCACCGAAGAAGAAATCGACTTCGCGATTTCAACCATCCGGCACAACGTGGCCAAGTTGCGTGAACTCAGCCCGTTGTGGGAAATGTTCAAGGACGGCGTTGATATCGACTCGATCCAGTGGGCTGCGCATTGAGCGCGACCTGACCGACTCATTGAAAAAATAGAGATACAGAGAGACCCCATGGCCTATTCACCCCAAGTCATTGACCATTATGAAAACCCCCGTAACGTTGGTTCCTTCGAAAAGGGCGACGACGCGGTAGGCACCGGCATGGTCGGCGCGCCCGCTTGCGGCGACGTCATGAAGCTGCAGATCAAGGTCAACCGGGAAACCGGAGTGATCGAAGACGCACGTTTCAAGACCTATGGCTGTGGTTCCGCCATCGCATCGTCGTCTTTGGTCACCGAATGGGTCAAGGGCAAGACGCTGGAACAGGCAGCGGCCCTCAAGAACGCGCAGATCGCCGAGGAACTGGCGCTTCCGCCAGTCAAAATCCACTGCTCAATCCTGGCGGAAGACGCTATTAAGGCGGCAGTCAGCGACTACAAGCAAAAGCACGGTGTCGCGACAGCGGCTACCGCCGCGACTGCAGAAGCGGTGGCCTGACCCCATGCACGTGAGGCGTTCATCTTTGCCTGCCGCGCTGCGCGCCGAGGCGAGTCCGGCTGGGAGCGCCTTGATCGGAGGCGCGTTATGCCACTTCAAAGGTACCGCATGGCAGTGACCATTACGCCGGCTGCAGCGAGTCATGTCAGCCGTTACCTCACGAAACGTGGAAAAGGCGTGGGCGTGCGTCTAGGCGTCAAGACCACGGGTTGTTCCGGCCTGGCCTACAAGCTCGAGTACGTGGATGAACTGCAGCCTGAAGACATCGTTTTCGAAGACCAGGGGATCAAGGTGCTGGTGGACCCGAAGAGCCTGGCCTACATCGACGGTACGCAATTGGACTTTGTGCGCGAAGGCCTGAACGAAGGCTTCAAGTTCATCAACCCCCAGGAGCGAGACCGCTGCGGTTGCGGGGAGAGCTTCAGGATCTAGGCTTGCCTCCAGGCTACGCGCACTGCGTGTCGCTTCGCCAACCCCCTGCCGCCAGGGCGACACGGGCGGCCGGCCCCGCGAAGCCGTTTCCACGGTGTTCGCCGCCAAGACGCCGCCGTTTCATGACCGGTGGCATTTTTTTGCCATGAATATCAGCGATACCGACTTCGAATTGTTCGCCGTGCCGACCGCGTTTGCGCAAGAGCGCGCGGTGCTGGACGCGCGCTGGAAAGAGCTGCAGCGCGAAGCCCACCCCGACCGCTTTGTGGCACAAGGCACCGCCGCGCAGCGTATCGCCATGCAGTGGTCCGTGCGGATCAATGAGGCCTACCAGCGGCTCAAGGACCCTGTTCGCCGCGCCGCCTACTTGTGCGAATTAAACGGCGCGCCGATCGACGCCGAGCGCAACACGGCGATGCCCGGCACTTTTCTGATGCAGCAGATGGAATGGCGCGAGGCACTCGACGAGGCGGCCATCAGCGAAGACGTCGACGCCATCGCCCAGCAGATGCAGCGCGAGCGCATCCAGATGTTGCAGCGACTGGCCCAACTACTCGACACCGACCGTAACTACGCCGCTTCCGCCCAGCAGGTGCGTTCGCTGATGTTCATCGAACGCTTCGCTATCGACGTCGATGCCCGCTCCGATGCGCTGGAAAGCGCCGCCCGGGGACAATAACGCCATGGCTTTGCTTCAGATCTCAGAACCCGGACAGATATCCGATCCGCATCGGCGGCGAACTGCCGTCGGCATCGATCTTGGCACCACCCATTCGCTGGTGGCGGCGGTGCGCCACGGCGTCGCCGAGTGCCTGCCCGACGCACAGGGGCGCGTGCTGCTGCCCTCGGCGGTGCGCTACCTCGACTGTGATCGGCGCCAGATTGGCTTCGAGGCGCTCGCCGCGCGGGCGCAGGACCCGGCCAACACCATCACGTCGGTGAAGCGCTTGATGGGACGGGGCGTGGCCGATATCGCCAACCGCGACGCGCTCGGTTATCGTCTTGCCAGTACCGAAGGCGATGCCGCCGGTAACGCCGGCACGGTGCGCGTGCAGACAGTGGATGGCGACAAATCGCCAGTCGAGATCAGCGCCGAGATTCTGGCCACGCTGCGCCAGCGCGCCGAAGACAGTTTCGATTGTGAGTTGTATGGCGCCGTCATCACCGTGCCGGCCTATTTCGACGAAGGCCAGCGCCAAGCCACCAAGGACGCGGCGCAGATCGCCGGCATCAACGTGCTGCGCCTTATCAGCGAGCCGACCGCGGCTGCGATTGCCTACGGTCTGGACAACGCGAGCGAAGGCCTCTACGCGGTCTATGATCTTGGGGGGGGCACCTTCGACATCTCCATTCTCCGGCTTACGCAAGGCGTGTTCGAAGTGATCGCCACCGGCGGCGATTCCGCACTCGGAGGCGACGACTACGACCACGCATTGGCGGATGTTGTGTTGCTCACCACCGGCCTGCAGGCGTCGGGCGGCGGCGAGAAGGCCACACTCCTGATGGCTGTGCGAGCCGCGAAAGAAGCGCTCAGCGTCACTGATTCGATAGCTGTTTGCGCCCCACTGGCAGGTGTTACAGCTCGATTTGACCTAAATTTACTGCAATTTGAAGCGGCCACGGCCCATCTGACGGAAAGGACTCTCGACGCGGTTCGAAAGGTGTTGCGCGATGCCAAGCTGCGACCGGACGAGCTGCAAGGCATCGTGCTGGTAGGCGGCGCCACGCGCATGCCGCAGATCCGCCGTGCACTGGCCGGGTTGTTCGGCCGCGAGCCACTGACCAACCTCAACCCGGACGAGGTGGTGGCGCTGGGCGCTGCGATCCAGGCCAACCAACTGGCCGGCAACGGCGGCGCCGCCGACCTGCTGTTGCTCGACGTCATCGCGCTTTCGCTCGGCATCGAAACCATGGGCGGACTGGTCGAGCGAATCGTGCCGCGCAACCAGACCATCCCGACTGCGATGGCGCAGGACTTCACCACCTACCAGGACGGCCAGACCGCGCTGGCGTTGCATGTGGTGCAAGGCGAGCGCGATCTGGTGACCGACTGCCGCAGCCTGGCGCGCTTCGAGCTGCGTGGCATTCCGCCGATGGTCGCGGGAGCCGCACGCATTCGCGTCACCTTCACGGTCGACGCCGATGGGCTGCTGTCGGTCAGCGCGAAAGAACAGGGCAGCGGCGTTGAAGCCCATGTCACCGTCAAGCCGTCGTACGGCCTGTCGGACGAACAGATTGCCACCATGCTGCATGAGAGTTTCAGTAGCGCGCAAGGGGATATCCAGGCCCGTGCGCTGGCCGAAGCGCGAGTCGATGCCGACCGCATGCTGCTCGCCACGCAAAGCGCGCTGGACGCCGATGGATCGTTGCTCTCGTCGGAGGGCCGCAGCGCGATCGGGGCGCTGATGGCAGCCTTGGGCAACGCCCGCGCGGCGCCCGACGCCGCGACAGTCGCGGCCGCCACCCAAGCGCTGGCTGACGGCACCGAGGCGTTTGCCGCGCGGCGCATGAATGCCGGCATTGCGCGTGCATTGGCCGGCCGCAAGGTCGAATCGCTTTAAGCCTTAGGACAGTCAGCCGCGCCGGCTTGCCCGGCGCTAGCCCAGGAAAAGAATGCCCACGATAAAGATCCTTCCTCACGCCGAATACTGTCCACATGGCGCCGAAATCAGCGCGCCAGCCGGCACTTCGATTTGTGAGGCACTGCTCGAACACAATATTCGCATCGAACACGCCTGCGAGATGAGTTGCGCCTGTACGACCTGCCATGTGCTGGTGCGCGACGGCTTCGATTCACTCGACGAATCCGACGAGATCGAAGACGACCTGCTGGACCGCGCATGGGGCCTGGAGCCACAATCGCGGCTGAGCTGCCAGGCGATCCTGGCGCGAGAGAACGTGACGATCGAGATCCCCAAATACTCGATCAACCACGCCAAGGAAAACCATTGAGAGCGCACCGATGACTCGCCAGATCGTCCTCGACACCGAAACCACGGGCTTGTCCGCCGATAACGGCGACCGCGTCATCGAACTGGGCTGCGTCGAACTGGTTCACCGCAAACTGACCGGCAACGACCTGCACATCTACTTCAACCCCCAGCGCGAGAGCCATGAAGATGCGCTCAAGGTGCACGGGCTAAGCACCGATTTCCTGCGCGACAAACCCAAGTTCGCGGCGCTGGCGCAGGACGTTGTCGATTACCTGCGCGGCGCCGAATTGATCATCCACAACGCGGCTTTCGACGTCAGCTTTCTCAACAAGGAATTCGAGCGTGTCGGCTTGCCGCCGCTGGCCAGTTTTGTTGGTGAAGTCATCGACACGCTGGCCATGGCCAAGGCGGTGTACCCCGGCAAGCGCAATTCGCTTGACGCCCTGTGCGACCGCTTCGGCGTCGATCGCTCCAACCGCAGCTTTCATGGCGCCAAGCTTGATGCACAGTTGCTGGCCGATGTCTACATCAACCTCACGCGCGGCCAGGATGCGTTGCTGATCGACGTGACTTCCAATGAACCCGCGCACGGCGACGTGCCCGCGGTGGACCTGCGCAGCTTTGTGCTGCCGGTGCTGGCCGCGACCGAACACGAGTTGGCGACCCATGAAGCATTGCTGGCGCAGCTGGACAAGGCGAGTGGTGGCCACACCTTGTTCCGGCAAATGGCGCCCGGCGCTGTGGCATAATCGCCGGCTTCGCGCCAAGGCGAAAAATCAAGCGGCGTTACGCGCTGCACGGGCGGTTAGCTCAGGGGTAGAGCACAGCATTCACACTGCTGGGGTCGGAGGTTCGAAACCTCCACCGCCCACCATCATTTTCAGAGTAGACCGAGCATCCATGCGGGCTAGCAGTCCATCAGCATGGCACTTCAGGTGTGCACCGATCCCTAAACTCGGCAACTTGAAGGAATCGTTTCTCATGGCTTCACCTCCTCGCCGGCGTACCGGCATGTACCGTCGCAAGCTCACATGGTGGCTTCGTGTGGTTCGTCCAATCGACCTCCAGCAGGGCGGCGACCGCCTCGCATTCCGTGGCAGTCTTGGAACCCGGGATGAGCTTGAAGCTCGGGTCCGAGCGATGGCAAAGCGCCTGGAGTTTGAGCAGCAATGGTAGCGGCAGCGCGAAGGCATGCGCGAGCCAGCCAGCATCAAGCCCACCACCGCCTTGGTCGACACGATGATTGCGCACGTTTGCCACGATGTCCTTGATTACGACGACCGGACCCGGCTGTTCGGCGAGCCATTGGGGAGCCTGCCCCTCAGTCTGGAAGAGCTTGGCATAGGCGAGTGAATTGCTGACCTATACGAGCGCCAAGGCCAAGTAGCAGCGACCTACCAGGCCTTCGCTGATTCGCTAGGGGCCTCGCTGGCAATGGGGCAAATGGACATCTTCATTCGCTCCGTTGCCTCGGTGCAGGATGAGATGGGCTTGCCCTCGATTAACTGGGATGCCGAGCCTTCCCAGTTCGTCCGGCTTGCCCGGGCCATGGTGCAGACCTATCAGGCCTTGGCGTCCCGGGCCAACGGGGAGATCATCGAGACCCCAGCAGCCCCGGTGCCCTTTGCCCCCACCACCACAGCAGCCCCTGTGACGATGCTGAGTGACATGGTGCCCCCGTGGTCCACGCGCACCAAGGCGACCGAGAACGCCATCAGCAGGACCGAGAGGGCACTGGGGCTGCTCGAGTCGAGTGGCCTCGCCAAGCCCTTGGCACAGTTGACCAAGCGTGACGGTGCAACGGTGCAGGAGTGGCCGTGAATCCCGCATCGAGCAGGCGCTGGTGTTGGCGATACAGCGGCAGGTGGTAGCGGAACTTGTCGACCAGCAGCCCGACGATGAAGCGCACATCGGCGCGGCTGCCCTCGATGACGCCAACCGGCGCCGGTGCGCAGTGCAGTGTCTGCGTGTCGCGGAGCTTGATCACGGGCCGCACTACTTGAGAACGACGAAGCTGCCTGGGCGCTGCGCCAGGCGATGACTGACCTTCTCGCCAATGACCTCGTACTGCTCGGGCGCAAGACCTTGCGCTTCAGGGTTGGGCACCTCGATGGTCTGCGCCGGCACCACAGCCTGGTCGAAGAACGGCGCGTGGCAGCCTTCGTCGGCGAAGTCGCGGCTGGGCTTGCGGCGCGTGTGCGTTGGCACGGTGCTGCCCGCTTGGGGCTGCTCGCAGGGCACGGCAAGAGCGTCCAGTATCTGCCCGAGGTGCATTTGCTGCGGGTCGGGCTCGGGGGCGAAACGCTCGCTCTTTTTGCCGAACAACTGGCGCTTGAACCAATCGAGCTGGTGCTGCAGCGTGGCGATGGTCGCAACCTTGGACTGCAGCAGTTGCGCGACCTGCTGCGCCGACATCGTGGCCACCGCCTGCACGGTAAAGACCTGTGGGTTTGCATTGCCCGTCGACATGGCGATATCTTGCCCGCCAATGCCGCTAATTAAAACGGTAGTTTGCCCAATTGAAATTCATGCCCGTTATCCCCCGGGCTGGAGTCGGAAGCGTTTGAATTGCCGTCCCGCCTCAATGCCCTCGAGCATGAGCTTGAGTGCGGTGCAGTCAAGCTCCGCGCCGCGGGTGTCGCGCCAATTGCGCACGAATCTGCCAGCCTCCAGTCTCTTGCCCCAAATGCACCAGCCGCTGCGGTCGAAATACAGCACCTTGATTTGCGTGGCGCGCCGATTGGCGAACACGAACAGGTGCCCGGCCAGCGGATCGGTGTCAAAGCCCTGGCGGGCCAGTGCGTACAGGCCATCGTAGGATTTGCGCATGTCGGCGGGCTGGCCGTAGAGGAACAGGCGGATTCGACTCTCGGGGAAGAACATCAGCGGCGCACTAGATGCAGGCTCAGGTCACCGCCCAATTCGATTTGCAGATTCAGCTCGGCGTGCTCGGCTGCAGCTGGAGTGGCGCCGCCCAGCAGACCCAGATCAAAGCGTGCTTATCCGGTTGTAACACCCACACGCTACCGGTAGTATCTGGAGCGTCGGAATACACGTGGGGAGATCATGGCAATGGGCTTGCTTGCGCGG
>CAJDTV010000001.1_pt1 | contig 51778 bp, 46 predicted proteins | sample 7389921 | NCBI WGS metagenome assembly CAJDTV01 (sample SAMEA7055654, study PRJEB34461) | soil metagenome | biome: terrestrial ecosystem; feature: Peninsula; material: soil | place: Antarctica | collected 2016 | reverse complement strand
TCGGACAGGAACTGCATCTCGACGTGCTCGAAGCCCGAGCCGCCGCAGGTCGGGCACCGGCCGTCGCCGCTGTTGAAGCTGAATTTCGATGCCGTGTAGCCGCGCTGGCGCGACAAGGGAGCGACGGCAAAGAGAGCACGAATCGCATCCCACGCGCCGACGTAGCTCGCCGGGTTGGAGCGCGCGGTCTTGCCGATGGGCGACTGGTCGACGAACACGATGTCGCTCAGGTAATCGGCGCCCAGCAGGCGGTCATGCGCGCCGGGCGTTTCGCACGGCCGGCCGAAGTGGCGCATCAGCGCCGGTGCCAGCACGTCCTGCACCAAGGTCGACTTGCCGCTGCCACTGACGCCCGTGATGGTCACCAGCCGTTGCAACGGGATTTCGACCGTGACGTTTTTCAAGTTGTGCTGGCGCGCCCCTTCCAGAATGAGCCGGGGTGTGGCCTCGGTCACCATGCGCCTCAAACTCATGCCGATCTGCTTGCGCCCGCCGAGGTAGTCGCCGGTCAGCGTGGGTGCATCGCGCAACGCATCGGCGCTGCCATCGAACACGATCTGGCCGCCGCGTGCGCCGGGGCCTGGGCCCATGTCAATCACGCGGTCGGCCGCCAGCATGACGGCCGGGTCGTGCTCAACCACCACCAGCGTGTTGCCGGCGTCGCGCAGCCGCAGCATCGCCTCGGTGATGCGGCCCATGTCGCGCGGGTGCAACCCGATGCTCGGCTCGTCGAGCACAAAGAGCGTATTAACCAGCGAGGTGCCGAGCGCGGTCGTGAGGTTGATGCGCTGCACTTCGCCGCCGCTCAGCGTGCGGCTCTGGCGGTCGAGGGTGAGGTAGCCGATGCCGACGTCATGCAGGTAGCGCAGGCGGGTGGTGATTTCGTCGAATAGGAGTTTCAGCGCCTGTGCGATGCCATCACCCGCACCCTGCCGCACTCCATCTGGTGCGCCCACCCCCTCGCCGGCGGCCTCGCCAGATGCCGGACAAAGCGAGCCATCGGCAACCCCGCCTTGCATCCCGTCGAAAAATCGTCGCATCCGATCAATCGGCAGCATCATCAGATCATGCAGACACAGCCCGGGCAGCCCTTCAAGCTGCGCGCGCGACCACTTGACGCCAACCGGCATAAAGCGCTTGTCGGGCGGCAGCACCGCATCAGCCTGCGCCTTGCTGCCGATCCGCCAGACCAGGCTTTCGAGCTTGAGCCGCGCGCCGGCACAGGTCGGGCACGGCGTGTAGCTGCGGTACTTCGACAGCAGCACGCGGATGTGCATCTTGTAGGCCTTGCTCTCCAGGTACCCGAAGAAACGCTTGACGCCATACCACTGTTGGTTCCACTTGCCCTTCCAGTTTGGCGAGCCTTCGATGACCCAGCCTTGCTGCTGCGGCGTGAGCTTGTTCCACGGCGTGTCGCGCGGAATGCCGGCCGCCTCGGCATGGCGCATCAAGTCGTCCTGCGCCTCTTTCCAGGCCGGCGTCTGGATGGTTTTTATTGCACCCGCACGCAGCGTCAGCTTGTCGTTCGGAATCACCAGCCCCAGGTCGACGCCGATGACACGGCCAAAGCCGCGGCAGGTCTCGCAGGCGCCGACGGCCGAGTTGAACGAAAACATCGAGGGGATCGGGTCCGCATAGCGGATGTCGCTTTCGGGGCAATGCAGGCCGGTTGAGAACTTCCAGAGCTCTGGCTCAGCACCCTCATCGGCGGACACCGCGTACACGGTTACGCGGCCACTGCCGCGCTTGAGCGCCACCTCGATCGCTTCCAGCACACGCGCCCGTTCGGCGCCGGCGATGCGAAAGCGGTCGGCCACCACGTCCAGGACCTTTCGGGGGCCCGTCGGCGTAGCGACTTCGCGCTCGGCCTGCACGCGGGTGAAACCGCTGGCCGAGAGCCATTGCGTTACCTCGTCGGCGCTGGTGCTTGCCGGCAGCTCCACTGGAAAGGTGACGACAACGCGCGGATCGCCGGCAGCGGCGGCACGTTCGGCCAGCGCCGCATAGATCGAATCGGGCGAGTCGTGACGCACCGGCAATGCCGTCGCACGATCGAACAAGCCAGCGCCCCGCGCGAACAACAGCTTCAGGTGGTCGTTCAGCTCGGTCATGGTGCCGACCGTGGAGCGCGACGAGCGCACCGGGTTGGTCTGGTCGATCGCGATGGCCGGCGGTACGCCTTCGATCTTGTCGACTGCCGGCTTGTCCATGCGGTCGAGAAACTGCCGCGCATAAGCCGAGAAGGTCTCGACATAACGACGCTGGCCCTCAGCGTAGAGCGTGTCGAACACCAGGCTCGACTTGCCCGAACCGCTGGGGCCGGTGAACACCGTCATTTCGCCGGTACGGATGTCGATGTCGACGTTCTGTAAATTGTGTTGACGCGCGCCGCGAATGCGGATGAAGCCCTGTGTCATGTGTGCCGATCGGTGTAGGGCAAACATTTTAGGCAGCGGCATGTGGCGGTCTCGACGCAAGGTCTTGCGCGATGGGCGCTAGTCCTCGGCGTAGATATCGACGTTTTTGGTTTCGCGCAGGAAAAGGGTGCCCACCACCAGCGTCATGCCGGCAATGCCGATCGGGTACCAAAGGCCGTTGTACATGTTGCCGGTGCTGGCCACGATGGCAAATGCCGTGGTGGGCAGCAGGCCACCGAACCAGCCATTGCCGACGTGGTAAGGCAGCCCGGTCCCGGTGTAGCGGATGCGCGTCGGGAACAACTCGGCCAGCATGGCGGCGATGGGGCCATAGACCATCGTCACCAGCAGCACCAGCCAGGTCAGGATGGCGACGATCAGCGGCTTGTTCATGCGCGCCGGGTCGGCGCGCGCGGGATAACCGGCGGCCTGCAACTGCGCGCCAACTTCCTGCTTGAACGCGGCGATAGCACGCAGCGAGGCCTCGTCCATGCGCCGGTTGGCGACTTCGGCCGCGGGCGCCTGCACCCGCGCGCTGCCGATCCGCACCACCGCCTGCGAGCCGGGTGCGCCGGCGCGGTTGTCGTAGCTGACCGAGTTCTGCGCCAGGTAACGCTTGGCGATGTCGCAGGAGCTGCGAAAGTCAATATCGCTGGCAACCGGATTGGCCTGAAACGAGCAGCTGCGCGGATTGGCCGTGACGGTGACGGCGGCGCTGGCCTGCGCGCGCGCCAGGTCCGGATTGGCGGCCTGGGCCAGCAACTTGAAGGCCGGCAAGTAGGTCAGCGCCGCCAGCAGGCAGCCCATCATGATGATAGGCTTGCGCCCGATGCGGTCCGACAGCGCACCGAAGGCCACGAAGAAAGGGGCGCCGATCAGCAGCGCGGCCGCCATCATCCAGTTGGCGGTGGCGCCGTCGACCTTGAGCTGCTGGGTGAGGAAAAAAAGCGCGTAGAAGTGGCCCGTGTACCAGACCACGGCCTGCCCCGCCGTCAGCCCCAGGAGCGCTAAGACGACGGTGCGCAGCATCTTGCGCTGGCCGAACAAGTCGGCCACCGGCGCGCGCGAAATGCCGCCGCGCGCCTTCAATGCAAGGTAGGCCGGCGATTCGTGCAGCCGCAGGCGCATCCAGACCGACATGAACAGCAGCACGACGGACAACAGGTAGGTCAGGCGCCAACCCCAGTCGGCAAAGGCGGCGTCGCCCAGCAGTTCGCGCAGGCCCTGCACCAGCAGCAGGCTGAGCAGCAGCCCGAGCGTGGCGCTGGTCTGGATCCAGGCGGTGTACGCGCCGCGCCGGCCCGGCGGCGCGTACTCGGCCACGTACACGGCGGCTCCGCCGTACTCGCCGCCCAGCGCCAGACCCTGAAGCAGCCGCAACGCGATCAGCATCACCGGCGCCGCCACGCCGATGGCCCGGTAGCCCGGCAACAGCCCGACCGCAAAGGTCGACAGGCCCATGACCAGGATTGTCACAAGAAAGGTGTACTTGCGTCCCACCATGTCGCCCAGGCGCCCGAACATCAGCGCGCCGAAGGGCCGCACAATGAAACCGGCCGCTGCGCCCAGCAAGACGAATATCAAGGCTGCGCCTGGCTCCAGCGCCGAGAAGAACTGCGTGCTGATGACGCTAGCGAGCGAGACGTAGAGGTAGAAGTCGTACCACTCGAACAAGGTGCCGAGCGCGGACGCCGCGACCACGCGCCTGACGGCGGGCGTCGTGGGCGGCGCATCGCTGCCGTTGCTGGCCATGTGGGCTTGTCTCCCCTGCTCGGTGGGTGTGCGGGTGGCGCGAGCTCACTATCTGACGGCGCACTGACGGCGCACTGACGGCGCACTGACGGGGTTATGTGTTTTCTTTTGCAACATCGCCGCCAACGTAAGGGCGCGGTCAGCGCACACTGAAAAATTGCACCTTGGCGCACCGACCGTGGTGCGCCCGCGCACCCCACCCCTTTGGAGACAAACATGACGGACCCCCTTACCGAGAAGATCGAGCGCGACCCGACCTACCAGAAACTCAAGGCCGAACGTACGCGCTTTGGCTGGATACTGGCGATCCTGATGCTGATCGTCTACTACGGCTTCATCGGCCTCATCGCCTTCGACAAGGAGCTGCTGTTCGCACGCATCGGCAGCGGCGTCATGACCTGGGGCATGCCGATCGGCTTTGGCGTGATCGTCTTCACCATCATCATCACCGCCATCTACGTGCGGCGCGCCAACAAGCGCTACGACGCGATGACGGAAGAAATCGTGCGGAGGGTGGCATGAACGCGCGCCACACGCTACAGACGCTCGCCACCGGTGCGGCGCTCTCGACGTTGCTCATGAGCGCCAGCGCTTTTGCCGCTGGCGCCGATCTCGGCCAGGCTGAACAGCAGCCGACCAACTGGACCGCGATCGGGATGTTCGCGGCGTTCGTCGTGTTCACGCTGTTCATCACCAAATGGGCCGCTGGCAGAACCAAGTCGGCGGCCGACTTCTACACTGCAGGCGGCGGCATCACCGGCTTTCAGAACGGTCTGGCGATTGCGGGCGACTACATGTCGGCGGCGTCGTTCCTGGGTATTTCGGCGGCGGTGATGGCCAGCGGCTTTGATGGCTTGATCTACTCGATCGGCTTCCTGGTGGGCTGGCCGGTGGTCACCTTCCTGCTGGCCGAGCGGCTACGTAACCTGGGTAAGTTCACGTTCGCCGACGTAGCGGCGTTCCGCTTCAGGCAGGGTCCAGTGCGCGTGTTCGCGGCCTCGGGCACGCTGGTCGTGGTGGCGTTCTACCTGATCGCGCAGATGGTGGGTGCCGGGCAGCTCATCAAACTGCTGTTCGGGCTGGAGTACTGGATCGCGGTCGTGATCGTCGGCGCGCTGATGATGGTATACGTGCTGTTTGGCGGCATGACGGCTACCACGTGGGTGCAGATCATCAAGGCCTGCCTGTTGCTGGCGGGCGCAACTTTCATGGCTTTCATGGTGATGTGGAACTTCGGCTTCAGTCCGGAGGCGATGTTTGCGAAGGCAGTCGAGATCAAGACCCAGCTCGCAGGTGCCGCTGGTAAAACGCCCGAAGAAGCAGCCAAGGTGGGCTTCTCGATCATGGGCCCGGGCGGCTTCATCAAGGACCCGATCTCGGCGATCAGCTTCGGCGTGGCGCTGATGTTCGGCACCGCCGGCCTGCCGCACATCCTGATGCGCTTCTTCACGGTGCCCAACGCCAAGGAAGCGCGCAAGTCGGTGCTGTGGGCAACCACCTGGATCGGCTACTTCTACCTGCTGACCTTCATCATCGGCTTCGGCGCCATCATCTACGTGCTGACTAATCCCGGCTTCCTCGATGCCAAGGGCCTGCTGGTGGGCGGCAACAACATGGCGGCTGTGCACCTGGCCAACGCCGTGGGCGGCAATGTGTTCCTGGGCTTCATCTCGGCGGTGGCGTTCGCAACCATCCTGGCGGTGGTGGCGGGCCTGACGCTGTCCGGCGCCTCGGCCGTGTCGCACGACCTGTACGCCACAGTGATCAAGGATGGCAACGCCGACAGCGCGTCGGAGCTGAAGGTCTCGCGCATGACGACGGTGGCGCTGGGCATCGTCGCGGTGATCCTGGGCATCGTGTTCGAGAAGCAGAATATCGCCTTCATGGTTTCTCTGGCGTTCGCGGTCGCGGCCTCGGCCAACTTTCCGGTGCTGCTGATGTCGGTGCTGTGGAAGGGCTGCACCACGCGCGGCGCGGTGGTCGGCGGCTTTTTGGGGCTGATCTCGTCGGTGGCGCTGACGATCGTCTCGCCCTCGGTGTGGGAGGCCACGCTGGGCAACCCCGCGGGATCGGCGCTGTTCCCCTACACCTCGCCGGCCCTGTTCTCGATGACACTGGCCTTTGTCGGCATCTGGCTGTTCTCGATCACCGACAACAGCAAGCGTGCCGCGGTTGACAAGGCCGGTTTTGCGGCGCAGCAGGTACGCTCGGAAACGGGCATCGGCGCCTCGGGCGCGTCCGGGCACTGAACAGCGCGCGCGCCAGCGCCGAATGCGGCACCGAGCCGGGCCCGGCGCCCGGCTTTTTCACAGGCACTCAGTCGCGCCCAAGTTGCCTCAGCTTGACAAACGCGAGCGCTGCCATTACAGCATCGTTCACGGCGTCGTGCGCCGCTCGCAGCGGCAGGCCCAGGTCAGCCATGAGGGTCACGAAGCGCAGGTCGATATCGGCGTGAACCTGCTGCTCAAGGGGCGATAGCTGCTTGAACTTGTACGCGTAATACAAGGCCGACACCTCGATCCGCCGCTGTGGCAGGCCGATGCCCAGCAGAGGCCGCAAGGCGCGGTTGAGCATCGCCACATCGAACTCCAGGTAATAGCCCACCAGCGGCCGACTGCCAATGAAATGCAGTAATGCCGCCATCGCCTGCTCCATCGGCATGCCATGCGCCACATCGCGCTCTCGCAGTCTGTGGATGCGCGCGCTCCGGCCCGAGACGCGTTTTTCGGGCCGCACCAGCAATTCCAGTCGCTGGCTGGTCAGGATGCGCTGTCCGGCAATGCGCACGGCTCCGATCGAGATGATTTCGTCGTTGCGTACGTTGAGTCCCGTGGTTTCACAGTCGAGCGCCACCCACTCATCGGGCGGCGCGGGCTCGAACATGAAGCGGTAGGCTGGGTCCGTCAATTGCCGCTGCCGCCATGCGTGCTGGACCCGCGCGGCCCAAGCAGCAGGCCAGAACGCGGCCGGCTTCACACCGCGTCCAGCCGGAAGCGCTGGTGCAACAAGGCCTTGAAGCGCTTGGCCACGAGTAGTGTGTCCTTGAGCAGGTCGCGTTCCAGGCTGCTCAGGCGAGCCAGCGTGACGTCACCGCTGACCGGCCGGTCGGCATCGAGTTCGGCCAGTCCACTTTGCAGACGCAACCCCATCAGGACGTACAGGCTGTCGCGCAGCTCATCGCCCAGCAACGCATCCAACGCGCCGTGGGCGACTAACGCCTCGATACGCGCCACCGTGCCCGTCGCCTCAATCCGCTGCGCAAGCGCCAGGCTGCGCACGCCATGCACGATCGGGAAAATGCCTTCTTTCTTGAGATTGAGCGGCCGCGCCGCCTCGCCATGCGACAGCCACCGGCTCCACCAGCCGGCAGACGGACTGCCAAAAGCATCAACGGCCGCCGCGAAGCGCGCCAGCATTACATCCTGGCCGCCTGCCAGCTCCAGCAGGCCGCGGCGCACGCCCTGCAGCAACGCCCGGTCACCGGCGACCGCGCGAGCATCCATGAAGATCGCCAGGTGCATCAGGCTGTCGGCGTCGGGCAGCAGAAGCCACTGTCGGGCCTTGCGGGCGAAGTCGCTGGCAGGGCCGCGCCAGGCTGGATTGCTGAGCATGATGCGGCCCGGACATTCGGGGTAGCCAAAACGGCTCAGTGCCTGCGAAAAGTCCAGACAGATGGCGTCCAGATCGACCGGCGCCAGGTAGTCGTCGTCCAGCAGCAGGCCGTTGTCCTGGTCGGTCTTAAGAAGTTGCTCGCCGCGTCCTTCGCTGCCCATAACGAACAAACAACTATGGGCCACCAGTTGGGGCGGCGCGATCATGTGCCAGGCACGCTCGAACAGGCGCGCGTTGAGTTGCTGCACCAATTGCGCCATTAGGCTGATGCGCGTGCCAGCGCGGTGCAGCAGCAAGATCAGGCGCGTGATTTGCGCCGCCGCCAGCGCCAGCGCGTCGAGGTCGCTGGCCTGCTCGATCTGCACCGTGATCAGGTGCGAGTGATTCGACAGAAAGCTGAACAAGTCGAGCGCCTCCAGCACGCCGACGACCTGCTCTCCATCCACGACCACCAACCGGTGCACGCGCCGGCGCAGCAACAACGCCATGGCATCGCCCAGCAGGTCAGACGGCTGCACCGTGATAACCGGCGCGCTGGCGAACTCGCCCACCGCGAGCGTGGCCAGCGGGCGCCCGTCCAGGATCGCGCGCTGCAGCGTGTTGGTGGTGAAAATGCCCAGCCCGTCGGGCAGCCCGCGCACCAAAGCGTGGCTGGTGCGCTGAGTCTGGAACAGCTGCACGACCGCAAGGATGTTGGTCCGCGCGTCCACCACATGCGCCGGGCGCAGGAAAGCGGCATCGACCCGCGCCAGCATCAGCGACTGCAGTTCGTGCTGTTCGCGGCGCTGCGACAGCGCGCTGAGCTTGTGGCTCAGGTCGGCAAACAGCAGCGCGCCAAAGGTGGCGTTGGAGGCAATCAGCGCCTGCACTGCTTCCTTGACCAACTGGTACGCGAGCACCTCTTCCGCCGCCACGAAGCGGCTGCTGACCCGGCCGGCAACCAGGCCGCGTCCGTCAAAACTATCATCGGGGCCGTAGCTGGCCTGCACCTCATCGCCATCGGTCTGTTTGACGTAGCCCTTGATGACAATGAACAGGTGGGTCGGCGCGGCTCCCCGCTCCAGCACGACCTCGCCCTCGCGGAAGTAGGCAATGTCGACGTTGCGCCGCACCTGCTCCTGCTCGGCAGCGCTCAGGCAGTCGAACGGCGAGGCGGCGAAGTTGAAGGCGCTGGGCATGGCGGCATCATGGCGCGCTCTGGCTCGAGCGGGCAAGTGAGCGCACCGGACCTTGCGCAACGCGGGCGGGAGCATCCCACAGTTGCTGGAACCCCTCATCACCGGCCACATACGCTCGCAACATGGTCAGACTGTCGAAGCCCCAAAACAGCTTGTCGTCCACCGCGAAGGTCGGCACGCCGAAGACGCCCACGGCAATAGCCACATCCGTATGGGCCTTGAGTCGTGCTTTTACCTCGCTGCCGTTGAGGTCCTGCACGGGCTTCAGCCGCGCGGCCAGGGCGTGCAGGCGTTGCGGGTCGGTCGCCTCCAGGCCGTCGCGCCAGACATGGCGGAACACCGTCTCGCAGACATAGCGATTGGGTGCGCCTTGCGCGTCGCAGGCCACGGCCAGCCGCAACATGTCCAGCGGGTTGAACGGGTGGCTTGCCGGCAACTGCATCTCGATGCCATGGTGACGCGCCAACCACAGCACCTGACGGTAGGTCCAGTCGCGCTTAAATGGTACCTCGGCCGGGCCCAACTGACCGTGGTGCTTGAGCAGCGCGCCCAGCAAGATCGGCTTGTAGGCCACGCTGTAGCTCAAGCCTTCAAGGGTCTCGGGCAGCCGTTCGAACGCCAGGTAGGCGTACGGCGAAATGAAGTCGAGATAGAAGGTGACGTGTTTCACGGGAGCTCCTGCACGTTAGTCGGTTGCGCGCTGTTCGATGGCGGTCCACACGGCGCGCTTGCCGCTATCGTCCATCTGGCCCCACTGCGCTATCTCGTGCAGCGTACGAAAGCACCCCTGGCACAGGCCGGTGGCCTCGTCCATGCGGCAAAACGAAATGCAGGGTGACGGAACGTTGAGCGCCGTCGCGCGTGCTGCGGGCGCCGCGTTTGCTATCGATCTCATAGCGCCGGAAATCACTCTACGTCTTCCATCTGCGCGCCGGCCAGGCCTTCGAGTTCTTGCGGGCGGAGCCGCACCAGCGCGCGCGGATGGCCGGCGGCGGCCCTGATTTCGGCAAACCGAAACAACTCGCGGTCGATCACCGTCAGCACCGGCGTGGTATGCGCGAAGGGCGAGACACAGCCAACTGAAAAGCCGGTCTTGGCCTTGACGAAATCGGCATCGGCATCGGCGCGGCGCAGCTTGCCGACCAGCGCCTCCCCGTTCTCCTCGTCCACGCGCCGGTCGCTCGAGGTCACGACCAGCACGGCGACGTCGTCCGACTCGCGGCGAAAGATCATGCTGTTGGCGATCTGGCGGAACGCTACGCCGAGCGTGTCGTCCGCCGGCTGCGCGGTACCGCAGGCGCCATCGAGCAGGTGCGGCGCATGCGCGTGGCCCTTGTCCCGCAGCACCCACGCAACGCGCTGCAGCCCTTCTGGCAACGACTGGTGTTTGGCGCCGCACATCACGCGTTCGCCCGCTTCGCACGGATGGCTTTGGACGCGCGTGAGTTCGGCTCGCGCCCCAGCGCCTGGCTGATGCAGACACCGGCCTCGATCAACCGGTCGAGATCGATGCCGGTCTCGATGCCCATGCCGTGCAGCATGTAGACCACGTCTTCGCTCGCCACGTTGCCCGTCGCGCCCCTGGCGTACGGGCAGCCGCCCAGGCCGGCCACCGAAGACTGGAAGTTCCATACCCCCATCTCGAGCGCCGCCAGCGTGTTGGCCAGAGCCTGGCCGTACGTGTCGTGGAAATGGCCCGACACGTCGTCCAGAGCGAAATGCTGCAGCGTGGCCGTAATCGCGGCCTGGACCTTGCGCGGCGTGCCGACGCCGATGGTGTCGGCCACGTCCACCCGCTGCACACCGATACCCTTCATCAGCGCCGCCAGCATGGCAACACGCTGCGGCGCGATCTCACCTTCGTACGGGCAGCCCACGGTGCACGACATTGCGCCGCGCACATAGATGCCGTTGACACGCGCCGCCGCCACCACGGGTGCAAAGCGCTCGATGCTCTCGGCGATCGAGCAGTTGATATTCTTCTGGCTGAAAGCCTCGCTGGCGGCACCGAACACCACGATCTCCTGGGGCCACTCGGCGCGCGGCGCGGCAATGGCGGCCTCGAAGCCCCTCATGTTGGGCGTGAGCACCGAATAGCCAACCCCCGGCTTGCGCGCGATGCCATGCATCACGGCAGCGGCGTCGGCCATCTGCGGGACCCACTTGGGGCTGACGAAACTGGTGACTTCGATCTCCTTCAGGCCAGCATCCTGCAAGCGCTGCACCAGGGCGATCTTGACGTCGGCCGGCACCGGCTGCTTTTCATTTTGCAGGCCGTCGCGCGGGCCAACGTCGACGATTTTTACTTTGGCCGGGTATTTCATGACTCTCTCCAAAAAGGTGGACTAGCGCGCAACCGCCATTGCGGGGCCGCTGGTGTTGCGCCCGGCAGGGGGTTCGCGGCTACTCGAAGCGAGCAAACTTGGCGGCGAGCTTCAGTATCCGCGTTCCCGCTCGACCACGCCGGCCACGGATTCACCCCGCTCCATCGCGCGGATCTTGCTAGCGATCTGGGCGATGGTTTCCTCGCGCAAGGTGCGCGCCGAAGCGTGCGGGGTGACGGTGATCTTGCGGTGGCGCCAAAAGGGGTGCTCGGGCGCCAGTGGCTCGGGGTCGAACACATCGAGCATCGCACCGTCGAGTTGGCCGCTGTCGAGCAGCGGGATCAGGTCGGCGTCGACCAGGTGAGCGCCGCGTGCCACATTGACCACGTAGCCGCCGGGCTGGCCGCCGTTCAACTGCAGGAGCGTGTCGCGCCGCAGGATACCGCGCGTGGCATCGGTGAGCGGCAGCAGGCACACCAGCACGCGGCTGGCGCCCAAAAAGGCGCTGAGCTGGTCAGCGCCGACGAACGAGCGCACGCCGTCCAGCCGCTTGGGCGAGCGGCTCCAGCCATTGACGGGAAATTCGAACTTGGCCACCGCTTGGGCCACGCGCTCGCCCAGCACGCCGAGCCCCATGATGCCGACCGGAAAATCCTTGCGGGCCAGCGGCTTGCGAAAGCTCCAGTTGCCGTCCAGCGCGTCGGCCTGGTAGGCGTCGAATTCGCGGAAATGGCGAATCAGTGCATGGCAGACGTATTCGGCCATTTGGACCGACATGCCGGCGTCGTCGAGGCGCACAATCCGCATTTGCGGGGGCAGGCGCAGCTTGAGCAAGGCATCGACGCCGGCGCCGATGTTGAACAGTCCGCGCAGTTGCGGCTGCTCGTCAAGCAGCTGCTGGGGCGGCACCCAAACCACTGCATGGTCGGCCGGTGCGGCGCCCGGCAGCCAGGCCTCGATGTCGGCTTCGGGCAGTTCGGCGCGCAGGGCGGCGATCCAGGGTTCCGGGCGGTTATCGGTCAGGGCAACAAGGATTCTCATGGGCGAAGATCTAAGGGCGCCGTCAGCCGCAGCAAGGCCGCTCCTTCGGTGACCTGATCGCCGGGCGCGTAAAGCAACTCTTCCACCGTACCATCGGCCGGCGCCGCGATGGTGTGCTCCATCTTCATAGCTTCCATCACCGCCAGCGGCTGGCCGCGCTTGACGCTGTCGCCGGCCTTGACGGCAAACGACACCATCTTGCCGGGCATGGGCGCCGTGAGCCGGCCGCCTTCGGCCTGCGTCTCGCCGGCGTGGGCGAGGCGGTCGATTGCTATTATTTTCGAAGCACCTTGCGCCCCAAACACGTGCGTGACGGCGTTGTTTTGATAAATATCGAGGGTATGGCGCTGGCCGGCGAATTGCACATCGATCTGCCCATGGGGCAATCGGGCGAGGACCAGCGGACCCGCCGTGTCGCCGACCTTCAGAGCCAGCGCGCCGTCGTGTCGGTAGCGCAGTTCGGCGCTACGGGGTTCACCGTGGAACTCGAACTCAAACGGTCGCAGCGTAACGCCATGCGAGCGCCAGCCGTCGCGCCGGCTGAACGGGTCGGTGCTCGCTTCGTCGGCCTCGTCGAGCAAGGTGCGCGCAATCGATGCGGCGGCCACCAGCGGCAGGCCCAGCGGCTCCTGGTCGAACAACACGGCGCGCTCGCGCTCGATCAGCGCGGTGTCCAACTTCGCGTGGGCAAACGACTCCGTGCGCAGGATGCGGCGCAGGAACTGCACGTTGGTCGCCAAGCCGACGATCTGCGTTTGTGCCAATGCCACGTCGAGCCGCTTCAGCGCCTCTTCGCGGGTGGCACCGTGCACGATCAGCTTGGCGATCATCGAGTCGTAGAATGGCGAAATCTCGCCCCCTTCGCGCACGCCGTCGTCGATGCGCGCCATGACGTCCCGGTCGCCCCCGCTACTCATCTCACTCAAGCCGGTGCGCTGGAACGCCGTGGACGGCGGCTTGCGGTAGACGTGCAGCGTGCCAGTGGCGGGCAGGAAGTTGTTGTCGGGGTTCTCGGCGCAGATACGCGCTTCGATGGCGTGACCGTCGATGCGCAGATCGCTCTGCCGCAGCGGCAACGGCTCGCCGCACGCCACGCGCAACTGCCATTCGACCAGGTCCTGGCCGCTGATGGCCTCGGTCACCGGATGTTCAACCTGCAGGCGCGTATTCATCTCCATGAAAAAGAACTTCATCCGCTCGGGGTGGTCGTAGCCGCCGGGTTGCTCGACGATGAATTCGACTGTGCCCGCGCCCACGTAATTCACCGCACGCGCAGCAGCCACGGCGGCCTCGCCCATGCGCGCGCGCAGCTCGGGCGTCATGCCCGGCGCCGGGGCTTCCTCCAGCACCTTCTGGTGGCGCCGTTGCACCGAGCAGTCACGCTCGAACAGATAGACGCAGTTGCCCTGCGTATCGCCAAAAATCTGGATCTCGATGTGGCGCGGGCTCTGAACATACTTTTCAACCAGCACGGTGTCGTTGCCGAAGCTGTTCATGGCCTCGCGCTGGCAAGAGGCCAGAGCAGCGGCAAAGTCTTCGGGCCTGGCGACCTCGCGCATGCCCTTGCCGCCGCCACCGGCACTGGCCTTGATCAGCACCGGATAGCCGATGCGGTCGGCCTCGCGCTGCAGCAGTGCAGGGTCCTGATCGACACCTTGGTAACCGGGCGTGAGCGGCACACCGGCCTTTTCCATCAACCGTTTGGATTCGGCCTTCAGGCCCATCGCCTTGATGGCCGAAGGCGGCGGTCCGATGAAGACCAGACCCGCATCCGCGCAGGCCTGTGCAAACTGCTCGTTCTCGGATAGAAAGCCATAGCCGGGGTGAATCGCCTCGGCACCGGTGGCTTTCGCCGCCTCAAGGATCTTTTCCCAGCGCAGGTAGCTGTCTTTGGGTGCGCTGCCACCCAGGTAAACCGACTCGTCGCAGGCGCGCACATGGTTCGCCTGTGCGTCGGCATCGGAATACACGGCCACCGTGCGCACGGCCATGCGGCGGGCCGTTGCCGCGACGCGGCAAGCGATCTCCCCCCGGTTGGCGATGAGGATTTTCTTAAACATTCGGCGTATCTCCAGGAGGGTTCTTTTTGAAGCGGAAGGCGGGCACCACGCCCGGATCGGGCTTGCCGCTGAAAATGCGTGCTACCCGCGTCAACAGCGAACGCAGAAAGCGCCAGCTCTTGCGGATCAACCAGACGCTGAGCACCAGCACGACGACAAACAGCGCGCCAAACACCAGCGGATGTGCCACCGCCAGCCACAGACCGGCCGGCACCATGCTGTCTTCGACCAGCGAGGCGCCGACGTTGCTGAACGGCTCAGGCGAGGTGTTGATGGCGGCGCGCGTGGTGGCCTTTGCGGCGTGCGCGGTGGCGGCAAAGCCACCGCCGAGCAACCCGGCCACCACGGCCATCACAGCGTGGTCGGTGCCGAACACACTGGCCGCCAGCGCCGCACCGGCCGGAATGCGGATGACGGTGTGGACCATGTCCCAGAGTGAATCGAGGCCCGGAACCTTGTCGGCAAAGAACTCCATGAACAGCATGAAACCACTCGCCGCCAACACCACCGGATGGGCCAGCACATGCAGGCCGCCCGGCAGCGGCACCCAGCCCAAGTAGCCGGCCAGCCCGGTCAGGAACACCACCAGGTAAAGCCGCACGCCGCTGGCCCAGCCGAGCGCGGCAGCTACCGCCAGCAGTTGGGGCATGTCGAGCGCATTCATGCGGTGCTTTCCGGTTCCGTCCCTTTCGGGACGAGCGCTGAAGGGAGAGAGATGAACGTCGCAGAGGTCGGCCACCGGACCTGCTCTCGCGAGCATCCGAGCGAGTGCACTTGATGCGCGTGGTCGACGGCGCAAATCGCTCGCGCGCCGGAGCGCGAGTGACGCACTTCTGCGCACAACATCAGGCGACCCAGCCCGGCTTGCGCTTCTGCAGGAAAGCCTTCACGCCCTCCCGGCCCTCGGCGCTGGCGCGGATGTCGGCGATGCCCTCGACCGTGCGGGCCACCAGCGCATCGTCGATCGGGATGCCGGCCACGTCGCGCAGCAACCGCTTGCAGGCGTCAAGCGCGGCCGGGCTGTTGCCGGTGAACGCCTTGACCCAGGCGGCCACCTGGGTGTCGAGTGCGTCGGCCGTGACGACCTCGTGTACAAGCCCGATGCGGTGCGCCTCGGCCGCGCCGAAACGCTCGGCGGTCAGGAAGTAACGTTGCGCGGCCCGCGCGCCGATGGCGCGGATCACGTAGGGGCTGATGGTGGCCGGCACGAGCCCGATCCTGACCTCGCTGAGGCAGTAGAGCGCCGTGTCGACGCTCACCGCCACGTCGCAGGCCGCCACCAACCCCAGGCCGCCGGCGTACACGTCGCCCTGTACCCGCGCGATGGTGGGCTTGGTGCATTCGGCGATGGCGCGCAGCATGGCGGCGAGCTTGGCCGCGTCGGCCAGGTTTTCGTCGCGCGTGTAGTCGGCCATGCGCCGCATCCAGTTGAGATTGGCGCCGGCGCAGAACGCCGGGCCATTGGCGCCCAGCACGATGGCGCGCACTCTCGGCGCGGCCACCGCCTCTGCAAAGGCCTCTTGCAGCTCCGCTATCACGACATCGTCGAAGGCGTTGCGCAGTTCGGGCCGGTTGAGCCTGATGCGCGCGACCATGCCGTCGATGGAGAGTTCGAGCGCGGTGAAGATCATCTCAGTGAGTCCGGGCAACGATGCAATTTCTACGGAATACGACGGGAGGGTGCGTCGAGGACACCGGGCCCCTCCCTCCGCGAATGTTCCCCGGCTTCGCGTCCTCCCTGATTTCGCTGCACAAGGCACCCGATGCCCTCGGCTCGGGTGCCAGCGCGTCCAATTCCTCGATTAACAACCGCACTGATGGATCACATCTATGGTGTGCTCTGCGCATCGAAATGAAGGACGACCTCCGGTCATAGACGGGGCGGGGGACAGTTGCGAACCAGAGCACGCCGTCGATGTGATCCGGCGTCGGCCGTCCAGCGAGAAAATACCGGGGCCGCAACACAGGCTACATCCGGAAGATGCCGAACTTCGGCTCGGGCACCGGCGCGTTGCGCGATGCCGCCAGGCCCAGTGCCAGCACGCGACGCGTGTCGGCCGGATCGATCACGCCGTCGTCCCACAGTCGAGCCGTGGCGTAGTACGGGTGGCCCTGGTATTCGTACTGCTGGCGCAGCGGCACCTTGAAGGCTTCTTCTTCCGCTGCGCTCCAACTGCCGCCTCTCTTTTCGATGCCATCGCGTTTGACGGTGGCAAGCACGCTCGCGGCCTGTTCGCCGCCCATCACGCTGATGCGCGCGTTGGGCCACATCCACAGGAACCGCGGCGAAAAGGCGCGCCCGCACATGCCGTAGTTGCCGGCGCCGAAACTGCCGCCGATAATGATCGTGAACTTGGGCACGTTGGCGGTGGCCACCGCCGTCACCATCTTGGCGCCGTGGCGCGCGATGCCCTCGTTTTCGTACTTGCGCCCGACCATGAAGCCGGTGATGTTCTGCAGGAACACCAGCGGCGTCTTGCGGTGGCAGCACAGCTCGATGAAGTGCGCGCCCTTTTGCGCCGACTCGCTGAACAGGATGCCGTTATTGGCCACGATGCCGACGGGCATGCCTTCGATCTCGGCGAATCCACAAACCAGCGTGGTGCCGAAGCGCGCCTTGAACTCGTGAAACTCGCGGCCATCGACGATGCGACCGATGATTTCGCGCACGTCGAACGGCTTGCGCGTGTCAGTCGGGATCACGCCGTACAGCTCTTTCGCTGTCAGATCAGAAGCGGGCCGCGACCAATTCACGGGCGTTACAGCATCCTCTGGCTTAAATTCTGGCGACTTCGCATTGAGATGCGACACGGCCGAACGGGCCAGCATCAGCGCGTGCAGGTCGTTTTGCGCCAGGTGGTCGGCTACGCCCGACAGCCGCGTGTGCACGTCGCCACCGCCCAGCTCCTCGGCCGTCACCACTTCGCCCGTTGCGGCCTTCACCAGCGGTGGACCAGCCAGGAAAATGGTGCCCTGGTTCTTGACGATGATCGATTCGTCGCTCATCGCCGGCACGTAGGCGCCGCCCGCCGTGCAACTGCCCATGACCACGGCGATTTGCGCAATGCCCTGCGCGCTCATCTGCGCCTGGTTGTAGAAGATCCGACCGAAATGGTCGCGGTCGGGGAACACCTCGTCCTGGTTGGGCAGGTTGGCGCCGCCCGAATCGACCAGGTAGATGCAGGTCAGGCAATTCTGTTCGGCGATCTCTTGCGCGCGCAGGTGCTTCTTGACGGTGAGCGGGTAGTAGGTGCCGCCTTTCACAGTGGCGTCGTTGCAGACGATCATGCAATCGACCCCGCTGACGCGCCCGATGCCGACAATCAGACCGGCGCCGGGCGCCGATTCGGCGCCGTGCTTGTCGAGGTACATGGCGTGCGCGGCCAGCGGCGCCACCTCCAGGAAGGGCGTGCCGGGGTCGAGCAACTGGGCGACGCGGTCGCGCGGCAGCAGCTTGCCGCGCGCCAGGTGCTTGGCCCGCGCCGCCTCGCCGCCGCCCTGCTCTACCTTGGCGAATTGCGCGTGCAGATCATCGACCAGCAAGCGCATGGCCGTGGCGTTGGCCTGGAACTCCGCCGAACGCGGGTTAAGTTGGGATTCGAGCTGGCTCATCGGGCCTCCTGGTTCGCCACTGTTGTGTCTTCACTGCCCCAAGGGGGAGCGAGCTTGCTTGAAGCGGTGCTGCGCGATGCTCATTTGGCCTTTTCCTCGCCCAGCCCGTGTTGGCTGGTCATTGCATCGCGGATCTTGAACTTCTGGATTTTGCCAGTCACGGTCATCGGGAACTCGCTGACGAACTCGATGTACCTGGGCACCTTGTAATGCGCGATCTGGCCCTGGCAAAACGCACGCACTTCGTCGGCGCCGAGCGCCTGGCCTGGCTTGACGATAATCCAGGCGCAGAGTTCTTCGCCATACCGCTTGTCGGGCAGGCCGACCACCTGCACGTCCTGCACCTTGGGGTGGCGGTACAAAAACTCCTCGATCTCGCGCGGGTAGATGTTCTCGCCGCCTCGGATCACCAGGTCCTTGATGCGCCCGACGATCTGCACATAGCCTTGCGTGTCCATCGTGGCCAGGTCGCCGGTGTGCATCCAGCCTTCGGCGTCGATGGCCTCGGCGGTGCGAGCCGGGTCTTCCCAATAACCGTGCATCACGGAATAACCGCGCGTGCAGAACTCGCCGGAGACGCCGGGCGCGACAGTGGTGCCCGTTTCGGGGTCGATGATCTTGATCTCCAGATGCGGCTGCACCCGGCCCACGGTGGATACGCGCTGGTCGAACGGCGTGTCCGCCTCGCTCTGGCAGCTCACCGGGCTGGTTTCGGTCATGCCGTAGGCAATCGTGATTTCGCTCAGGTGCATCTGTTCGACGACCCGCTTCATCACCTCGGCCGGGCACGGCGATCCGGCCATGATGCCGGTGCGCAGCGTGGACAGGTCGAACTCGCGGAAGCGCGGATGGTCGAGCTCGGCGATGAACATGGTGGGCACGCCGTGCAGGCCAGTGCACTTTTCGCCCTGCACGGTCTCCAGCACCGTGAGCGCATCGAACCCGTCGTTCGGGTACACGATGCAGCTGCCGTGCGTGAAGCAGGCCAGATTGCCCAGCACCATGCCGAAGCAGTGGTACAGCGGCACCGGAACGCACAGGCGGTCGGTCGGCGTGAGCCGCATGCACTCACCGATGAAAAAGCCATTATTCAGGATGTTGCGGTGCGTCAGCGTCGCGCCCTTGGGGAATCCCGTGGTGCCGCTGGTGAACTGGATGTTGATCGGATCGGTGGCCTTGAGCGTCTGCTGCAGCTGGACCACGCGCGGGTCAGCGGCATCGCCGCTCGCGAGCAGGCTGGAGAAGCGCTGCATACCCGGCGCCTCGGCGGAGCGCGCCTTTCCCGCTTGGCTCACGCCGGCCGGATCGATCCACACCACGTGGCGCAGCGCGGGCAGACGCGCCGCCTTGAGCGGGGCGCCGCCGTTGGCGAGTTCGGGTGCCAGCTCGCGCAGCATGGCGAGGTAGTCGCTGGTCTTGAACTGCGCCATCGTGACCAACGCCTTGCAATCGACCTTGTTGAGCGCGTACTCGAGCTCCGAGGTGCGATAGGCGGGATTGATGTTCACCAGGACCAGCCCAACCTTGGCGGTGGCGAGCTGCATCAGCACCCACGGCGCATTGTTGTGCGACCAGATGCCGACGCGGTCGCCAGGCACCAGCCCCAGCTTCAGCAGCGCGCTGGCGAGGCGACTGGCCTCCGCCTGCAACTCTCGGTAGCTGTAGCGCCGGCCTTCGTGGCGGCTCACGAGCGCTTCGCGGTCGGGCTGCCGGGTGACCATGGCGTCGAAAAAATCGCCGATGGTCTGCTCGATCAGCGGGATGTCGGTGGCGCCCCTGGCGTAGCTCTCGGTCAGTGGAGCAGTCATGTCCATCTCCATGTCTCGGTGTCTGGCATCGGCTGAATCATCGGCCCCTCCGTGAAACTCTGTGGAACCGGCTTTGCGGGGCCACCGGTGTTGCCTCCTGCGCGAGGTTGGCGACGCGACACGGAGTGCGCGCAGTCTGAGGCGGTCAAGATGTCTCGGCGAACAACTCGCGTCCGATGAGCATGCGACGGATCTCGCTGGTGCCGGCGCCGATTTCGTAGAGCTTGGCATCGCGCCACAGGCGCTCCACAGGAAAATCCCTGGTGTAGCCAACACCGCCCAGCGCCTGGATCGCCTCTCCGGCCATCCATGTCGCTTTTTCAGCCGAGTAAAGGATAGCGCCGGCGGCATCCTTGCGGAAGCTGCGCGCGTGGTCGCTGCGGTCGCAGGCTTTACCCACGGCATAGACATAGGCGCGGGTCGCCTGCCATGTGCTGTACATGTCGGCCAGCTTGCCCTGCATCAGCTGGAACTCGCCGATGCTCTGGCCGAACTGCTGGCGCTCGTGGACGAAGGGCAGCACCGCATCCATGCAGGCGGCCATGATGCCCAGTGGGCCGCCCGACAGCACGGCGCGCTCGTAGTCGAGCCCGCTCATCAGCACCTTGACGCCGCTGCCTTCAGCGCCCAGCACGTTTTCGGCCGGCACTTCGCAGTTGTCGAAAAAGAGCGGATACGTGTTGGAGCCGCGCATGCCCAGCTTGTCGAGCTTTTTGCCGGCAGAAAAACCCGCAAAGCCCTTCTCGACGATGAAGGCCGTCATGCCGCGCGCACCCATCTCGGGCTCGGTCTTGGCGTAGACCACGAGCGTGTCGGCGTCGCCTCCGTTGGTGATCCACATCTTGGAACCGTTGAGCACGTAGTAGCCGCACTTCTTGTCGGCCCTGAGCTTCATGCTGACAACGTCGGAGCCGGAATTGGGCTCGCTCATCGCCAGCGCGCCGACGTTCTCGCCACTGACCAGTTTGGGGAGATATTTCTTCTTCTGCGCCTCGCTCGCGTTGCGGTGGATCTGGTTCACGCACAGGTTGGAGTGCGCGCCATACGACAGGCCGACCGAAGGCGAGGCGCGCGAAATTTCTTCCATCGCGACAATGTGGGCCAAGTAGCCCAGCTCGGTGCCGCCGTAGGGCTCTTTCACCGTCATGCCGTGCACGCCGAGGTCACCAAGCTTTTTCCAGAGATCGAGCGGAAACAGGTTGTCGCCGTCGATGGCGGCGGCGCGTGGCGCAATTTCCTCCGCGCAGAAGTCCTGGATGGCCTCGCGCAACGAATCGATGGTGTCGCCAAGGTCAAAATTGAGGCCGGGGTCGTGCATGTGTTTGTCTCCACTGAAGTACCGTGCCAAGGCTGCGCGCAGGCCAGGCTGCGTGCGCTCAAAACCACAGCTTACGCTGGCTGCGCCCGCAATTGGCGCCACAATAGTCACAAATTGCGCCATCGCCCTCGCTGCCACGCCACGCCATGCCCGCACCTGCTTTTACCCATCCGGCCCGCGCCGCTACGCCGATGGGCTTCGTGCAAGCCATCGTGCAGGGTTACGCGCGCTACGGCGTCGATCCCGGGCGAGCGCTGCAAAAGGCACAGATCGCGCCGCGTGAACTGACACAGCAGGGCTCCCGCGTCACGGCTGCCCAGTTTGAGGCGCTGAACGCCCACGCCATGCAGGAACTCGACGACGAAGCGCTCGGCTGGTTCTCGCGAAAGCTGCCGTGGGGCAGCTACGGCATGCTTTGCCGCGCCTCGCTGTCTGCACCGAACCTTGGCGTGGCCATCAAACGGTGGTGCCGCCATCACCGGCTGCTGACGGATGACCTCACACTCGCGCTGCAGGTGCAAGGCGGCGTGGCAACCGTGTTAGTGAGCGAGGAGCGCGTCTTGGACCCCGCGCTGCGAGAGTTCTGCCTGGTCTCGGTGCTGCGCTTCCTGCATGGATACGCCTGCTGGACTATCAACTCGCGCATCTCGCTGCAGTCTGCCACGTTCCCTTTCGCCGCTCCGCTGCACCGGGATGTTTATGCCTTGATGTTCGCCGACAACGTGCGCTTCGACGCCGCAGCCGCCAGCTATAGTTTTGACGAGCGATACCTCGGGTTGGCGCTGCAACGCGACGAACGCGCGCTGCGCACCATGCTCAGGCGCGCACTGCCCCTCACCGTGCTGCAGTACCGTCGCGACCGGCTGCTCGGACAGAGCGTGCGCGAACTGCTGCGAACGCATTCGCTCCAAACCGGCAACGCTGAAACTCTCGCGACGCACCTCCACATCTCCAGCCGCACGCTGCACCGACAACTGAAAGAAGAAGACAGCTCGGTGCAAGGGCTCAAGGACGAGGTGCGGCGCGAACAGGCGCTGGAGCAACTGCTGCGCACGAAGCGCCCGATCAAGCAGATCGCGTTGGACGTGGGATTTCGCAACGAGAAGAGCTTTATCCGGGCCTTCCGGGGCTGGACCGGTGTGACACCCGGCGACGTCCGGCGCGGGACGACTTGACGGCTGCGCACCGCATTGAACACACCGCGTGGCGCTTGTTGATTTCACTCATCGTTGACCCTGCAGGAAACCCTTATGAACAACGCTCCGTTGCAACCCAACGCGCACTCGGCCCCACGAACGATGCGCGCCGTCGGGTTGATGGAGGCTATCAAGGGCCTGATCGTGCTGGGTGGGGGATTCGGCTTGCTGGGGCTGCTGCATCACGATGTGCGGCGCCTCGCGGTGTCACTAGTCACGCGGCTGCACATGGATCCGGAGCGCCACTACGCTGGCGTTTTTATCGATGCCGCGTCGCGCGTGACGGACGCCCGCATCTGGGCGCTCGCCGCACTGGCGCTCACGTATTCGTCGCTGCGCTTCGCCGAGGGTTACGGGCTGTGGCATGCCCGCCGCTGGGCGCTCTGGCTGGGTGCCACCGGCGGCGCGATCTACATGCCCGTTGAAATCTACGAAATGTGGCAGCGGCCAAACCCGATCAGCGTCGGCACGCTCACCCTCAACGCTGCCATCGTGGCCTATCTGCTTTGGAACTTGCGAAGGCGGCAAGCGGCGCAGCGATGAACTGGCCGCTCTCAGCGACCGGCCTGCGCCGTCTTCAAGCGGTCGTAGCCGCTCATTTCGAGAAAGCCGTAACCGCTGGCGTCCCCCGTCACCTTCACCGGCCCTTCCCAATAAATGTTGGCCGTCGTCTCGCGTGAATCGAATTCGCCGTCTTCAAGCCACGGCTTGATGTCCAGCACGCCCGATGGAAGCTTGACCTTCCATGTCACGACATAGGAGATTTGCGTGCGGGGGCTGGTCCACGTGCTGCCCGGCGTCAGTTCGATGTCACCCGGCTTGAGCGGCACGGCCCCCTTGGCGTTCGAGACCGTGCCGGAGGTCATGACGCGGTGGCCCGCCGTATCGAACAGCGCATAGAGCATTACGTCGGAGCCATCGGCCAGGCGCAGTGCAAACCAGTTCCAGCCGAGCGCCGAAACATCGAAATCGCCCCATTGGTGGTCGAACCACACGTCACCGCTCACAGGCACGGGCTTGCCGGCAACGGAGACCTCGCCTCGCGCCGACATGCGCGGGCGCGAGTAGTAGTAGCTGATGCCGCTCTGGCCGAAGTCGAGCAGGCCGGGCGCGTTCGAGCCGGCCGCGCGGTGCAGCACGGCGGGACGTGAATCCGTCAGGTCCAGGGCCAGTGAAACGCCTTCGAAATCAACGCGCACCCGATGGATCGGGCCCGACCCCATGACCCGCCAGCCTTGCTGCGTGAAGTCGAACCCGCCGGGAATGCTGTTCGCCGGAATGCCGCCGGTGCGCGATTGGCCGGCGTAGCGCTTGCCGGTTTGCAGATCGGTCAATGCCGCGTGCATCACGGTGTGCTTGACCAAACCGTTGGAGACAAACACCGCCACATGAAACGCATACTGCGGGCCGTCCTTGGCGTTAAGGATGCCGTTGTAGTACCACCACTCCATACCTGACGCATGCGGGGCATCGTCGGCCGGCAGGGTGAGCGGCGCCAGGGCAGCGGTTCGCTCTGCCGGCCTCCCGGCCGTCGCGTCTGCGCCGACGGTTGCCACCTCCGCCAGCGGGGACGCGGCCATCCAATCGTAGAGCAATGCCACACCGATGATCGACGCAACCAGCGCCAGGGGCGCAACCCAGGCCCGCCAGCCCCGTGTGCGGTGGCGCCGCCTGCGCGAATATCGCGAGTGGCCTGCGGCATAGGTTCTGTCGAGTTTTCGGGCGCGGTCGTCAGCTTTCATCTGCGGCTTCCAGCTTGAATGGGAACGCGCAGCGTAGCAGCGTGAGGGTATGGTCGATGCCTTTTGCTTCGGCAAACGCGGCGGATTCGATGGGCTATGCCGGCGCGTCGATCACAGCCAGGGCCTGTTCGATCGCGCCGACCTCGGTCGGGCGCACCAGGCGCGCCACCTCCTTGCCGTCGCGCAAGAAAACCAGCGTCGGCCAGAGCTTGATCCGAAAGGAGCGGCCCAGCGCGCGCCCGCTGCCATCTTCCACCTTGATATGGCGCACGCTCGCATGGCGGACAAATGCCTCGGCAACGAGCGACTGCGCGGCGCAGCAATAGCCGCACCAGTTGGTGCCGAAGTCGAGCACGGCGGCGCCCGCCAATACATCGATGTCGGTGCGCGCCGGCTGCGCGGTCGCGTATTCGGGGGTCTTGGGCATGCGCTTCCCTTCAGGGGCCTTGGAGTCAAAGATGCATTGCATCAGAAACTGCCGCGGGCTGCGCGGTACGTTGCACAACGCGGGTTGCCCGTGATACCCCCGCAGCGCCGCCAAACGCCCGCTTATTGAGCCGGCGCGTTGGCTGGCACTGGCGCCGGGCAGTCGGCCACATGAACCCTCCACAGCGCGTGATCGCCTTCGCTGGCCACCTCGACTCGCTGCACGTTGGGCCCCACACCCGCCATGATCGCGCGCGGCGCCGCGACCCAGCTCACCGGCGAGCGGCACAGGAGCGCCGTGAGCGCGGCCGGCTCGACCAGCATGGCGTCAGCGGCGGGCGACGCAAATTGCCTGGCGTCGGCGAACTCCTTGAGCCAGTTGTCGTTGCGCGTGATCGACGGGTCGGACCACAGTTGCATCACATGCACCGGTTGGCGCAGCCGTGCATAGAACGGCAGGTCGTAATAGTAGGAGAACAGGAAAACCACCGGCTCCGAGGGCTTGGGGTGCTGCGCGGCCAGCGCACGGCCGAGGCTCTTGGCCGAATCGGGCGTGTACATCGCAATCAGCGCGACGCCGCCTAAACACGTCGCGACGGCCACGCCAGTGGTGACGCGCCACAGCCACCGGCCTCGCGCCAGCAGCTTCTCGGGCACCAGGCTACCGGCCATCAGCAGCGCAAGTGGCGCGGTAACCGGCAGGATATAGCCGATCAGCTTGGATTGCGGCCACGAGAAAAACAGCAGGATCGCCACCAGCCAGATCACGACAAGGCGTTGCAGCGAGCTATGTATCACATCCTCAGTCACGCCCACGTCGACGCTTGCGCCGACATTTTTTCTCACACGCACCCATGCGAGCACGCGCGCCGGCAGCCAGGCGCTCCACGGCAAGGTGAGCAACGCCAGCACGGCCACGTAAAACCACCACGGCTGGGCGTTGTTGAAGCCGCCGCCCGAGAAGCGCTCGAAATGCTGCACCACGAAGAAGTAATGCATGAACTCCGGAAAGCGCAGTTGCATCGCGACGAACCACGGCGCAGCCACCACTGCAAAGAGCACGATGCCCGGGAGCCAGAAAAGGCGAACAATCGTGCGCGGTCGGCGCTCGGCGATCAACCACAGACTGACCACCAGCGCGGGCAGCACCACGCCGATCAGTCCCTTGGCCAGCAAGCCGAGCGCAGCAAAAAACCATGCGGACGCCAGCACACGACGCCAGGGCAGGCCGTGCTCGATACACAAGGCCGCATGCGCCAGCGCGAAGACCGTGACCGTGATGCAGCCGGCCACCAGCATGTCTAGATTGGCGAACTGCGCGCCGATGAAGAACAGCGGCTGGGTCAGCAACACCAGCAAGGCGCGCCGCGCGGCATCGGCGTTCAACCAGCGACGCACGAACAGCCAGCTGGAAAAAGCGGCAACCGTGGCGCCCAGCCAGGGCGCCGCACGGGCTGCCAGCTCGTTGAGGCCCAGCGCGTCGAGCGACGCCGCCGTGATCCAGTACAGCAGCGGCGGCTTGTGGAAAAACGGCAGCCCGTTGAGCGTGGGCGTCAGCCAGTCGCCCGAGCGCACCATCTCCCAGGCCACGCCCACGTAGCGGCCCTCATCGGGCGCGGCCAGCGGTCGCAGCCATGCCGTGAACCCGAGCCACACCATGATGACGAGCAGGACGCCGGCATCGCTGGCCAGCAGCAGGCGCCAACGAGCGGTGGCCCGCGGCGGGTCGTCCCCGGCAAGGGAGGTCGCAGGTGGAGACACGCTGTCGGAAATAGCAGGCATTCGTAGCAGAAAAGAGAGCAGTGAAGGAGTGTGCCAGCCGCGACTCAGCGCGAACTTAGCCGCGCTCGGCGGACGGAAACGGCTCAGGTCGCGACGGCGCCGTAGGCGGCGAGCTGCGCCGGCAGTTGCGCCATGTCGGTGAACACGCACGCGGCCCCGACCGACCGCAGCGCCTGCGCCGAACTGTGCCCGAGGCCTGCCGGGCTGTAGCCGAAGACTGTGGCGCCGGCCGCGACGCCGGCCGTGGCGCCCGTCACGGTGTCTTCGATCACTGCACAGCGCATCGGCTCGACGCCCAGCGCGGCGGCGGCAGCCAGGTAGACGTCGGGCGCCGGCTTGGAGCGCGGCATTTCGTGGCCACTGAAAATGCGGCCCCCGAAGGCGTCGAGGATGCCGACCTTGGCCAGTTGCAGTTCGACCTTTTGCCGATCAGCGCCGGAGGCGCAGGCAATGCGTCCACCCAGCATGGCATGCATTGCGCGCACCGCCGCCGGCGCGCCTGCGATTTCGGTCAGGTCGCGCTCCAGCGCCGCATTGCGGCGCGTCCAGAAGGCCTGCAGCCATTCGGACGTGATAGCAAAACCCGTCGCGGCCTCGATTGTGGCCGACTCGTCTTTCACCGCCTTGCCGACAAAAATGCGTAGACACTCGTCCTGCGTCAGCACCCAGCCCAACTCGGCCAGCATTTGGCGCAGCACGCCGTTGGTGATGGGTTCGGAATCGACCAACACGCCATCGCAATCGAACAGCACGGCATCGAAAGGAAATGAATTCATTACTACGAATTTAATAGCTGCCTGCGTCCGTCCGACGGGCTTCACAGGCCGCTTTTTGCTTGGATCCTGCCGGCGCTGCCGACTCACAGGCGGGCGCCGTCCATGTAGTACCAGCGCTCGTCCTCGCGCACGAAGCGGCTGCGCTCATGCAGGCGCTTGGCCACCCCGGCTTGATTGCGCTGGCGGGCGACGAACTCGACTTCGGCATGCTCGCCATCGCTCATGCTGCGCGAGCGCACTTCGAGTCCGAGCCAGCGCACGCCCGGCTCGAAGTCCAGTTGCGTCGGCCGGGCGCTCGCATGCCAGGTGGCGAGCAGGTAGTCGGCCCGCTCCAGCACGAAGGCCGTGTAGCGTGAGCGCATCAGCGATTCCGCATCGGGCGCAGGCGTCCCTGCGAAGTCGTCGAGGTAGCGACCGCAGCACTGCGCGTAGGGCAGCGACCGCGCGCGCTGATCGGTGCGGCCGCAGGGGCAGGGTCCGGGGGGGGGCGGAATAGCACTCATGAAGTGTCCTATTGGAACACCGAACCCCCAACCGGCCTGCGGGCTCACGCACGTGCCGGCCGCGACTGCTACGCCGCCGCTCTGAGTGCGCGTGCGGGCCGCTTATTGGCGATCCGGCTTCAGCGTCGCCAGAAAGGCGTCGATCAGCGGGTTGACCGCGTCGGGATGCGTCAGGTTGGCCGCGTGCCCGGCGTCGGGAACAACCTTCCACTGCGCGCGGGGGAGTGCATCGGCCATGGCTTTTGCACGCGACAGGTCAATGGCGTTGTCGCGGTCGCCATGAATGACCAGCGCCGGCACGGTGATGTGCGGCATCTGTTCGCTGATGTCGTCGCGCGTGGCCAGCGTGGTGAAGCTCTGCACCAGGTTGGCGGGCTTCGCCACTTTCCATTTCGCCCGCCAGGCGGCCGCGCCGAGCCAACCGTCACCCAGGATCGTGTGCTCGATGACGGCCGCCAACTCGTCCGCAAGGCCGTGGTCAAGCCAGATTTCGAGCAACGCCTGGTGCTCCGGCAGCTTGACCGGGTCTTCCAGCATGGCCTGGGTGTCGATCAGGATCAGGGCACGCACCAGTTCAGGGTGCGTCAGCGCACAGCGCAAAGACAGGTAACCGCCCTGCGACATGCCGGCCAGCACGGCCTGGCGGATGCCCAGATGCGCGAGCAGCGCGGCCAGGTCGTTCGCCGAGTCGTAGTAGGTGAAAGGCTCGCACTGGTCGGTGGCGCTCTGGCCGTGGCCGCGCTCGTCCCATACGACGCACCGGTAGCGCGACCGCAGCGCCGCCACTTGAGGCGCGAACATGCTGCAATCCATCAGCAATCCATGCGAAAAGACGATAGCGAGGCCGTCACCGCCGCTGTCTTCGAAATACAGGTTCTGATCATTGACATGGGCGTGGGGCATGCGGCTTCCTCAAAAGGTGGAAAGGTGCATGGCATCGTAGGGCGGGCGGTCAATCACGCCAAACCGCCTTGTAACCTCAGGGACAACGTCCGGCCGGTTCAGGCCAGCGCACGCTGGATCAGCAGCTTCTGGATATCCGAAGTGCCCTCGTAGATCTGGCACACGCGCACGTCGCGGTAAATGCGTTCGAGCGGAAAGTCGTTGACGTAGCCGTAGCCGCCGAGCGTCTGGATGGCTGCGCTGCACACGCGTTCGGCCATCTCGCTGGCGAACAGCTTGGCCATAGCGGCTTCTTTCAGACACGGCCGGCCCGCGTCGCGCAGGCTGGCGGCGTGAAAGGTCAGCTGGCGCGCTGCCTCGAGCTGCGTGGCGCAGTCGGCGAGGCGAAAACCCACGGCCTGCTGGTCGAAGATGCTGCGGCCGAAAGCCTGGCGCTCCTTGGCGTAGGCCAGCGCCACTTCGAACGCGCTGCGCGCCATGCCGACGCTTTGCGCCGCGATGCCGATGCGCCCGCCTTCGAGCGCGCCGAGCGCGATCTTGTAGCCCTCGCCTTCCGCACCGATCAGGTTCTCGGCCGGGATACGGCAGCCGTCCAAGTTGATCTGCGCGGTATCGCTGCTGTGCTGGCCGAGTTTGTCTTCGATCCGTGCCACGGTGTACCCGGCCGCATCGGTCGGCACGATGAAGGCGCTCATGCCGCGCTTGCCGGCGCCCGGATCGGTGACGGCGATGACGATGGCAACGTGGCCATTCTTGCCGCTGGTGATGAACTGCTTGACGCCGTCGACCACATAACCGTCGGCGCTTTTCTTCGCCGTGGTGCGCAGGCTCGAGGCATCGCTGCCGGCCTGCGGCTCGGTCAGGCCGAAGGCGCCCAGCATGCGGCCCTGCGCCAGCGGTTGCAGCCACTGCTTCTTTTGCTGCGCGTTGCCGTAGCGCATGAGGATGGCATTGACCGGGCAGTTGGTGACGCTGATAGCCGTGCTGGTGCCGCCGTCGCCGGCGGCGATTTCCTCCAGCACCAGCGCCAGCGTCAGGTAGTCGAGGCCGACGCCACCGTCTTCTTCGGGCACGCAGATGCCGTAGGCACCGAGCGCGGCGAGGCCCGCGTGTGCTTCTTTGGGGAAGCTGTGCTCGCGATCCCACTGCGGCGCATGGGGCCAGAGTTCAGCCCCAGCAAAGTCGCGCACCGCGTCACGAATGGCTTCCTGGTCAGCATTCAGCAGCATGTCAATTCCGTTTCTGCAAGTTGGCCGTCGCCATCGGTCCAACCCAAGGCGCAGCGCACCAGCCCCTTGGCGGGCTGCGTGCCACGCGCGACGTGCGTCAAAAGCCGGGGCGCCATAGTCACTTGCCGGCGCCCAGGTCCATGATCAGGCGAGCGGCCATGTAGAGGCGGCGCGGAATGGCGTCGATCATCACATACTCCGCCTTGTTGCTGTGGTAGCCAAAGCCCGGCAAGCCGAGGCTTTCGATCACCGGCTTGCCCGACAGCGCGGCGTAGGCCGCGTCGGTGCCGCCGCCGGTGCGCTCTTCGACTTCGACCACACCGCCCGCCTCGCGGTAAAAGCCCATCGCCTTGTCGATGAGCCTCTTGCCCCCGTCGCCGGCATTGAAGGCGGGCCGGCCGCGCGTGACCACGATGGCCACTTCGGCGCCAGGTACCTTCTTGTTTTGCGCGCGTTCCTCGAGCGTCTTCATCGCCGCCTCGAGGTCTTCGTTGCGGGCATAGCGCACGTCGGCATTCACCGTCGCGCTGTCGGGAATGATGTTGTTGACGGCGCCGCCCTTGATGATGGTCCAGTTAAAGCGCAGGGCCTTAGCTTTGTCGTCGATGTCCATCGTGCGCAGGACCAGGTTGGCCGCCTCCACCACGGCGTTGATGCCCTGCTCGGGCGCGGCGCCGGCATGCGATGCCTTGCCCTTGATGTTCGCCTGCACATAGGCGATGCCCGAAGTGCCCATCGAGAACTTCTCGCCCTCGGCCGAGGTGGGCTCGAACGATAGCACGTAGTCGGCCTTCTTCGCTTCTTCCTGGATCAGGTCGCGCGAGCCGAAAGAGCCTTTTTCCTCGTCGGTGTTGAACAGCACGGTGACGCTGCCATAGTCGCGCACGCCGTAGTCCTTGAGCAACTTGAGCGTGTGCAGGATGACGGCGTTGCCTCCCTTGTCGTCCGCAATGCCGGGGCCGTAGGCTTTGTCGCCTTCGATGCGAAACGGCGCCTTGGCGAGCGTGCCCTTTAAATACACGGTGTCCATGTGCGACAGCAACAACAGGTTCTTGCCGCCCTTGCCCTTTGAAGTTCCGACGATATTGTCGCCCACGACGTTGCCGACCGCCTTGCTGCGGGTGACGGCGAAACCCAGCGCCTTGAGCTGGCCTTCGAGGTAATTGCCGGCCGCCGCGATGCCCTCCGCGTTGCCGGTGCCGCTCTCGACGTTGACCAGTTGCTCCAACGTTTTCAGGACCGCGGGCTGCTCCGCGGTGGCGGCATCGAACAGCACGTTGTCGCGCTTTTGCGCCAAGGCGCCGGGCGCCATGAAAGCGATGGAGAGTACGGCGCCCAGCGCGGTGCGATGAAACGATCGGCGCATGAAATTCCTGAAGGCTGCCAGTGTCAAAAATATAAGCAAAAAGTGGCCTGTGGCACCCGACTGGCAGCCGAGCATAGCTACATGTTTTATAGCAATTCGAGTGCTACGGCAGTCGCTTCACCGCCGCCGATGCAAAGCGTTGCAACGCCACGCTTCTTGCCGCGCGACTGCAACGCGTGCATCAGCGTGACCATGATGCGTGCGCCGCTGGCGCCAATCGGGTGGCCCAGCGCGCAGGCGCCGCCGTGTATGTTGACGACGTCGTGGGCCAGCTTCAACTCGTGCATCAGCGCCATCGGCACCACCGCAAAGGCCTCGTTCACTTCCCACAGGTCGACGTCTTTCACGCCCCAGCCGGTCTTCTTGAACAGCTTGTCGACGGCACCAATCGGCGCGGTGGAAAACCATTCGGGTTGCTGCGCGTGCGTCGCGTGACCGACCAGGCGCGCGATCGGCTTCGCGCCGATTTCCTTCGCGTGCGAGGCCGTCATCATCACCAGCGCAGCGGCGCCGTCGTTGATCGACGAACTCGATGCCGCAGTGATGGTGCCGCCGACTTTCTTGAACGCGGGCTTGAGCGTCGGAATCTTTTCAAGCCTGACCTTGCCGGGACCTTCATCGATGGACACCACCGTGTCGCCGCCCCGGCCGTTGACCGTGACGGGCGTGATTTCGGCGGCGAACAGACCATCCGCCGTCGCCTGGCGGGCGCGCTCGACGCTGGTCGTGGCGAAGGCGTCCTGCTGCTCACGCGTGAACTTGTATTTGGCCGCGCAGTCTTCGCCGAAGGTGCCCATCGAGCGGCCCGGCTGGTAAGCGTCTTCGAGGCCGTCGAGCATCATGTGGTCGAAGATGCGGTCGTGCCCGATGCGGTAGCCGCCACGCCCCTTGAGCATCAGGTACGGCGCGTTGGTCATGCTCTCCATGCCGCCGGCAACCATGACTTCGTGCGTGCCGGCCAGCAGCATGTCGTGTGCCAGCATGGCAGCCTTCATGGCCGAGCCGCACATCTTGCTGAGCGTCACGGCGCCTGCGCTGTCCGGCAGGCCGCCCTTGTAGGCCGCCTGGCGCGCCGGCGCCTGGCCTTGACCGGCCATCAGGCAGTTGCCGAACAGCACCTCGCCAACGCTGGCGGGGGCAATGCCGGCGCGCTCGACGGCGGCCTTGATGGCAGCACCGCCCAGGTCGTGCGCCGCAAGAGTAGAGAAGTCGCCCTGGAACGCCCCCATGGGAGTGCGTGCGGCGCCGACGATGACGATGGATTCAGACATGAGACTCTCCTTAGTAACGATCGTTCAAAAATGCATGCCGTGCCCGTCGTGCTCGAACCGTTGCGCATCGTCATACGGGAACACGTCGAGTATCTGGCCGGCCTTGATGCGCTCCTTGTGGCTTTGCCAGAAGGCGGCGTCGAGCAGGTCGGCGTGGTGCGCCATGAAGGCCTTGCGCACCGCGTCGTTGCCGAGCAGGAATGGACTAAAGGTTTCGGGGAAAACGTCCTTCGGGCCCACCGAATACCAGATGTCTCCGCTCATTTCTTCTTCTTCGTTGCGCGGCTGCGGCACCTTGCGGAAATTGCAGTCGGTGATGTATTCGATCTCATCGTAGTCATAGAACACCACCTTGCCGCCGCGGGTGACTCCGAAGTTCTTCCACAGCATGTCGCCCGGGAAAATGTTGGCCGCAACCATGTCCTTGATGGCGTGGCCGTATTCCATCACCGCGTGCTCAAGTTGCTCCTGCGCGCGCTGGGCCTGCGCCGCGCTGCCGGGGTCGGCCAAGGTGTCGAAACACTCCTGCAGATAGATATTGAGAGGAATCATGCGCCGCTCGATGTAGACGTGCTTGAGCACCACCTCCATCTCGCCATTGCCGTCGCGGTCGCCAATTTCGAGTTGGCTGGGCGCAAAGTGGCCGATTTCCTCGATCAGCGCGGGCTCGAACCGGTCCAGCGCAAAACCGACGTGGCTGTATTCGAGCGTATCGGCCATGCGGCCGACGCGGTCATGCTGTTTGACGAGCTGGTATTTCGCCTTGATCTGCTCGCGGGTGGTTTCCTTCTGCGGCGGATAAAAATCCTTGATGAGCTTGAAGACGTAAGGGAACGAGGGCAGGTCAAACACCAGCATGACCATTCCCTTAATGCCCGGCGCCATGCGAAACCGATCGGTCGAGTAATTCAGGTGCGACAGGAAATCGCGATAGAACAGCGTCTTGCCCTGCTTGGCCAGGCCGAGCGCGTTGTAGATCTCGTTGCGCGGCTTGCGCGGCATCAGCGAGCGCAGGAACTGCACCCACGCCGAGGGCACCTCCATGTCGACCATGAAATAGGCGCGCGCGAAGCTGAACAGCATCTGCAGGTCGTCCTCGCCGAACAGCGCGGCGTCGACGTAGAACTTGCCCTGGCTGTCGTGCAGGATGGGTAGCGCAAACGGCAACTCCACGTAGCCGTTGATGATTTTACCGACCAGGTAGGCGCCCTTGTTGCGATAGAACAAGCTCGAGAGCACCTGCAGTTGGAAATTGGCACGCAGCTTGACCTGGTGAAAGCGCGCCAGGATCGACCGCGCCACACGCTCGGTGTCGCGCTTCTTGTCGGCATAACTACCCAGCAGCGCGTAGTCGTCGAGCACGCGCTCGAAGGTGGCGGCCAGGTTGTCCTGCTCGGGGTAATAGGCCAAGTAGGTCGGCGCGCCGCGCGGCTCGATGTATTCGGTGCTGACGGCTGGCCGCACAAAAATGAAATCGTTCTGGAAATACGCGCGGTGCAGGATGCGGGTGGTCACCGAGTTAAAGAAGCTCTCGGCCAGTTCGGGCTGATGGTGGTCGATCAGCAAGCCGATGAAGTGCAGCTTGATCTGGTGCCACACCTCCATCGACTGCTCACCCGCCTTGAACTCCTTTTCGAGCCGGGCCACGGCTTCGTTGACCCGCAGGTCATAAAACTCGATGCGCTCACGCTGGGCACGCTGCTGGCCATGCCAGTCGGCCGTCTCGAAGCGGTGCTTGGCGCGCGCCGACTCGGCGCGAAACAGCCGGTAGTGGCGATCGAAGCCGTCGCGCATGGCCTTGGCCACGTCATAGGCCAGCGGCGAGTCCAGCCGCTGCGGCGACGTCTCCGGCGCGAGCATTCAGGCACTCCACTTGGCACGCACGGACTCGATGGCATGGGGGTACATGGCAGCGAGCTCTTCAGTGCTTGACACGGTGACCTTCAGGTCGTGGAGCAGCCCGTCGTGCACGCCAAACGCCCAGCCGTGGACGTGCACCGACTGGCCGCGCCCCCAGGCATCGAGCAGCACCGTGCTGACGCAGGTGTTCGACACCTGCTCGACCACGTTGAGTTCGCACAGGGCATTGGCACGCGCGATGGGGGGCAAACCCTCAAGCAGGGCCTGATGACGATCGCGCACGCTCTGGACGTGGCGAATCCAGTTGTCGGCCAGGCCGATGCGCGCATTTTCGAGCGCGGCCTGCACGCCGCCACAGCCGTAGTGACCGACCACCATGACGTGCTCGACCTTGAGCCGCTCGACGGCGAACTGGATCGCCGACAGCGCATTGAGGTCGGAGTGCACCACCACGTTGGCCACGTTACGGTGCACAAACACCTCGCCCGGATCCAGCCCCGTGATCTGGTTGGCCGGCACGCGGCTGTCGGAGCAGCCGATCCACATGTACTTGGGGGTTTGCTGCTTGACCAGGCCGGTAAAGAAGCCGGGGCGCTCTTGCTCCATGCGCGCCGACCAGGCGCGGTTGTGGGCGAACATGTCTTGAAGGGTGTGGAGCGGCATGGAGTGTTTTGGGTGAGTGGACAAAGGGAATCAGGGGCCGGGTCACGACGCCTTGGCCCTGGACACGCGCCCAAGGGCGGCGCGGGCCTGCTTTTCATGGATGCGAACTTCCGCGAGATTAGTCTGCACTTCGGCCAGCCGCGTCTCCAGCTGCGCGCGATGGCTGCCAAGCACCGCCAGGAACTTCTGCAGTTGCGGCGCGGTGTCGCGCGGGCTGTCGTACATGTCGAGAATATCCTTGACCTCGGTCAGACTCAGGCCCAGGCGCTTGGCGCGCACTGTGAGCGTCAGGCGGGTTCGATCGCGTGCGCTGTAGATGCGCTGGCGCGCGCCGGGCCCGCTGCGCTCGGGCGCAAGCAGGCCCATGTCTTCATAGAAGCGGATGGCGCGCGTGGTGAGGTCGAACTCTTGCGCGAGCTGGCTGATGGTGAAAGTCGGAGACAGCATGACGACGACAGGCTCACTGCGAACGCGGGATCAGGTTACTGTGGCGACAGCATATCGCGCCCGGCATGCCTAAAATAGCACCCTAATCCATTACGTTTACGTAAACGTCAATATTACATGAACCTGCTCGAACGCGAACTCCACTATCCCCTGGGCGACACGCTGCCCGCCGCCGGCGAGTCCCTCGAAGTGGCGTCCGGCGTGCGCTGGGTCCGCATGGCGCTGCCGTTTGCGCTCAACCACATCAACCTCTGGCTGTTGCGCGACGAAATCGACGGCATAGAGGGCTGGACGATTGTCGATTGCTGCATCGCGCGCGACGAATCCCGATCCATGTGGGAGCAGGTGTTCGCCACGCAGTTGCAGGGCTTGCCGGTGCTGCGCGTGATCGTCACCCACATGCACCCCGACCACATCGGGCTGGCCGACTGGTTGTGCCAGCGCTGGAACGTGCCGCTGTGGATCAGCGCGACGGACTACCACGTGGCGCACATGCTGACGCGCCCCGAGGCCGGAGACAACGCGGCCGGTGGCGAGGAGGCTGCACTCTTCTTTGCCTCGCACGGCCTGGTCGACCCAGTTGCTGTCGCCAAAATTCGCGGCCGCAGCAACTACTACCGCAACATGGTGCCGGCGTTGCCATCCTGCTTCGTGCGCATGCTGGATGGCGAAAACGTGATCATTGGCGGGCGGGCGTGGCGCTGCATCAGCGGCTACGGACATGCACCCGAACACATCGCGCTGTACTGTGACGAACTCAACACGCTGATCGGCGGCGACATGATGTTGCCACGCATCTCGACCAACGTCAGCGTGTACGCCGGCGAGCCCGAAGCCAACTCCCTGCGCCTGTTCCTCGACAGCATCGAGAAGTTCAACCAACTGCCGCAGAACACCCTCGCCCTGCCTTCGCACGGCAAGCCTTTTGTCGGCGTGCACCGACGCGTCAAGCAGCTCCAGGCGCACCACCGCGCCCACCTGGGCGCCCTGCTGGCGGCCTGCCGAGAGCGGCCGCACAGTGCCGCCGAAGTGCTGCCGATCCTGTTCACCCGCGAACTCGATCTGCATCAGATGACCTTTGCGATGGGCGAAGCGGTGGCACACCTGCAGTTCCTGCGCTTTTCGGGGGAACTCGTGCGCCGCCTGGGCGACGACGGCATCTACCGCTTCGGCTGACGGGGCCCGGGCAGGACTAAACTCCCGCGCCTATGGACACGCTGGCACTACTGCGCGCAGGCCGGCTGACCGGCACGCGACGACTCGATATTTCTTGCGGACTCACCACGTTCCCGCGCGAGGTCTTCGACGTTGCCGACTCGCTCGAGGTACTCAACCTTTCGGGCAATGCACTGAGCGAACTACCCGGCGACCTTTCCCGCATGTACCGGCTGCGCGTGCTCTTCTGTTCCGACAACGCGTTCACACGTCTGCCCGAGGTGCTCGGGCGCTGCGACGCCCTTGAAATGATCGGCTTCAAATCGAACCACATCACCGAGGTTCCGGACGGTGCCCTGCCGGCGCCCTTGCGCTGGCTGATCCTGACGGACAACCACATCGAATCGATGCCCGCTTCGCTGGGTGCATGCACACGACTTCAAAAGCTGATGCTGGCCGGCAATCGGCTGCACGCCTTGCCAGAGTCGATGTCGGCCTGCCATGCGCTGGAACTCGTGCGCCTCTCGGCCAATGCGTTCGACGCCCTGCCCGATTGCCTGCTCGCGCTGCCCCGCCTCTCGTGGCTGGCATTCGCTGGCAATCCTTTCGGCGAGGCCGGCGAGCAAACGGCCGACAAGGCACAGGCGGTGCCGCCCATCGATTGGCGGGTGCTGACGCTCGGCGAGAAAATTGGCGAAGGCGCGTCTGGTGTCATCCACCGCGGCAAGTTAAACGGCGCAGAGCCCGTGGCCATCAAGCTGTTCAAGGGCGCAGTCACGAGCGATGGCTGGCCTCACAGCGAGATGGCGACATGCATCGCCGCTGGCGCCCACCCGGACCTGATCCCTCTGCGCGGCCGCATCGTCGGTCATCCCTCAGGGGTGGACGGGCTTGTGATGACGCTAATCGATCCGGCCTATCGCACTCTCGCCGGCCCGCCCAGCGTGGCGACTTGCACGCGCGACGTGTATCCCAACGATGCGCGCTGGTCATGCATGGTGGCGCTGCGTATCGCGCGCGGTATCGCAGGCGCGATGACGCATCTGCACGCGAACGGCGTCGCGCACAACGACCTCTACGCGCACAACATCCTCTGGCACCCACAGGGCGGCGCGCTGCTGGGTGATTTTGGTGCTGCAGCGTTGCTCGCAGGATTGCCTGTGGAACAGGCCCGCGCCGTGCAGCAACTCGAGGTCCGCGCATTCGGCGGCCTGCTCGAAGAACTGCTGGCGCGCTGCGATGCGCCGGCGCCCTCGTTGGGCGCGTTGCAGTCGCTGGTGAGCGCCTGCATGCAACCGACGGTGTCGGCACGGCCCAACTTCGCAGAGATCACCACCCTGCTGAGCGCGATCGCCGACATACCATGACGCTGCCACTCCCCACTCGCGATGGCGTCGGGGCGAGCTGCGCCGCGCTGACGCCGGGCCCCTGGTCGACCATCACCGACTTTCTCGTCACGCGCTTCCCGGCCATCCCTCGCGCCACGTGGGCCGCACGCATGGCCGCCGGCACCGTAGTCGACGAGCATGGCGTGCCGGTCACTCTCGGCCGCCCGTACGAGGCGCCACTGCGCGTCTATTACTACCGCTCGCTGGCGACGGAGATGCACATCCCCTTCGACGCGCGCATCCTGTTCCAGGACGATGAGCTGGTGGTAGCCGACAAGCCCCCTTTCCTTCCGGTAACGCCCAACGGCAAGTATGTGCAGGAGAGCTTGCTTGTTCGCCTGAAGCGCCGGCTAGGCCTCGACGACCTGGCACCGCTGCATCGCATCGACCGCAGCACCGCGGGCCTAGTGCTGTTCTCGGTCCGGCCGGCCACTCGCGGCGTCTATTCAAGCCTGTTCGCCCAGCAAGCGGTCAACAAGCACTACGAGGCCATCGTGCCCTGGCCGGTCGGTGCCAGAGTGCCGGCCGTCTATCGCAGCCGCCTGGTCGCCGATGACCATTTCATGCGCGTGAAAGAAGTGCCAGGCGAGCCCAATTCAGAGACGCGGATCTCGCTGCGGGAGGTGAAAGACGGGCGTGCGCTGCTCGACCTCTCGCCCGTGACGGGCCGCAAGCACCAGTTGCGCGTGCACTGCGTCGCGCTGGGGCTGCCGATCGTGAACGACCCGATCTACCCCGACCTGCTCCCTGCGGACAGCGACAACTTCGACAAGCCCTTGCAACTGCTGGCGAAATCGGTGGCCTTCCGCGATCCGGTGAGCGGCGTCCAGCGCCGCTTCGTCAGCCTTCGTTTGCTCACACTGGACAGGCTGGTGGCGCCAAGGTGACGGCAACGCGGCGCGCGGCCCACTAAGCTGGGCGGGCCGCCGCTTCCGGCGCCCAAACATTCAGGAGACACCCGTGGACACCAGCCAACTCTTTTCGCTCAAGGGCCGCGCCGCACTCATCACCGGCGGCTCACGCGGCATCGGCCGCATGATCGCCGAGGGCTTTCTGGCCCAGGGAGCCCGCGTCTACATCTCGGCGCGCAAGGCCGCTGCGTGCGACCAGACCGCCACTGAGCTCTCGGCTTTTGGCCTCTGCGTGTCCCTACCAGCCGACGTCTCGACGCTGGCAGGCGCGCAGGCGCTGGTCAAGGCCTACGCGCAGCACGAAAGCACGCTCGACATCCTGGTCAACAACGCCGGCGCGGCATGGGGTGCGCCCTACGACGAGTTCCCCGAGAGCGGCTGGGACAAGGTGGTTGACTTGAACCTGAAAGCGCCGTTCTTCCTGACGCAAGCGCTGACGCCGATGCTGCGCAAGGCGGCCACCGACCACCTCGCCAAGGTGATCAACATCGCCTCGATAGATGGCATCTCGGTCAATCCGCAGGAAACCTATTCCTACGCCGCCAGCAAGGCCGGACTCATCCAGCTGACGCGCCGGATGGCACTGCGGTTGGCACCCGAGCACATTGCCGTCAGCGCGATCGCCCCGGGCGCCTTTGCGTCGGACATGAACAAGGTGGCGCGCGACCACGGCGACGAGGTCAAGTCACACATTCCGGCCGGCCGCATCGGCACGCCCGAAGACATGGCGGGCGCGGCGATCTACCTCGCTTCGCGCGCGGGCGACTATGTGATGGGCTCGACGCTGATCGTCGATGGCGGCGTCACACACGCTCGTTGATGCTCCGGAAAAAACGGGGTGGAGCGTCTGGTGGGGGCGCAAGCAGCTATTTTCTTGATAACGAACCGCGTTGCCCGACGTTTACCGACTTGACCCTCTTTTTTCCTGCGCGAGCCAGAGCCGACGCCTCACCAGCGAGGCACCGCTTCGTCCTTGAGCTGCCGACGCAGCGATTCGTAGTCCGGCACCACACTCCCAACGGTCTGCCAGAAGCGCGGGCTATGGTTCATCACCCGCAAGTGGCTCAGCTCGTGCGCGACTACATAATCGATCACCGCCGGCCGGAAGTGGATCAGGCGCCAGTTGAGACGGATCGAGCCATTGGCACTCGCGCTGCCCCATCGCGTGGCGGCATTCGACAGCGCCAGCGTGTTCCAGCACACGGCCAGTAGCGGCGCGAAGTGATCGAGCCGCTCGATGAATAGGCGCCGCGCCTGTTGCGTCAGCCAGTCCCGCGCCGCATCGCCGATTTGCTGCGGGCTGGCGGCGTGCGCCACCGCCAACCGGAGCGTGCGCAGGCCGGCTCCGTCAGCGCCCACAACGAACAGCGACGCGCTGGCGCGTACGGCGCCCACTTGCGGCGCAAGCCGCACCATGAGCGGCTCGCCGAGAAAGGGAAAACTCACGCAATCGCGCCACTCGATGCGCGCCGCCTCCAGCCGCGCATGGCGCCGCTGGGTCTCTTCCAGCTTGCGCAGAATCCAGTCCGATTTTTCCTGCAACGCAGCCTCGACATCGCGCAGCGCCACCCAGCGCGGCGCGCGCACCGCCAGCCCTTCTGCGCCCACCACGAAACCGATCGTGCGGCGCTGGACGCGCGTGAATTCGTAGGCCACGCGGGCGTTGCCCAGCCGCGCTTCGCGCGTCGCGCGCGGGTGAATAAATTGCGGTAGCTGCGGCCGCTGCGACACCAAAGGCAGTTGCGGCACCGGAGCGACCGGCGGCGCAGCATCCGGTAGCGGCAACGCAGGCGCTACTCTTTCGATAGTGTCTTCTGCCCGACTGCCGGTCGTTACAGGCACTTTTGACGTAAATCCCTGTGAATCGTCAGCTCCGAAAAGATCGAGCGTGAACTGGAGCAACGCGCGCATGGTGCTATACAAAAACAATCAGGCGCCGCCAGTTAGCGCGACGCCCCAATGCGACTTGCGCAAACGCAAACACTCACGCCCCCGCCTCCATCTTCCAGAAACACCGCAGAACCGGCTCCGCCGGGCTGCAGGTGTTGCCTCCTCGAACGGAGTTGGCAGCCCCACGCAGTGGGCAAACTTGGGGGTGGGCGACAGAACACCGCGGAACGGGTTTTGCCCCGCCGCTGGTGTTTCCCCCGGTAAGGGGTTGGAGAAGCGACACGAAGTGCGCGCAGCCTGGGGCTGGTCATATTTAGTACGCCTCCGGGTCCAGCCGGTGCATCTCGGCTTCGATCCAGGCCTCGACCTCCCGCATTAACTCATTGGCGTCGCGCCCCGCCGTGGGGATTGGCTTGCCAATGGACACATCGACCACGCCAGGGCGCTTGATGAAAGCCTTGCGTGGCCACACCCTGGCCGATGTCACGGCAACCGGGATCACCGGCACGCCGGCCTCGCAGGCCAGCCGTGTGCCACCATTTTTGTACTGGCCCTTTTGCCCGCGCGCGATGCGCGTGCCCTCGGGGAACATGATGACCCAGATGCCCTGGTCGAGCAGCTTCTTGCCTTGTGTCACGACCTTGCGGAACGCCTGCGAGCGGTGGCTACGGTCGATGTGGATCATGTCGAGCCGCCCGATCGCCCAGCCGAAAAAAGGCACGTAGATCAGCTCTTTTTTGAACACGTAGGCCAGCGGGCGCGGCATCAGCGCAGGCATCAGGAAGGTTTCGTAGGTCGACTGGTGCTTGACCAGCAAAACGGCGCCAGCCAGTGGGTCAGTCGGCAGGTTGTCCATGCCGGTGACCCGTGTACGAATACCCAGAATGACACGCGCGCCGCTGATCGACCAGCTCAGCCAGCGCGCTGCCATCCAGTACAGCGGCGTGCCGCGTCGCCAGATCGAAGCGACCACCAGGACGGTGGCCCAGGGGATCACGGTCACGATCATCCACAGCATGTGGAGGATGGAGCGCACCAGCGCCATCACGCGGCCACTCTCAAAGTGGCCTGCTCTTCGCGCGCCAGCAGGAAATCGACAAACGCGGCCAGGTCTTCGTGCACCTGTGTGCCGGCCGGGTAATCCGCCGGCAGGGGTGATACGCCGCGACAGGCGGCGCCCATGCCGGTCAGCACCAGATGCGGCTCGCAACCCACCGCGGCGCCAGCCTGGACGTCGCGCAGGCTGTCGCCGGCCGTGGGCACCCCCGCCAGGTCGATGCCGTAGCGCTCGCCGATCTGGCGAAACAGCCCGCACTTGGGTTTGCGGCATTCGCAGGCCTCGTCGGGGCTGTGCGGGCAGTAAAACACCGCGTCGATGCGCCCACCGACAGCCGCGAGCATCTTGTGCATCTTGGCGTGCATCAGGTTGAGCGAATCGACATCGAACAAGCCGCGCCCCAGGCCCGACTGGTTCGAGGCGATCACCACGCGCCAACCGGCATGGTTGAGCCGGGCGATGGCTTCCAGCGCACCGGGCAGCGGCGACCACTCGGCTTCGCTCTTGACGAAGTCCTCGCGATGCACGTTGATCGTGCCGTTGCGGTCGAGGATGACGAGCTTCATCGGAGTTGCTTCACGTGGCCAAGCGTTCGAGCAGCGCCACGCGGTTCATCGCGTCATGCAACAGCATCAAAAGGCCGAGGCGGTTGAGTCGCAGGTCGGGCTGCTCGGCATTGACCATCACATCGTCGAAGAAGGCGTCGACCGGCGCGCGGAGTGCCGCCAGGGTTTGCAACGACGCGGTGTAGTCGCCGGCGTCGAACAGCGCATCGGCGGCCGGCACGATCTGCTCCATCGCGGCGTGGAGCGCCTTTTCGGCGGGCTCCTGCAACAGCAGCGCGCTCACGTGGGCGTCGGCGTCGGGCGCCTTCTTGAGGATGTTGCCGATGCGCTTGTTGGCGGCGGCAAGCGCCGGTGCTTCGGGCAGGGCGGCGAAGGCGCGCACGGCCGAGAGGCGCCAGGGGAGGGTCGACCACCGCCCGAGTTTTTGGGCGTAGATGGCGGCGTCGACTTCGGTGGCCGAATAGCCGCCCTCTTTCAGATAGCCCTTGAGCCGCTCGATGAGGAAGTCATCCAGCGCCACCGAAGCGTCCTGCAGCACGCCCGCCGGGAAAGCGCAAAACGCGATCCGCGTCAACTCGTGGAACTGCAGCGGCAATTCGCGTTCGATCAACATGCGGATCACGCCCAGCGCGTGGCGGCGCAGCGCGAACGGATCGCGATCACCGGTCGGCAGATTGCCAATGCCGAACATGCCGACCAGTGTTTCGAGCTTGTCGGCCAGCGCCACCACGATGCCAACTTCGCCGCGCGGCAGCGTGTCACCGGCAAAACGCGGCTTGTAGTGGTCCTCGATCGCGTTCGCCACCGACACATCGAGCCCGTCGTGAAGCGCGTAATAGCGACCCATGGTGCCCTGCAGTTCTGGGAACTCGCCGACCATATCGGTCACCAGGTCGGCCTTGGCCAGTTGGGCTGCCTGCACCGCGCGCGCCGCGAGGCTGGTCGCGCCCGTCACCATGTCAGCCGCTGCGTCCAGGACCTTGGGAGCCAAGGTCGCGGCCGCACCAGCCGTCGCTCCGGCCTGCTGCAGTTGCTCGGCGATGGCGCGCGCAATGCGCATCACGCGCGCCACGCGCTCGCCCTGCGTGCCCAGCTTGTTGTGATAGACCACGCTGGTGAGCGCCTCGACGCGCGAGGCCAGTGATTTCTTGCGATCCTGGTCGAAGAAAAACTTGGCGTCGGCCAGCCGTGGCCGCACCACCCGCTCGTTGCCCTGAATCACCGCACTGGCGTCATCGGGTGTGATGTTGCTGACCACCAGGAACTTGTTGCTGAGCTTGCCTGCGGCGTCGAGCAGCGGAAAGTACTTCTGGTTGACCTTCATCGTGAGGATCAGGCACTCCTGCGGCACGGCAAGGAACTCGCGCTCGAACTCGCACACCAGCACGTTGGGTCGCTCGACCAGTGCCGTCACCTCATCGAGCAGCGCATCGTCGTCGATCGGCTGGGCGTCACCCCCGACCGTCTCGGCCGCCGCCGCGAGCTGGCGCGCGACCTCCAGCCGACGCGCGTCGAACCCGGCGATCACCGCACCCTCGTCGGCCAGTTGCAGCGCATAACTGTCGGCATTGCGCAGCACGATCGGATCGACAAGCGCCTCGAAGCGATGGCCGTGTGTTTGACGTCCGGCCTTCAGCCCCAGCACTTCGACCTCCACCACGTCGCTGCCGTGCAGTGCGACCAGGCCATGCGCCGGGCGGACAAAGCTCACGCTGCTCCAGCCCGGCAATTCGCAGTTCTTTTCGAGCTGGTAGCTCATGACTTTTGGGATCGGCAGACCCTCGATGGCCTCGATCAATGCGCGCTCGAGGCCAATATCCAAATTGCTCCCCGCGGCCAAGTCTTCGCGGTGCTTGAGGATCTGCTTCCCACCTTCTTCAGCGACAAATATCCTCTCTCGCATGACCCAATCGATGTCCACACTCGGTGTGTACAACTTGGTTTGAATGCGCTTGATGAGCTGCGGGGTGGGCTTGCCGTCCGCACCCAGCCCCACAGAAGCAGGCATTAGCGTCGTAGGCGCTTTTGGTCCGGGTTGCGATATGGCGCGTACAGCGGTTATGTGTACAGCGAGCCGCCTCGGGGACGCGTATGCCGTCCTTGTCGCGCCTCGTTCGAGAAAATCTCCCTGCCCCAGCCCTGCAAAGATGCCAGTAGCGAAAGCCTCGCCGAGCTTCTTCAACGCCTTAGGCGGCAACTCTTCGACAAACAGTTCGACCAACAAGTTCTTTTGCACGCTGGTCATCGCTCAGGCCACCTTCTTTGTCATCTGTGCCACCCACTCGCGTGGCGCCATCGGGAAGCCCAGCCGCTCGCGACTGTCATAGTAGCTCTGCGCGACGCTGCGCGACAGCGTGCGAATGCGCCCGATGTAGGCGGCGCGCTCGGTCACGCTGATGGCGCCTCGTGCGTCCAGCAGATTGAAGCTGTGAGCAGCCCTGAGCACCTGCTCGTAGGCCGGCAGCGCGAGCCGCTCGGTCACGAGGTGCTTGGCCTGCTTCTCATGCGCAGCGAAGGCGACAAACAGGAATTCGGCGTCGCTATGCTCGAAGTTGTACGTGCTTTGTTCAACCTCGTTTTGCTTGTAAACGTCGCCGTAACTGAGCTTGGCGCCGTCCGCACCCTCGGTCCACGTCAGGTTGTAGACGTTGTCGACACCCTGCAAATACATGGCCATGCGCTCAAGGCCGTAGGTGATCTCGCCCGTGATCGGGCGGCAGTCGATGCCGCCGACCTGCTGGAAATAGGTGAACTGGGTCACTTCCATTCCGTTGAGCCAAACCTCCCAGCCCAGTCCCCAGGCGCCCAGCGTCGGATTTTCCCAATCGTCCTCGACAAAGCGGATGTCGTTCTTCTTCAGGTCGAAACCCAGCGCTTCCAGCGATCCGAGGTATAGGTCCAGGATGTTGCTCGGCGCGGGCTTGAGCACCACCTGGTACTGGTAGTAGTGCTGCAGGCGGTTGGGGTTCTCGCCGTAGCGGCCGTCCTTGGGGCGGCGGCTGGGCTGCACATAGGCGGCCTTCCACGGCTCGGGGCCGAGCGCGCGCAAAAAAGTGGCTGTGTGCGAGGTGCCGGCGCCCACTTCCATGTCGTAGGGCTGCAAAAGAGCACAGCCTTGCGCATCCCAGTAGGACTGCAACTTCAAAATGATTTGCTGAAAGGTCAACATGCGTTCATGAAGGCGGCAACAACCGCGCTAAAAGTGATCGCGCCGGGAGACGCGCAAGGAAGCGATTTTACGGTTCCCCAATCAAAGCGGCCCGGCTGCCCCGCGGGGCAGCCGGGCCGCGCAGGGCCAAGAGTCAAGACCGCCGGCAGCGTGCTCAGGCTCCGTCCCAGCGCCGCAGCACCAGGCTGGCGTTGGTGCCGCCAAAACCAAAGCTGTTCGACAGCGCCGTGCGCAGCGGGGCATCGCGCGTCTCGCGCACCAACGGCATGCCTTCGGCCGCAGGGTCGAGCGTCTCGATGTTGGCAGAGCCCGCGATGAAACCGTGCTGCAGCATGAGCAGGCAATAAATGGCTTCCTGCACGCCCGTCGCGCCCAACGAGTGGCCGGTGAGCGACTTGGTGGAAGAGAACGGAGGAATTGCGTCGCCGAACACTTCGCGGATGGCCCGCAGCTCGGGAGCATCGCCAACGGGCGTCGAGGTGCCGTGGGTGTTGATGTAGTCGATCGGACCGTCCACGTTGGCAATCGCCTGGCGCATGCAGGCGATGGCACCGTCGCCCGACGGCGCCACCATGTCGGCGCCGTCGGACGTGGCGCCAAAACCGACCACTTCACCCAGAATCTTGGCGCCGCGCGCCTGGGCATGCTCCAGGCTTTCGAGCACCACCGCGCCGCCGCCGCCCGACAGCACGAAGCCATCCCGGTTGACGTCATAGGGGCGCGAAGCCTTTTCGGGTTTGTCGTTGTAGGCGCTAGACATGGCACCCATGGCGTCGAACAGTAGACCCATGCCCCAGGTGACTTCCTCGCCACCGCCGGCAAACATGACGTCCTGCATGCCCCAGGCAATCTGCTGCGCGGCTGCGCCGATGCAGTGCGCCGAGGTCGAGCAGGCCGAGGTGATGGAGTAATTGATGCCCTTGATGCTGAAGTTAGTCGACAGGCAGGCCGAGACCGTGGAACTCATGCAGCGCGTGACCTGGTACGGCCCGACGCGCCGAATGCCCTTGCTGCGCAAAATGTCAGCCGACTCGATCTGGTTGGCCGGCGAGCCCCCGCCCGAGCCCATGATGAGACCGGTGCGCGGGTGCGAGACTTGCTCGGGCGCGAGGCCCGATGTGGCAATCGCATGGGCCAGCGAAACGTGCGCATAGGCGGCTGCGTTGCCCATGAAGCGCAACTGCTTGCGGTCGATCACAGCGTCCAGATCGATCTCAGGCACGCCCGCCACGCGGCTACGCATGCTCATCGCAGCGAACTCGGGCATCGCGCGGATGCCCGAGCGGCTCTCGCGTAAGGAGGCGGTGACCGCCCCGTCGTCGTTGCCAATGCAAGAAACAATGCCGGTCCCGGTAACCACCACGCGTTTCATGCCACTTCTCCTTTCACGACGCCAGCGTTGGCCGCCTCTTCCTTTTTAAACAGACCTACTCGCAGGTCGTTCGCCACATAAATTTCCTTGCCATCAACCAGCATGCGGGCGTCGCCGATGGCCATGACCAGCTTGCGCTTGATGAGGCGTTTGATGTCGATCTCGTAGCTGACGAGCTTGGATTGCGGGCCCACTTCGCCGGTGAACTTGACCTCGCCGGCACCGAGCGCGCGGCCGCGGCCTGGCAGTTGCAGCCAGGTCAGGTAAAAACCAACGAGCTGCCACATGGCGTCCAGTCCGAGGCACCCAGGCATGACGGGGTCACCCTGGAAATGACAGGCGAAGAACCAAAGGTCGGGCTTCACGTCGAGTTCTGCGCGAATCTTGCCCAGACCATGGGCGCCGCCGTCACCGTCGATGTGGGTGATGCGGTCGAACATCAGCATCGGCGGGAGCGGCAAACGCCCGCTGCCGGGGCCGAACAACCGACCCTCGCCTGAGGCGAGCAATTGTTCGTAGGAAAAGGAATCTGCCATTTTTTATCGTGCTCCAGAACAGCGGCCCAAGCGCTTCAGTTTCAATTTTCATGCGCCGCGCGCAAAACATCAAAAGGCTCCATTATCAAGGGCCCATGCGCCACACCTCGCTAACAGGGATCACCCAAGCTTACACACCTACAGGCGCGCCTGAACTGCGGTCAATGACCTGATTGACCGTATCGGTGCCGATGCACCGCTGCGGCAAACGCGACCAGCATGCCCGCGATCCACAGTGGCGCCAAGCCAAAGCGCGATACCCAGCGCGCATAGGGTGTGAGCCCGCCACGCCCCTCGAACTCGGCCACCAGCACGCCCCGCGTCAGGCGCGGCAGCGCTGCCGTGACGCGCCCATGGTGATCGATGACGGCGGTGGCGCCGGTGTTCGTGGCACGCACGACGGGTCGCGCGAATTCAAGCGCGCGCATGCGCGAGATCGCCAGGTGCTGATCGATCGCGATCGTGTCGCCAAACCACCCGATGTTGCTCATATTGAGCATCACGGTCGGTGCGCTGGCTTCATCGCGAAACTGGGCGCCGATCTCCTCGCCAAACAGGTCTTCATAGCAAATGTTCGGCGCGATGCGCTGCCCCTGCCACACGAACCGCGGTTGCGCCAACGGGCCACGATCGAAGTCACCCAGCGGCATCTGCATCAGGTCGATAAACCACCGAAACAGCGGTGGAATGAATTCACCGAATGGCACCAGGTGATGCTTGTCGTAACGATAGGGCTGCGCTTGCCCGGGCCGAAAACCGAGCACAGAGTTGGTGTAACCGCCTTGGCCGCCGGCCTCGCCCAGCGGCAACCCGACGATCGCGGCCTGCGCGTCCTGGCTGTAGTGTTTGGCGATCGCAGCCAGATAACCCGGCGGCAGTTGCGCGGGCAACAGGGGAAGCGCGGTTTCGGGCGTGACTACGAGCTGAGCGGTAGCCGACTGCAATTGTTCGCCATACCAGCGCAGCGCTGTGGCCACGCCGCCACCGGGAACAAACTTCTCGTCCTGCGCAATATTTCCCTGCAGCAGGGCCACGGAAAGGTGCCCGCGCGACCTGCCCTCGTCCGCCGCGCCGCGCTGCGCGCCGAACAGTCCGACCCCGGCAGGGGCGGCCAGCAGCACCAGCGCAAAACCGAATAGCCCCAGGGCGGCGGCACCGCCACCCAGCACTTTACGGGGCACCTTGGGCTGCGAGGGTGACAGGCTCTGCCCACTGCGCGTCGTGTACGCCGCAGGCCGCGGCCCGCGCCGCAGCGCAAACGCCAGCAACGCGGCGATGCCAGACGCCACGGCGCCCACGCCGTAGACGCCCAGCCACCGCGCATAGGCCGCCAGCGGTCCCTCAACGTGCGCGTAGCCGCCGGCACCCCACGGGAAACCCGTGAACCAGGTGCCGCGCAAAAGCTCTGCGAGCGTCCAGAATGCTACGAAAACAATAGTCGCCATCGCCCGATGGGCAGGCGCTAGCGCCACAAACAACCCGCAAGCGGCTGCGTAATACAGCGCCAGCGTGACGGCCAATCCCAGCGTGGCGACACCGGCCAGAGGCGCCGCCATGCCCCCATAGGTGTGCATTGAAATGAACAGCCACCAGAAGGTGCCGCCGAGCCAGGCGGTGCCAAAAGCGCCGCCAAAGAGCAAAGCGCGGCGCCACGCGCCCGGCCGGTTTTCGACGCGCAGGTCGTCGAGCAGCCAGACCAGTGTCCCCAGCGAGATGACTTGTAGCCACCAAAGCGGTTCCCCCTGCCACCGTCCCCAAGGCATCGCGATGGAGGCCGCTTGCGCCAGTCCGGCGAGACCCAGGCCGAACGCGCACGGCACTGGGTGCGAGCGTCCAACTCCAAGCATGGAAGCCTTCAAGTGGCCGTGTCGCCGCGCGCTGGCGAAACCCTGAACCAGCGCACTGCGCCGCCTTTGGTGTGCAGCACGACGAAGTCGAAGCCGCCCAGCGCATGGTGTTCGCCGCGCTTGGGCACGTGGCCCATTTCGTGCGCGACCAGGCCGCCGATGGTGTCGAAGTCCTCGCTCAACGCATCGGCGTCGAGCGTGATGCCGAAGGCCTCGGCGACGCGCTCAATCGGCGTGTCGCCCGAAACCCGATAGGTGTGGTCGGCCAGGCCGAAGATGTCGCCCTCGTCCTCAGGGATGTCGAACTCGTCCTCGATCTCACCGACGATCTGCTCCAGCACATCCTCGATCGTGATCAGCCCCGCCACGCGGCCGAACTCGTCTATCACTATCGCCAGGTGATTACGGTTGCTGCGGAACTCCCGCAGCAGGTCGTTCAGCCCCTTGCTTTCAGGCACAAATGTGGCCGGCCGCAGCAGCGTACGAATGCTCAAGCCTGGCGCGCGCTGCAGTTTGAGCAGATCCTTCGCCAGCAGGATGCCGATGATGTTTTCCTTCTCGCCCTCGTACACCGGAAAGCGCGAATGGGCCGTGTAGATGACCAGGTGCAGCAACTCGTCAAACGGTGATTCGATGTTGACCAGATCCATGCGTGGCGCCGCCACCATGACTTCGCCGGCCGTCATGTCGGCCATGCGCAGTACGCCTTCGAGCATCACGCGCGACTCGGCGCCGATCACCTCGTTGTCTTCGGCGTCCGCCAAGGTTTCGATCAACTCGTCGCGCGAGTCTGGGCCGGGATGAATAAATTCGGCCAGCTTTTGCAAGAAGCCGCGTTTGTCTTCCCGTTCGATCGGGGTGCGCTCAGGATGAGGGTCGGCCACTGCGGGAGGCGTAGTTGAGGAAGCGCAAGGATACCGGAACGCCCTCGGTTCCCGCCGCCTATGCTATGCAGCCGATTTGTCGCGTGCTTCGCGCACGCCGCTGCGCACCTCCTGCAGTGCGCTGAGAAACGCCCAGAACTGCTTGGCGCGGGTCTTGAGCCGGTAGTCCACCTCGGCAAAATGCTCGAGTGCGATTTCGCTCATGCGACTGTCAAAGGTCGCGTGGGGCAACTCCAGATGCGCCTCGGATTCCGAACCACTGCGCACTACGCTGGCGCCTGCATTGCGGGCGATCTTGAGCATCGCGGCGTTCTCGCTCAAGGCGTGGATGAACAGCATGCTTACGCCCTCGTTGCGGGCCGTAACGACTGCACGCTCGAACAGCCGTGCGCCATAGCCTCGGCCACGAGCGTGCTTGGCCACCGAAACGCCGAACTCGGCACAGTCGCCCGCTTGCTCAGGCGGTGCGAAAGCGACATGCGCCACCGCGATCAAATCGAGCTTGCGATTGTAGATACCGAACAATTCGTCGCGCTCGAAGTCAAGGCCATCGACATAACGCTGGATCTGCTCGTCAGACGCCGCGTAGCCAAAACGAAGATAACGGTCGTGCTCGTCAAGCGACACCAAGTGGAGCGAAATCCGGTGGCGCTCTTGCGGCCCGATCGAGCGAATTGGCACAAGCACCAGCGTTGGCACAGCAGGGTGAACTTCGTTAAGCATCGGAACCTTCAGAAATGAACCGATGCCACGCGAAGCCTTTAGGAGGTCTGTAGCGGGAAACATGGAACCAATATACGGGTTTTTACCTATTTCACCCGCCCAAGGAGACCACGGAGTGTCTATTAGAGTTGGGACACCAAACGCCGTGGTGCTGGAGCCACTCTCCGCACTGGAACAAACCGATGCATTCCGCTTGTTCCCCAGAATTTATTCCTCACTGCCTTGTGCAACCGGTGAACGGTATCGTGAGTCCTCATTTAATAACGGTACGGCAGTGGTCGCCTTGACCCGGTGGAGCACAAAGTTGGTCTTGCAGTCCTGAACGTTGGGGTGCTTGAGCAGCGTATCCATGATGAACCGGCTGTAGTGGGCCATGTCAGCCACCAGAATCCGCAACAGGTAATCCATCTCGCCGGTCAGCGCGGCGAATTCGACCACTTCGGGCGAAATCTGAACGCTGGCTCGAAACACATCCATTGGGTTGCGTTTGCGGATCTCGGTGTGCTTTTCGAGCCGTACGTTGACGTATGCAGCGAGCCCAAGGCCGACGGCTTCTGGCGGGACCAGTGCCACGCAACGCTCAATCACCCCGGCTACTTCCAGCCGCTTTACCCGGCGCAGCACGGCACTGGGCGACAGGCTGACCTTCTGGGCAAGCTGATCGTAAGTGGCACGCCCGTCTAGCTGGAGCACGCGAAGCAGGAACTTGTCTAGCTTGTCGAGTGCGTTGGGTCTACTGTTTTCGCCGTTTTGCAGCCTTTCAGATCGATTGGTCGCCGAAAAGCGCTGAGATAATCAGCCAAGCCCAGACTACATTAAACGGTGGTTGTTGACGCGCTCCATTCGCGCGACACTGGACACTAATCCGCCCGCTTGCCCTCATTGCATTGATTACGTCGGAGTAGGAATGCCAGTTACCCAGCACCCCGTGCGCAGATCCGTACGAGTGGAACTACCGCATACGGCTCCTGCCTTGGGTGGTGACGATCAGACG
>CAJDTV010000022.1_pt1 | contig 52585 bp, 46 predicted proteins | sample 7389921 | NCBI WGS metagenome assembly CAJDTV01 (sample SAMEA7055654, study PRJEB34461) | soil metagenome | biome: terrestrial ecosystem; feature: Peninsula; material: soil | place: Antarctica | collected 2016 | reverse complement strand
TCGATGCCATCAAAAGTTATCGCGACCTCAGCCCCTGGATGACCGCACACCCGCACAGTGTCTTTCATCATCAGCGGTGCTGCGCCCTCGATGCATGAAGGTTAGTACGGATTTTGCAGCCGGACTAGCCCTCGCCGGCAGCACGCTGGACTGCAAGTCGTGCGGGGCTTTCGCCAACAACCACGCGTATTTCAAGCCCAAAAGTGGCCACAGGCGCCACGGGTCGCGAGTTGCGTCGCGCGGGCCCTGCGCGACCGCTCGCCAGCGCTGAATGCGGCCAAAAAGACATATCGGGACTCAGCTTTAAATTCTCGAAAAACACTACCGGTAGTGGGTTGTAGTCGAGCTGGACCCCATATATAGTGTGTGCTCCACACGGCCCCGTCGCCGGCGCTGCGCCGACGTACGACTTCGCCGCCCCCATAAATTGCCTCCCGAGAGTCCCATGCAACCCGCCCTGAACACTCCCTCGTCCTCTCGCACCGCGTCCAACCTGCCGCACCGCGACACCGCAGGATCGCCTGCCGGCGCCGCCCTGGCGAACTACCAGATCATCCGGCGCAACGGCGCTGTAGTTCCGTTCGAACCGCACAAGATCGCCATCGCCATGATGAAAGCCTTCCTTGCGGTGCACGGCACCCAAGGCGCGGCCTCGGCCAGCGTGCGCGAGACGGTCGACGAACTGACCCAAACCGTGGTGCGCGCGATGGTGCGCTCACGCCCCAGCGGCGGCACGTTCCATATCGAAGACGTCCAGGATCAAGTCGAGCTGGGCCTGATGCGCGCCAGCCATCACGAGGTCGCGCGCGCCTATGTGCTGTACCGCGAGCGGCGCACCCAGGAGCGCACCAAACAGGGCGCATTGGGACAAGCGGCCGCGCCGGTGCTGCACGTACTCGATCACGGCGAGCGCGTCGCGCTCGACCTGAACGAGCTCAAGGGCCTGATCGAGTCCGCCTGCGAAGGACTGGGCGAGAGCATCACGGCCGGACCAATCCAGGCCGAGACGATGCGCAACCTGTACGACGGCGTGCCGCTCGACGAAGTCTACAAGGCCTCCATCCTGGCGGCACGCACGCTCATCGAAAAAGATCCCGACTACACGTTCGCAACGGCCCGACTGCTGCTGCACACGACCTTCAAGGAAGTCCTCGGCCGCGAAGTGATGCCGGGCGAACGCGCGCAGGCTTACACCGACTATTTTCCGCACTTCATCAAGAAGGGCGTCGACAACGGCCTGCTCGACGAGCGGCTGCTTCAATATGATCTGTCCCGCCTGGGGGCCGCGCTCAAGTCCGAACGCGACCTCAAGGTCGACTACCTCGGCCTGCAAACGCTGTATGACCGTTATTTCCTGCATGTACGCAAGAGCCGCATCGAGCTGCCGCAGGCTTTTTTCATGCGCGTCGCAATGGGACTGTCGCTGAACGAAGTCGACCGCGAGGCGCGCGCCATTGAGTTTTATGAGGTGCTGTCGTCGTTCGACTTCATGTCGAGCACGCCCACCCTGTTCAACAGCGGCACCTTGCGCTCACAGCTTTCCAGCTGCTACCTGACCACCGTCCCCGATGACCTGGACGGCATTTATGAATCGATCAAGGAAAACGCACTGTTGTCCAAATTCGCCGGCGGTCTGGGCAACGACTGGACGCGCGTGCGCGCCCTGGGCAGCCACATCAAGGGCACCAATGGCGAATCGCAGGGTGTCGTTCCGTTCCTGAAAGTGGTCAACGACACGGCCGTGGCCGTGAACCAGGGCGGCAAGCGCAAGGGCGCGGTCTGCACCTACCTCGAAACCTGGCACCTCGACATCGAAGAATTCCTGGAGCTGCGCAAGAACACCGGCGACGACCGGCGACGCACGCATGACATGAACACGGCCAACTGGGTCCCTGACCTGTTCATGCGGCGCGTGATGGAAAAGGGCAACTGGACACTGTTTTCCCCCAACAACGTACCAGACCTGCATGACAAGTTCGGCGCCGACTTCGAGACGGCCTACGTTGCCTACGAGGAAAAGTCGGCGCGCGGCGAAATCAAACCCTCGCGCACGCTGCCGGCCACAGACCTATGGCGCAAGATGCTCACGATGCTGTTCGAAACCGGCCATCCGTGGATCACTTTCAAGGACGCCTGCAACGTGCGCTCGCCGCAGCAACACGTCGGCGTGGTGCACTCGTCCAACCTGTGCACCGAAATCACGCTCAATACCAGCGACACCGAAACCGCCGTCTGCAACCTTGGCTCGGTGAACCTGCTGCAACACCTGAAGGACGCGCCGGCCGGGTCCGACGCGCCCAAGGTGCTCGACCACGAAAAGCTGCAACGCACGATCACCACCGCCATGCGCATGCTGGACAACGTGATCGACATCAACTACTACGCCGTCAAGAAGGCGCGCGACTCCAACCTGCGCCATCGCCCGGTCGGCCTCGGCCTGATGGGCTTCCAGGACGCGCTGTATGAGTTGCGCATTCCCTATGCGTCGCAGCAAGCGGTCGAATTCGCCGACCGGTCGATGGAGGCGATCTGCTATCACGCCTACTGGGCCTCCACCGAACTGGCCCGCGAACGCGGAAGGTACTCCAGCTACAGGGGCTCGCTGTGGGACCAGGGCGTGCTGCCGCTCGACACCCTCGATCTGCTCGAAAAGGCGCGCGGCGGCTACGTCGAACTCGACCGCACGGCCACCCTCGACTGGGACGCGCTGCGCCGCAAGATCAAGCAGGACGGCATGCGCAATTCGAATTGCACGGCCATCGCGCCCACTGCGACGATCTCAAACATCATCGGTGTCGACGCCTCGATCGAACCGTGTTTTGGCAACCTGTCGGTCAAGTCGAACCTGTCGGGCGAATTCACCGTCATCAACCACTACCTGGTGCGTGATCTCAAGCGCTTGGGGCTTTGGGACGAAGTGATGGTCATGGACCTCAAGCATTTCGACGGCTCGCTGCGCCCCATTGATCGGGTGCCGCAAGACATCAAGGCGCTCTACGCGACCGCGTTCGAAGTCGAAACCACCTGGCTGGTGGAGGCTGCCGCGCGCCGCCAGAAATGGATCGACCAGGCGCAATCGCTCAACATCTATATGGCCGGCGCCTCAGGCAAGAAGCTCGATGACACCTACAAGCTCGCGTGGCTGCGCGGCCTGAAGACGACCTACTACCTGCGCACGCAAAGCGCCACCCATGCCGAAAAATCCACCGTGCAGTCGGGCCGGCTGAACGCGGTGTCCTCGGGCGCCGCGGCGGCTTCGGGTCTGGGCGCGCTCGATGCAGTTGCGCTCGCCGCGCAAGTGCAAGTGAGTTCGCTGCCCGCGACCGATGTCCAGTTCTGCGGTGTTGACGATCCGACGTGCGAAGCATGTCAGTGATCTTGTTGTCGTGCGCGCCGTTGAGTGAGCAGCGCGCGATGCATGTGAACAACACAAGAGCGACCTAACAACAACATATATCGAGCGCGATGCCAACGAACACTGTTCAATCGACATCGTTGCTCACATAATTTGAGCACTGGATTTTTCTATGTTGACCTGGAACGAAGAAGTCAAAACCTCCTTGCCAAAGGACATGCAACAAGGATTGCAAAGAGTCTTCCCAAGCGCCGCGCCCATCGCCGGTCCGGTGGCAATGCCGACGGCCAAAACAGCACCCACCGTCGCGCGTCGCGTCAACGCCGCCGACAAACGCATCATCAACGGCGAGACCGACGTCAACCAGCTGGTGCCGTTCAAGTACAAGTGGGCCTGGGAGAAATACCTCGCGACCTGCTCCAACCACTGGATGCCACAGGAAATCAACATGACGCGTGACATCGCGTTGTGGAAAGACCCGAATGGCCTGACCGAAGACGAGCGCCGCATTGTCAAGCGCAACCTCGGTTTTTTCGTCACTGCCGACTCGCTCGCTGCCAACAACATCGTGCTGGGCACTTACCGCCACATCACTGCGCCCGAGTGCCGCCAGTTCCTGTTGCGCCAAGCGTTCGAAGAGGCGATCCACACGCACGCCTACCAGTACATTGTCGAGTCGCTGGGCCTGGACGAGAGCGAGATCTTCAACGCGTACAACGAGATCCAGTCGATCCGCGAAAAGGACGAGTTCCTGATCCCGTTCATCAACGCCATCAGCGATCCGCACTTCCACACCGGCACCCACGAAACCGATCAAACGCTGCTCAAGTCGTTAATCGTGTTCGCCTGCCTCATGGAAGGCTTGTTTTTCTATGTCGGTTTCACGCAAATCCTGGCGCTCGGCCGCCAGAACAAGATGACCGGAGCCGCTGAGCAATACCAGTACATCCTGCGCGACGAGTCGATGCACTGCAATTTCGGCATCGACCTGATCAACCAGCTCAAGCTGGAGAACCCGGGCCTCTGGACCTCCGGGTTCAAGGCCGAGATCAAAGCGCTCTTCATGCGGGCCGTCGAACTCGAATACAAGTACGCCGAAGACACCATGCCGCGCGGCGTGCTCGGCATGAACGCCTCCATGTTCAAGGGTTACCTGCGCTACATCGCCAACCGGCGTGCGCAGCAGATCGGCCTTGAAACGCTGTTCCCGAACGAAGAAAACCCGTTCCCATGGATGAGCGAAATGATTGACCTGAAAAAAGAGCGCAATTTCTTCGAAACCCGCGTGATCGAATACCAGTCGGGGGGTGCGCTTTCCTGGGATTGAACTCAAAAATAGCCTTCGCGCATCGACCGCCCCCAGAGTGCGGCAGCGACGTGGGCACCGGTGTTCATGGTGCTGGAGCTTGATCCAACACCATGAATCGCTTTGCGCTGAACAACACGCGCAGAGTGCTTCAAGAGGTTGATTTTTCAACTTGATCAAGGAGAAAGAAATGGCAACTGCAAAGAAAGCACCGGCGAAAAAGGCTGCTGTGAAGAAGGCCCCGGCCAAGAAGGTCGTGGCAAAGAAGGTGGTCGCAAAGAAGGCCCCGGCCAAAAAGGTAGCAGCCAAGAAGGTCGCCGCCAAAAAAGCGCCGGCCAAAAAGGTGGCAGTGAAGAAGGTCGCGGCCAAGAAAGCTGCTCCCAAGAAGGCGGCCGCCAAAAAAGCGCCGGCCAAAAAAGTAGCCAGCAAGAAGGTCGCTGCGAAGAAGGCGCCGGCCAAGAAGGCGGCCGCCAAGAAGGCGCCGGCCAAGAAAGCCGCGAAGACGCCCGCTGCCCCTGCCCGGAATGCGGCACCGGCCAAGGCCGCAACACCTGCGCCCGCAGCGCAAACGACGTTGAGCCCGCAGGCAGCCTGGCCGTTTCCCACCGCCAGCAAGCCCTGAGCCGCCCACGGCTGAAAAGTTGCAAACCCGGCGCCTTACGGTGTCGGGTTTTTTTATGTGCTTGAATTCATAGCGTCTTTCACCCGCAGGACGGGCGTTAGAGGCCTATTTCACTCAGATCGACCCGATAGTTTTGGGGTCCACGCTGCGCGATCTTGAGCGCCCCGAGGCGGTTGCCCAATGCCGCACACCGCGCAAGCGACCAGCCCTGCTCCAGCCCGTACAGCAGGCCTCCACGCCACGCATCGCCGCAACCAGTCGGATCCACCACTGCTGTGGGTCGTGCGCCCGGTACATGCTCGCGTTCGCCATCCGTCCATACCTCGCAACCGTCGGCGGCCAGGGTCACTACCAAGCCGCGCACGCGCCGCGAGAGCTCGGCCAGACTCCACCCGGTGCGCTGGCACAGCATCTTGCCTTCGTAGTCGTTGACCACCACCCAACTGGCTTGATCGACGAAATGAGCGAGTTCCTTGCCATCGAACATCGGCAGGCCCTGCCCTGGATCGAAAGCGAACGGAATACCTGCAGCCCTGAACTGGGCGGCGTGCTGCAGCATTGCATCGCGCCCGTCCGGGGCAACGATGCCCAAGCGGATGTCTTCACGCGCCACAACCGGTGTCCGATGGGCCTGTTGCATCGCTCCCGGATGGAAAGCGGTGATCTGGTTATTGTCGCGATCGTTCATGATCATCGCCTGCGCGGTGAATGTGTCGTCCACTTGCCGCACGAACTCAGTGCTGATCCCCAGCGCGCGCAAACGCTTCAGGTATTCAGCCCCGTCGCGGCCCACCATCGCCATGGGCAGCGCCGTGCCGCCCAGGGCATTCAGGCCATAGGCAATGTTGCCGGCACAGCCGCCGAAGTCCCGGCGCAGCGTAGGCACCAGAAACGAAACGTTCAGAATATGCAACTGATCTGGAAGAATCTGGTCCGCAAAACGACCCTCGAAAGTCATGATGGTGTCGAACGCGAGGGAACCGCAAATCACTGCTGCCATGGATAAACCGCCGATTGAAAAAGTCGAACAAACGAAATGACCGCGCGACTCAGGGATAGAACGCGACCACCCGATAGCCAGCCACCGGCAGCAGCGCGGTGGTCTCGGGCGCGCTGAGAACCAGCGGCAGGATGACCGGGCGTTCGGCGCGTGCCGGGATCACGGACGGCGCACCGAATTCAGCCGGCAATAACACACGCCGCACGACCGGCTTCTCTTGCGTATCGAGCAGCGACAACTCAACCGCCGGCATTGCCAATGGGGTGCCTGCCTCGTTACGCAGCGTGAAGGCAAGCCGATAGCCGTCGCCGGACTCGCGGGTGAACGCAGCGCCGTCAATGGTGATCGAGCCGATTTGTCGCAGCGCCGACACTTCACACCCCACCAACCCGCACCACGAGACGATGGCCGGCCGCAGCGCAGGCTGCCTGGCGACGATCGCATCGCGCTCGTGCTGCAGGACTTGAAATGCCAACAGGGCGATGGCCAGCCCGGCGGCTAGCAGAAGAGTCCGGTGGGTGGCCGGCCCTGCCCCCGACCCACTGGGCGATGGGGTCGCGCGGGCAAAGCTCGGCGTGGGCTGGGTCATCGCCGACTTCGGGGCCCTTTCGCGTCCCGCGGTTGCACCGGCTGCGGCCTCAGCGTCGATCAACAGCGCCGCTCGCCGCGCGGTCGCCTTGTCACGCGCCCGCTCTATCTTGGCCGCCTTGGCACGTGCTCGACGCACGGCTTTTTCCAATGGTGTGGGGGTCGACCGACCGATCGTCGAAAAGCCGCTCGGCGTGACGGCTCGGGCGCTGTCACGACCGACTGCAGCGCCAGCAATTTCAGGCCTGGGCGCAGCGCTGACGGCTGGCGCCACGAAGGTGGCGGCGACGAGCGCGGACGGGCCGCAGGCATGCGGCTGCGGCGGCGACACCGGTTGATGCATCGGCTCCGGTGGCGGCAAGGGCGGCTCCACCGCCACCGACTCGATCTGGTGCATCTCGCGCAATTCAATCGACGCATCGAAGACCTTGGTGCAGCGCCCGCAACGCACCCAGCCCTCAGAAATGCGTAACTGGTCGCGCACGATCTTGAAAGTCGTTTCGCAGGCCGGGCAGCGAGTGACAAGCGTCATTGGCGCAATGACCTTTCAGGGACCCGACGCACGCCGCACCTGAAAACGGCGTTCACCTGTGTGCTGCGGCTCGAATGGGTGCTCATAGAGCGCAAATTGTAGGGTTGGCGTCCGTGCCCTGGCGACTCAGCAATCGGCCGTCATCAAAATCCAGCCGTCCTCGCGGTCACTGACTTCGAGTTGAACATGGGGCGCGTAAGCCGCTTTCAGCTCGTCGGCTTGCCGCTCCAGGATGCCGGCCAGCACCAGCGCGCCGCCCGTTGCCACATGCGCACAAAGCAGCGGTGCCAGCACCTTGAGCGGTGTCGCCAGAATATTGGCCAGCACGGTTTGGTAGCGGCCGCTCGCCAGCTCGGGCAGTCCAGCGTCCAATTGCACTTGATTCGCCTGCGCGTTCAATCGGGCCGAGGTGACTGCGGCCGCGTCGATGTCGATCGCGTCCACCCAGCTGGCGCCATATTTGGCGGCAGCGATGGCGAGGATGCCCGAACCGCAACCGTAATCGAGTACGCGGCCCAGCACCACCGCCGGTGGCTCGCGCTGACCCTTTGCCGTGCCCCGCGTGGCGATCCAGCGCAAACACATGCGCGTCGTCGGATGAGTCCCTGTGCCGAACGCCAGTCCGGGGTCGAGGCGAATCACCTGGCGCGCCTGCGCGGGAGGTTCGTGCCACGTCGGAACGATCCAGAATTCGGGCGTGATTTCAATGGGCGCAAACTGCGACTGCGTCAGTCGTACCCAGTCCTGATCCGGCACAGGCGCAACGCCGGACAGCTGGCAGTGTTCGAAAAAATCCTGGGCCGCCAGCATCGTGGCTGCGTTGCGTGCCGCCAATGCAGTCGCGAACAGCGCGACCACGCGCGAGCGCTGCCAACCTTCCGCGGGCGGCGGCATGCCAGGTTCGCCAAACAGCGCCTGCTCCGCATCGGTCTGGGCGTCGGCGTCTTCAACCGAGATGCTCAGCGCGTCGAGCGCCTCCAGCGCGTCGCTGACGCTCTCGACGCGCCCTTCGGGTGCCAGCAGGCGGAGTTCGAACAAGGGGCCTCTCCCAATCTCTCAGTGGTCCAGCACGGTGCCCACGCATCAAAGCCGATGAGACAGACCTGCAGGTGAGGCAAGGTCCGCTCTTGAAACACCCAGGAACCGGCGTTGCCAGTCCTCTGGTGTGGACCCGCGCAAGCGGGCAGGCGAAGCGACACGAAGTGCGCAGAGCCTGGGGGTGTTCATCGCTTGCGTGCGGCAAGCCACTCTTCGAGATAGTGGATGTTGGTGCCGCCGGCGATGAACTTGGCGTCCACCATCAGTTCGCGGTGCAGTGCGATATTGGTCTGGATGCCTTCGACCACCCACGAAGTAATTGGCGTAAATGTGCGAATCGACGCGCACGCCCGGGCCACCCGGCGCATGCCAGGTGGTGATGCGCCCCGGAGACGGGGTGAACTTGTACGGGTCTTCGGCATTGATGCGGCATTCAATCGAATGCCCGTGCATCTGAATCTGGCGCTGGGTGAACGGCAGCTTCTCGCCGGCCGCAATCAGGATCTGCATCCTGACGATGTCGATGCCGGTCACAAACTCCGTCACCGGGTGCTCGACCTGCACGCGCGTATTCATTTCGATGAAATAGAACTCACCGCCCTCATACAGAAATTCGAACGTGCCGGCACCGCGATAGCCGATTTTCTTGCACGCCGCCGCACACCGCTCACCAATTTTCTCGATCAGCTTGCGCGGGATGCCTGGCGCCGGAGATTCCTCGATCACCTTCTGGTGGCGCCGCTGCATGGAGCAGTCGCGCTCGCCGAGGTAAACCGCATTTTTGTGCTTGTCGGCCAGGATCTGGATTTCGATGTGGCGCGGGTTCTGGAGAAATTTCTCCATGTACACGGCCGGATTGCCGAATGCGGCACCTGCTTCCGCCTTGGTCATCTGGATCGCGTTGACCAGCGCCGCTTCGGTGTGTACAACGCGCATGCCCCGCCCACCGCCACCGCCTGCCGCCTTGATGATGACCGGATAGCCGATGGCGCGCGCAATTCGCCTGTTGGTGGTGGCGTCATCCGAGAGTTCGCCCTCGGAACCCGGCACGCATGGCACTCCCGCCTTGATCATGGCCTGCTTGGCCGACACCTTGTCGCCCATCGTGCGGATGTTCTCAGGCGTCGGGCCGATGAACTGGAAGCCGCTTTGCTCGACGCGTTCGGCGAAGTTCGCGTTCTCGCTCAAGAAGCCGTAGCCCGGGTGTATCGCCTCCGCATCCGTCACTTCGGCGGCTGAAATAATGGCCGGCATGTTGAGATAGCTCTGCGCCGAGGGCGCCGGGCCGATGCAAACCGCCTCCTCGGCCAACCGGACGTATTTGGCGTCGCGGTCCGCCTCCGAATAGACCATCACGGCCTTGATGCCGAGTTCGCCGCAGGCGCGCTGGATTCTGAGTGCGATTTCGCCGCGGTTGGCAACCAGGATTTTCTTGAACATGGTCACTCGATGACGAACAGCGGCTGGCCATATTCGACCGCCTGACCGTTTTCACCGAGTATCTTGGTCACGCTGCCGGACTTGTCGGCTTCGATTTCGTTCAGGATCTTCATCGCTTCGATGATGCAGATCGTGTCGCCCTCGTTCACCTGGCTACCCACCTCGACAAATGCCGCGGCCCCCGGGCTGGAAGATCGGTAGAAAGTGCCAACCATCGGCGACTTGACTATGTGCCCGGCCGGCTCCTCAGCCACCGCAATTGCCGGCGCCGCAGCCACCGGTGCCTCGGCGAGAGGCAGTGCGCCAACCGCAGCGGCTGCGACCGTTTGCACGTACTGCACCGGGGCAGCGCCGCTGCCCTTGACAATGCGAACCTTGCCCTCGGATTCGGTAATTTCCAGCTCTGAGATATTCGATTCAGACACCAGATCGATCAAGGTCTTCAGTTTGCGTAGGTCCATGGACTTCCAGCGCCGGGTTCACCGGTCAATAACGTTTAACTCACCTGATGTTCGGTCTATCGCGATCTTTGATCGTCTTTTTCCGAAATGGATGCGAATTCTAGCCGTGTTCGACGGCATGTCGCCAAGCCTCCAGGTCAGACGCATGAATCTGACCCATTTTTCGGCCCCGCACCGCCTCCTTGGCATCGAGCACGAGCGTGAATGGCAGCCCGCCAGCGGTATTGCCCAAGCTGCGGACGAGCTCTGTGCCCTGCAGGCCGGCCAGACCAATGAGATATCCGACCGGCGTCCGGTCAAGGAATTTTCGCACGGAACTCGGCTGATCGATCGCCAGGCCCACGACTTGCCAGCCGGTTGCTGCATGTTGTCGTGAAAAGCCATCGAGACGCTCGAACTGCAAGGCCCAGAACGATTCATCGAGCCGATCCGATTTGCCGCCCGGCGCCAGGCGATGGCGCCACCAAGCCCCCCCCATTCCGGCGGCCGCCGCGACGGCGGCCACGCCCCCATAAAGCCAGCTGCGGCGGGTTGACAGAGGGGTTCGCGGGCTCATTCAGTGTCCTTTTCCGGCTCTATCAGGCGACGTAACGCGGCCAAATCGCCGCGCGGCGAGCGCCCCTGTGCATCGGGTTTGAGCGCGCCGCGCAAGTCGTCCAGGTCGTAGACCAGCAAATGCACCCCCACCTCTTCGCCCAGCGCGCGGCAGGGCGCATGCACGCTGAGCGCCTCGACCTGCGCGCCGTGCAGCCCCGCCACCGTGCGCGGCTCGTACTCGACACGGTGGTCAATCAGCGCGATTTCGGCCGACTTGGAGTCGTCGCAAAACAACTGGATGTAGATATCGGAATGGCGCGTCGCCGTTCCATGCCAGACCGCACCGCCCAGATACGGGCGGAATAGCGCCATACGCTCCATCCACTCGAGCGCGAGCTCACGCAATGCGTGCAGTTCAGCCGGTTGGGTTTCGCCACAAAACAGGTCAATGTAGTCGCGCACCTCGGCGTCGACCTCATCGTTGCTCGGCAGCGCAGTGCGTGCCGGCAACCCGAGCACGCGCACGGCCCGGTGCTTGGCCGGGCCGTATTCCAGCCCGTCCTCCACCACGAGGCGGGCGGCAGCGGCTGCGATTTCGCGCTTGAGCGGGTCCATGCCAGTCATTTTGCCCGCAGCGTGGCGAGCGGTCATCAACCCGCGGCAGCATCCCTAGAATCAGGCGATGCACATTCACATCCTGGGCATCTGCGGCACCTTCATGGGAGGTTTGGCGGCACTGGCACGCGAGGCCGGCCACCGGGTCACGGGCTGCGACGCCGGCGTCTACCCGCCCATGAGCGAGCAGTTGCGCGCGCTGGGCATCGATCTGATCGAGGGCTTCGGCGCCGATCAGACGGCACTCCGGCCCGATATTTTCGTTATCGGCAATGTGGTGTCACGAGTTCATCAGCCAGACGGCACCGCCAAATTTCCCTTGATGGAGGCGATCCTCGACGCCGGCGCGCCGTACACCAGCGGTCCGCAATGGCTGGCCCGCCACGTGCTCCAAGGACGCCACGTGCTTGCTGTGGCCGGCACGCACGGCAAGACCACCACTACATCCATGCTGGCGTGGATTCTCGAACGCGCGGGGCTGGCGCCGGGCTTTCTGGTCGGCGGCGTGCCGCTCGATTTCGGGGTTTCCGCCCGATTGGGCGCCCAAAAGACATTCGTGATCGCGATCCTGAACAACCTGGAGTTCGACCACGCCGACATCTTCGATGACCTGGCGGCCATCGAGCGGCAGTTTCACCACCTGGTGCGCACGGTGCCCGGCGGCGGACGGGTGGCAGTCAACGCGACCGAAGACAGTCTGCGGCGGGTGCTGGCGCAAGGCTGCTGGAGCGAGGTGGCGCGCTTTGGCAGCGGCGGCGAATGGACCGCCAGCGGCACGCACGACGCCTTCGACGTGCTGCAACAGGGCAAAAAAGTCGGCCGCGTCGAGTGGGCCTTGTCAGGCATCCACAACCAGATGAATGCGCTGGCGGCCATTGTCGCCGCCGAGCACGTGGGCGTGGCGCCCGCCGAGGCGGCAGCGACGCTGGCCAGTTTTCACAACGTGCGCCGGCGCATGGAACTGCGCGGCACGGTGACCACCGCCGGTGGCGCCATCACGCTCTACGACGACTTCGCGCACCATCCGACCGCCATACGCACCACGCTGGACGGCCTGCGCGCCCAACTGGATGCGGCCGGCCAGAAAAATGACCGCATCCTGGCCGTGTTCGAGCCCCGCAGCAACACGATGAAGCTCGGCGCCATGGCCGCGCAACTGCCATGGAGCCTGGAAGCGGCCGACCTGGCTTTCTGTCATGCTGGCGGCCTGGATTGGGACGCGGCGGCGGCGCTGGCCCGGATGGGCGATCGGGCGCTGGTGGCGCAGTCCATCGATCCGCTCGTGGCCCAGGTCGTCGCGGCGGCACGCGCCGGCGACCATATCGTCTGCATGAGCAACGGGGGCTTTGGCGGCGTGCACGAAAAGTTGCTCGCTGCGCTACAGCATTGATAGCCGATCGCGCCGTCGGCCGGTCATTAGAGCCTGATTTGACTTAAATATCCGCGTCAAGCCCGACGCTGCTTGACGGCCTGCGACAAGCCGTCGAGCAGCGCTGCCGAATCGTCCCACCCGAGGCAGGCGTCGGTGATGCTCTTGCCGTATTCGAGCGCAGACAGCTGGTCCTTGCCGGGCGTGAACTTCTGGGCGCCACTGTTCAAGTGGCTTTCGATCATCAAGCCGAACACGCTGCGCGAGCCGGCGGCGACCTGCGCCGCAATGTCCGCCGCCACGTCGATCTGCTTTTGATGCTGCTTGGCACTGTTGGCATGGCTGCAGTCGACCATCAGCCGGGGTGGCAATTTGGCGGCCTCGAGGTCCTTGCAGGCGGCCGCGACACTCGCGGCGTCGTAGTTGGGCGCCTTGCCGCCGCGCAGGATGAGGTGGCAATCGGGGTTGCCGTTGGTGTGGACGATCGCAACCTGGCCGTTCTTGTGCACCGACAGAAAGTGGTGGCCGCGCGCCGCCGCCTGAATGGCGTCGGTCGCGATGCGGATGTTGCCGTCAGTGCCGTTCTTGAAGCCGATCGGCGCCGACAGGCCGGACGCCAGTTCGCGGTGCACCTGGCTTTCGGTGGTGCGCGCACCGATCGCGCCCCAGCTGATCAGGTCGCCAATGTACTGCGGCGAGATCACGTCGAGAAACTCGCTGCCGGCGGGTAGGCCCAGCCGGTTGATCTCGATCAGGAGCTGGCGCGCGATGCGCAGGCCCTCGTCGATGCGATAGCTCTGGTCGAGGTAGGGGTCGTTGATGAGGCCCTTCCAGCCGACCGTGGTGCGCGGCTTCTCGAAATACACGCGCATCACGATTTCCAGTGTGTCAGCGTACTTGTGGCGCATGGCCACCAGCCGACCGGCATATTCCAGCGCTGCGCTCGGCTGGTGGATCGAGCACGGCCCCATCACCACCAGCAACCGGTCGTCGCTGCCGCGGATGATGTTGTGGATCGCCTGGCGGGTGTCGGAGATCAGTGACTCGACCCGCGTGCCGCGGATCGGAAAGAAGCGGATCAGATGTTCAGGCGGGGGGAGCACGGTGATGTCCTTGATGCGAGCGTCGTCGGTCTGGCTGGTTTTCTCGACGCTCGAATACGGGGTCTCGCTGGCCGGAGCCGCTGCGGTGGTCATGCTGTGCTTCCTTCTGAAAATTTTGATGGGACATAAAAAAACCGCCGGGCTTGAGGCGCCGGCGGTTTTGGGAGGGTGTCTGGTTGCTTTACGCGCTCGCCTCTTGTCCGCCGGGTGCCGGGACCCAGAAGTACGAAAAAAAGAAAGAACCGCGTGAAGACATGGGGAGCGACTCTAGCACAAGCACCATTCCTCGCCAGAAACACCGCGGAACCGGCCTTGCAGGGCCGCTGGTGCTGCCACCGGCAGGGGGTCGGCGAAGCGACACGAATTGCGCGCAGCCTGGGGGCGAGCCTCGTTCAAGCGGTGCCGCCGACGGTCAACCCGTCGATGCGCAGCGTCGGTTGGCCGACGCCGACGGGCACGCTCTGGCCTTCCTTGCCACAGGTGCCGACGCCCGGGTCGAGTGCCATGTCGTTGCCGATCAGGGTGACGCGGGTGAGCGCGTCGGGGCCGTTGCCGACGATCGTCGCGCCCTTCACGGGGTACTGAATCTTGCCGTTCTCGACCCAGTACGCCTCGCTGGCCGAAAAGACGAACTTGCCACTGGTGATGTCGACCTGGCCACCTCCGAAGTTGGTGGCGTACAGCCCCTTCTTGATGCTGGCGACGATTTCCTTCGGATCCTTGTCTCCGCCCAGCATGTAGGTGTTGGTCATGCGCGGCATGGGGACGTGGGCGTAGCTCTCACGCCGGCCGTTACCGGTCGGCTTGACCTTCATCAGGCGGGCGTTGAGCGAATCCTGCAGGTAGCCTTCGAGGATGCCGTCATTGATCAGCACGTTGCGCTGGCTGGCGTGGCCCTCGTCATCGACGTTGAGCGAACCACGCCGGTCGGCGATCGTGCCGTCATCCAGCACCGTGACGCCCTTGGCGGCCACCCGTTGGCCGATGCGGCCCGCAAAAGCGCTGGAGCCCTTGCGGTTGAAATCGCCCTCCAGCCCGTGGCCGATGGCTTCGTGCAGCAGGATGCCGGGCCAGCCCGGACCCAATACCACGGTCATTTCGCCGGCCGGTGCGGGCCGCGAATCGAGGTTGACCAACGCCGCATGCACCGCCTGGTCCACGTATTCGGCAATCCGATCGTCGTCGAAATACGCTAGGCCGAAACGGCCGCCGCCGCCGCCCGAGCCCACCTCGCGCCGGCCGTTGTGCTCTGCGATCACCGTCACAGACAAGCGCACCAGCGGACGCACATCGGCCGCCAAGGTGCCATCGGCGCGCGCAATCAGCACCACGTCGTATTCGCTGGCCAGTCCGGCCATGACCTGCGCCACGCGTGGGTCGCGCGAGCGCGCCAGCTGTTCGGCCTTTTCAAGCAATTGGACCTTCGCCGTGCTGTCGAGCGTCGAGATCGGGTCGACCGCGCCATACAGCGAGCGCGCGGCCGCTACCTTCCTGGTCGCAGCCTTCGCCCGCCCAGAGCGCCCTGCCGCCGAAATCGACCGCACAGTGCGGGCGGCGTCGAGCAGCGAAGCCTCGGAGATGTCGTCCGAGTAGGCAAAGGCGGTCTTCTCGCCGCTGACCGCGCGCACGCCGACGCCTTGGTCGATGCTAAAGCTGCCGGTCTTGACGATGCCTTCTTCCAGGCTCCAGCCTTCGCTGCGCGTGTACTGGAAGTAGAGGTCGGCATCATCAACTTGGTGCGCCGTGATTTCGGCCAGCGCACGGCGCAAATGCGATTCGTCCAGACCAAACGGAGTGAGCAAGAGCTGCTGGGCGGTCGCCAGGCGCTGGATGGTGGGTTCGCGGGAAATCATTGGCGCATTATTGCTCGCCCCCAGGCTGCGCGGCACTTCGTGTCCGCTTCGCCCACCCCGTGCCGGGGGCAACGCCAGCGCTCGGGCAGGGTCCGTTGCGCGGCGTTTCACGAACCGGCCTGGCTGCGCTGGTCGCGCCAAGGGGTTCCTGCCACTTAACTTTGCATGAGTCGCTTGCTGCGCGATATCGACATCAAAATGCCCAGCCCCAGCCCGAGTGTCACCATGGCCGTGCCACCGTAGCTGATGAAGGGGAGCGGCACGCCCACCACCGGCAGGATGCCGCTCACCATGCCCATGTTGACGAAGGCATAAGTGAAAAAGATGACCGTGATGGCGCCCGCCAGCAGGCGCGAGAACATGGTGGGCGCGTCCAGGGCAATCGCCAGCCCCCGGAACACCAGGAAAATGAAGGCCGCGATCAGCACCAGATTGCCGGCCAGGCCAAATTCCTCGGAATACGCGGCAAAGATGAAATCGGTCGTGCGCTCGGGAATGAACTCGAGGTGCGTCTGCGTCCCCTGCATGAAGCCCTTGCCGCCGACACCGCCGGCGCCAATGGCGATCATTCCCTGGATGATGTGAAATCCCTTGCCGAGCGGGTCGCGTCCCGGATCGAGCAGCGTGCAGATGCGTTGTTTCTGGTACTCGTGCAGCACCTGCCAGTCGACACCATCGGCGCACAGGCGCGACTCGAAGCCGACGATCAGCGCCACGATCGCCAGCCCGACCACCACGGGCGGCAAGATCAGCCTCCAGCTCAGCCCGGCAAAGTAAATCACCGAGAGCCCTGCCATCAGCACCAGCAGCGAGGTGCCCAGGTCGGGCTGGCGCATGATGAGCCCAACCGGCACCGCCAGCAGCACCGTGGCCACGGCGAAGTCCAGTGGGCGCAACTGCCCTTCGCGGCGCTGGAACCACCAGGCCAACATCAGCGGCATGGCAATTTTCAGGATTTCGCTGGGCTGGATCACGATGCCGACATTGATCCAGCGCCGCGCCCCCTTTTTGGTGATGCCGAAGATGGCCACGGCAATCAGCAGCGCGATGCCCACGGTGTAAACAGGCACCGCAAGCGACATCAACCGCTGCGGCGGAATCTGCGCCACCACGAACATGATGAAGCCCGCCAGCAGCATGTTGCGGCCGTGGTCCATGAAACGCACGCCGTGGTCATACCCCGACGAATACATGGTGAGCAGGCCGGCGCAGGCCAGCAAAAATACAGCAAAGGCTAAAAAACCGTCGAAACCCTGAAAAATAGGCAGGATGCGCCGCGCGAGTGAGGGTTGTTCGAAGACGGCCGACATGAGCCGCGATTATCGGCGCGTGGCGCGTCGCTCAGTCCAATTCAAGCTGCACGACCGTGCATTCCGGTCGGCTTTGCAGGGTCAACCGGGCACCGATGCCCTGCGCGTTCCCGCGCCGGGCACGCGGCGGCTCAAAGGGCCTCAAAACCGCGCCCGTTGTCGATCACGCGCAGCCGCAGCAACGCGCCGTGTCGGCCCGCCTCGATCCGCAGCACGCTCGCGCCGGCGTGCTGCAGCGCATTGGAGATCGCCTCGAGCAGCAGGAACTGCAGTTGCCCCGTGGCCTGCGCGTCGAGCCACGCGACGGGCGCCGGTTCGTCGACGCTGCGTTCGAGTGCAATGCCCGACGCGCCAATGCGGGGCTCGAGCCGATAGCGCGGGGCAGCCAACAGCGCCGTGACGTGGCCAAGCGGCAAATGGATCGAATCGATGGAAAGCTCGAGTTGGTCCAGCGAATCGCGCAGCGTACGCAGCGAGTGCGCGGAGCTGGACCGGATCGATTGCAACGGCCGGATCTCCGCCCTGATGGGCAAACCCAAACCGTCGTGCATGTCGCGCAGGACGCGCTCGCGTTCGTGCGGGCCTGCTCCCGCAGCGCCTGCTCGAGCCTGGCGTAGGTCGAAGCCAGTTGCTGCTCACGCTTTGCGCCACGGTCGGTCAAAAGAGTTGCACTTCGGCGCGCCTGCGCACGGACAGCGCGAAAGCACGTCAGGACGATGGTCACTAGCGCGAGACCGAAAAAGACCGGGCTGTAGCGCATCGAACTGATCCGGCCGCGGGAGTCGCTGAGCCCGATGACGGTCCAGACCCGCGTAGCGATCGCCATGCAGACCAGCGCCGCGAGCCCGACCAGGGCGTACGGTGGCAAGCACGAAATAGCCGCCATAGAGCGCAACACCCACCAGCTCAAACGCCAGCCAGACTGTCAGCCCCGCGCCGCAGGGGGTTTTTTGCCTCGATCGACGTGTGGGAATGATGCCGTTTGCACGCTACGCTATCGACTCCATCACATGACGACACAACAATCCACGACCCATCTGCTGTACCTGCACGGCTTTCGCTCTTCGCCGCAATCGGCAAAAGCGCGACTGGTAGCGCAGCGCGTTGCCGAACGTCACCCCAAAGTGCAGTGGTGGTGCCCGCAACTGCCGCCTTCACCTCGTGATGCCATCGACCTCGTGATGAAGGGCGTTGCGCGCTGGCCGCGTAGTTCGATGGCCGTCATCGGCTCCTCGTTGGGCGGCTTTTACGCCACCTATGTGGCCGGCATGACACGTTGCCGGGCAGCGCTGCTGAACCCGGCGGTGCATCCAGCGCGCGACCTGCTGCACGCCATCGGCAAACAGACCGCATGGCATGACTCTGGGGAACATTTCGATTTCCGCAGGGAATACATCGATGAACTACACGCGCTGGAGGTGGGCCCGCTCACGCGGCCGGAGCGGGCGCTGGCAATCATCGCCAAGGGCGACGAGGTACTCGACTGGCGCGAGATGTCGGCCCGCTACCCAGGCAGCCGCATCAAGCTGCTTGAAAAAGGCGACCATGCGATGTCGGATTTCGAGCACGCCCATCTGGATGACGTGCTGGCGTTTCTGAGCCTCGTCTGAGTGGCCCAAGACGCTGCACGGGCCACGAAGACGCCCGGCCTGCGTGTGACAATTGCACGATGTTTGTATTGTTTGAAGAATCGGGAAAGTACCTTGGCGGGCGCGTGCTGTCGGAGGCCGACGCCTCGGCCCAGGTCGAGCTCGACACCGGAAAGCGCGTCAAGGTCAAGGGCGCCAACATCGTGCTGCGTTTCGAAAAACCCGGCCCCAGCGAACTGATCGCCGAGGCGCGTGCGCTAGCCGCCACGATCGACCTCGACCTGGCCTGGGAGTTCGCGGCCGAGGGCGAGTTCGGTTTTGCCGACCTGGCCGCCGAGTACTTCAGCGACAAGCCGACGCTGATGCAGCAGGCCGCTGCCCTGTGGGCGCTGTTCGAGGCGCCGCACTACTTCCGCCGTGCCGGCAAGGGGCGCTTCAAGAAGGCTCCGGCCGAGATCGTGCAGCAGGCGCTGGCGGCGATCGAAAAGAAAAAACTCGTGCTGGCGCAGATCGCGCAGTGGGCCGCCGAGCTGGCAGCTGGCGCGTGCCCCGATCCGATCCGCGAACAGCTCTACAAGATCCTGTTCAGGCCCGACAAGAATGCGCCCGAATACAAGGCCGTGGTCGACGCGGCGCGCGCCTCGCAACGGGCGCCGCTCGATCTGCTGGAACGCGCCGGCGCCATCGATTCGCCTTACCAGTTTCACTGGCGGCGCTTCCTGTTCGAGAATTTCCCCAAGGGCACTGCCTTTCCGGCGCTGGCGGCGCCGGCCATTGCCGACGAGCTCCCGTTGGCGTCCGTCGAGGCCTTCTCGATCGACGATTCGCACACGACCGAGATCGACGATGCCCTGTCGGTGCAGGGCCTGGGCAGCGGCAAGGTGATCGTCGGCGTGCACATCGCCGCGCCCGGCTTGGCGATGGCGCCAGGCAGCACGCTCGACCAGGTGGCGCGCGCCCGCATGTCGACCGTCTACATGCCGGGCTACAAAATCACCATGCTGCCCGACAATGTGGTGGCCGCTTACACGCTGCAAGAAGGGCGTGACTGCCCCGCCGTGTCACTCTACGCAACTTTCGACGAAGCGACGCTGGCGCTGGAACGCAGCGAGACGAAGCTCGAGCGGGTGCCGATCGTCGCCAATCTGCGCCACGACCAGCTCGATGCGGCGGTCACGCCGGCCTGGCTGGAAGACACTTCCGTTTCAGGCGTAACAATTCCTGAAGCCTTGTCCAGCCTGCGTCAACAGCTATCGTTTTTATACTGCCTCGCCAAGCACCTGAAGGCGCAACGTGAAGTGGTGCGCGGCAAGCCGGAAAATTTCAGCCGGCCCGATTACAACTTCAAGCTGCTGGGAGAAAGAGACACGGATGAGCCGCGCGGTAACGAGTCAGTACAGATCACCACGCGCCAGCGGGGCGCACCGCTTGACCTGATCGTGTCGGAGGCCATGATTCTGGCCAACAGCAGCTGGGGCCACTGGCTGGGTGAACTCGGCGTGCCGGGGCTGTACCGCAGCCAGGCTAGCCTGGCGCCAGGCATCAAGGTGCGCATGGGCACACGGGCATTGCCGCACGCCGGCCTCGGCGTCAAGAGCTATGCCTGGAGCACCTCGCCACTGCGCCGCTATGTCGATCTGGTGAACCAGTGGCAGATCATCGCGGCGGCGCGCCACGGCAAAACAGCAGCGCTGGCAGCGCCGTTCAAACCGAAGGACGCCGAACTGTTCTCGATCCTGTCGGCCTTCGACGCGGCCTACGCCGCCTACAACGGCTATCAGGGCGGCATGGAGCGCTTCTGGACGCTCAAGTATCTGCAACAACAGGGCATCACAGAACTCACGGTGACGGTCATCAAGGACCTGCAGAACGGCGCGCTGGTGCGGGCCGACACGCTGCCGCTGGTGTTTCCCGTCGCCGGCCCGCAGGAGCGCGGCGCCCATTTGCGCGTGCGGCTCGGCCCGATCGACGAGATCGCGCTCGACGTTCACGGCACGGTCATCGAGCGACTGGATGCCGCGGCGAACGATGCTGACACCGGCGCGGACGACGACAACGGCGACGAGGGAGAAGTGTCGGGGCCCATTGCCATTGCCGTGGACCTGAACGACAGCGAGGCGCCGCCCGAGATCGCACCCGCATGAGCCTGCGGAACCTGAGCACATTGCAGATCGCGCTCGGCCTGTCGGTCGTCGCGCACGCGGCGCTATTCACGGTGCGCTTGGTCGCGCCCGAGTCCTTTAGTCGCGTGTTCCAGGAAACACCACTCGAGGTGATTCTGGTCAATGCCAAATCGAACCAACGCCCTGACAAGGCCAGGGCCATCGCGCAGGCGTCACTGGCCGGTGGCGGCGACCTCGACCACGGACGCGCCACCAGCCCGCTGCCCGCTTCCGCCTTCACCGCCGTCGGCGATTCAACCGACGATGCGCAGCGTCAGGTCGAAGCGATGCAGGCACAGCAGATGCTGCTGCTGGCACAACTCAGGCGGCAGCTTGCTGCCATGCCAACGCCCGACCCGCGCCATCCAGGCACCCCGAGCGAAGTGGTGGAGCGCGAGCAAAAGCGCGAGCAACTGGTCGAGTTGCTGGCCGAGATTGAACGGCGCGTGAATGAAGAGAACGCACGCCCGAAGAAGCGCTATGTCAGCCCGGCCACGCGCGAGGCGGCCTATGCAATGTATGTCGACACGCTGCGCCGACGCATCGAGGCGCGCGGCACCGAACACTTCCCCGAGCTGGCCGGCAAGAAGCTCTATGGCGAACTGACCATGCTGGTGACGGTCAATTTCGACGGCAGCATTCTGGGCACCGACGTGGTGGCCACCTCAGGCAACCTGTCGCTGGATCATCGCGCCGAGGCGATTGTGCGCAGTATCGGCAACTTCGGAAAGTTCACCACCCCGATGCGTCACGAGGCCGACCAGATCGTGTTGCCATCGCGCTTCAAGTTCACCCGCGACGAGACGCTCGAAGCGCATGGGTCCGCCCACTAGCCCCATTCGAAACGGCGAGAGCGAACTGCATGGATCTCTATTGCGTCGTCGGCAACCCGGTCGAGCACAGCAGGTCGCCCTGGATTCATGCGCGATTTGCCGATCTCACCGGGCAATTGCTGCGCTACGAACGGCGCCTGGCGCCGATGGGCGGGTTGGCCCAGGCGCTGGCCGCCTTCCGTGCCGAAGGCGGCACGACTCACGATCTCTGCACGCCGCGCGGCGCCAACGTGACCGTGCCGTTCAAGTTCGATGCGGCGGCGCTGTCGCAACAGGTGAGCGCACGTGCGGCGCTGGCGCAGGCCGTCAACGTCTTGAGCTTTCACCCGGAGGGCGTGCGCGGCGACAACAGCGACGGCATCGGCCTGGTGCGCGACATCACCGTGAACGCCGGTGTCGCGCTGGCCGGCCGCGATGTGCTGCTGCTGGGCGCGGGCGGCGCGGCGGCCGGCGTGCTGGGCCCGCTACTGGAAACCGGGCCGCGCCGCGTTGTGGTCGGCAATCGCTCGCCGGGCAAGGCCATCACTCTGGTGCAGCGCCATGCCGCGCTGGCACTAACACACGACACGGCACTGCAAGCGCAGGCACTCGACAGCATCGCCGGCGACTTCGATGTGATCGTCAATGCAACCGCCTCGAGTCTGGGCGGAGGCGCGGTGCCGGTGGCGGCGAGCGTGCTCAAGCCCGGCGCGCTGGCGCTTGACATGATGTACGGACCGGCGGCCATCGATTTCATGCGCTGGGCACACGAGCACGGCGCGCTGCCGCGCGACGGCCTAGGCATGCTGGTCGAGCAGGCCGCCGAGGCGTTCGAGATCTGGCGCGGCGTGCAAGCGCCCGCGGCGCAAGTGCTGGCCGAACTGCGCGCCGTGGTGGATCGCTCGTCTTGACCAACCCGGTGAACTGAGCCGATGCGCGCGTTGCTACGCTGGTTGCTGTGCCTCCTGATCGCTGGACTCGCGCTGGAACTCTTTTTTGTCGGACGCATCGCGCTGATGGCGGTGATCGATCCGCAGTCCACCAGCTTCCAGCGCTCGGCCGCCTGGCAGCTCGCCACCGGCGGCAGCGCCCTGGACAGCCACCCGCGCATCACGTCGCCCGCGGCGCGCCCACGAAGCTCCGGCGGCCAGCGCGGGCCAGCGAATGCACAGCATGGGCTGAGCGACTGGCGCCAGCGCTGGGTGCCCTACAGCCAGATGGCCGACAGCCTCAAGCGCGCGGTGATCGCCAGCGAAGACGCCGAGTTCATCTCGCACGACGGCGTCGAGTGGGAAGCGATAGAAAAGGCGCGCCAGCGCAATGCCAGAGCGGAAGAACTGGCGGCACGCCGGGCCGCCCAGGCGGCCGCCGACGGCAAGCCGGTGCGCGCGCCCAAACTGCGCGGCGGCTCAACCTTGACGCAGCAACTGGCCAAGAACCTGTTGCTGTCGGGCGAGCGCACGCTGCTGCGCAAGGGCCAGGAGCTGGTGCTCACCACCGCACTGGAGTTGCTGCTCGACAAGCGCCGCATTCTGGAGCTCTACCTCAACAATGTCGAATGGGGTGACGGCCTGTTCGGCGCGCAGGCCGCGGCCGAGTACTACTTCGGCAAACCGGCGTCTCGGCTGACGGCGGGCGAAGCCGCACGGCTTGCGGTGATGCTGCCGAGCCCCAAGTTCTTTCAGCATCGGCCCGATTCGCCCTATCTGAACCGCCGCGCCGCGACCATCGTGGCACGCATGCCGGCCGTTCAGTTGCCTTGATCGACCGGTACGCGCCAGACCCTGGTGCGCCCCGAGACATGCAGGCGCCACTCAGGCTCGGCGAAGGAGTTGGCTTCGACGAGGCCCGCTTTGCGCAACACGTCCGGCCGACGTGCTACACGTATCATTGCCGTATGGCCCGCCGCACTTGCGCAAGCAGCTCCTGTTTTTAACAGCGCCGCGCAGCCATGAGAATTCTGGGCATTGACCCCGGCCTGCGTACCACCGGTTTTGGCGTGGTGGATGCACAGGGCCACACGCTGAGCTACGTGGCGAGCGGCACCATCAGCACGCAACATCTTGTGCACGGCAAACTGTCGGCCCGGCTCAAGGTGCTGTTTGACGGCATAGGTGAAATCGTTGCGCGCTACCAACCGGACGCGGCAGCGGTCGAGATCGTGTTCGTGAACGTCAATCCACAGTCGACGCTGCTGCTCGGCCAGGCGCGCGGCGCCTGCCTCACGGCCCTGGTCACGCGAGATCTGCCGATTGCCGAGTACACCGCGCTGCAGATGAAGCAGGCGGTTGCCGGCCATGGCAAGGCGGCCAAGGCGCAGGTGCAGCAAATGGTCAAGCGCCTGCTGGAACTCCCGGGCTTGCCCGGCAGTGACGCCGCCGACGCGCTGGGCCTGGCCATCACGCATGCGCAGGTCAGCCGTTCGATGGCGCGGCTGGCGCAGGCGACTGCGCTGGCGCCGCAAGCCAGCGGAATGTACCGGCACGGGCGAAGCCGATAGCGTCGACACTGGCTCTGCCCCGGTTTCAGATCAAGCGCTGGACGATCAGTACCGCAAAGAAGCCGAAAGCCGCCAGCAGCGTCCACCCGAGAACGATCAGGCCAAAACGACGGTATTTGCGCTCGCCCGTGAAGACGTAATAGCCGAACGCCCCGCCAGCGGTCAGCAGCAAAACCAGAAAAACGACACGTGCCAGAGCCATCGGAAGTGGGGTGTCGCCGCCTACCAGGCGCGCGCGACCTCGGCAAAACCGCGCGGTGCCTGCGTGGCGTCATCGAACGTGACAATTTCGTGGGCGTCGTCGTGGGCCAGCAGTTCGCGCAACAACTTGTTATTGAGCGCGTGGCCGGAACGAAACGCGCTGTACGCGGCGAGCAGCGGGTACCCCACAATATAGAGATCACCCATGGCGTCGAGAATCTTGTGCTTTGCCAGTTCATCGCCATAGCGCAGGCCTTCGCTGTTGAGCACCTTGGTGTCGTCCATCACGATCGCGTTGTCGAGGCCGCCGCCCAGCGCCAGCCCGTTGCTGCGCATGTATTCGACCTCCTTGGTGAAGCCGAAGGTACGCGCGCGCGCAATGTCGCGGCTGTACGAATCCTTGCCCAGGTCGAACTCGACGCGCTGGCCGGTGGAGTCGACCACCCGATGGCCGAACTCGATCTCGAAGCTGAGTTTGTAGCCGTGATACGGCTCAAGGCGTGCCCACTTCGCGCTGGCGCCGTCGCCCTCGCGCACTTCGACCGGCCGCGTGACGCGGATGAAGCGCCGCGGCGCTGTCTGCAGGGCAATGCCTGCGCTTTGCAGCAAGAACACGAACGACGAGGCTGAGCCGTCGAGGATCGGCACCTCGTCCGCCGTGATGTCGATGTACAGGTTGTCGATGCCCAGGCCCGCACAGGCCGACATCAGGTGCTCCACCGTCTGCACCTTGACATTGCCTGCAGAAACGGTCGACGCCAGCCGCGTGTCCGTCACCGCCTCGGCCGCCATGCGAATTTCGACCGGCTCGGGCAAATCAGTTCGCCGGAACACAATGCCGGTGTCTACGGGCGCCGGGCGCAGCGTGAGTTCCACGCGCTGGCCGCTGTGAAGCCCCATGCCGACCGCATGGCTGATGGATTTGAGGGTACGTTGCGCAAGCACGGGCGCGATTTTAGGGGCGCCATGCGTTCGGCGTGCGGCTCCGCTGGCTATGGCCGCAATAGTGGACATAGCGTGGGGCGTTGTGGACCACCAACGACTGATGGGAAGGCTAACGTCGCGAGCGCTCCGATCTCGCGCCGAGGATCGCAGCCGGACTCAGGTGCAGCCAGAATCTGCGCTGCGGGATCGGGGCGCGCAGCAGCTTGATGCCCCACGGGATCTCGAAGTCGTCCATGCCGCCCGACGACAGCGCATCGACCTTGGCCGCCGCCATGGTGCGATTGGTGCGCCAGACGCTGGGCACCGCCATGCCGTCGTAGTTGGGCTGGCTGCCACCGACCTGACCGCCCAGCGTTGGCATGTGGTAAGCCACGTTGTCGGTGCCGGTGCGGATGACTTCCAGTACCGGTGCGCCACGACGGGCGTCCTGGCGCGACAGGCCGGTCGCGACCACCGTCACGCGGATCTCGTCGCCCAGGCTCTCGTCGTAGGCGGCGCCGTAGATCACGTGCGCATCGGGCGACGCGTAGGCGCGGATGGTGTTCATCGCGAGCTTCGACTCGTTCAGCTTGAGCGAGCTCTTCGAGGCGGTGACGAGCACCAGCACGCCCTTGGCGCCCGACAGGTCGATACCCTCCAGCAGCGGGCAGGCGACAGCCTGCTCGGCGGCGATGCGGGCGCGGTCCGGCCCGCTGGCCGATGCCGTGCCCATCATGGCCTTGCCGGGCTCGCCCATCACGGTACGCACGTCTTCGAAGTCGACGTTGACGTTGCCGTATTCGTTGATGATTTCGGCGATGCCGCCGACGGCGTTCTTGAGGACGTCGTTGGCATGCGCGAAGGCTTCGTCCTGCGTCACGTCATCACCGAGCACATCGAGCAGTTTCTCGTTCAGGATGACGATCAGCGAGTCGACGTTGGCTTCGAGTTCCGCCAAACCCGCGTCGGCATTGGTCATGCGCTTGCCGCCTTCCCAGTCGAACGGCTTGGTGACCACGCCGACGGTCAGGATGCCCATCTCCTTGGCCACGCGGGCGATCACCGGCGCTGCGCCGGTGCCGGTGCCGCCGCCCATGCCGGCAGTGATGAACAGCATGTGGGCCCCTTCGATCGCGGCGCGGATCTCGTCCACCGCAACCTCGGCCGCCTCGCGCCCGACCTGCGGCTTGCTGCCGGCACCGCGGCCCGTGAGGCCCAGCTGGATGGTCTTGTGGGCGGTGCTGCGATTGAGCGCCTGTGCGTCGGTGTTGGCGCAGACGAACTGAACGCCCTGCACACCGCGCCCCATCATGTGCGCGACCGCGTTGCCGCCGCCGCCGCCGACACCGATCACCTTGATCTGCGTGCCCTGGTTGAATTCTTCGATTTCGATCATTTCGATGGCCATGACTAACTCCTTGAAATATGCAGTTGCCGTTTGTGAATGAATGAATTTGCTTTTTTTCCTGCGTCACCGCTCGGACTCAGGATGGCGGCCCGGTGCGCCGCCATCGCTCAAAAAATCTGATACTCCCCCAGGCTGCACGCACTTCGTGTCGCTTCGCCTGCGCCGTCGCTGGGGGCAGCGCCAGCGGCCCGGCAAAGCCGGCTCCGCCGCGTTTCGATGAAAAGACAGAGCTGTTCAGATACATCAGAAGTTCCCCACGATGAAGTCCTTGAAGCGGCCGAACGCGGTCTTCATCGAGCCGCTCTTTTGCGCGACCTTGAAGCCGCGCAGGCGCGCCAGGCGCGCCTCTTCGAGCAGGCCCATGACGGTGGCGGCGCGCGGCTGCGCGACCATGTCGGACAGTGCGCTCGAATACTTCGGAATGCCGCGTCGCACCGGTTTCAGAAAAATGTCTTCACCCAGCTCGACCATGCCAGGCATCACCGCGCTGCCGCCGGTAAGCACCACGCCGGACGACAGCACCTCTTCGTAGCCCGACTCGCGCACGACCTGCTGTACCAGTGAAAAAATCTCCTCGATGCGCGGCTCGATCACACCCGCCAGCGCCTGGCGGCTGAGCATGCGCGGAGCGCGATCACCCAGGCCCGGCACCTCTACCTGGGTGTCGGGGTCGGCCAGAAGTTGCTTGGCGAAACCGTTTTCTACCTTGATATCTTCGGCGTCCTTGGTCGGCGTGCGCAGCGCCATCGCGATGTCGCTGGTGATCAGATCGCCGGCAATCGGAATCACCGCCGTGTGGCGGATCGCGCCGTTGGTGAAGATCGCGACATCGGTGGTGCCGGCGCCGATATCCACCAGCACCACGCCGAGCTCGCGCTCGTCCTCGGTCAGCACGGCCTGGCTCGACGCCAGCGGATTGAGCATCAGCTGGTCAACCTCCAGACCGCATCGGCGCACGCACTTGATGATGTTCTCGGCCGCGCTCTGGGCACCGGTCACGATGTGCACCTTGGCTTCAAGGCGCATGCCGCTCATGCCGATCGGCTCTTTCACATCCTGGCCGTCGATCACGAACTCCTGCGGCTCGACCAGCAGCAGCCGCTGGTCGCTAGAGATGTTGATGGCGCGCGCTGTCTCCACCACGCGCGCCACATCGGCCGCCGTCACCTCCTTGTCCTTCACCGCTACCATGCCGCTCGAATTGATGCCGCGGATGTGGCTGCCGGTGATGCCGGTGTAGACGTGGGTGATCTTGCAGTCGGCCATCAACTCGGCTTCTTTCAGCGCCTGCTGGATGCTCTGCACCGTGGCGTCGATGTTGACCACCACACCACGTTTCAGGCCGTTGCTCGGCGCGATGCCCAGGCCCGCCAGCTTGAGCTCGCCGCCCGGCAGCACCTCGGCCACCACGACCATCACTTTGGCGGTGCCGATGTCCAGTCCGACAACCAGATCTTTGTATTCTTTAGCCATCAAGTGTCCTCGGGTGCTCTCTATTTTTTCTTGGTATCGGGCGCTGCCGTGCTGACGCCACGCAGGCGCAGCGCGTAAGCGTCGTTGTGGCGCAGGTCGGCGCTCTCGAGCGTCTCCACCGTGCGTCCGTAGTGCGCCGCCACTTGCGTGACACTGTGCAAAAAGCGCTGCGCGCGAGCCGTCACGACATCGCTCGGGCCGCGCCCCATCTCGATCACGGCGCCGTTGTCGAGCACTGCCCGCCAGCTGCCGCGACTCGACAGCGCGAGTTCATCGATCGCCAGGTCGTGGGGCTGGAACAGCGGTTCCAGCACGCGATACATACCAAGCACCTGGCCGGCCTGATCGGGCGGCCCGGACAGGCGCGGCAGGCCGTCGTCGGCCTCGGCCACGTTGGCGTCGAACACTTCGCCATACCCGTTGATCAGCTGCGAGCCCGCCTCGTCGCCCCAATGCGCCACGGGCAGCTGCTCCGTCAGGGTCACGCGCAGCTTGTCTGGGAACTGGCGGCGCACCACCGCCTTGCGCACCCACGGCACGGTCTCGAAAGCGGTGCGCGCGGCGCCCAAGTCAATCGTGAAGAAGTTGCCCGCCAGGTGCGGCGCCACGTTGGCGCGCAGCGTCACCACGCTGTTGTGCGTCAGCTCGCCGTCAACCTTGATGCCCGCCAGCGGAAAGAACGGCTGGCGCAGCACCCATGCGATGCCCGCCGCCAGCATCAGCAACGCGCACAGCGCGAACACCAGCGTCGCGGTGACGTTCATGAGCTTGACGTCAAACGGTGTAGTGGTCATGGGGTCCTCGCGCCTTGGGGCGACCCGGCGTCGCTCAAGGCACCAGCCCTGGCCGAGTCCAGCGTCGCGCTGGCGAGCACCTGCAGGCACAGGTCTACGTAGGCGATTCCTGCAGCGCGCGCCGACATCGGCACCAGCGAATGGCTGGTCATGCCGGGCGAGGTGTTCATCTCCAGCAGAAACGGCTTGCGATCGCTGGCGCGAATCATCACGTCGGAGCGGCCCCAGCCGCGACAATCCAGCGTGCGGTATGCAGCCAGCGTGATGTCCTGTATCTCGCGCTCCTCGGCCTCGGGCAGCCCGCTCGGGCACTGGTACTTGACGACGTCGGTGAAATACTTGTTCTGGTAGTCGTACGCGCCCTCGGGGACCGCGATGCGCACCACCGGCAAGGCACGGGCGTTCTGCCCCTGGCCGAGCACGGCACAGGTGACTTCTTCCCCCTCGATGAATTCTTCGCACAGCACGTCGGCGTCGTATTTGAGCGACAGTGCGACGGCACCCTGCATTTGCGAGTACCCCATGACCTTGGTGAGGCCGATGGACGAACCCTCGCGCGGCGGCTTGACGATCAGCGGCAAGCCCAGCACATCGGGCACCGCCTGGATCTGCTCACGGCTTTGCTGATCAAACGCCAGTCGCACGTACTTTGGCGTCGGCAGCCGGTCGGCTTGCCAGATGCGCTTGGTCATGACCTTGTCCATCGCCACGCTCGATGCCATCACACCCGAGCCGGTGTACGGAATGCCCAGCAGTTCCAGCGCGCCTTGCACCGTGCCGTCCTCGCCATGGCGGCCATGCAGGGCGACGAAGCAGCGCGCGAAACCGCCCTGGCGCAATTCCGCCAGCGCACGCTCGGCCGGGTCAAAGGCGTGGGCATCGACGCCGCGCGAGCGCAGGGCAGCGAGCACGCCGCGGCCCGACAGGATCGAAATCTCACGCTCGGCCGAATCGCCACCGAACAAGACCGCGACCTTACCGAAGAGCTTGGCATCAAATTGGCTCACAGCGCCCGTCCCTCCAGCGTAGGCAGCTCTGATTTCGATCGCATTCGAGCGTTCTTTTCAACCACCTGGGCGGGCACAGCGCCGATCGAGCCCGCACCCATGCAGACCACCACGTCGCCGTCCTGGGCGTTGTCCAGAATGGCCTGCGGCATGGCGGTGATGTCGTCGACAAACACCGGCTCAACCTTGCCGGCCACGCGCAATGCGCGCGCCAGTGTGCGGCCATCGGCCGCCACGATGGGCGCCTCGCCGGCGGCGTAGACCTCCGCCAGCAGCACCGCGTCGGCGGTGCCGATAACCTTGACGAAATCCTCGAAGCAGTCGCGCGTGCGGGTGTAACGGTGCGGCTGGAACGCCAGCAACAGCCGACGACCCGGAAACGCGCCGCGCGCGGCGGCCAGGGTGGCCGCCATTTCGACCGGGTGGTGACCGTAGTCCTCGATCAGCGTGAAGTGGCCAACCGCAGGCAGGCGTTGTACCGTGACTTCGCCGTAGCTTTGGAAGCGCCGTCCGACGCCCTTGAACTCGGCCAGGCCGCGTTGCACGGCCTCGTCGGGCACGCTGAGTTCGACCGCGATCGCAATGACCGCCAGCGCGTTGCGCACGTTGTGTTCGCCCGGCAGGTTCAGCACGATGGGCAGGTCGGGCAACGTGACGCCATTGCGGCGCTTGACGGTGAAATGCATTTGCGCCCCCACCGCCCGCACGTCGACGGCGCGCACCTGCGCGTCTTCGCCAAAGCCGTAGCTGGTCACCGGGCAGGTCACACGCGCCACGATGTCGCGCACGGCCGCATCGTCGGTGCACAGGATGGCGGTGCCGTAGAACGGCATGCGTTGCAGAAACTCGACAAAGGCGCTCTTGAGCTTGCCGAAGTCGTGCCCGTAGGTTTCCATGTGATCGGCGTCGATGTTCGTGACGACCGCCATCACCGGCATCAAGTTCAGGAACGAGGCGTCCGATTCGTCGGCCTCGACCACGATGTAGTCACCACTGCCGAGCCGCGCATTGACGCCTGCACTGTTCAGGCGGCCGCCGATCACGAAGGTCGGATCGAGCCCGGCGGCGGCAAGCACGCTCGCGGCCAGGCTGGTGGTGGTGGTCTTGCCGTGCGTGCCGGCGATGGCGATGCCCTGCTTGAGGCGCATCAGCTCGGCCAGCATCACGGCTCGTGGCACCACCGGGATCTTCTTCTCGCGCGCGGCCACCACTTCGGGGTTGTCGGCCTGCACGGCCGTTGAAGTGACCACCGCGTCGGCGCCTGCGATGTTCGCCGCGCCATGGCCGACGAAGGTCGTGATGCCCAAGCCTCCTAGGCGGCGCAGCGTGGCGCTGTCCGACAAGTCGGAGCCCGAGATGCGGTAGCCCAGATTGAGCAGCACTTCGGCAATGCCGCTCATGCCGGCGCCGCCGATGCCGACGAAATGGATCTGGTGAATGGCGTGCTTCACTGCACGAGTTCCTCGCAAGCGCGCACGACTTCGTCCACGGCTTCTGTCTTTTGCATTGTTTTGGCTTGCAGCGCCCGTTGCATTAGCGTAGGGCGCTCTGTTTTTTGTAGCAAATCGGCCAGCAATTCGGGCGTGAAATCCGCTTGTTGAACCAGCCAGCCGCCACCGGCATCGACCAGGAAACGGGCGTTGGTGGTCTGGTGGTCGTCGACTGCCGACGGAAACGGCACGAACAGCGCGGCGGCACCGACGGCGGCGATTTCGGTCACGGTGCTGGCGCCGGCCCGCGCCACGATCAGGTCGGCCTGCGCATAGGCGCACGCGGTGTCTTCAATGAAGGGCGTGAGGTCGCCCTCGACTCCCGCGGCCGCATAGTTGGCACGCAACGCATCGATCTGCCGTGCGCCGCTCTGGTGAGTGACCTGCGGGCGCAGCTGCGGCGCGATTTTCGCCAGTGCCAGGGGCACGACGGTATTGAGCGCCTGGGCCCCCAGGCTGCCCCCCACCACCAGCAGCTTGAGCGGACCGCTGCGGCCGGCAAAACGGGTCGCCGGGTCCGGCTGGTGCAGGAATGCCGCGCGCAGGGGATTGCCGACCCACTGCGCTTTCTTGAAAACACCGGGGAAAGCAGTGAAGACGCGATCAGCCACACCGGCCAGCACGCGATTGGTGAGACCGGCGACGGAGTTCTGCTCATGCAGCACCAGCGGTTTGCCCAGCAGCACGCTCATCATGCCGCCTGGAAAGGTGATGTAACCCCCCAGCCCGAGCACCACGTCGGGGCGCACGCGGCGCACCACCCCAATGCTCTGCCAGAAGGCGCGCAGCAGGCGCACCGGCAGCAACGCCAGCGTCACCAGCCCCTTGCCGCGCACACCGCCGAACTGCACCGGCTCGAACGCGAAGCCGCGCGGGAGCACGAGTTGCTGCTCCATGCTGCCCGGCGCACCCAGCCAGTGCACGCGCCAACCGCGCTCGCGCAACGCTTCGGCCACAGCCAGCCCCGGAAAGATGTGGCCGCCGGTGCCACCGGCCATGACGAGCGCCGTATGCGTCATACCCGCCCTCCGCGCATCAGCACTCTGTTCTCGTAGTCGATGCGCAGCACGATCGCCAACGCGACCAGATTGAGCAAAATTGCCGAGCCGCCGAAGCTCATCAAGGGCAGTGTCAGCCCCTTGGTCGGCAATGCGCCCAGATTGACGCCCATGTTGATGAAGGTCTGGAATCCGATCCACATGCCGACGCCCTGCGCCACCAGCCCCGGAAACACGCGCTCGAGCGCGATAGCCTGACGACCGATGTGCATGATGCGGCGCGTCATCCAGAGGAACAGGACAATGGCCATCAGGACACCGACCAGACCCAACTCTTCACCGATCACGGCCAGCAGAAAGTCGGTGTGCGCCTCGGGCAGCCAGTGCAGCTTTTCGACGCTGCCACCCAGGCCAACACCAAAAATCTCCCCGCGCCCGATGGCGATCAGCGAGTGTGACAGCTGGTAACCCTTGCCCAGCGCGTGCTCGCCGCTCCATGGGTCGAGGTAGGCAAAGATCCGTTCGCGCCGGAATTCGGAGGTGGCGATCATCAACGAGAAAGCCACCACCAGCAGCGCAGCGATGACAAAGAACATGCGCGCGTTGACGCCGCCCAGAAACAAAATGCCCATCGCGATGACGGCAATCACCATGAAGGCGCCCATGTCCGGTTCGGCCATCAGCAGCATGCCGACCACCACCACCGCCACGCCCATCGGCAACACGGCGCGAAAGAAGCGCTCCTTGATGTCCATCTTGCGCACCATGTAGCTCGACGCGTACAGCACCATCGCGAGCTTGGCGAGCTCAGACGGCTGGAAATTCATGATGCCGAGCGGAATCCAGCGCCGCGCGCCGTTGACGCTGTGGCTGACGTGCGGAATGAGCACCACCACCAGCAACAGCAAGGCGGTCACAAAGATCCATGACGCGCAGCGCTCCCAGACTCTCATCGGCACCTGGAATGTCAGCAACGCGGCCACGAACCCGACCGCCAACGCAAATACATGGCGCGTCAGAAAGTAGGCCGGACCAAAGCCGGCACGGGAAAAACGCGGGTTATCCGACAGCGCAATGGAAGCCGAATAGACCATCACGAGACCCCAGGCCAGCAGCGCCACGATGACCCACACCAGCGCCTGATCGAAACCCAGCACGCGCATCGGTGCGGCGCGCGTCTGCGCGACAGCCGCGCCACCGAGGCGCACCGGCAGATGAATCGGCAGCGCGTCGATGCTGTGCGCGGCACGGCGAAACCACGCGCCAAAGCGACGCGGGCTGGCGGCTTGGGCGGTGCTGTCCACGGTGCTTTCGTTCATGGCGTCACCTCTCCATGGGCAGCGATCGTGCGGTCGTCCGCCAGCGCCTGGACCGCGTCGCAAAACGCGGTGGCGCGATGTGCATAGTCTTCGAACATGTCGAAGCTGGCGCAAGCGGGCGACAGCAGCACGGCGTCGCCCACCGCGGCAAGCTGCGCGGCCTGCGACACGGCCTGCACCATCGACGCAGCATGCGTCAACGCAATGCCGGTCGCAGCCACCACCGCCTCGATGTCCGATGCATCGCGGCCAATCAGCACCACGGCGCGCGCAAACTGGCGCACCGCCGGCGCGAGCGGCGCAAAGTCCTGGCCCTTGCCATCGCCGCCCAGGATCACGACCAGCTTGCGCTGCGCGCCCAGGCCGTTCAGGGCGGCGACGGTGGCGCCAACGTTGGTGCCCTTGCTGTCGTCGAAGTATTCGACGCCATCGATGATCGCCACCGAGGCCACACGATGCGGCTCGCCGCGGTATTCGCGCAAGCCGTACAGCATCGGAGCCAGCTGGCAACCCGCCGCGCTCGCGAGCGCGAGCGCGGCCAGCGCGTTCAGCGCGTTGTGTTGCCCATGAATGCGCAGTGCATCGGCCGGCAGCAGGCGTTGCAAGAAGATTTCCTCTTCGTGCACGACGCCGCGCTTGCGTTTTTTCGTCTCGTCGGCTTCGAGCGCGCGCACCAGCCAAGCCATGCCGTTGACGCGTTCAATGCCGTAGTCGCCAGGGCGCAGCGGCACGTCGGCGCCGAAAGTGATGTGGGCGCGCAGTTGCGGTCCCTGCAACCGCGCTTTGGTCGGCACCGGCAGCATCCTCATCACGGCAGCGTCGTCGCGGTTGAGCACCATGAGGCCTTGCGCGCCGAACACACGGGCCTTGGCTGCGGCGTAGGCGGCCATGTCACCATGCCAGTCGAGATGGTCCTGCGTCAGGTTCAGCACGGTCGCGGCGGTCGGCTCGAAGCCCTGCACGCCGTCGAGCTGGAAGCTGGACAGTTCGAGCACCCAGACCTCGGGCAGCGTGCCTGCGTCGATGTGCCCGGCCAGGCTGTCGAGCAGTGTCGGCCCGATGTTTCCGGCCAGGACCACGGTCTTGCCGGCCCGCGCGACCAGTTGGCCGGTGAGCGCGGTGACGGTGGTTTTGCCATTGGTGCCAGTGATGGCGAGCACGACAGGCGTGTAGCCACGAGGGCCGTCGCGCACCTGGGCTGGCACCACGGGCAGCCGCTCTTCGCCGGCTGCAGCGATGACGACAGGTGCTGGGGCTTCGGCCGCTTCCCAGGCGAGTGCCCCGATCGGGTCTGCCGATTCGCCGGGCGGCACTTCGCGCGCAGCGACCGGATCTTGCGCCACCCACCCGGTCGAGGTCGGCACGACTTGCAAGTCAGCCAGCGCGCGCGCGAACAAGTCCAGTTCGCCGCCCACCGGCACACCCCTCGCCTTTGCCGCATCGACGACAGGCGCGACTAAAGCCGGCGACAACCCGGGCGACCGGTAAACGGCACGCACTGGCGTGCCTTCGATCAGCGCAGCTGAAAAAGGACCACCTACGAACACGGCACCGGGTACATCACTGTGCAGCCGAGTGCGCTGCGGCGGCGCCTCTCGCGTATCGGCCACTGTGACGTGCGCGCCGTGGCGCACACACCATCGCGCCATGGCCAGGCCCGACGCGCCGAGGCCGAGCACCAGAACATGAAGGTCTTGCAGATGCTTCATGACTTAGCGCAGCTTGAGCGTGGAAAGGCCCACGAGGCAGAGCAGCATCGTGATGATCCAGAAGCGCACCACGACCTGGGTCTCGCGCCAGCCGCTCTTTTCGAAATGGTGATGCAGCGGCGCCATCTTGAGCACGCGGCGACCTTCGCCGTAACGCCTTTTGGTGTACTTGAAGTACATCACCTGCGCCATCACAGACAGGGCCTCGACCACGAAGATACCGCCCATGATGAAGAACACGATCTCCTGGCGCACGATGACGGCAATGGTGCCGAGCGCGCCACCCAGCGCTAAAGCTCCGACGTCGCCCATGAACACCTGGGCCGGATGAGTGTTAAACCACAAAAACGCTAGGCCGGCACCGGCCATGGCCGAGCAGAACACCAGCAACTCACCCGAACCCGGAATGTGCGGAAACAGTAGATACCTGGAGTAGATGGCGCTGCCAGTCACATAGGCAAACACACCCAGCGCCGAGCCGACCATGACCACCGGCATGATCGCCAACCCGTCGAGCCCGTCGGTCAGGTTGACGGCATTGCTGGCGCCGACGATCACCAGGTAAGTCAGGATGACAAAGCCGACGCCGCCCAGCGGATAACTTACTTCCTTGAAGAACGGCACCAGCAGGTTGATCTTGGGCGGAAAGTTGAGATCGAAGCCCGAGCGCACCCAGTCGTAGAACAGCTCGATGACGCGCCAGTTGGAACTTTCGGAGATGCTGAACAACAAATAAAACGCGGCCAGCAGTCCCACCACCGACTGCCAGAAGTACTTCTCGCGCGAGCGCATGCCTTCGGGATCCTTGCGCACCACCTTGCGCCAGTCGTCGACCCATCCGATGGCGCCGAAGCCAAACGTGACCCACAACACGATCCAGACAAAGCGGTTGCTCAGATCGAACCACATCAGCGTCGAGAATGCGATCGAGAACAGCACCAGGACGCCACCCATGGTGGGCGTGCCGCTCTTGCTGATGTGCGTCTCCATGCCATAGCCGCGCACCGGCTGGCCGATCTTGAGCGCCGCCAGCCGCCGGATCACGTAAGGCCCCGCCGCCAGCCCGAGCACCAGCGCGGTGAGCGCGGACATCAGGGCGCGAAACGTCAGGTACTGGAACACCCGCAGGAACCCGAACTCGGGCGACAGCGTCTGCAGCCATTGGGCAAGACTCAACAGCATGGGCGGTCCACAGGGGCTTCATGGAGCATGGCTGATTTCCTTGTTTTGGGGGGTGGCACAGGCGCCGTCAGCGCCTGCACGACGCGCTCCATCTTCATGAAGCGCGAGCCCTTCACCAACATGCTGGCCACGTCATCCAAGCGCGCCAGAACGGCCGCGTTGAGCGTGTCGATATCGTCGAAATGACGCCCTTGGGCACCGGCGCCAAACGCAGCAATGGCGTGCACCGATGCGGCGCCGAGCGCGTAGACGGCGTCGATGCCGCGTTCGCGCGCCCGCTCGCCCACTTCGGCGTGGAACTGCGGGCCACGCTCGCCCACCTCGCCCATGTCGCCGAGTACCAGCAAGCGCGGAGAGGGCAAGCTGGCCAGCACGTCGATGGCGGCCAGCATCGAATCGGGGTTGGCGTTGTAGGTGTCGTCGATCAAGGTCACGGACCGCCCGCCCGCGCGCCCGATTTCGCTCGCACGGGACCGCCCCTGAACCGGCGCGAAGGCCTCCAGCCCGGCGACGATCGCTTCCAACGGAACCGACGCCGCGCAGGCACACGCGATGGCGGCCAGGGCGTTGATCACGTTGTGCCGACCGGCAATGCGCAAGTTGATGCTGAGCGCACCCAGCGGCGTGCGCACTTCCATCTGCCAGGCGCCATGGCCCCAGTCGGCACCGATCAGCGACACGCCCGCCTCGGCCTGCTCGCCGAAAGTCAGGCAGTGGCGGCGCGCGCCGTCGATGGCGCCGCTTTGCGCCAATTGATACCACAAAGGTGTGAACTCGTCGGCGTGCGGAAACACGGCGGTGCCGCCCGCCGGCAACGTTGTGAACACCGCGGCGTTCTCGCGCGCCACGGCCTCGATCGTGCTCATGAATTCCTGATGCTCGCGCTGAGCGTTGTTGACCAGTGCGACATTGGGGCGCGTCATGGCGGCGAGCCGCGCGATTTCGCCCGGGTGGTTCATGCCCAGTTCGATGACGGCGCGACCGTGGTTCGCGCGCAGGCGCAGCAGTGTCAGCGGCACGCCGATCTCGTTGTTGAAATTTCCGGCCGTGGCGAGCGCGCGGTCTGCGCAGGCTGCTCTCAAAACACAAGCGAGCATCTGCGTGACCGTGGTCTTGCCGTTGCTTCCGGTGACGGCGATCACGGACACAGCGAATTGCGCGCGCCAGTTCGCTGCCAAGGCGCCCAGTGCAGCGAGCGTATCGGGGACTTCAAGGCCGGCCAAGCCCGACGCCAGTAGGCCGCCGTGCGCGAGCGCGGCAACCGCACCGCGCGCCTTGCCATCGGCCAGGAACTCGTTGGCGTCGAAGCGCTCGCCCTTGAGCGCCACGAACAGATCGCCGGGCGCCAGCGTGCGGGTGTCGGTGTGGACGCGCGTGATCGGTGTTGCCGGGTCGCCCACCAGGCGAGCACCAGGGATGCAGGCCAGCGCTTGCGCGAGGGTCATCATGAGTGCGCTCATCGGGCACCTCGCTTCGCCAGCGCGTCGGCCGCATGCGTGCGATCGGAAAACGCGATGCGCTCTCCAGCGATGTCCTGCCAGGCCTCGTGACCCCGTCCGGCCAGCAGCACCACGTCGTGCGGCGCGGCCTGCGCCAGCGTCGCCGCAATCGCCTTGGCGCGGTCGGGCTCCACCTGGGCCTCATCGGGGCAAGCCAGTCCGAGCAGGATCTGGCTGATGATCGCGTCCGGTTTTTCCCGGCGCGGATTGTCGCTGGTCACGACCACATGGTCGGCGTGCTTTTCTGCGACGGCCGCCATCATCGGCCGCTTGATCGGATCGCGGTCGCCGCCGCAACCAAACAGGCACCACAGCGCGCCGCCGCGCTGCGCCGCCAGCGGACGCAACCCGGCCAGCGCCTTGTCGAGCGCATCGGGCGTGTGGGCATAGTCGACCACGGCGAGCGGCTGCGCGCTTCGATCTCGCGCTGCGTTCACCCGCTCCATGCGCCCCGGCACGCTGCTGAGGTGGCGGCACGCGGCCACGGCTGCAGCCAGCGGCAGGCCCAAAGCGCGCAGCGTGCCCAGCACGCCGAGCAGGTTCGCCACGTTGTACTGGCCGATCAACGGCGTCGCCAGGAATTCCGCCGGGGCCCCACTCTCGACCACCGAAAAGCGCAATCCATGCGCGCCGTAGCCCACATCGCGTGCCATCAGCCGGGCCGGTGCGCCGTTGGCCGACACCGTCCACAGGTCGAGCGCGCCACCGCCGGATTCCCTCAGGCCCGCAGCCAGGCTGGCCCCACGCAAATCATCGATGTTGACGACAGTCGCGCGCAGACCGGGCCAGCGAAACAATTCAGCCTTGGCCTGCCAGTAGGCGTCCATGCTGCCGTGGTAATCCAGATGATCCTGAGTGAAGTTGGTGAACACGGCCACCGCAATACGGGTGCCGTCCAGTCGTCTCTCGGCAATTCCAATTGACGACGCCTCGATGGCGCAGGCGCCGAAGCCACGATCGACGAAACCACGCAGTTCGCGCTGCAGCAAGACCGGGTCGGGGGTCGTGAGGCCGGTGTAAGTCAATTCAGGCGGCACACCGATGCCCAGCGTGCCGACGACCGCGCAGGGCGACGCCATCGCGCGCACGGCGACTTTGCCGTGGGCGCCTGGCGAAACCCCGGCATGCGACGCCGCCGGGCCGAGTTTGGACAGTGCCTCTGCCAACCACCAGGCGGTTGACGTCTTGCCGTTGGTGCCGGTCACAGCCAATACATCGAGTTGACTGGATGGCTGGTCGTAATAGGCTGCGGCGATCGGGCCGGCCGCGGCCTTCAGGCCCGCATAGCTGGCGATCTGGTCCCCCGCCAATTGAAAGGGTCCGACGCCGTCCTGCTCGACCAGGCACGCGGACGCGCCTTGCGCCAGGGCAGCGGCCACATACCGGCGGCCATCGACGGCCGCTCCGGGCCATGCCACGAAGCCGTCGCCCGTGCCGACCGGGCGACTGTCGGCGTGCAGCACGCCGCGCACCCGTGACTGGAGCCAGCGGGCAGCTTCGGCAGGCGATTGGAGCGTCAGCATGGTCAGAAACTCTCGTCCACGGCGTTGGCCGTGATCTGGGGTTTGACCTCGAGGTCGGGCGCGACGTTCATGATTCGAAGGGTCTGCTGCACCACCTGGCTGAACACCGGCGCGGCCACCGCGCCGCCGTAGTACGACCCCGAACTGGGCTCATCGATCATGACGCCAACGATGATGCGCGGCTGCCCGATAGGCGCCATTCCCGTGAACCAGGCGCGGTACTTGTTGCTGGCATAGCCTTTGCCAACCTGCTTGTGGGCCGTACCGGACTTGCCGCCCACCGAATAGCCCACGGTCTGCGCGAGCGGCCCTGTGCCGCCCGGCGCCGCCGCCATTTTCAGCATCTTGCGCACGGCGCGAGCGTTGTCGCTGGAGAATACCTTGACTCCCGCCGCCTGATGGTCGGTCTTGAGCATGGTGGCCGCGATGACCTCGCCATCGTGCGCAAACGAAGTGTACGAATGCACCATCTGGAATAGCGATGCCGACAGTCCATAGCCGTAGGCCATGGTGGCCTGCTCGACCGGTTTCCAGGTTTTCCAGGGCCGCAACCGTCCAGCGACCGCCCCGGGGAACTCGATCTGCGGCTTCTGGCCATAGCCCAGTGCGGTGTAGGTGTCCCACATTTCATGGGGCGCCATCTTTTGTGCGATCTTCAGCGCGCCCACGTTGCTCGACTTCTGGATGACGCCTTCGACCGTCAAGGTGCCGTAGTTGTGGGTGTCCCTGATGGTGAAGCCACCGATCTGATAGCGACCCGGCGCCGTGTCGATGAGGGTCTGCGGTGTCACGCGATGGGCTTCCAAGGCCATCCCGATGGTGATCGGTTTCATGGTCGAGCCCGGCTCGAAGGTATCCGTCATGGCCCGGTTGCGAAGCTGCTCGCCCGTCAGGTTGCGGCGGTCATTGGGGTTGTAGCTCGGATAGTTCGCCATCGCGAGAACTTCACCCGTTTTCGAGTCGAGCACGACCACGCTTCCGGCCCTGGCCTTGCTGGTCAGCACGGCATCGCGAAGCTTTTGATAGGCGAAGAACTGCACCCGATGGTCCAGGCTGAGGTGGATGTCCTTGCCATCGACCGGCGGCACCTGCTCACCCACGTCCTCCACCACACGGCCCAGGCGGTCCTTGATCACGCGGCGCGAGCCCGCCTTGCCGGCCAAGGCCTTGTCGAACGTCAGTTCGATGCCTTCCTGGCCGTGGTCTTCGACGTTGGTGAAACCCACCACGTGCGCGGCGGAATCGCCCTCCGGGTACAGGCGTTTGTATTCCTTGCGTTCGTAGATGCCCTTGAGGTTGAGCGCGGCAATCGCCTTGCCCGCTGGCTCGTCGACCTGACGCTTGAGCCAGACGAATGTCTTGTCTTCATCTTCGAGCTTCTTGTCGAAATCCTTTTGCGCCATTCCGAGCAGCTTGGCCACCTGCTTGAGCTTTTCACGCACCGCCGGGTCGTCGCGCTCGATGTCTTCAGGAATCGCCCAGATGCTGGGCGCCGGCACGCTCGACGCGAGGATCATCCCGTTGCGATCAAGAATGCGGCCCCGATTGGCCGGCAGTTCCAGCGTGCGACCAAAGCGCACTTGACCTTGGCGCTGAAAGAAGGCGTTGTCGATCACCTGGATATAGGTAGCGCGGCCGGCCAGTACAACAAAGCCGAGCGCAATCGCAGCGACGATGAACTTGCTGCGCCAGACCGGCGTTTTGCTCGCCAGCAATGGACTGGACGCGTAGCGGACGCTGCGGTTCGCCCTCATGGCCTGGTCCTGTGGGCGGGCGGGCGGCGTGACGACCCCGAAGGTGGCGGCGCGGCGGTAACGGCCGCAGCCGGCGACGCCACTGCCGGAATCACCGCACCATCGGGGCGCACATACAGCGTGACGGCTGGCGTGGTGGTGCGCATCTTGAGCCGATCCTTGGCAAGCGTTTCGACCCGCAGTGGCGTCGCTTGCGCGCGCTTGTCGACCTGCAGGCGCTCGCTGTCGAGTTCAAGCCTGCGCGCCTCAGCATGCGCGCGATCCAGCGCGGTGAAGAGCTGGCGCGACTGATACTGCGCATGCACAAGGTACAGCGCCGAGGCCAGCACGGACAGTAGCAGCAGGAAATTGAGACGCGCCATGGCTGCTCAGTGCCCCAAGCGCTCGGCCACGCGCAAGATCGCGCTGCGCGAACGCGGGTTGCCGGCCACTTCGGCAGCCGTCGGCCTGATGCGGGCCAGCGCACGCAGCTGCATCACTTTGGGCGCGGCAAACGGCGCGCGGCGATCGAACACGTCGCGCGAATGCCCGGTGATGAACTGCTTGACGATGCGATCTTCCAGCGAATGGAAACTGATCACCGCCAGACGGCCTTGGGGTTGCAGGATCTCAAGGCTCGCCTCTAGCGCTTGTTGCAACTCTTCAAGCTCGGCATTGATGAAAATCCGAAGAGCCTGAAATGTGCGCGTTGCAGGGTTCTGGCCCGGCTCGCGGGTTTTGACCGCGCCAGCCACGAGCTCGGCCAGCTCGGTGGTGGTTGAAACTGGGCCCCGTTCTTGTCGGCGAGCATCAATCGCCTTTGCAATCTGAACAGCAAACCGTTCCTCGCCATAGTCACGAATCACCTCTGCAATCTGTCGGGGTTCGGCCGTTGCCAGCCACTCGGCCACGCTCTGGCCGCGCGTGGTATCCATGCGCATGTCGAGTGGACCATCGAATCGAAAACTGAAGCCGCGCGCCGGGTTGTCGATTTGCGGCGAACTCACACCCAAATCCATCAACACACCGGCGACGCTGGCTGGCGCGAGCTGACCCAGATCGCAAAAACTCTGATGCCGGATCGAAAAACGCGCATCCGTGAAGCGTGCCGCTTCCGCCACCGCTTCCTCGTCCTTGTCGAATGCGATCAGACGGCCTTGCGGGGCAAGCCGTGCGAGGATCGCGCGGGCATGACCGCCGCGCCCGAACGTAGCGTCGACGTAGGTGCCGTCCAGCTGCGCCGCATCCGCCAGCAGTGCGTCGACCGCTTCGTTCAACAACACGGTCGTATGGGTCCATGACTGCTGCACCATCAACCCTCAAAATGAAAAATCCTGGAACACATCGGGCATCTCGCCCCGCGTGGCCTCCGCTTCCTTGGCGTCGTAGGTTGTCTTGTCCCAAAGCTCAAAATGGTTGCCCATGCCCAGCAGCAGCGTGTCACGCGAAATACCGGCGGCTGCACGCAGTTCCGGGGAAACCAGCACACGACCGGTGCCGTCCATTTCGACATCCATGGCGTTGCCCAGAAACACCCGCTTCCACCACTGCGCAGCCATGGGCAGCGCGGCAATGCGCTCGCGGAATTTTTCCCACTCGGGGCGCGGAAACACCATCAGACAGCCGTGCGGGTGTTTGGTGATCGTCAGTTGCCCGGCCGCCGTGGCGGCGAGCACATCCCGGTACCGGGTCGGCACCGAGAGCCGGCCCTTGGCATCCAGATTGAGCGATGAAGCACCTTGAAACACGACCACAAACCCCTTGGTGGGAGCGGTCGCAGCCTCGAAGAGACGCTGTCCGACACTTTTTCCCACTTAACTGCACTTTTTTGCACTGTAGCAGGAAACGACCGGCGCGCAACCTAGGACGGTTGCATTTTTTGTAATGGAATCAACGACTTAACGCCGATTTTCAACGTCGAAAAATGTCGAATATCGTTGCGAATTAAGCACTTAGGACTCGCAGTGAATGTGCTGCCTTAACGCCGCAACGAACGGCGCCAAGATGTCAGGGCGCTCAGAGGATGAAGCGCGAAAGGTCTTCGTCCTGACTGAGTGCCGCAAGCCGCGCATCCACATAGGCGGCATCGATATGAATCGACTGCCCTTCGAGCCGGGTGGCGTCGAAGCTCACTTCGTCCAGCAGCCGCTCCATGACGGTGGAAAGCCGCCGTGCGCCGATGTTTTCGGTGCGCTCGTTGACCTCGAACGCGATGTTGGCCAGCCGCGTGATCGCTTCGGGCGCGAAATCGAGCGTCACGCCCTCCGTGGCCAGCAGGGCCTGGTATTGCTTGACCAACGAAGCGCGCGTTTGCGTCAGGATGCTCTCGAAATCGGCCGCCGACAGCGACTGCAACTCGACCCGGATCGGCAGACGCCCCTGCAACTCAGGGATCAGGTCGCTTGGCTTGCTCAGATGGAACGCGCCGCTCGCGATGAACAGGATGTGATCGGTGCGCACGACGCCATACTTGGTGCTCACGGCCGTGCCTTCGACCAGCGGCAGCAGGTCGCGCTGCACGCCCTGGCGCGACACGTCGGAGCCTTGCGCCTCGGAACGCGTGGCGACCTTGTCGATTTCGTCGATGAACACGATACCGTTCTGCTCGGCATTGGTGATGGCTTGGGCGCGGATATCTTCTTCGTCGACCAGCTTGGCGGCCTCTTCATCAATCAGAAGACGCATCGCTTCGGCAATCTTTAGCTTGCGGGTCTTTCGCCTGCCCTGCCCCATCTGGCCGAACATGCCGCGCAGCTGCTCGGTCATTTCCTCCATGCCGGCCGGGCCCATGATTTCAAGCGGCGTGCGGATATCGGCGAGATCCAGTTCAATCTCCTTGTCGTCCAGCTGCTTCTCGCGCAGCTTCTTGCGAAACGCCTGGCGCGTCGTGGTGTTGCCCTGCGCAGGCACACCCTCGGCGGTGCGGGCCGGCGGCAGCAGCACATCGAGAATGCGCTCCTCGGCCGCGTCTTCGGCGCGCATATGCACCTTGGCGCTCTCGCTATCGCGCGTTTGCTTGACGGCAATCTCGGCCAGATCACGGATGATGGAATCGACGTCCTTGCCAACGTAGCCCACTTCGGTGAACTTGGTGGCCTCAACCTTGATGAAAGGCGCATCGGCCAGTCGCGCCAGGCGACGCGCAATTTCCGTTTTGCCAACACCCGTCGGGCCGATCATCAAGATGTTTTTCGGCGTGATTTCGCCGCGCAGCTTCTCGTCGACCTGCTGGCGACGCCAGCGGTTTCGCAGGGCAATGGCAACGGCGCGCTTGGCCGCGGGCTGGCCCACGATATGGTTGTCGAGTTCGGAGACGATTTCCTGGGGGGTCATGGACATGGCTCAGAGCGTCTCGACGGTGTGGTTCATGTTGGTGTAAATGCACAGTTCGCCGGCGATTTCAAGCGACTTCTTGACGATCTGTTCGGCCGTCAGATCGGTGTGATCGAGCAGCGCCTTGGCCGCCGCCTGCGCATAGGGGCCGCCCGAGCCGATGGCGACGATTCCGTTTTCGGGCTCCAGCACGTCGCCGTTGCCGGTGATGATCAGCGAGGTCTGGTCGTCCGCCACCGCCAGCATGGCTTCGAGCCGGCGCAGCACCCGGTCGGTGCGCCAGTCCTTGGTGAGCTCGATAGCCGCGCGTGCCAGCTGCCCCTGGTGCTTGTCGAGCTTGGCTTCGAAGCGCTCGAACAGCGTGAAGGCGTCGGCGGTGGCCCCGGCAAAGCCGGCGAGCACCTTGCCGTTGTGCAGCCGTCGCACCTTGCGCGCCGTACCCTTGATCACGATATTGCCCAGCGTGACCTGGCCGTCGCCACCGATGGCGACTTGATCACCGGTAGACGTCTTGCGACGCACGCTGATGATCGTGGTTCCGTGAAATTGTTCCATCGCAGAAATTTGGGGATGAGGCGGGCCAATGCAAGCCCTTGATCTGCCGCACCCAAAAGCGCGGATCAGGTCCGACGCACCGCGATGCCGGCGTGCTCGGCAATACCGATGACCTCGAAAAGAATCGCCGCCATGCGGTGCAGGTCGACAAACTGCACACGCTGCCCGTGAGCGTTGCGGGCCGTGGCCCAGTTCAGCAGTGTGCCCGCTGCCGTGATGTCGATGCGCACGAGCGCAGCACACGAGACCACCGGCGCGTTGCTGCCCGAGGCGTCCGCGAGGTCGGCGTCGAGCCGGCGCCAGGTTTCGAGCGATTCTCCGCTCAAGTCACCGGCCAGCACGGCGTCGGGTGTGGTGGTCGCGGCCGATCCCAGCGCCGCTTCTCGCCCCGCGGTCAAGAGCGAGGGGACGGATTTTGCGGCCTGGGGCGCCGGATCAAGCGCGGCATAGCTGCCTTTCGGGTCTTCCCAGGGCGGTGGCGATACCTCGTAGGTGATGCAGTAGCCCAGCGCTGCGAGCTCAAACTCATCGGCCGCATGCATCGTGCGGAGCGCCGCCATGCGCAACTGCCACCAGACCACATCGACGCGCCGGTCATTGGCGGGGGTGGCCGCCATGAGCACGGCAAGCAATTGCTCGGGCGCCCCAAAACGCAGTTGGACGGGCGAATCGGCCCAATGCGCAAGCAACGTTCGAAGTGGGGCCGCCGCCGCCGGCTCGATGGCTTGCAAGGCACGCCAGTCGAGGTGCCACGCCGGGCCGGCCGCCGACAAGGCCGCCATCAATGCCGAGAGGCTTTCACGCGTCAGATGGGCCGGGCTGAACCAGTCCGGGCTCCCGCAGAGTCCTGCAACGGGAACGCTGTTGGCGGCCATGTCGGCCTGCACGTCTCGGGCCAGGGCGCGCAGGGAAATCCACTCCGGGCCTGGCCGCTTCAGGTGTTGTGCGTGGCGCGTGCTGGCGGCGGTGAACTTCTCCAGATCGCCCGTTGCCCGGTACAGATCGAGCAGCGCCAGCCAGACCTCTGGCCGGTCGGCATGGGGGCTGTCAGGCGCCAACGCCTGGCGCAAGATGGCTTCGGCCCCGCTATCGTCGCCCTGCGCGAAGCAAATCGCAGCTTCTTCAAGACCTGTTTCAGAGATCAGGTGCGATGAAAGCAATCCATCGATCGGGACCGGCACCGCGACCTGCGCAGGTCCCCCGAGCCGTGTGGCATCCGGCGCAGTGTCTGCATAGGCACGCGCATACTGGGCCGCCATCACCTCCGGACTGACGCCCGAGGTGCTGTGGGGGCCTTCGCCATTCGGACCTCGCCCCTTCCACCACTGCTCGGACATCTGCTCTTCGATCTCGTCGATCTTCTTGAGCGTGAGCGCGCGGTCTTCAGACTTGTCCGAATTGCTGGCGCTGAAGGAAGACGACCCCGACAGCGTATCGGGCGTGATGGCCACCTCGCGCTGACGAATCTTGCGCAGCGTGTCAAATTCGCGACGGCGCACGAAGTCATTGCGCTGGCGACGCTCGATCATCTCCTTGAGATTTTCCCGGCTGTAGCCGCTCTCGATGGGTGCCGCAACGTGCGCGTCCAGAGCAGACCAATCCTTCAGCGGATTGCGGACGAACTTCGCCACTTTCGAGAACAGGCGACCGGGTTCTTCCTTGGCCATGGGACGAGCTTGCAAAAACCCTAGTCGCCGAACATTTTCTGCTTGAGTTCGCGGCGCTGCTGGGCTTCCAGCGAGAGCGTCGCGGTCGGGCGAGCCAGCAGACGGCCGACACCGATCGGCTCACCGGTTTCGTCACAGTAGCCGTAGTCGCCAGCGTCGATGCGGGAAATCGACTGCTCGATTTTCTTGAGCAATTTGCGTTCACGGTCGCGGGTGCGCAACTCCAGCGCATGCTCTTCTTCAATCGTGGCACGGTCCGCGGGGTCAGGCACCACCACCGTGTCTGCACGCAGATGCTCGGTGGTCTTGTCGGCGTTATCCAGAATGCCCTTGCGCAAATCGTCGAGCTTGATCCGGAAGAACGCCATTTGCTTTTCGTTCATGTATTCGATGTCAGGCATGGCGATGACTTCGGCGTCGCTGAGCTGCGCAGCCGACTTGGCCTTCCAGTTGTTGGCCAGCTTCGGGTCTTTCTTGGCGGCCACATGCGGCAGCGGAGCAAGCGTGCTAGGCACCATCTGGGTAAAGCTCGATTTGGCGGCGGTGGACGCGACGGACTGGGCCATGGAGGGAACGGTCAGCTGTGACAGCCGCGAGACGCGCCCCACGCGTGGCGCGGGAGTGGTCGCTGCAGCGGGTGCGGAAGGTGTCGCTGTGACGGTAGAAGAGACGGCAGCCGGTTTTTTCATGGGGGTCGAAGCGGAAGCAGAGGGGACGGCACTGCGCACCCCCGGTTTTTGGGAAGGAGTGGCCACACGGGTCGTCTTGGCGGTCGCTTTGACCGGTGCCACCGGCTGGGGAGCGGTTGTCTTTTGGGCGGGAACCTTGGCGCTGCAAACCTCGGTCGCTGCGGGCGTAGCCTGCTTTTCGGCTACCGTCTTTTTGACGGCCGGCTTGGGGGCGGGGTTGGCCTTGACGGCGGGCTTATTCACTGCGACGGGCTCCTTTTGGATGTCTGACGAGCGCTTTCAATGAAGGCTCCTGCTGCGAAGTCGCCGCGGAACTCTGCCCTCGTGCGCTCCCTACGGTCCGGGTGCTCGCCCGTGACAACCACGGGTTATACCCCCCGAATGGCATTGGCGAACGCGTGCTCTTTGGTACCGCCAGCCCCTTACCTGCGCCTTGCAACAGGAAAATGGGGCTGACGGCCAAGGCGCGCGATTGTATCGAGAAGTCGATGGCGTCGGCGCCCGGTGTCAATATCGCCTCAAACAAGGCATTGATCGAGCCCTTGCTCGAGGATGTCACGCGGCAATTCAATGCCGATGAACACCATCCGGCTATTGCGCACCTCGTCGGCGCCCCACTGCGGGCCGAGATCACTGCCCATCAGCTGATGCACGCCCTGGAAGATCACCTTGCGGTCGGTCCCCTGCATGTTCAGCACGCCCTTGTAGCGCAGCATGCGCGGACCATAAATGTTGACGATTGCGCCCAGAAAATCTTCAAGCTTGGCGGGATCAAACGGGCGCTCGGCCCGGTAGACAAAGCTCTTGACGTCGTCGTCATGGTGATGGTGGTGCGCATGGCCGTCGTGGCCTTCATGGCCCCTGACATGTGAGGGATGATCGCAATGCTCGCCGTGCGCGTGGTCATGATGCGCGTGCTCGTCGTCATCCTCCTTGAGAAAGTCCGGATCGATGTCGAGCTTGGCATTGAGGTTGAAGCCGCGCAAGTCAAACACCTGGCTCAGCGGCACCTCGCCAAAGTGCACCTTTTGCTGCGGCGCGCGCGGGTTCATATGCTTGAGACGATGCATCAACGCCTCGGTCTCTTCGTCCGACACCAGATCGCTCTTGCTGATGAAGATCTGGTCGGCAAAGCCGACCTGACGGCGCGCTTCCTGCCGGTCGTTCAGCTGCGTGGCCGCATGCTTGGCATCGACCAGGGTCAGGATCGAATCGAGCAGGTAGCTCTCGGCAATCTCGTCGTCCATAAAGAAAGTTTGAGCCACCGGGCCGGGGTCGGCCAGCCCGGTGGTTTCGATCACCACGCGGTCGAAATCGAGCAGCCCCTTGCGCTTCTTGGCGGCTAGCAGTTGCAGCGCTTCACGCAGGTCTTCCCGGATGGTGCAGCAGATGCAGCCGTTGCTCATCTGGATGATTTGTTCCTTGGATTCGCTCACCAGGATGTCGCTGTCGATGTTTTCCTCGCCGAATTCGTTTTCGATGACGGCGATCTTCTGGCCGTGCGCCTCCGACAGAACGCGCTTGAGCAGCGTTGTCTTGCCGGAACCGAGGAAGCCGGTGAGGATGGTGGCGGGAATCAAGGCCATGAAGCGCTCCGGATCGGGAAAGGCAGAAAGTGTAGCGATCGGCCCCTGGCTGCGCCGGCGCAAGGGCAAATGCGCACCCCGCCACGCACAAGCCCTGCGGCGCCTAGCGGTCGTCCTTCGCCCTGGCGCGCGGGTGGGCGGCGTCGTAGGCCTTGGCCAGATGCTGGAAGTCAAGGCGCGTATAGACCTGGGTGGTCGTGATGTTGGCGTGGCCCAGCAGCTCTTGCACTGCGCGCAGGTCGCTGCTCGACTGCAGCAGGTGGCTCGCGAACGAATGGCGCAGCATGTGCGGATGCACCGGCGCGGCCAGTCCGGCCGTCAGACTGCGCTGGCGCAACTGCTTCCACACTGAGTGGGCCGAGAAACGCGTGCCATTGCGGCCGATGAAAAGCGCTGCCGCGTTGGCCGGCTCGCGCAGCAGCGCCGCCGTCAGCGCCGCGCAGTCGGCGCGCAGCACCAACCACGCCTGCAACGCCTCGGCCGCCTTGGCGCCAACCGGCACGCTGCGCCGCTTGCTGCCCTTGCCCAAGACGCTGGCCTCACCCGCGTCGAGATCGACCCAGCCACGCGCCGCACCGCTGGCCTGCACGTCGAGGCCAACCAGTTCACCAACCCGCAGGCCGCAGCCGTACAGCAGCTCGACAATGGCGCGGTCGCGCGCCTCCACCCACGGGTCAGCCTGCGCGTCGTGCAACTCGGCCAGCCGAACCGCATCGTCGACAGCGAGTGCCTTGGGCAGCGGCCGGCCGGCCTTGGGCGCGTGCACATCCTGCACTGGGTTGGCGCCAATGCGCCCTTCGTTACCGAGCCAGCGGTAAAAGCTGCGCCAGCACGAAAGCACCAGTGCGATGCCGCGCGGCGCATGACCCTGGCTGTGTAACTGCGCCATCCAGCGGCGCACGTGACTGGCCTGCACCTGGCCGAGCGCGAGCCTGGCCTCGGCCGCCTTGTCGGCCAGCGTCCTCAGGTGGATGGCATACAACTCGACCGTGCGCGCCGCGAGACGGCGCTCAACCCGCACATGTTCGAGGTAGCGCTCGATCCAGGCCGGTTCACAAGACATCACCATCGGCGGTATTGTGGGCGCAACCGGCACACGGTGCCTAATCCCCGTGCCCACCCGTGACGCTGCCGTGCCGCGCCGCCGACGCAGACAACCGCCGCGACTCCTTTGAGGGAACGACGCAGAATGGACTCTGCCGCCCCGCAGTAGGTGTTGCACCTTCGTAGGGGGAAAGCGGCCACACGAAGTGGGCAAGGCTGGGGGCGAGCGAGCGAGCACCACGAAATGGGCTTTGCCCCGGCGTAGATGTTGCCCCCGTAGGGGGCTGGCGAAGCGACACGAAGTGCGCGCAGCCTGGGGGCGGGCTTCAGTTCACGGCCGCAAGCGCGACAGTGCAGCCGACGCCAGATCGGCGATGCGTTCCAGAAAATCGGTGCCCATTTCGGCGTTGAAGCGTTGCGCATCGGGCGACGCCAGCACCAGCATGCCGAAGGCCGGCGCATCCGGCTCGCGCCGCAGCGGAATCAGCGCCAGTGAGACGATGGCCCGCGCATCGCCGCCCAGCCATTGAGCCGCCTCGAACCCGGTGTTGAGGCCGCAATAGGGCGCTGTAAGCGAGGTGGCAAGCGCCTTGACGTCGTCGCTGACCCATTGCGCATAGTCTTCGTTCTGGTAGGCAGTGGCGCAGTCCCAGACCTTGATGGCCGTCTGCGGCACGAGAAACAAAGTCTGCAATTCGCTGGCGATATAGGCTGGCAGCCCGCGCGGCTCGCGCGCGGTCAGCAGGCCACGGGTCCAGTGCTGGAGGCGGTCCGCGGTGACCACATTTTCGGTGCCGTGGCGCACCATGTCCATCAGGCGGTGCTCGAGCGCCTTGATCTTCTCGCGCAGCATTTCCGCCTGGCGCTCCTGCAGGCTGACGGCGCGGTTGCCGTGCGGGCTGGTGAGTTGCACCTGGGCCAGCAACTGGGCGTGGCGCTCCGGTGATCGGGTTCATGGCGTCGTGCTGGAAAGGGTTCATGGGAGTTCGGGCACCTCGATGTGGCCTTCAAAAACGGTGACGGCGGGGCCGGTCAGCCAGACGGGGGAATGGGCCATCGCGCGACGCATGGCAAGGGCAGCGGATGGCTCTTGCAGTTGCGGTTGACCCATGCCACCCCATTCGACCGTGAGCTGGCCGCCGCGTGTTTCGACATCGACGCGTGCATCGAGCAGGCCAAGCCGGATGCCCGCCACCACCGCCGCACAGGCGCCCGTGCCGCAGGCCAGCGTTTCGCCAGCGCCGCGCTCGAACACGCGCAGCCTGATGTGCGAGCGGTCGACCACCTGCATGAAGCCGGCATTGACGCGCTGCGTAAAACGGGGATGTTGCTCGATGAGCGGGCCTTGCTCGGCCACCGGGGCGCTGTCGACGTCTCCAACCTGTTGCACGGCATGCGGGTTGCCCATCGACAAAATAGCGACATAAACGATCGCGTCTTGCGTCCGTGTAGCAAGCGCTAGCGGCCATTTTTGCCATGAACCCTCGGTGATCGGGGAAAGGCCTGCTGCAACGAACGGCACACGTTCAGGCTCGAACACCGGCAAGCCCATGTCGACCGTGACACGTCCATCGATGCTCATGCGCGGTTCGATCACGCCCGCCAGCGTCTGCACTCGCACCGCATCCTTGCTCGTCAGACCTTGCTCGCGCACGTAGCGCAGGAAGCAGCGTGCACCGTTGCCGCACTGCTCGACCTGGCCGCCATCGGCGTTGTGGATCACGTACTGAAAATCGATGCCGGCGGCCGACGAGGGTCGCACGGTGAGGATCTGGTCGGCGCCGACTCCAAAGTGGCGATCGGCCAGAAAGCGGTATTGTGTCGCGCTCAGCCCCAGCGAGCCGCGCGTTTCGTCGAGCACGACGAAATCGTTGCCCGCGCCTTGCATCTTGGTGAAGCGGATTCGCATCAGGGGATTATCGGGTGGCCACCTCGCCGCCCGTGGCCGGCCTCATGACATCGCCTTTAGATTTTTCGTGGCACGCCCGACGCGCGGCAACCCGAGTTGCGACATGGCGCGTATCGCCACGCCTGATCGCAGCTCACAGTGCACCCGCCAGCCGGCTCGGTGACCGCCTCGGACTAGATGGGCGAAGCGCTATTAAATCAATGGCTCAAGTAGCGATATCTATTGAACGTGCTGCGCTGCGAATTATCCAGTTGACGTGGCGCCTCACAGGGCGCCACGAGCAATGCGGAGGCACAAATGACAGACAAGAAGCTCAGGCAAATCTTGGCACTGGTGCAAACCCTGACGGT
>CAJDTV010000052.1_pt1 | contig 55693 bp, 49 predicted proteins | sample 7389921 | NCBI WGS metagenome assembly CAJDTV01 (sample SAMEA7055654, study PRJEB34461) | soil metagenome | biome: terrestrial ecosystem; feature: Peninsula; material: soil | place: Antarctica | collected 2016 | reverse complement strand
AGGACTATCGACCGAACTCCCCAGACCCTCGCCGAGCCAGCGTCCATGCTGCAGTTTGCCATCGCAGCCAGATCAATGGGAATCGCTACTTGAGCCAAATCAATAGTCTTCAACGTCCGGTGCGCATGCGCGTCCGGCCATTTTGACTCTAACCTCGAAGACCCTCAGCGGCGGGCCCGCAATCGCCTAACGCCTGCAGGCGGAATTCGTCAACAGGCTCGGTCCTCGTCAATCGCATGTGGGCGATCACTTCATTGCATGACTGGCTCACGATCCTGCGCATCGCAGCCTCCGCCTCGTCGACATGACTCCCGCGCACTGCGGTGAGCAAACGCTCGTATCCTTGCAGGGTCTCCAGTCGGCGCACTGACCGATCGTAGTCTAGCGGTGTGTTATTGACCCACAGCATCTGCCAGATGGCGTCGTGCGGCAGGTTGCGATAGGTGGACGCCAGTTGGCGATTGCCGCAGGCCAAGATCACTGCGGTCCCCATGCGACCCACCGCCTTTACAAACTCCACGAGTGATGTGTCCTCACCCTGGATCAACTGCCGCAATTCGTCGAACCGCGTCTCCAGCAATGCAAGCGAAGATTTGTCTTCATCGCGAGCGAGATAACGCGCTGCCAGTCCCAACATTGCGCCTCGAATGTTGAAGATGTCGACGATGTCGTTCAGCACCACATCGACGACGAAAGCGCCACGGCGGGGCGAAATTTCAACCAGCCCCTGCAGGTCAAGTACGCGCAGGGCATCGCGCACCGGCCCACGACTGACAGAAAACATGTCCGCCACTGCCTGCTCGCCGATGCGCTCTCCGGGACCGAACTGTCCCTGCAGAATCGCTTGCCCCAGATGCTGCGCAATCTGCTCCGCAGGCGTGACGGTCGTCAATCGTATCGGACGCAGCGCACCCGGTTTTTCTGCGGCACGGCTGGTGCCCAGCGGCGCGGGATGTCGAGGAGAAAAGAACACCGGCATGTCATCTTGGCGACGGGGGATTACCCGATTGTAGATCTGACCGTCTTGTTGTAAATTGTTTGTTGTTGACAATTTACCCGATAGTAAGTGATTTGCGCAATCCCGAAATACGAGGGCTTTACCGATGTCTTGGCGTTCCAGTGTTGACGAGTTGAACCACCGAAGGGCGCTGGTTGCCCGGATGGGTGGCTCGGAAAAAGTTGATCGTCAGCGCAGTGCAGGCAAGCTCACGGTACGCGAGCGAATCGACAAGTTGCTCGACCAAGGATCCTTCCACGAGATCGGCTCGATCACCGGCAAGGCGCAATACGACGCCGATGGCAAGTTGGTCGATCTCGCGTCGTCGAATTTTCTGTTCGGCCGTGGCTTGATCGACAAACGCCCGGTGGTCGTGGCGGCTGATGACTTCACCGTGCGGGGCGGTGCCGCTGACGGCTCGACCGCGGGCAAGATGTCTGCCTCGGAACAGATGGCCTGCGAAATGCGATTGCCGCTGGTAAGGCTGATCGACGCCACCGGTGGCTCAATTCGCACGGTGGAAGACTTGGGGCGCACCTATGTGCCGGCCAATCCTGCTTGGGAATGGGTGGTTCGCAATCTCGAGACCGTGCCGGTGGTGTCACTGGTAATGGGCGCGGTGGCGGGCTTTGCCTCGGCGCGCGCCGTTGCGAGCCACTACTCGGTCATGGTGCGAAACACCTCACACATGTTCATCGCGGGCCCGCCGGTGGTAGCGCGCACCGGCACCATTTTCACCAAGGACGAACTAGGCTCTCCGGCTTTGCATGCCAAAGCCGGCGCCGTAGACGACATAGCCGAAAGCGAAGCCGATGCAATGGCGCGCGCCGCGCGCTTCCTGTCCTACCTGCCCACTTCCGTGCATGAGTTGGCTCCGCGCACGCCCTGTGCTGACCCCGTGGATCGCTGCGACGACAGCCTGGTCGACGTGGTGCCGACAAACCGGCGCAAGGTCTACAAGATGCGCGAGATCCTCGCGAAAACGCTCGACCGCGACAGCTTTTTCGAAATGGGCTCGCAGTTCGGCCGCTCGGCGATCACAGGCCTGGCTCGGCTCGACGGTTACCCGATCGCAGTGCTCGCCAGTGACCCTTACCACTATGGCGGCGCGTGGACCGCCGACACCGCACAGAAAGTGTTGCGCTTCGTCGACATGGCCGAGACTTTCCACCTGCCGGTGGTGCACTTCGTTGACACTCCCGGCTTCCTGATCGGGCTCGAGGCCGAGCAGGCCGCCACCATACGGCATGGCGCACGCGCGCTCAGTGCGATCTACCAGGCTACCGTGCCGTGGTGCTCAATTCTCGTGCGCAAGGTGTTCGGCGTGGCTGGTGCCGCGCACAGCAACGCCTCGCGCTTTCGCTACCGTTACGCATGGCCTTCGGGCGACTGGGGCTCGATCCCGCTGGAAGGCGGTATCGAGGCGGCATACCGCAGTGACATCGCGGCTTCGCCCGATCCTAAAGCGGCGCTGGAAGAGATCACCGCACGTCTTGAAGCGGTGCGTTCGCCGTTCCGTACGGCTGAAGCTTTCGGTGTCGAGGAAATCATCGACCCGCGGCAGACGCGACCGCTTTTGTGCGAGTTTGCCGGCCATGCGCAACGTCTGCTTCGCCCGGTGCCGTCCCGCGTTCAATGCCGCCCATAGCGATGACGCCGCCCCCGCTGCTCACGGTGCGCGATCTGACGATCGCCTTTAAGACCTCGTTCGGCGAACTGCCGGTGACGCGCAAAGTGGCTTTCTCCATCGGGCGCGGCGAACGGGTTGGCCTGGTCGGAGAAAGCGGCTGCGGCAAGACCGTCACCGGCTTGTCCATCATGCGGCTGCTGCCGGCCGACACCACGCGCATCCATGGCCAAATCGACTTCCAGGGCGCCGACCTAGCCCGCCTGCCCGAGCGCCAGATGCGCACGGTGCGCGGCCGCGAGATCGCAATGATTTTTCAAGAGCCGATGAGCGCGCTCGATCCGGTGTTCAGTGTGGGAACGCAAATTAGCGAGGCCTACCGCGCACATTTTCCCGCCACTGCCGCCGAAGCCCGCGAGCGCGCGGTAGAGGCGCTTGCGCAGGTCGGCATTCCGCTGCCTGCGCGACGCTACGACGAATACCCGCACCAGTTGTCCGGCGGCATGCGACAACGGGTGATGATCGCGATGGCACTGATCTGCGAGCCGAAGCTGCTGATTGCCGACGAGCCAACCACTGCGCTCGACGTCACGGTACAGGCGCAAATCATGGATCTGCTGAGAAGCCTGAGCGAGCGCACGGGCACGGCCTTGCTGTTCATCACCCACGACTTGGGCGTCGTCGCGGAGACCTGTACTCGCATGCTGACCATGTATGCCGGCGAGGTGGTCGAAGACGCCCCCGTCGACAATGTCCTCAGGCGGCCTCGCCATCCTTACACGTCCGGGCTGTTGCGTTCACTCCCCCGCCTGACGGAACGCCACGCGGCACTGAGTTCGATTCCAGGTCGAGTGCCTTCTCCGGCGACGATGCCGCCCGGCTGCCGCTTCCGGCCGCGCTGCTCCTATGCTGAGTCACGCTGCGAAGCCGAACAGGTGCTGCGCTCGAGCAGCGGGGCCGATCATGCCGAGCATCGGGTGCGGTGCTGCCGCGCCGACGAACTCACCCTGAGTGGAGCGGTGAACGGATGACCGCTGCGCGTTCTGGCTCCTTGAATAAAACGCCGCCGATCATCGAAGTGCGTGATCTGCGCGTGCTGTTTCCCACACAAGACCGCACGCAAACGGTGAAAGCCGTCGACGGCATCAGCTTCGAGGTTCGGCCGGGCGAGACCTTCGGCATCATCGGCGAGTCCGGCTCGGGCAAAACCACGCTGGGGCGAGCCCTGGTCTCGCTGATACAGCCGAGCGAGGGCGCTGTGTTGCACCATGGCATTGACCCCCAGAGCCTGTCGCGACGCGACCTTCAGCGGCATCGCCGCGACTATCAGATCGTGTTCCAGGACCCGAACTCCGCACTCAACCCGCGGCTACGTATCCTCGACTCGGTAACCGAGCCGCTGGAGGCCGCTGGCAGCCGCGACCGCGAGACCAACCGGCGCGTTGCCTATGAAGCGCTCTCGCGCGTCGGTTTGCCGCCCGAATTCGCCAACCGGTACCCGCACCAACTCTCGGGCGGCCAGAAGCAACGCGTCAACATCGCACGGGTACTGACACTCAGGCCCAAGCTGATCGTCTGTGACGAAGTGGTGGCTGCGCTGGATGTGTCGATCCGCGGTGACATCCTCAACCTGTTCGCCGACCTGCAGCGCGAACTGGGTCTGACTTATGTATTTATCACCCACGATCTGTCGGTGGTCTCACATATCAGCAACCGGGTGGCTGTGACCTACCTCGGTCGCTTCATGGAGCTTGGGGCGACCGCCGACGTCACCGAGCGGCCACTTCACCCTTATACCGAGGCGCTGCTCTCCGCCGAGCCGATACCCTTGCCATCGGAACTGCGCACCAAGCGCCGCATCATGCTCGAGGGCGAGATTCCCAGTCCGATCGACCCCCCCTCTGGCTGCCGCTTTCGCACCCGCTGCCCGTACGCGCAGGCACGCTGCGCGCAGGAGCTTCCCACCCTGCGCGAATTACGCCTTGACCAATGGGTCGCCTGTCATTTCGCCACGCCCGACGGCCTGCCGTCGGCGACTTTGCCGCTTTCCAGCCACCCTTAGCACGCCTAACCTACATCTCAGGAGATGACATGAGCTATCCAACGAACTTATTGATGTCGACGATTGAACAAGGTACATGGCGACGTCGCGATGCGCTCGGCTTGCTGGGCGTTGCGCTGTGCGGAACGCTCGGCTTGCCGGCCTTCGCGCAGGGCAAGCCCCAAAGAGGAGGCGTGTTGAAGATCGCAGCGCCCACCAATCCGTCGAGCCTCGACCCGGCAACGGGCGGCTCCGGCGCCGATCACCCGTTGCTCTGGACGATGTATGACACGCTCGTCGACTGGGATTTCGAGTCATTGAAGCCGAAGCCCGGGATGGCCGAATGGAGCTTCCCGCAACCGACGACGATGGTGTTGAACCTGAAACCCGGCATCACGTTTCACGACGGCACACCGTGCGATGCGGCGGCCGTCAAATTCAACATCGATCGCAATCGCAGCGACCTCCGCTCCAACCTGAAGGCCGATCTGGCCAGCATCGGGGACGTCGAGGTGGCGAGCCCAACACAGGTCAAACTGACGCTGAAGCAGCCCGACGCCGCGCTGCCGGCAATCTTCTCGGACCGAGCCGGCATGATGGTCTCGCCCAAGGCCGTGCAGGCGCTCGGCGCCGAGTTTGATCGAAAGCCGGTGGGTGCCGGGCCATGGAAGTTTGTCAGCTGGGCGGACAACCAGAAGCTAGTTGTAACGCGCCACGACAAATACTGGCGCGCCGGCATGCCTTACCTTGACGGCATTGAGTTTTCGATCATCCCCGAACTCGCTACCGGCCTGCGTTCGGTGGTTTCCAAGCAGAACCAACTCGCCTTTTCGCTAGTGGCGCGTCTCGAGCCCATCATCAAGCGGGACAAAAGCCTGACGCTGGTGACCGGTCCTACCCTGTATTGCCTCCAGCTCTATCTGAACTATTCGCGTGCCCCACTGAACAATCCCAAGCTGCGCCAAGCCATCAACTTCGCGCTCGATCGCGAAGCCTTTGTCAAGGCCAGCCTTAACGGCGCCGGGGAAGCTGCGTACATGAATTTGCCGAGCACCCACTGGGCTTACGACAAGAGTGTGGCCGGGCTGTACCCGCACGACCCGGCACAGGCCAAAAGGCTGATGAGCGAGGCGGGCTTGGCCGGCGGCGTGGACATCAGCGTCGGCGGCTACAACGACCAGGACGCGGTGCGACGGGGCGAGATCGTCATGGACCAGCTTGGCAAGGTCGGCATTCGCTGCAAGTTCACCAACGGCACCATTCCCGAAATCAGCGGTCAGTTCTTTGGCGTCGAGAAAAAATTCGACATGCTGATGTCGGCCTGGACCGGTCGCCCTGACCCGAGCATGAGCTACTCCTTGATGTACGCCAAAGACGCGTACTACAACGCCGGGCGCGCGGAGCCCGTGCCCCAATTGGCTGCGCTGCTGCAGGAAAGCCGCTTGAAGGAAGATCTCGATTTTCGCCGTGGCGTGTTCGCCAAGATCCAACGCCTGGTTATGGAAAACGCATTGGTCGCGCCGCTGGCTTTCCAGTTTGAGATCGACGCCGTGTCCAAGCAGGTCCACGACTTCAAGCCCAACCTCCTCGGCAAACCGAAGTTCAACGACATCTGGCTCGAGAGCTGATGCCTACGACGGAGATCAGCGCGCACAGGGCAGGCGCCGGCGGCCTGCTGCAACGACTGCGCCGCATACGTCGGTCCAGCTTGGTGTTGCGACGGCTGACGCAAGCATTGCCGGTGTTGCTGTTGGCCACCTTTGTCGTGTTCGGCTTGCTAAAGCTGGTGCCCGGGGACATTGCCGTCGCGCTGGCTGGCGACAATGCGAACGACGCACGGATCGCCGAAATTCGCCAGCTTTACGGACTGGACAGGCCGTTTCTCGTGCAGTACGGCAGCTGGGTGTGGCACGCACTGCAGGGCGATCTGTCGAAGTCCCTGATGTCGGGCGAGGAAGTGATTACTTCAATCGCACGCTCGCTGCCGGTTACCGCGTTGATCGTGGTCTTGGCGATGGGAATCTCATTGGCGGTTGGCATTCCGCTGGGCATACTGGCTGCGGCGAAACGAGGGCGCTTCGTCGACAAGTTTGTCATGACGCTGTCCTCACTTGGCGTGGCCGTGCCCAGCTTCTGGCTGGCGATGATCCTGATTGCCTCGTTCGCACTCAATCTCGGCTGGCTACCGGCGACGGGCTCGGTGGCGTTGAGCGAGAGTCCACTCGAAGCGCTGCGCCACGCTCTCCTGCCGGCGCTCGCGCTCGCCTCGGGTGGTATTGCCGAAGTGTCGCGTCAGTTGCGCAGTTCGCTAGTCGATCTTCTGTCATCGCAGCAAGTCCGAACGCTGCACGCAAAGGGTCTGTCGCCAGCGGCGATTCTGTGGAAGCATGGATTGAAGAACGTCGGCATCAATCTGCTGACCGTGGTGACGCTGCTGGCCAACCGCTTGCTGGGGGCCACGGTCGTGGTCGAGGCCGTGTTCGCGATCCCCGGCATGGGAAGCCTCATCATTCATGGCGCGCTGGCGCGCGACTTCCCGGTTGTACAGGGCGTGGTCTTCGTCATGGTGCTGATCGTCATCGCCATCAATTTGTTCGCCGACGTTCTCTACGGCGTGCTGGATCCGAGAGTCAGATAGATGACCACCATGGCCTCGAACCCCACGCTCTCCGCCGAGCCGACGCGTCGCTCCCCGATATGGCATTGGCTCAAAAGGGACACCCATGCCACAGTCAGTCTGGTGTTTCTATTGCTGCTGGCGCTGCTATCGCTCAGCGCGCCATGGATTGCCCCTTATGCGCCAACGACACAGGATCTCAATGAAATGCTCGGGCCTTCGTCAACGCAACATTGGCTCGGCACCGATGACCTCGGGCGCGACGTCCTGAGTCGGTTGATCTATGGCGCGCCGGTAACGATCTACGCGAGCCTGCTTGCAGTCAGCGTGGCCGTGGTACTGGGCGTGCCACTTGGACTGCTGGCTGGCTATTTAGGCGGCTGGTTCGACGAAATGGTCAGCCGCGTCATCGACACCCTGCTGTCATTTCCGGCCATCGTACTGGCCATTGCAGTGACGGGTGCGCTCGGGATCGGCCTGACCAACGCCATGATCTCGGTTGGCATCGTCTTCGCGCCGCAATTGGCCCGGCTGGTGCGCGCGCGCACCTTGGTGGTCAAGCACGAGTTGTACGTCGATGCGGCACGCTGCTATGGATCCTCGATGGGCCGCATCCTGTGGCGGCATGTGCTGCCCAACACGATCCAGCCGGTGATCGTGCAGATCACGTTGCTACTGGCCGGGGCCCTGCTGGCCGAAGCGAGCTTGAGCTTTCTGGGCCTGGGCATTCAACCACCCCACGCCAGCTGGGGCGTGATGCTGGCGCGCGCCTATCAAAACATGGAAATCGCGCCGGAACAGATGTATGCGCCCGGTCTTGCAATCCTGTTCACCGCACTTGCCTTCAACACGCTCGGAGAGTCGTTGCGCGTCGCGCTGGACCCCACGACAAAGCAGCTCTGAGTCCCTTGCCAGAAAGTACAGCCATGACACCGCAGGAAGTCTTCAACGACATGGTCGCGCAAGGCGACATGGTGCTCGACAAGCTCGACCAATGCGTCGAACGCGTGCCCCACAAAACCTACATCCACTACGGCGAAGATGATTTGCGAATGAGTTTTTCCGAGGTCAAGCAGGCCAGCGACCGTATGGCTGCAGGCTTGGCCGCGATGGGCCTGAATCCGGGCCAACCGGTGAGTGTGCTTACGCGCAACTCCCTGATCGGTACGCTCGCCATGTATGCTATATGGCGAGCCGGGGGGGTGTTTGCGCCGGTCAACTTCAACTTTCGCGGCCCTCTACTTTCGTATCAACTGAATGACACCGCGCCGTTTGCGCTGATCACCGACGTGTCATTTGCCGGCGTGCTGGCCGAGGTCGCGCCCGAGGTCAGTCTGAAGCGGCTGATCGTACACACGCCACAACCAGGCGACCACGATTTCAGCGACGACTCATTTGACCGGGTCGAGCATAGTTTCGAGATCTCATCCTTTGCGCAGATACGCAAGCACGATGGACCGGTGCCGCAGACTGTGCGTGGGCCGTTCGACGTGGCGAACATTGTCTACACGTCCGGCACCACTGGCCCATCCAAGGGCGTGCTGCAGCCGTTTCGCTGGATGAATCACTATTCGTACCCGCTGCGCTCATTGACGACTGGCGACGACGTGCTGTACTGCGATCTGCCGCTGTACCACGTTGGCGGGGCGTTTGCCTTGGTGACCCGTGCGCTCTGGTTCGGCAATACGGTGGGGCTATGGGACCGCTTCAGCCCGACGCGCTTCTGGGACCGCATCGCGGAGTGTCGCGCCAGCTGCGCCATCCTGCTCGACGTGATGATTCCGTGGCTGATGAAAGCCGAACCGCTTGCCACTGATCGCCTCAACACGCTCAACAAAGTGCACATGCAACCGCTGCCCGCCGGTCACCACGAGGTGGCGCAGCGCTTTGGCTTCGACTTCGTCAGCTGCGGCTTCGGCCAGACTGAATCGGGCTCGGGCTTCTCCTGCACCATCGACGAATTCCCGGCAGGCCAGGGGACGCCAGCCGAACTGTGGCAAGGGTTGACAAAACCGGACTTCCTCACTCGCGCAGCGACATCGGACCGGCTGGTGGTGGATGGCACCCAGCCACTGCCAAAGGGGTTCATGGGTCGGGCCAATCCGTTACTCGAGGTGGCGATCCTCGACGAGGACGACTACGTCTGCGAGCCTGGCCGGGTAGGTCAACTTGCCTTCCGCCCGCGCTTTCCAGGGTTGCTGCTGCTCGAATACTTCCGCAAACCAGACGTCACGGTAAAAGTGCACCGCAACTGCTGGTTCCACACCGGCGACGCCTGTCGTCAAATCGCGGAGGCGCCGGACACTTACGCCTTTGTCGATCGCATGGGCGGTTTTTTCAGGGTGCGTGGCGAAAACGTATCTTCATTTGAAGTTGAGGCCTTGATCGCTTCGCACGCCAGCGTGCGTGCGGTGGCTGCCGTGCCGATGCCCGCCAAGGTCGGCGACGAGGACGACATCGCCGTCTTCATCGAGTTGATCGCCGGACAGTCACTGAGCGAAGCGGAGATGCGTGAGCATGCCACGCGGGTCATGCCGCGCTTCATGCAGCCCTTGTATGTGCGCTTTGTCGAGGCGCTTCCCGTCACCGCCACCAACAAGATCGAGAAGTACAAGCTCAAGCGACAGTTGCTGCAGGAGTTGGGCCTCACACCGGCCTGAGACCAAGGCATCCCACACCGTGTCAAAGGCACCCGTACACACCATGAACAAGCAAGACGATCTTTCCCGGTACGACCCTCTGGTTCGCGAGCTTGCCGAACTGCAAAGCCGCCACTGGCCCATTGGCGTGCCGCTCAAGGTGGTCTACCCGTTCGGCGAGATCGCGTTGAGCGACTACCTGCGTCGCTGGGCTGCCGCCCAGCCCGACAAGGCAGCCGTGATTTTCTATGGCACAACCCTCACCTATGCCGAACTCGACACGTGGAGCGACCGCTTTGCAGCCGCACTGTCCCGCCATGGCGTGCAACGCGGCGACCGCGTCGCGGTGATGCTGGCGAACTGCCCGCAGTTCCATATCGTTTTCTTCGGTATCCTCAAGCTGGGCGCGGTGCATGTGCCGGTGAACCCGCTGTTCAAGGAGCAGGAGATGCTCTACGAACTCAACGACAGCGGCGCCAGTGTCTTGGTGGTCCTCGACCAATTGGCTGACATGGCGCGCAAGGTGCTCCCGAAGACCTCGGTGACCACCGCCTTCTTTACCAGCTTTCACGATCTACTACCGGTCGAGCCGACACTGCCCGTGCCCGCCAGCATCATGGCCGCGCGCCAGGCACCACCGGACATGATCGACCTGATGCCTCTGCTGGCCGACGCGAGCTTGGAAGCTCAACCATTGACGCCCGATCTCGACGCCCCGGCAGCGCTCAACTACACCGGCGGCACCACGGGCATGCCCAAGGGCTGCGTCCATACGCAGCGCGACATGATCTACACGGCAGCAACCACCTGCAGCGTGGCGAACGACATCGGGCCCGACGAGATCGCGCTCAACTACCTGTCGTTGTTCTGGATCGCGGGCGAGAACGCCGGCCTGATCTTTCCGGTTTTCACCGGCAGCACAGTCGTGCTGTTGGCCCGTTGGGATCCGGTGGGCGCAATGGCGGCCATCGAGCGCTACGGCATCACCCGCATCGGTATGGTCCTCGACAACGCGGTCGAGATCATGGATCACCCGGATGTGAACAACTACTCGCTAACGTCGCTCAAGGCAATCCGCGTTTCGTCATTCGTGAAGAAGCTCAACCCGAGCTACCGCGAGCGTTGGCTCAAGCTCACCGGCACGGTGATGGTCGAGGCCGCGTGGGGCATGACAGAAACCCACACTTGCGACACCTTCACCACCGGCCAACAGGACGACAACCTCGACCTGCACGGACAACCGGTGTTCGTCGGCCTGCCGGTTCCCGACACTGTCATCAAGATCTGCAGTTTCGACACCGGCATCACGCTGCCTGCCGGCCAGGAGGGCGAGATCGTGGTGCACAGCCCTTCGCTACTCAAGGCCTACTGGAACAATCCCGAGGCGACGGCTGAATCGCTGCGCGACGGCTGGTTCCACAGCGGCGATATTGGCGTGTTCGACACGCACGGATGCCTGCACTTCCTGGGCCGCGCCAAGGAAATGCTCAAGGTCAACGGCATGAGCGTGTTCCCAGCCGAGGTTGAGGCGCTTCTGGGCCAACACCCGGACGTGCTGGGCTCCGGCGTGGTCGGCCAGCCCGACGCCGATAAGGGCGAGATCCCGATCGCCTTCGTACGCATCCGCGAAGACAGCGCGCTGACCGAGGCCGGCCTCACCGCCTGGTGCCGCGACAACATGGCTAGCTACAAGCTGCCTCAAGTCCGCTTTGTCGCCGAGTTGCCGATGACGGCCACCGGCAAGGTCAAGAAACACGAGCTGCAAGCCGTGTTGACGCTGCAGCGCAGCTGAAGAGGAACCCCAACTTGAACCAGCCCACCCTCGACCGCAACGATGAACTGGCCCAGCGCCGAGCGCATGCGCTCGGCATGGGCGGCTCCGTCAAGCTGCAGCGCACGCGCGACCGCGGGGCCCTGAACGCGCGCGAACGCATCGCACGCCTGCTCGACCCCGATAGCTATTTCGAACTCGGCCTGCTGACGCACTCCGACGTGCCGGGCATGGAAGCCCGCACGCCGGCCGACGGCAAGATCGTCGGCGTCGGCCGTATCGACCGCCGGTCGGTGCTGGTGAAGGCCGACGATGTAACCGTGCTGGCCGGAGCGGGCGGGCGCATCGGCTCGCAGAAGTCGAAGGCCGCGGTCCAGTTCGCCATCGATAAGGGCTACCCCATCGTCAACCTCGGCGAGGCCGGAGGCGCACGGTTGCCGGACATCCAGGGTTCAGACGGGCTGTCTTCGATGACCGTCGGTACCACGCTGTCGGAGCGCAAGCGGCAGGTGCCGATGGCTTCGGCCATCCTCGGCGAATGTTTCGGCAGCCCGAGTTGGCATGCTGCTTTCTCAGACTTCGTGGTGCAAGTCAAGGGCTCGTGTATGGCGGTGTCGGGCCCGCGCGTGCTGGAGATCGCTACCGGCGAGAAGGTCGGGAACGAAGAACTTGGCGGCTGGAAGCTGCATGCGACCGTAACAGGTCTGGTCGACATGGCGGCCGAGACCGAGGACGACTGCCTGGCGCTGATCCGCGAATTCCTGGGCTTTCTGCCGTCACATTCACAGCAACTACCGCCGCGCGCCGCGCCGGAGGCGGCCGACAGCGCCGCGGCGCGGCAAGCCACGCTGTTGAAGCTGGTGCCCGAGCAGTCGCGCCGAGCCTACGACATGCGCGAATTGGTGCGCACGCTGGTGGACGACCAGCATCTGTTCGAACTCAAGCCACTGTTCGATCGCAGCGTCATCACGTGCCTCGCGCGCATCGACGGCCAACCGGTTGGCATCGTTGCAACCAACCCGATGTTCTCGGCCGGGGCGATGGGGCCCGACGGCTGCGCCAAGTGCACCAGCTTCATCGTGCTGTGCGACTCCTTCAACATTCCGCTGGTCTTCCTGCACGACACGCCGGGTTTTTTCGTAGGCAAGTCGGCCGAACAGCGCGGCATGCCGGGCAAGATCATCAACTTCATCGAGGCGCTGGCGGTGGCTACCGTGCCGAAGGTGGCGGTGGTGGTGCGCAAGTCCTACGGCATGGCCTACGGCAACCTAGCCGGGCCAGGCATGGGTGCGGACTTCGTGTTCGCCTGGGCGGGTGCCGACATCAGCTTCATGTCGCGCGACGTGGCCGTCAACGTTATCAGCCCAGTGGATCCGAGCGCCGACGCCCAGACACGGGCCGAGCAGGCGCTGCGCCGCGAGACGCTGCGCGAAGAGCTGCATACCACCAGCGCCCCGTGGCGCGCGGCGGGCCTGGGCTACCTCGACGACGTGATCCGACCCGACCAGACGCGCCAGGTGTTGATCGACTCGCTGGAGATGGCGCGCGGAACGCGCTGCAATGGCATGAGCAAGCACGCGCTGGCCGGCTGGCCGACCAGCTTTTGAGGTCGCCGATGTTCAAGAAAGTTCTGATCGCCAACCGCGGCGCAGTTGCGGCCCGCGTGATCCGGGCGCTGCGCCAGATGGGCATTGCGAGCGTCGCGGTGTTCTCGGAGGGCGATCGCGGCCTGCCCTACCTGACCGAGGCGAGCGAGGCGCATGCCATCGGCCCTGCCGAGCCGCGGCAGAGCTATCTCAACCAAGCCGTGTTGCTGCAGGTGATGCGCGACACTGGCTGCGACGCCGTACATCCGGGCTACGGATTCCTATCGGAAAACCCCGCCTTTGCGGCCGCCGTCGAACAGGCGGGCGCCACGTTCGTTGGGCCCTCGCCGCGCTGGATAGAAGCGATGGGCCACAAGATTCGCGCGCGCGAGTTGATGGCGCAGCACGGCATGCCACTCGCGCCTTCCACCGGTGTGCTGGCGCTGATGGACCAGGCCGCGCTGGCGCAGGCCCGCGCCATCGGCTTTCCGGTACTCATCAAGCCGGCGAGCGGTGGCGGCGGCATCGGCATGCTGCCGGCGCGCGACGAGGCCGAACTGGTGCACGCCTTCAGGCAGGCCACCTCGGTCGCGATACGCAGCTTCGGCAGCGCGGAGCTGTACCTGGAGCGCCTGGTGGAGCGGCCGCGCCACATCGAATTCCAGATCCTCGCTGATCGCCATGGCAAGGCGCGCCATGTGTTCGAGCGCGACTGCTCGGTGCAGCGGCGTCACCAGAAGGTGATCGAGGAATCGCCCGCGCCGGGCCTGCCGCGCGCGCAGATCGAGGCCATGGCCGAACGCATCGCAGATCTTTTGGGCGGCATGGGCTATGACGTGATCGGAACGGTCGAAATGCTCTACACCCCCGAGCTCGGCTTCATGTTCCTCGAGATGAACACGCGGCTGCAGGTCGAGCATGCTGTGACCGAGGAGGTTTGTGGCGTCGACCTGGTGCAGGCACAGATCAGACTCGCGGCCGGCGAGCCGCTGACTGCTGTGCTGCCCGGGCAAATCAAGCCGTGTGGCCATGCCATCGAGGCGCGTATCTACGCCGAAGATCCGGTGCGCTTCTTCCCTTCGCCCGGTCTGCTCGAGCGGTTCTCGCTGCCGCTGGGGGAAGGCGTGCGCCTGGAAACCGGCTACACCGCTGGCGCCCGTATCACCCCTTACTACGACCCAATGATCGCCAAACTGATTGCCCACGCGGACCACCGAACCGCTGCTGTCGCCAAGCTGCGACAAGCGCTGCAGTCGGCCGATATCGTCGGCGTCAAAACCAATATCCCGTTCCTGATCCGAGTGCTCGAGAGCGACGAGTTCGTCGCTGGGCGCGTGCACACCGGATTGGCTGCGGACCTCCTCAAGACAACCACACACTGAATATCGGAGCAGCCATGTCCTCAAATCTCGAGTCAATCGTCACAGGCAAAGTCTGGAAAATCGAAAAGACCGTCGGCGACAGCGTTGCCGTCGGCGAGTCAGTCATGATCCTTGAATCCATGAAGATGGAAATTCCCATCGAGTCGCCGATCGCCGGTATCCTTCAAAGTCTCGCTGTGACAGAAGGCGAGAGTGTGAACGAAGGGCAGGTTCTCGGCGTCATTGAGTCATAGTCCGCACAGCGAAGGCGACGCCACGCCCTCGCTGTGCAGCGCCGAATCAGCGTGCTGCCGATAATCGGCCGATGGTCCGTCCCACCCAACAGCTTTATCCCCCGCGCGAACCCGCGCCCTTGCGGCTTGCCGCGACCGTCTTGCTGCTGCGAGACAGCGCCGATGGCATCGAAGTGCTGATGACGCGGCGCTCGGCCTCGGCCAGCTTCGCGCCCGGCGCGTATGTGTTCCCGGGCGGTCGCATCGACGCCGCCGACGCCGCGGCCGGCGCCATCGCGAGCCGGCGCCTGGCGCAAAGCGACGAGCGGCTGACGTACGCGGTGGCGGCGATTCGCGAAAGCTTCGAAGAACTCGGCGTGCTGCTGGCACGCCATGCCGATGGCTTGCCGGTCAGCGCCGCCGTGGTCGCGACGATGGACCGCAGCACCGCCGACAGCACCATGCCGTTTGCGCAGCAGTGCGCAGCGTGTGGGCTGCAGCTGGCGTCCGACCAGGTGTTCACCCTGGCCCGCTGGGTGACCGACCGCGACCTGCCCAAACGCTTCGACGTGCCGTTTCTGGTCGCGCGCATGCCCGAGGGCCAGGTTCCGGTGGCCGACGAAACCGAGCAGTTCGAGCCTTGCTGGGTGCGGCCGGCCGAGGCACTGGCGCGCTTCAAGCTTGGCAATTTCTTCATCATTTTTCCAACCGTCCGCACGCTCGAGCGGCTGGTCGGCTATTCAAGCGTCGATGCCGTGTTGGCGGCCTGCGCGAGCGAAGTCCCGTTGTGGACCAGTTGCCCGCGCGCCGGGCTGCTGCGCGGCGAAGTTGCGCGCTACATGGAAAACGACTCGCCGTATGGAGAACTCGCCATGGTCTGCCCCGACGGTCAGATCGTGCATGCGCTCGACTGGCAGCACGAGCACCCGGTGGCGTTGCTCAGGAACGTGCAGCGCCTGACGGCGTCCAATGCCGGCCACATGACCGGCCCCGGCACCAACAGCTACATCGTGGGCGACGCTTCAACCGGCTATATCGTGATCGACCCCGGCCCGAATGATCCGGCGCATCTCGAACGGCTGTGGCGCGCCACCGCGGGCGACATCCGCATGATCGTGTGCACCCATTCGCACCCCGACCACGCGCCCGGCGCTCGGCCACTACAGGCGCTGTGCCCGCAAAAACCGCCGATCCTGGGGCTGCCTTCAGCCGCAACCGCACGCGCATCGGCGCGCTTCACGCCCGACCGGGCGCTATTGAATCAGGAGCTTCTTACCCTGACCGGGCGGGCGATCGAGGCCGATCCGGCTCAAAACATCACGCACACACTGCGTGTCATCCACACCCCTGGCCACGCGGCCAACCACCTGTGCCTGGTGCTGGAAGAAGACGCACTGCTGTTTTCCGGCGACCACATCCTGAACGGCAGCACCACGGTGGTGGATCCGCCCGACGGCAACATGACGACGTACCTGGAGTCGCTCGACACGCTCGACGCCGTCTGCGCGCACTCTGGCATCGAATTCATCCTGCCGGCACACGGCTACGTGCTGGGCTTCGCGCCCCAGGCAATCGCGCAACTCAAGCACCATCGCCTGCAGCGTGAATCCAAGATTGCAGCCGCCATGCGGGCGATGCCCCACGGCACTGCGCAAGACTGGCTGGCGCTGGCCTACGACGACGTGCCCGAGCGCATGTGGCCGGTGGCGGCGCGCTCGCTGGCGGCGCACGTCGAGCGCCTGCAAGCGCTAGCCGCGCCATGAACGACGCCGATGCCGGCATTCGCCTCGCCAAGCGCGTGGCCGCGCAAGCCGGCGTGTCACGGCGCGAAGCCGAACTGCTGGTCGAGAACGGCGCGGTGCGCGTCGACGGCAGCGTGGTCGAAGTGCCGCAGGCACGCGTGCAAGCGCAGCAACAGGTTGAGATCCAACCAGGCGCCAGGCCCGAGCCAGTGCAAGTGGTCACGCTGCTTTTGAACAAGCCGCCGCGCATCGCCTTCGACGCGCCGGTCTCCAGGCTGCTGGTGGCCCCGCGGCGCAGCGCCAGCGACCACTCGCAACGCCCGACACTGCAACGTCACTTTGCCAACCAGCGCTGCCTGACACCGCTCGAGACCGGCGCCAGCGGGCTGATCGTCTTCACGCAAGACCCGCGCATCGAGCGCAAGCTGGTCGAAGACGCCGGCGTCATGGAGTACGAGGTGATGGTCGACGTCGCCGGGCCGGTCAGCCCCGCGACGCTGCGCCGGCTCAACCAGTCGCCGGTCGTCGATGGCCGCGCGATGCTGCCCGCCAAGGTCAGCATCGGCCGCGAGAGCGAAGGCGTTACCGGCTTGCGCTTCGCGATCAAGGGCGCCTGGCAGGGGCAGGTGGCGCAGATGTGCAGCAGCGTCGACCTGCGCATCGTGGCCATGAAGCGCATCCGCGTCGGGCGCGTGCCGCTGGCAGGGCTGGCGCCGGGTGAGTGGCGCTACCTGCTGCCGCACGAGCGGTTTTGAATAAGTGTGAAGCGCGCCGATAAGCCGGATTCTGTGCACTGGAAGCCGCTTTCGAGGCTCCCAGCGTGACCGCCATTACTCTGGGCCGTTTGTCGCCAAACGGCTCGGTGCCACCTACCCGCCAGCTCAGCGGAGAGAGCCGTTAGCTCCTGCGCTGTCCTGTGCAGTCCGGACGTTCCTCCAGTGCGCTCTTTCGAGACTTGCACCAGCGGCGGTCTGGCGTGCTTCACGAGCGCGATTATCCTGAATATAGCGAGCGCGCGCTTGCTTTCCTTGGGCGGCGCACATGACCGCCGAACCTTCCACCCCTGATGACGTGGACCCCGACCGGTGGCCACGCCTTGTCCTGCCAGCGCCGTTGTGAACCTCCACATTACCGGCTGCGCGCCACAAACCATCGGCCAGCCGTCCTACAACGTGCGAAAGCGGTAGCCGGAACAATCAAAATCCGTCGGTCCCGCGCCTGCTGCCCTAGGCGCAGGCGCTTTGGCCCGATGGCCTTTTATCACGACTCGACTCTTTCCGATGGACCACCCCTGCTCTGCCCCGATCGCCGTCAAGGCGCTGACGGTCAACGTGCACAAGGGCTTCAGCACCTTCAACCGCCGCTTCGTATTGCACGAATTGCGCGACGCGGTGCGTGCGGTCGGCGCCGACCTGGTGTTCCTGCAGGAAGTGCACGGAGCGCAGCGCGCGCACGCGCAGCGCATCGCCAACTTCCCACAGGTGCCACAGTACGAATTTCTCGCCGATGAGATCTGGCAGGAACACGCTTATGGGCGCAATGCGGTCTACGACAACGGCGACCATGGCAACGCCCTGTTGTCGAAGTTTCCCATCATTCACTACGAGAACCACGACATTTCCGTCCACGGGTCCGAGCGTCGCGGCATGCTGCACTGCATCGTTCAGCCATCTGGCCACCCGGTGCCGATCCACGCGATCTGTGTGCATCTGGGTCTGCAGGAAGAGCAGCGACAGAAGCAGTTGCAGTTGACCTGCAATCTTGTCAACTCGTTACCTGCCAATGAGGTCGTCGTGCTGGCGGGCGATTTCAACGACTGGCGCGGCCGGGCGCACCGTGTGCTCAAGGACGGGGCCGGCCTGTCCGAAGTGTTCATGCAGGCCCATGGGCGTGCGGTGCGCACGTTTCCGGCATCGATGCCGGTGCTGGCCCTGGACCGTATCTACGTGCGCAATGCACAGGCGCACACAGCGCTCTCGCTGGCCAGGAAGCCCTGGAACAAGCTGTCCGACCATGCGCCTCTGGCGGCGGAGATTCTGCTGTGAGCCGGCGCGCGCGCGTGCCGCCTTCCTCACGCTGGGTGGAGGGCAATGCGTTCGAACTGCTGGAAAACGGCGAGGAATTCTTCCCCCGCGTATTTGCGGCCATCGAAGCGGCAGAGCACGAGGTGTGGCTGGAAACCTTCATCCTGTTCAACGACAAGATTGGCCAGCAGCTCCACTGCGCCTTGCTGAGCGCCGCCCGCCGTGGCGCCGCCGTCCACGTGCTGGTGGACGGCTTTGGCTCGTCCGATTTGCCCGACGCGTTTGTGGAAGAACTTGTGACCGCAGGGGTGCAGCTGCGCATCTTCGATCCGGGTAGCCGCATCTTTGGCCAGCGCCTGAATGTGCTGCGCCGCATGCATCGCAAGATTGTGGTGGTGGATGGCAAGCTGGGCTTCATCGGCGGCATCAACTATTCGGCTGACCACATGGCCGATTTCGGCCCCGAGGCCAAGCAGGACTATGCGGTGCAGGTGCGCGGCCCCATCGTTGCGCAGATGCACCATTTCGTGATGAACGCGATCGCCACCGACCTGGGCAAAAACGTTCCCGATGCGTCCACCGAGAAACCGCTGCCTCCAGCCGGCGACGCCGGCGCCATCTTCGTCACGCGCGACAACCATCGCCATCGCACGGACATCGAGCGGCACTACCGGGTAGCGTTGCGGGCAGCGCGCGAGCGCGTGGTGATTGCCAACGCCTATTTTTTTCCCGGTTACCGCTTTATTCGTGAAATGCGCCGAGCGGCAAAGCGCGGTGTAGATGTGCGACTGATCCTCCAGGGTCAGCCCGACATGGCCATTGCCAAGACCGCCGCCAGCCTCCTGTATGGGCACCTGTTACGCGGCGGCGTGCGCGTTTTTGAGTACTGTGACCGACCCCTGCACGGCAAGGTGGCGCTGATGGACGACAGCTGGTCTACCGTCGGGTCCAGCAACCTCGAGCCGCTGAGCCTCTCGCTCAACCTGGAAGCCAACGTCATCATTCGCGATCTCGCCTTCAATGCGTGCCTGCACGAGCGACTCACTGATTTGATGGAGAACAGCTGCAAAAGCATCGCCATTCCTGAAAAATCAAGCTGGCAGGGTTTGCGCCTGTTGCGCAGCTACTGCGTGTTCCACCTGATGCGCTGGTTCCCCACCTGGGCCCGCTGGCTGCCGCAGCACACACCCACCATCACGCTGGCGCAGGCCAAAACCACGGCAGACGCACGGGCGGAGGCGGACGCGAAGCCCGTGGCGCCCGCATCTGGCCCTGCCGCCGCCGGGCCCGAACGCCAGCAGGCCGCCACCGGATGAAGGCCGCCACCGCCCCGTCCAGCCCAGCGGCCGGGACGCAGCCCGGTTCGCAAGCGTCCTACCACAAGGCAGGCGCAGGGACTCGCGCAAAACACACTCGTCCTGGCCCATGGGCACGGCTCAGGGAATCGCGCTGGTGGCCCTGGCTGACGCGCGGGCTGGGTGCGGCCTTCTTTGTACTGGTGGCCGGGCTCATCGTGTACCAGGCACGCAGCGTCGATTGGTCAGAAGTGTGGAAATCGGTGAAGAACCTGCCGCCAGCAGCCCTCTGGGTTGGCGCCGGCCTGGCCCTCGCGAGCCATGCCACCTATGCCAGCTTCGAGCTGATCGGCAAGCATGTGACCGGCCACAAGTTGACGCGCCCCGTCACGTTGGGCATTGCTTTCATGAGCTATGCATTCACGCTCAACCTGGGTTCAGTCATTGGCGGCGTAGGCGTGCGTTACCGCCTCTACAACCACAGGCGCATCGACCCCGGAGTCATTGGTCAGGTGGTGGGCACCAGCATCCTCACGAACTGGGTGGGCTACCTGCTGCTGGCTGGCGTCCTGCCCTGGCTGTGGGTGCCGCCGCCGGTGTTCGGCTGGTCTGCCAGTGCCTCACAGTGGCGCGTTGCGGGAGCGCTTTTGGCGCTGGTGCCTGTAGCTTACGTCGCACTGTGCGCTTGGCGTTGCGGGCAGGCGCTGTCGTTGCGTGGTCACCGCTTTGCGCTGCCGCGCTGGCCGCTCGCGCTTTGGCAGGTGGCTGTATCTTGCGCCAACTGGATGCTGATGGGAGCGGCGCTCTGGACTGTCCTGCAAAGCCAAGTCGCCTACCCGGCCGCGCTTGCTACCGTGATGCTGGGCGCCGTGGCCGGGTTGGTGCTGCGCGTGCCCGCGGGGCTCGGCGTCATGGAGTCGGTGGGTGTCGCCATGCTCGCAGGCGACTCGCTCTCCAAAACCGACGTGCTGGCGGCCCTGCTGGCGTACCGAGCGGTGTATTACTTCGTACCGCTGCTGCTAGCGAGTCTCGGGCTTGCCGCGACGGAGATGCTGGTTGGATCAACAAAAAAATAAAGTGTCTTAAGGCCGGCAGCCCTTTACCTGCCTGCGCACCCAGCTATCTTTTTTGATACTTGCTGATCGCTGCAAACCAGCTTCGTTTCCGGGCGCCGTATCATGCTGGCCCCGACAACGTTGCCCGATCAACACGGGCCCGCACACGATGATCCGACTCTCCGAACTGCGCCTGCCGCTGGCGCAGGCCGAAACGCCTGAACCCGCATTGAAGGCTGCTGCGGCCAGGATGCTGGGTATAGCCCCCGCTGGCATCGGCTCCCTGACGGTGTTCAAACGCAGCTTCGACGCGCGCAAGACCGAGCTGCTGGCGGTCTACATCACCGACGTGGCGCTGGCGGATCCAGGCAGCGAGCCTGCACTGCTGAGGCAGCATGCCGACCACCCACACATCCAGCCGACACCCGACATGACCTGGCGGCCAGTCGGCCAGGCGCCAGCCTCGTCCAGCAGCAAACGGCCGGTGGTCGTCGGCTTCGGCCCGTGCGGCATCTTCGCGGCCCTGCTGCTGGCGCAGATGGGCTTCAGGCCGATCGTGCTGGAGCGCGGCCGGGCAGTGCGCCAGCGCACACGCGACACCTGGGGCCTGTGGCGCAAGGGCGTGCTGAACCCTGAGAGCAACGTGCAGTTCGGCGAAGGCGGTGCCGGCACCTTTTCGGACGGCAAGCTCTACAGCCAGATCAAGGACCCGCGCTTTCTCGGGCGCAAGGTGATGCAGGAGTTCGTCAAGGCCGGCGCGCCGCCCGAGATTCTTTACGTCGCGCACCCGCACATCGGCACCTTCAAGTTGGTCAAGGTGGTTGAGGCCCTGCGCGCCGAAATCATCGCGCTGGGCGGCGAGGTGCGTTTCGAGCAGCGCGTGACCGATGTGCTGATCGAAGCCGGTGCCGCCGGCAAGGTGCTGCGCGGCCTGACGGTGCTCGACCAGGCAACCGGCACCACGAGCGAATTGCGCTGCGACCACGTCGTGCTGGCGCTCGGCCATAGCGCGCGCGACAGCTTCGAGATGCTGCACGCGCGCGGTGTGCACATCGAAGCCAAGCCGTTCTCGATCGGTTTTCGCGTCGAGCACCCGCAGGGGCTGATCGACGGTGCACGCTGGGGCCGCCACGCCGGCCATCCGCTCTTGGGCGCGGCCGACTACAAGCTGGTGCATCACGCCAGCAACGGGCGCTCGGTCTACAGCTTTTGCATGTGCCCGGGCGGCACGGTGGTGGCGGCCGCCAGCGAGCCGGGTCGCATCGTCACCAACGGCATGAGCCAGTACTCGCGCAATGAACGCAACGCCAACGCGGGCATCGTGGTGGGCATCGAGCCGCGCGACTTTCCAGGCTGGGGCAACACCGGGCCTGCCGGCACCGCTATCCCGGCGGGGTCCCGGGGCCCCGTGCTGGCCGGCATGGCGCTGCAGCGCGAGCTTGAATCCCATGCCTTCGTGCTCGGCGGCAGCGACTACCGCGCGCCGGGCCAGCTGGTGGGCGACTTCGTCGCCGGCACGCCATCGACCGCGCTCGGCAGCGTGACGCCTTCCTACCAGCCGGGTATCGCGCTCGGCGACCTGCACGGCGCCCTGCCGGGCTACGCCATCGAGGCAATGCGCGAAGCCTTCCCGGCGTTCGGCCGCAAGATCAAGGGCTTCAATCTGCACGATGCGGTGCTGACGGGGGTGGAAACACGCACCTCGTCGCCGATCCGCATCACGCGCGGCGATGACTTCCAGAGCCTCAACGTGCGCGGCCTTTACCCGGCTGGCGAAGGCGCGAGCTACGCGGGCGGCATCCTGTCGGCCGGTGTCGATGGCATCAAGGTGGCCGAGGCCGTGGCGCGCGCCGTACTCCACGACGCCGAGCGGGCGCGGGTGACGGCATGACGGCAACGGCTTTCCCGCGTGCCACCCCGGCCCAGTTCGCGCTGGGCACGCTCGCCATGGCGGTGGTGGTGCTGGCCTCCAATGTGCTGGTGCAGTTCGCCCTCAACGACTGGCTGACCTGGGGCGCCTTCAGCTATCCGGTCGCTTTTCTGGTGAGCGATCTCGTCAACCGGCGTTTCGGCCCCGCTGCGGCGCGGCGCGTGGCCTGGGCCGGTTTTGCGATCGCCATCGCGGCCTCGCTCGCGCTGGCGCCGGCGCGCATCGCAGCCGCCTCAGGCCTGGCTTTCATCGCCTCGCAGCTGCTCGACATCCGCGTGTTCCACCGGCTGCGCCGGGGCCTGTGGTGGCGCGCGCCGCTGGTTGCTACCGTGCTTGCCGCCGTGCTCGACAGCATCGTGTTCTGGGGCATCGCTTTCGCCGGCACGGGTGGCCCGTGGCTGAGCTGGGCCGCCGGCGATCTGGGCGTCAAGCTGGCGGTCGGCGTGCTGATGCTGCTGCCGTTCCGCCTGCTGATCGGCCGCGCAGCGGCGGTGCCCCGATCCACCGCTTTGCAATGAGCCTCGACAATCTCCCTCCGACGGCCGGCCCGCACCCCACGCCTTCCTCAACCGCCGTTCCAGACCACCTGAAAAAGTCCGAATCGATGACCGACCCTGATACCGCTCTTGCCACCGTTGCCGCTGCCGCCATGCCCTGCGCGCCTGTCGCCCCCGCTCCCGCCACCCGCGCCGGGAACGGTGCACCGCGCAAACCGCGCGGCCCGAAGTCAAAAGCGGCCGTGCAAGGCCGCAAGGTGCACCCGGCGCTCGAGAAGCTGTTCGAGCTGTACCCGAAGATGTTCGGCGCCCGCTTCCTGCCGCTCAAACTCGGCGTGTTCCAGGAACTGATGGCGCAGCATCCCGACCTCTTCAAGAAGGAAGACCTGAAAGTCGCGCTCGGCCTGCACGCGCGCTCCACGCGCTATCTCGAAGCGGTTGCTTCCGGCCAGCAGCGCCACGACCTGCAAGGCGTGCCAGTCGGGCCGGTCGCACCTGAGCATGTGCACCACGCGATTCTGGAAGTGTTCAAGCGCCGCCAGGGCCGCACGCCCGAGGACCTGCGAGCGCAGGTGGTCGGGCGGATCATCGCGGCCATCGAAGCCTCCGGCCTCGCCCGCGACGATTACGCACTGCGCGTGCGCACGCAGGACGAGGCCAACAACGCCCTGCTGGACGAAGCGCTGGCCGAACTCGGCCACCAGGCCGCCAAGCGCGAAGCGCTGCTGCGCGCCTTCGAGGCCAGCGGGCGCAGCGCGGCCGAGTTCGCCGAGATGTACGGCATGAAAGCCGCAGAAGTCACGACCACGCTGACGCGCGCGCGCCGCGACCTCGCCGCGGCCCGCGCGGTGACCGAGGCGCCTCTCATCCCCGAGGCGCCGCCGCAACCCTGAAAAAAGCTGGCCAGCGCTGATATTTTTCATCACTCCGGCTGCTCCTACCGCCTGCCCCTTGCAGCAGGCGCCAGCGCCACGCCGTGCGCGAAGCCCGGGGGTTAGCTTTTCTGCAATGCCGCAATGCGCTCCTCGATCGGCGGGTGGGTTGCGAACAGCTTGCCCATCGCACCCGTGATACCCATCGCCTGCACCGTCTTGGGCAGCTCGCCGGCCGGCAGACCGCCCAGGCGCGCCAGCGCGTTCATCATGGGCTGCTTGCGCCCCATCAAGTGCGCGGCACCGGCATCGGCGCGGAACTCGCGCTGGCGCGAGAACCAGGCCACCACGATGGCGGCGGCAAAACCAAGCACGATGTCGAGCACCAGCGTGGTCACCATATAGCCGATGCCGGGGCCCGTGTCGCGGTCGCTGCCGCGGCGCAGGAAGCCGTCGACCGCGTAGCCGATGACGCGCGACAGGAACACTACGAAGGTGTTCATCACGCCCTGGATCAGCGCCATGGTGACCATGTCGCCGTTCGAAACGTGCGTGATTTCGTGGCCAATCACGGCCTCGACTTCTTCGCGCGTCATGTTGGCCAGCAGCCCGGTGGAAACCGCCACCAGGGCCGAATTCTTGAAGGCACCGGTGGCAAAAGCGTTGGGCTCGCCCTCGAAGATACCGACTTCGGGCATGCCGATGTTCGCGCTCTGGGCAAACTTGCGCACAGTCTCGACGATCCACGCCTCGTCGGCCGATTGCGGCTGGTTGATCAGGCGCACCCCGGCGCTCCATTTGGCGACCGGCTTGCTGATCAGGAGCGAGATGATCGCGCCGCCAAAGCCGATCACCAGCGCGAAGCCGAGCAGCGCAGAAAGATTCAGGCCATCCGCCGTGAGATAGCGGTTGACGCCCAGCAGGCTGGCGACCACGCCCAGCACAGCCACCACCAACACGTTGGTGAGAACAAACAGAAGGATGCGTTTCAAGTGGGAATCTCCGTGACGAAACAGGCGATCAGGTGAGGGCCGCCCACTGGGTATCAAGTGACACCGGGCGGTGGGGCTGAGGGGGGTGGGTTCTCGTCACACCCGGCGGGGACGAAAAACAGCGGCATCATCATAAAAGGAAAAGTCGTCATTTCCGGCCCACCAGCCGGGCACCCCCAGCACCGGGAGCGGCACAAAGGGCTTGCTTTGCAGGTGCGCCGGGTCGAGCATTTCGGCCATGCTCGGGTCGTCGTTTGCGATTGAATACGTACCGTTTTTCGCAAGCAGGACGTGCGCGGTGGTCGCTTTTCTGGCAGAAATCAGTTTCTCCAGCAAGGCGTGGCCGAACACCAGCAGCCGCGCCTGGCGCCACAGCGCGCGCTCGGCGATGAACAGGCGCTGCCAGTCGCGCGCGAGCAGTGCGTCCCACAACGCCGGCGGCGCATCGAGCACGGCACCGCTCTCGTCGAACAGGGTGAGTGCGTCGCGCAGCGGGCCGCGCGTGGAGCCGATGCCCGCGCGCGCAATCTCGGCCGCCTGCAGCGCGTTGAGCCGGCGTTTGGTCTGAGCAAAGGTCTGCCAAACCACGCCATTCAGAAAGTCATGCTGGTTGTCGCGGGTCGGCACGCAGGCCGTGCGGGAGATAAACACCTCGTAGGCCTCGTGCGGCGGTGCGCTGTCGGCGCGCACAAAACGCAGCGCACTGGCCGACAGCGCGATGGTGGGTGAAGCACAAGCGGTCAGTGCGCTGGCCGCACCGGCGCCACTCTGAGCCGCTTGGCGACCCGCCGCCAGCGAATCACGGTACGGCAGCCACCATGGTTGCGCCAGGTCCAGTGCGTTGAGTTGGGCGCACCACGGCGCCTTGGGCGTCATGGAGCGCTGCGCGGGGCCTTCAGCACCGCGCGTCACGCCGGGCGTCGCCACAGCTAGCAGCCCTGGGACAGCCCGAAGCGGGCCTGCGCCCATTCACACCGGCAGCCGGCCGATGTACCGCACCTTGCTCGGCTGCTTGTCCGGGCTCAGCGCAAACAGCGCCGGGTACTTCTTGAACAGCTTGAGCGAGCTGGCGCTCTTGCTCAACAATTTGCCGGTACGCAGCAGTTCAACAGCCTGATTCAACTCCATCTGGGCACCGGCGCGCAACTCGGGCAGGCAATCCAGGATGTGCTTCACTTCATCGGGCAGCCCCGCAGTACGGGGCGTTGCGGCGCGCGATGCGGACGTAGCCGGTGCCGCCGCAGCAGCTGTCGCGCCTGCTGCCGGCTTGCTGCGGCTGGCCGCTCGCTTGACTGGCGCTTTGGCAGCGGCGTTGCCCGGCGGCGGGGCTTCGCGCACGGCGGGCGACCGCTTGGCCACGGGTGCAGCCGCATGTGGGACGCCATGATGGTGCAGGTCGGTGAATTGGTCGTAGACCGCCACGGTTTCGTCACCGGTCTTGCCGTGCTGGCCGATGCCGCAAACACGGCAGCCCTTTTCACGCAGCCGGATCACCAGCGGCGCGAAGTCTGAATCGGACGACACCAGCACCACCACCTGTGGGCGTTCGGCCACCACGAGGTCGAGGGCATCGACGGCCAGCGCGATGTCAGTGCTGTTCTTGCCAGTCGATAAATTGACCATCGGGCGCACTGCCAAGCGCTTGAACAGGGCCTGTTGCTTGAGCGCCATCTCGGCGTTGCAGTAGGCGCGGCGCACATGGATGGCGCCATACTCGGCCATCGTCATTTGCACGGCCTGCTCGATCACGTCGGCCGACACGTTGTCGGCGTCAATCAGCAGCATCACACGCAGCGCATCAGTCATGCGAGGCTCCAGCACAGCGTTTCGCCACCCCTCAAGGGCTTGAGCATGGCATCGCCAAACGGCACGGTCTCGGGCACGGTCCAGCTTTCGCGCCGAAGCAACACGCTGCCGCTGTTGCGCGCCACGCCGTAGAAATCGGCGCCGTTGAAACTAGCGAATGCTTCGAGCCGGTCAAGCCGCCCCACTGCATCGAAGGCCTCGGCATACAGCTCCAGGGCCGTCAGGGCGGTGTAGCAACCGGCGCAACCGGCTGCGTTTTCCTTCAGCTGCGCGGCGTGCGGCGCGCTGTCGGTGCCGAGGAAGAACCGGGCGTTGCCGCCAGTGGCAGCCTCGACCAGCGCCACACGATGCGTCTCGCGCTTGAGCACCGGCAGGCAATAGTAGTGTGGCCGGATGCCGCCGGTGAAAATCGCGTTGCGGTTGTAGAGCAGGTGATGCGCGGTGAGGGTGGCAGCGGTGAAACGGTCGCAATCGCGCACGTAGTGGGCGCCCTCTTGGGTTGTCAGGTGCTCGAACACGATCTTGAGTTCGGGGAAATCGTTGCGCAGCGGGATCAGCACTCGGTCGATGAAGACCGCCTCGCGGTCGAACAGGTCGACCGCCGGGTCGGTGACTTCGCCGTGCACCAGCAGCAGCAGACCGTGCTTTTGCATCGCTTCGAGCGTGGCATAGTTGGCGCGCAGGTCGGTCACGCCCGCGTCGCTGTTCGTGGTGGCGCCCGCCGGGTAGAGCTTGACGGCGCGCACGCCGGCGGCAGCGGCGCGCGCGATCTCCGAGGGCGGCGTGTGATCGGTCAGGTATAGCGACATCACCGGCTCAAACGCTGCGCCATCGGGCAACGCCGCCAGAATCCGCTCGCGATAGGCCACCGCCAGTTCGGTGGTCGTCACCGGCGCGCGCAGATTCGGCATGATGAGGGCGCGGGCAAACTGGCGCGCCGAATGCGGCGCCACCGCCTGCAGCGCCGCACCATCGCGCAGGTGCAAGTGCCAGTCGTCGGGGCGGGTCAGGGTGAGCGTCTCGGTCATGTCGCGCGATTGTCGCATCGGGGTCCGGCGCCAAGGAAAAACCCCAAGCAACCGGCCCCGGAAAGCCGCAGCGCCCGCGCGTTCCGCCTGATCACTTGCCAAGGGCTCGCGTTTACTTAGTTCTTCACTCCGATGTCCCCAGTCTGCGCTGAAAAAAAGCCAACTATGTGCGGGGCTTTTCTTTCAGGGTCAGGCTACAACCATTGCTGCCGCTGTGGCGGCGCGGCCGCGCACTGGAAGGCGCGGCCTTACTTCTCGTATTCGCCATTCATCTCAGGTTGAAACGTGATTTCGAGCAACTTGGAGCTTTCGGAGCGGCCATCGGGAGTCGCCCAAACCGCCGTGGCGCCCACTTTCAGCCCAAGCAGAGCGCTGCCCACCGGTGACAGCACCGACACAGCGCCCGTGGCCGGGTCCGCATCCGGCGGATAGCACAGGGTCAGACTGCGCTGGCCGCCGCTGGCCGGGTCGCTCACCACGACCTTCGAGTACATGGTGACGATATCGGACGGCACTTCGCGTGACGGCACCAGGTCGACGTTATCCATCAACTCGGCTAGGACATTTGTGGCGCCCGCCGGCGGACTACGCTCCAGCAACTTGGTGATGCGCACATGGTCAAGTTCGGTCACCAGACGCGAAGAATATGGGGAAGAAGACATTTCACACTCCTGAAGCTGATACCCGTCAATGGCTGGCGGGCGGGACATGCCGTTCACGAAGCCCGGTGATCCAGAACGGCGCTCAAAAAATGAAGAGTGTGGATCGCCGGGCCCGGGAATGTGCGGTGATGTGTCGCACTGGAGCGCCGTATGAGGTGCGGCTGCGGCCCGCACGCGCGTTACCCAACACCGTCGCAAGGGCGACGGTGTTGGGTAACGGGGCGTGAAAGCTGCAGTGCATGGTCAATGCTGAAGAATTTTGTCGAGAAAGTCTTTGGTGCGAGGCTGGCGGTTTTCGGGGTGATTGAAGAACGACCACCATCATGGTCATGCCCTCCTTGGCCAGCAGCACCATGACGTCGAGCACCTCGCCGACCATTTCGGGGTCGAGCGCGGAAGTCGGCTCATCGAAAAGCATGACGATCGGGTCCATGCTGAGCGCCCGCGCGATCGCCACCCGCTGCTGCTGTCCGCCGGACAGCTGGCCGGGGAACTTGTCCTTGTGCGCCATCAACCCGACGCGGTCGAGCATTTTCAGGCCGCGCTTCTTGGCTTCGTCAGGGCTGCGGCCGAGCACCTTGATCTGAGCGATGGTCAGGTTTTCGGTCACGCTCAGATGCGGGAACAGCTCGAAGTGCTGGAACACCATGCCGACCTTGGAGCGCAGTTTGGGCAGGTCGGTCTTGGGGTCGTGCAAGGGCGTGCCATCGACCGTGATCTCGCCCTTCTGGAAGGGTTCGAGCGCATTGACAGTCTTGATCAGGGTCGACTTTCCGGAACCCGACGGACCGCAGACGACCACCACATCGCCCTTGGAAATGTCCACCGAGCAGTCGGTGAGCACCTGAACCGGGCCATACCATTTGGAAACGTTCTTGATTTCAATCATTTTTTCAGCCATGAGATTTCTCCGGTCAGCGAATGATGGCGATCTTCTTGTGCAGGGCCTTGACGGCGGACGACAGCGCGACGCAGAGCACGAAGTACACGACGGCCGCCAGCAGGTAGGCCTCTTCGGGGCGGCCGTAGTTCTTGCCGGCCGTCTCGAAACCCTTGAGCAGGTCATAGGCGCCAATGGCATAGACCAGCGAAGTGTCCTGGAACAGGATGATGGTCTGCGTCATCAGCACGGGCAGCATGTTGCGAAAGGCCTGCGGCAGTATCACCAGCTTCATGTTCTGGGCGTAGCTCATGCCCATGGCCTGGCCCGCGGAAACCTGGCCGCGCGGAACCGACTGGATGCCGGCACGCATGATTTCCGAAAAGTACGCGGCCTCGAAACAGATGAAGGTGATGACCGCCGACGTTTCCGCGCCGATGGGCCGGCCGATCACGAAGGGCACCAGCAGAAAGAAGCCAAGGATCACCATGACCAGCGGCACCGAACGCATGCCGTCGACATAAACAACTGCAGGCAGGTCCAGCCACTTCTTGCCCGACAGGCGCATGAGCGCCAGCAGGGTACCGAAGAACACGCCGCCGAGGGTCGAGACGAATGTCAGGAAGACGCTGAAATAGAAGCCCTTGAGCACATAGGTGCTGATCAGGTCCCACCTGTAGAACGAAAAATCAAGGTTCAGCATCTCAATGGCCTCCCGCACCGGTGGGTGCCATCAAGCCAGGCACGCGGGTCTTGCGCTCGATGAACTTCATGACCTGGTTGACGGCCATGGCGCTGATGACATAGAGAATCACGACGCCAATGTAGATTTCGATCTGTGCCGAGGTTTCTTCACCGGCCTGCAGGTAGAACTGGGTCAGTTCCGGGATCGACACGGCAAAGGCCACCGCCGAGTTCTTGAAAATGTTCATCGACTCGCTGGTGAGTGGCGGCATGATGATGCGGTAGGCCATCGGCAGCAGTACGTAGCGATAGGTCTGCCAGGTGGAAAAGCCCACCGCCATGCCAGCATAGCGTTGGCCACGCGGCAGCGCCTGCAGACCCGAGCGCAGCTGTTCGGCGATGCGCGCCGAAGTGAAGAAGCCGAGGGCGCAAACGACCAGGATGAAGGGCGACAGATCCTTCATCGGCGTGATGATCTTCGGCAGCACGAAGTACCAGAGAAAGATTTGCACCAGCAACGGGATGTTGCGGAATAGTTCGACCCATGCGTCGCCGAATCGCACCAGCCAACGGCTGTTTGGCAAGGTACGCAAGATGCCGATGATCGACCCGGCGACCAGCGCCAGCAGCAGCGCGGTCAGCGAAACCGACACCGTCCAGCCCCACGCCTGCAACATCCACTGGAGGTAGGTCTGATCCCTGCCGGAAGCGAAACAGCCTGCGACCAGCTCGTTGTCCAAGGTGTTCTGGCAGAACACGTCCCAGTGCCAATTCGCCATGCTTTGATCCTCGATGCCGGTTGTGCTTCCTTATAAAGCAAACGCCCGCCATGACAGGCGGGCGTTTGCCTCAATCACGTACGCCTTTACTTCTTGATGAAGTCTTCGGCCGGCTTGTTGTTCAGGTGCGCCCAGGCTTCCTTGGTGGCGTCAGACATCGGCAGGTTCAGCGAAACGTTGTTCGGCGGCACCGGCTGGACCATCCACTTGTCGTACAGCTTGGCCAGCGAGCCGTCCTTCACCTGGCGCGCAATGCTTTCGTCCACAGCCTCCAGGAACTTCGGGTCGTCCTTGCGAACCATGCAGGCGATGGGTTCGACCGACAGTTCCGGACCGACGATCGCGAACTCCTTCGGGTTCTTTGCCTTGGCGATGTTGGCCGCGAGGATCGAGGCATCCATCACGAACGCATCGGCACGGCCCGCCTCCAGCAGCAGGAAGCTGTCGGCGTGGTCCTTGCCCGTGACTTCCTTGAAGTTGATGTCGTGGGCGCGCTCGTTCCTGCGCAGGATCTGGACGGAGGTGGTGCCGGTGGTCGTCGCGACCGTCTTGCCGTTGAGGTCTTTCAGGTCCTTGATGCCCGAATTTGCCTTGACCGCCATGCGCACCACTTCCATGTAGGTGTTGTAGGCGAAGGCGACATCCTTGGCGCGGGCCGTGTTGTTGGTGGTCGAACCACACTCGATATCGACGGTGCCGTTTTGCACCAGCGGAACGCGGTTCTGCGAGGTCACCAAGGTGTATTTGATGGTGAGCGGCTTGCCGACTTTCTTGGAAAGGTCGTCGATGATGCGCTCGGCCATTTCGGTGTGGAAGCCGACGTACTTGCCGTTGCCCAGCGTGTACGACAGGGCCGACGAGTCGCGCACGCCCAGGCTGATGGTGCCGCTGTCCTTGATTTTGGCCAATGTGTCGCTGGCCTGTGCCAACGCGCTGCCTGCGGCCAGCGCAAAGACTGCCAATGCCACTACTTGCTTTTTCATATCTAACACTCCTGAAGATCACCAGATTGGATGAAACCAAATTCTAGACATTCGCGTTCGCGGGATAACCCGCAAGCGCGCCTAGTCCCCCAGCTTGGAAAAATACCTGAAGAAGCGTCCAAACTCGGGGCTCATGCGACACAGTTCCGCGCGATGCGCCACCGCCAGGCGCTCGACGGTCTTCTCGCCGTGCGGTGTCAGCTTGACGCCCACGCGTCGACGGTCCTCCTTGGACGGCTGGCGCCGAACCAGCCCTTCCTCCACCAGACGGTCGACCATGCCGACCGCGCTGTTGTGCTTGACCATGATCTGCTGCGCGAGCTCGGTGATCGTGATCAGTTCGGTGCCCGGATGGCCCTTGATCGTCAGCAGCGCCCGGTACTGTTGCGAGGCCAGGCCGAGCGTGGCGCACTGCTGCTCGCTGAAATAGTCGAACTGGCGCAGATGGGCGCGAAACTTGGCCAGCATCCGGAAATCCCCTTCATTCATCGTCCTCCTACACGGCACAGCGTCTCTCCTGTCTTACGTGCGCCTGACAGCATGCGCACTCCGGTAGCGATTTTGTTCAGGGTTTCCGGGTTTCCGATTATGTACTGATGTATCGCGCACAGATACATTTAGTAGTGTCTCGTCTATGAACTTAGGAGAACCATGATGGAAGATCGCAATGATGGCCGCGATGCACTGGGTCGCCGCTCGCTTTTGAAGGCAGGCCTCGGTGGCGCCGGCGCGACAATGCTCGCCACTTTCGGGGGCGTTCAATGGGCGTACGCCGCAGACCAGCCAGCCATGGGTACCTGGCCGGCCGGATCACAAGGCGATTCGGTCTACATCGGTGCCGCCGTCCCTCTCACCGGCACCTACGCGGTGCAGGGCGCCGACGAGCTCAAGGGCATGGAGCTTGCTGTCGAGCACATGAACACCAACCACGAACTGATGAAGAAATTCGCGCCGAAGGTGAACAACGGGCTGCTCGGCAAAAAGGTGAAGCTGCTGTCGGCCGACTCGGCCGCCAAGCCGAACCAGGCGCTACAGGTCGAGCAGACTTTCATCAACCAACACAAGCCCATCTTGATGATCGGCTCGACCTCGTCGGCCGTGGCGGTGGCGATGAACAAGTTCGCCCAGCGCGAAAAAATCCTTTATCTGGCCGGAATCTCCGGCTCCAACGACACGACGGGCAAAGACTGCGTGCGCTACGGCTTCCGCCAAGGCTTCTACGGCGAGATGGCCGCCAATGCAATTGGGCCCGTTCTGTTGAAGACTTTCGGCAAGAACCGCAAGGCCGCATTCATGACGCCGGACTACACCTACGGTCACACGACAACCGAATCGGTCAACAACTACCTTACGAAAGAGGGTGGCTGGAAGATGGTGACCAATCAGGTGTCGCCGCTCGGCACCCAGGACTTCAGCCAGTATCTGACCAATATCGCGAATTCGGGCGCCGAATTCCTGATCAACGTCAACTGGGGCCGTGACGCCGTGTTGTCGACGCAGCAAGCCAAGCAATTCGGCCTGCTCCCGAAGATGACGCTGATCATCCCTTACCAGATTCCGTTCCTCGCGAAGGAAGTGGGACCGGACATCACTGCTGGTGTTTTTGCGGCGACCGATTTCTGGTGGACGCTCGAGGACAAGTATCCCCTTGCCAAGCTGTTCGTCGACGCCTTCCACAAGAAGTACGGCTATCGACCGGAATGGGGTGCAGAGAATTCCTACGTCAGCTTTGCCCAGTGGGCGCGGATGGTGACCGAAGCAGGCAGTTTCTACCCACCCGATGTGATCAAGCAGTATGAGAAGGGTGAAACCATGCCGTCGCTGCTTGGCGATGTCCACTATCGACCGCAGGATCACCAATGCGTGCGCCCGGTCGTGATTGTTCGCGGCAAAACCAAGAAGGACATGAAGAACGCCGAGGACTTCTGGGAGGTGCTCGAAGTCGTTCCCGGTGAAAAAGTGATCCAGCCGGCTGACGCGTTCGGCTGCAAGCTTGGCGATTACACGTAACACACCCTGGCACGCTGCAGTCCCACAGCAGGGGCAGCGTGCCACGCGTGACCCATCTTCTTGTCCGACGGCAGGCACCCTTGACAGCTGTTGCTGGTCAGCAAGGATGCCGCTGTCGAAATGTTTGACTCGATCCAGAATCAAGGCGGGCCGGAGTGATTAACTGGGCTAACTTCGTTTCGCAGCTCTTCAACGGGCTGGTGCTGGGCGCACTGCTGGCGCTGATTTCTTCCGGCCTGACCATCATCTACGGCACCTTGGGTGTGCTCAACCTCGCGCACGGCGCGATGTTCATGCTCGGGGGTTACGCCGGCTGGATGGCCTACGATTATTCCGGCTCTTTCATCCTCGCGGTTATTGCCGGTTCGCTGTTCGTGATGCTCGTGGGCGTTGTGACCGAGCGGCTGATCATCCGCCACTTCTATGCTCGACCGCCTGAGGATCAGCTTCTGGTCACCTTCGGTCTCGCTATTGTGTTCGTCGAAGCGGTCCGCTTCTTCTTCGGCAGTCTCTCGCACAGCGTCCCGCCGCCATCACCGCTGGTGGGCATTACTGATCTTGGCTTCATGCTCTACCCGACGTATCGGATCGCCTTGCTCGGCATCGTCACGGTTGCGCTGCTGGCGCTGTATTTCGTGCTTTACCGCACGCGCATCGGCATGATTGTGCGTGCCGGCATCGAAGATTCGATGATGGTCAGTTCGCTGGGCATCAACGTCTACAAAATATTCATGCTCGTATTCGGCATCGGCGCGATGGCGGCCGGCTTCGCCGGCATCATCAATGCACCGGTGGTCTCGATCGCGCCCGACGTCGGCGAAGCGATCCTGGTGCAGACCTTCGTGGTCGTCGTCATCGGCGGAGTCGGCTCTTTTCCGGGCGCGATATTGGGCGGCCTGATCGCCGGCGAGATTCTCAGTCTCACCTCGATGGTGAACCCCGCCTACTCCTATGTCATGTTGTTCGTCGCGATGACGCTCGTACTGGTGTTCCGCCCTCGCGGACTGCTGGGTGCGGCGGGCCGCGACTAAACGCGATTCTCCGATGCCCAGACAACGCCGCTTCCTCGTCGAAATCCTGACAATTGTCGGGTTGATTGCAGTACCGTTCGTGCTGCCCCATCTCGGCTTTTCACCCACCACCATCAATCGCATTCTGATATGGGGTCTGGTCGGAATCGGCTTCGACCTTTTGTTCGGCTATACCGGGCTGCTTTCATTTGGCCAGTCGGCGTTCTTCGGAAGCGGTGGCATGTTCGCCGCCTACTTGCTGACACAAACCTCGTTCACCAGCACCATCGGCGCCCTACTTCTAGGCACGATCGTGGCGGGCGTCATCGGCTACCTGGTCGGCCTGATCGCGCTGCGACGCACCGGGATCTACTTCGCCATGATCACGGTGGCAATCGCCGAAGTGTTTTTCTTCGTCGAGTTCAATCCACTGTCTGCCTACACCGGTGGAGAGAACGGACTGCCCGGCGTGCCGGAACCGAGCTTGAACCTTGGCTTTACGAACATTGAGTTCACCGGCGACCTGTCGTCGTATGCCTTTTTCGCGACGTGCTATTTCATCGGCCTGGTGATCGCGCTGCGTATCGTGCGCTCGCCCGTTGGCCTCGTGCTGCGTGCCATACGCGACAATCCGCTGCGTGCCGAGGCACTGGGGCACAACATACACAGCTACAAGGTTCTCGTTTTCGTGATCGCTGCCATGTACGCGGGATTCGGCGGCGGCCTGCTGGGCCTCATGCAGGGCTTCATGCCTCCGGACGCCTTCATGTTCGCGACGTCTGGCGAAATCATCATGATGACTGCGATTGGCGGGGCAGGCACGTTGTTCGGGCCGCTGCTCGGAGCGGGGGTCTGGCTTTACCTGAGTGATTTCTTCCAGACGATCCTGAACCTTGGCGCGACCTGGAGGCTGATCCTCGGCATCGTTTTCGTGCTTCTAGTGGTGTTCCTGCGTCGTGGGCTGGCCGGTGCCATTGCCGATCTCTACCATATGGCCAAGCACGACAAGAAAACTAACGCGGTGGTGGGGCAGAGAGGTAAGACGCCTGCAGCAACGACATCGCCGACCATAGTCAGCAGTGCCGCAACGGCAAAATATAAGGCAACCCAGAGCAAGACAGGTCCCATCCTGCAGGCAACGGGTCTGACCAAGCGTTATGGCGGCCTGGAGGCCAACAGCCAGATCGACTTCAGTGTCAATCACGGCGAGATTCGAGGCATCATCGGACCGAACGGCGCCGGCAAGAGCACCTTCTTCAAGATGCTGACCTGCGAAGTCGAACCGACCGCAGGCCGCATCGTGTTCGATGGCCGCGATATCACTGACATGGACATCGTTGATGCCTGCCAGCTCGGACTCACCAAGAGCTACCAGATCAACCAGCTTTTCGAGCGACTCACTGTCAGGCAGAACTTGACGATTGCCGCACTCGGTCAGATCCGGGGCAAGTTCAAGCTTGACCTGTTCAGGAGCCTTCGAAAGGTCAAAGGCCTGGATGAGGCGGTCGACAGCACGGCGGCGCTGGTTCATCTGGTGCCGCGGCTCGATACGCCTGTGTCCGAGCTCGCCTACGGCGAAAAGCGGCGTCTCGAGATCGGCCTGGCGCTGGCGACTTCCCCGAGCCTGTTGCTGCTCGACGAGCCGCTTGCCGGCATGAGCTCGGAGGAGCGCGTGGAAACGGTGGCGCTTCTGAAGTCGATTTCCCAGGGCCGCACCATGATCGTGATCGACCACGACATGGACGCGCTGTTCGAACTGGCCGAGAAGGTCACCGTGCTGCAGGAGGGGCGTCTGCTTGTCGAGGGCACGCCCGATGAAATCAAGAATAACGCCAAGGTACAGGAAGCCTATCTGGGTGGCGTCCATGAAGAGGTAGCCGCGGCATGAGCCTGCTCGAAGTCAGTGGTCTGAACAGTTACTACGGCGACAGTCACATCCTGTTCGATGTTTCGCTCCGCGTGGAAAAACACGAGGTGGTGGCCCTTCTCGGACGCAACGGGGCCGGAAAATCCACGACCTTCAAGAGTCTGATGGGTGTGGTCAAACCCAGCACCGGAAGCATCAAGCTTGATGGTATGGAGATCGCCGGCAAGAAGGCGTATGAGATCGCGCGGATCGGCATGCAGCTCGTCCATGAGGACCGCCGTATCTTCGGCAGCCTCAACGTGGAGGAAAACATCATCCTCGCGGGGCTGACCGCCGACAACAAATGGCCACTGGAACGCGTCTACGACATGTTTCCACGCCTCAAGGCGCGGCGCACGAGTCGCGGTACGGATCTCTCAGGCGGCGAGCAGCAGATGCTGGCGATCGCGCGAGCGTTGGTGCGAGATCCGAAGATGGTGCTGCTCGACGAGCCATTCGAGGGGCTCGCCCCAGTGATTGTTCAGGATCTCGTGCGCATCTGCCGCGGCCTGGCAAAGGCCGGCCAGACCATTGTTCTGGTCGAGCAAAACCTTGCCGCGGCGCTCGCGCTGGCGACCCGTGTCTATATCATCAGCAATGGCCAGATCGTGCATGAAGGTCCGGCCGCCACACTCAAGGCCCAGCCGGATCTTCTGCAGCGCTATCTGGGCGTATAAGCGGACGCGGCGGCAACCGCGGGTTCGAGCCTCAAGCCGGGTGGGTGGCGACAGGCTCCACTCAACCGGGGTTGCGGGCGCTTGTGGACCTGCCTCAAGCTACTTAATTGATAGCTGTCTGCGACCGCCCAGTGGGCGTTACAGGCATTAATCGTTCTGGAATTCAAAGAACCGGCACCGCCTCGAATTTCTGCAGCGCCCACATCTGTGCATAGCGGCCCTGTCTGGCGAGCAGCGCGGGGTGCGTACCGCGCTCGACGATCACGCCGCTTTCGAGCACCAGGATCTCGTGGGCGTCGATCACAGTGGACAGCCGATGTGCAATCACCAGCGTGGTCTTGTTGCGCGCGGCATTCTTGATTTCGCTCTGTATGGCGCGCTCGTTGGCCGAATCGAGCGCCGACGTGGCCTCGTCGAAGATCACGATCGGCGGGTCTTTCAGCAGCGTGCGCGCAATCGCCACGCGCTGCTTTTCGCCGCCCGACAGCTTGAGGCCGCGCTCGCCTACCGACGTGGCGTAGCCCTTGGGCGTCCCCGCGATGAAATCGTGGATGCGCGCAGCCTTCGCCGCCGCCACCACTTGGTCGTGACTCGCACCGGGCCGGCCATAGGCGACGTTGTATTCGATGGTGTCGTTGAACAGCACCGTGTCCTGCGGCACGATGCCGATCGCCTGGCGCACGCTGGCCTGCGTCACCAGACGGATGTCCTGCCCGCCAATGGTGATACGCCCGCCCTCCTGCGGATTGCTGACGTCGTAGAAGCGATAGAGCAGGCGCGCCAGGGTCGACTTGCCCGCGCCCGAAGGGCCGACCACCGCGACGGTCTGGCCGGAAGGAATTTCGAAGCTCAGGTGCTTGAGGATCGGGCGCGCCGCTTCGTAGCCAAAGCTCACGTTCTCGAAACGCACGCTCGAATCGGGCGAACCCTCACCTGCGCCCTGTCCCGCAGCGAGAGGGCGCAACGCCAGCGGCCGGGCGCCGGGCGCATCGCGGACCTCGCGTTCGCGGTCCATCAGCAGGAACATCTTGTCGAGGTCGGTCAGGCTTTGCTTGATCTCGCGGTACAGCACGCCCAGGAAGCCAAGGGGGATGTAGAGCTGAATCATGAAGGCGTTGACCATCACCAGATCGCCCAGCGTCATGCGCCCGTCGGCCACGCCCTGCGTGGCGTGCCACAGCATGGCCACCAGGCTGACGGCAATCAGGCTCTGCTGGCCGGCGTTGAGCAGGCTCAGGGTGGTCTGGCTCGTGACGGCGGCCTTGCGGTAGCCCCTGAGGCTGGCGTCGTAACGCCGGGCCTCGAATTCCTCGTTGTTGAAGTACTTGACGGTTTCGTAGTTGAGCAGCGAATCGACCGCATGGCTCTGCGCCACTGATTCGAGCTCGTTCATGGTGCGGCGGAATTGGGTTCGCCATTCGGTCACCGTGATGGTAAAGACGATGTAAATCGCCATCGCCGTCACTGTGATCCACACGAACCACGCGTCGAACCTGACGCCCAGCACGGTCAGCACCATCGTGACCTCGATCAGGGTGGGCACGATGCTGTAGATCGAATACGAAACTAGCGAACGCACGCCGCGCGTGCCGCGATCGATGTCGCGCGTCATGCCACCGGTTTGGCGCTCCAGGTGAAAGCGCAGGCTAAGGGCATGCAGGTGGCGAAACACCTGCAGCGAAATGCTGCGCGACGCGCCCTCGGTCGCCTTGGCGAACACCAGTTCGCGCAGTTCGGTAAAGACCGAGGTCGACAGGCGCAGCATCCCGTAACCCAGCAGCAGCGCCGCTGGCACGACCAGCAGCGCCGCCGGGTCGCCCGGCTTGAGCGTCATGCGGTCGACCAGTTCCTTGAGCAACACCGGAACGCCGACATTGGCCAGTTTGGCGCCGACCATAAAGACGAGCGCCGCCATCACGCGCCACTTGTAGATCCACAGGTAGGGGAATAGCCGGCTCAGCGTCGCCCAGTCCGAGCGCCCGCTCGATGCAGCAGGGGCTGCGCTGGCTGCACCGTGCGGCGAGAACGAGGCGGGACCCGGGGCGGAAGTGGGGGTAGTGGAAGCTTCGCCGCTGCGGCGCATGGGAGACAATCAAGGTTGCTTGTTCAGCCAGCGATTGTGCCCATGTCCACTCCTTCCAGCGTTTCTTCCACCGCAACCCAGAAGCGCCTGCCAGGCGACATGGAACTGGTGCTCAAGGTGATTCCGATGCCGGCCGACTGCAATGCCAGCGGCGACATCTTCGGCGGCTGGGTGATGGCGCAATGCGACCTGGCCGGCTCCGTCATTCCGGCGCGCCACGTCAAGGGCCGTATGGCGACGGTGGCGGTCAACGAGTTCGTCTTCAAGCAGCCGGTGCGCCTGGGCGATCTGCTGTCGTTCTGCTCGTCGCTGGTGCGCATCGGGCGCACCTCGATCACCGTGAAGGTCGAGGTATTTGCCGAGCGCATCCAGGCGCAGGGCCAATACCTCAAGGTGACCGAGGCGATGCTGACCTACGTGGCGATCGACGCCAACGGGCGCCCGCGCCCGATCAAACAAGAATGAGCGAGCGCTCCGCCAGTCGCAATGCGTCGCGCAAAAAATTCATTTTCAGCGTCGCTCTCGGGTTACGTCCGATTCATGAACAATTAAAACAATTACGATGCTGTCCACCGTTACCTGACCTATCCGTTCGCCTGAGCCACTTGCCCGAGCGGCCCCGATGAATCTCCAGACTCCCGACGAGGCGAACGACGTACCCGCGACGACGTGGCGCGCCACCGAAGTCGCGTTTTCGGACCAGAAGACGCGCCTCGAAGCGAGGGCAAGCCTGGTGACGCCAGGAGGGTTCGCGGACCACGCTCTGCCCGACGGCACGGAGATTGAAGGCTTCTGCGTCGTACGGCCGATCGGCGAAGGAGGTTTCGGCATCGTCTACCTCGCGTGGGACGTGTCACTGGAACGCCACGTCGCCATCAAGGAATACATGCCGGTGCAACTCGCGACACGCCACGGTGCGACGCTGCAGGTGGCGATGCGCTCGGAACGTGACCGTTCCACTTTTGACGCGGGGTTGAAAAGCTTCCTGAACGAGGCACGACTGCTCGCCCGCTTCGACCACCCGGCGCTTGTGAAGGTGCTTCGCTTCTGGCAAGCCAACGGCACGGCCTACATGGCCATGCCCTATTACGAAGGTCCAACGCTCAAGGAGGCACTCGAGCGCGCGAGCACGCCGCCCAATGATGCACAGATTCGAGACTGGTTACGCTCGCTGCTGGATGCGCTGTCAGCGATCCACCGCGAGAACTGCTATCACCGCGACATCTCGCCTGACAACATCCTGCTGACCGAAAGCGGCCCCCTGCTGCTCGACTTCGGCGCCGCGCGCCATGTCATCACGGACCGAACGCAGGCGCTCACCACTGTGCTCAAGCCCGGCTTCGCGCCGATCGAGCAATACGGCGACGTCATGATGCAGGGCCCGTGGACCGACCTCTATGCGCTGGCCGGGGTGGTGCACTACGCAATCACCGGCCGGCCGCCGGTGCCGTCGGTGGAGCGCGTCGTCAACGATACGCAACCCCTGCTGATGGCGACGCAAGCCGGGCGCTACGATGCCGGCCTGCTGCGCGCCATCGATGCCGGACTCGCTGTACTGCCGGCGACGCGGCCACAGGATGTGCAGGCCTTTCGCGTACTGCTGAACGAAGGTCTGGCGCCGGACAGTCCGCTGCGCTTGTCGATGCCGAAAGCCCTGCCGCTGTCGGTCCCGGTCGGGGCGCGCGCTGCGGCAGAGCCCCTTATCGAAGCGCCGTCCGTCGCTCCTGTCACGGCGGTCGGGCCGACCTTGCCCAACCCGGCTCGGGCGCCAGCGCCGACCCGGGGCGCGTCGCCCCGACACCTCAAGCGCTGGCTGTTTGGCCTGATTGCGCTGTGCGTGATGGCCGGCATTGTGCACTGGTGGCCAAGCACAACCGTGGAACCACCACCTCCCGCAGCGGCGCCGGTGAACGAGGCGCCGGCTGCGAAGCCCCTTGAGACAACCCCAGCGCCGGCCCGAATTATTGCACCGGCACCGGTCGGACCCGCGCCGGAGATCAACAACGCGCCAGCACCCCGGACGACGCGGCAGTCGGCCAAAACACCGCGCAACAGCGCGACGGATTCCGCCAAGCCTGTCCGCCCGGCCACCGCCTCCGTAAATGAACCCACAATAGCGGCTCCTGCGCAGGTCCCACCCTCCTCCAGCGAGCGATCCAGACCCCCTATGTGCAGCGAGCTGGTTCTGAAAGCATCCTTGGAGTCGCTCACTCAGGATGAGCTTTCATTTCTGAGGAGCAAATGCAAATGAGTCAAAGCGGCAGCGATTCTTTCAGATTTCTCGCAGGCATCCTGGTTTGGGTGGCTGTTGCAGTGGCATTCGCCGGCTGCGCAACGTCACGCGTTTCCGACGCTCCCCTGGCGCTCGACGACGCAATCACATTCACCACGGACGCCGTCTTTTCGACCGACCTTGTTTCGCGCCTCAGCAAGCGACAGGTCGTTCTTGACCCCACGCTCGATGCCGCGACCGGACGGCAAACCACGGCAACGCAGCGACTCGACACGGGTATCGCCGCACGCATCGCGAGCCAGTTCACGCAGGTCGAGTTGTTGCCGTTTCAGGCCGCCAACCTGTCGAAGGCGCAATATCTGATGACAGGGACGTTAGCGCGGGCTTCCTCCGGCTACCAACTCAATCTTGCGCTGGTCGATCTAAAGAGCGGAACGGTGACGTCGCAATCGTCAGCCCTCGTGCGCGCCGACACGGTCGATATGACGCCGCTCGCCTACTATCGTGACAGCCCGGTGCTGGTAAAGGACAAGGTCACCGACGGGTACGTACGCACGAGCAGCACGCCTGTCGGCCAGCGCGCAGACCCGCTGTACGTCGAGCGCATCGCAGCAGCGACGGTCATCAACGATGCCACACTACTCTACAACTCCGCGCGCTATCGCGAGGCGCTGGGCCAATACCGCAGCGCACTGGCCAGCCCGGCGGGCGACCAGATCCGCGTGCTCACCGGGATTTATCTGACCACCGTGAAGCTCGGACAGATGGCGGAGGCAGAAGAAGCCTTCGGACGCCTCGTGGCCTATGGCATTGCGTCGAACCGGCTGGGCATGAAGTTCCTGTTCAACCCCGGCACCACCCATTTTTGGTCCGACCCGAAAGTGAGTAGCGCGTACAGCATGTGGCTGCGCCAGATCGCGCGCCAGGGATCCGATGCGAAGGTCTGCATGGACATCGTGGGCCACAGCAGCAAGACGGGCACCGAAGCCGTGAACGATTCGCTGTCGCTGCGTCGAGCGACCTACATCAAGCAGCGCCTGACGAACGACTCCCCGGCACTCGGCAAGCGCACACGCCCGAGCGGAATGGGGTCGCGAGAGACAATCGTCGGTTCAGGCAGCGACGACGTGGTTGATGCGCTTGATCGACGCGTGGAGTTCAAGATCGTTAGCTGTGAGCCCTGAGCTGAGCCCTGCGCTATCGGCGATCTTGGCGCCGATCCGAAGGTCCGCCGTGCTGCACACAGCCGCCAACCCCGCGTTCAATCTCAAAAAGATCGCTCACATCTCGAACAGAACGACGGCCAATGCGCTCGCGAAACGTGGCGCGCGGCGCGGCGCGCATCTCATGCTAATCCGGACAGCTTTCCCCTTGGTGGCGATCGCAGGGAGACACCAACACGTCAGATCTTCGAGAAATCCGGCTTGCGCTTTTCCATGAACGCTGTGAAGGCTTCGCGGGCCGCCGGTTCGCGCAGCATGCGCCCGAAGCTCTGGCCCTCTTCGCCCATGCGCTCCAGCACCGCCGCCTGCTGCGATTTCTTGAGCAGGCGCTTGGTTTCAACCAGCGCACTGAGCGGCTTGGCTGCCAGCTTGCGCGCCTGAGCCTGTGCCACCGCATTGGCCTCGGTCGGCGGCACGATGCGGTTGACCAACCCGACTTCGAGCGCCGCCTCGGCCATGAACGGCTCGCCCAGAAGTAGCGCCTCGGCCGCACGGTGGTAGCCCATCAGTTGGGGCACCAGCAGGCTGGAGCCCGCCTCCGGGCAAACCCCGAGATTGACGAATGGCATCGAAAACGCCGCGTTGTCGCCCGCGTAAACAAGGTCGCAGTGCAACAGCAGCGTGGTGCCGATGCCCACGGCCGGCCCGCAGACAGCGGCCACGATCGGCTTGGGAAAGGTCGCGATGCCGCGCAGGAAGCGGAACACGGGCGACTCGGCGGTGGACGGCGCGGCGTTGAGAAAGTCGCCGATGTCGTTGCCCGCGCTGAAGATCGTGATGTCGCCCTGGATCAGCACCACGCGCACGCCGGCGTCCTGCTCGGCTTGCGCCAGCGTATCGGCCAGTGCGGCGTACATCGCGCTGGTGATCGAATTCTTTTTGTCGACACGGTTGAAGGTGAGGGTCATCACGCCGGCTTCGACGTGGACGAGGATGTCGCTCATGGCAGTCCTTTGAAAAATGAAAAAATCGTGTCACGCGCGACCTGGGCGCTGCCTCATTCCAGTGCCTCGCGCACGAAGTCGAGACGGTCCTGCCCCCAGAACATCTGATCGCCCACGAACATCGTCGGCGCGCCGAAGACACCACGCCCGACCGCCTCCTGCGTGACGGCCTTGAGGCGGTCTTTCACGTCCGGCGCGTTGGCCAGCGCCAGCAGCGCGGCGGCGTCGAAGCCGGCCTCCTGCAGCACGGCGGCCACCGTCGCCGGATCGTTCAGGTTGCGCGGCGCCACCCACATGGCGTGGAACGCCGCATCGACGTAGGCGCCAAAGCGCGCCGGCTCATGCATCTGCAGGCCGGTCGCGCCGCGCATCAACAGCAACGTGTTGATCGGGAAATGCGAGTTGTGCTCGAACGGCACGTTGTAGCCTCGTGCAAAGCGTTTCATGTCGTCGAACATGTACGCCTTCTTGGCCGCAATCTGCGCCGGCGAATGGTTGCCAGTGGCCTGAAACACGCCACCCAGCAGCATCGGCTTCCACACCAGCGTGGCGCCAGTGTCGGCGCAAACATGCGGCAGTTGCGTGTAGGCCAGGTACGCGGCAGGGCTACCGAAGTCGAAATAGAAATCCACTGATTTGCTCATGTCATTTCCTCAAAATTTTTCGGACCAGGGGCGTAGATCCAGTTCGTGCGTCCAGGCGTCGCGCGGCTGGCTGTGCAGCATCCAGTAGGCATCGGCGATGTGTTCGGGATTCACGATACCGTCCTGCGCCTTCAGGGCATAGCGCTCGGGGAAATTGCTGCGAATGAACTCGGTGTCGATCGCGCCGTCGATGACCGCGTGCGCCACGTGAATGCCGTGCGGACCGAGTTCGCGTGCCATGGACTGAGCCAGCGCGCGCAGCGCCATTTTGGCGCCGGAAAACGCCGCGAAATTCGCACTGCCACGCAGCGAGGCCGTCGCCCCCGTGAAGATGATGGTGCCCTTGCGAGCGCCTTGCGCGATCTCGCGCCCCACCATCCGCCTGGCCACTTCGCGGCCGTTCAGAAAGCCGGCGAAGCAGGCCATCTCCCAAACCTTGAAGTATTTGCGCGCGGTCTCGCTCAGGATGCTCTCGGGCACGTTGGCGCCGATGTTGAACACCATGACCTCGATCGGGCCGATGGTCGACTCAATCTGCTCGACCAAGGCAACCACCTCTTCTTCCTTGCGCGCGTCGCAGGCAAAGGCGTGGGCGCGACCGCCGTCGGCCTCAATCTGCGCGACCAGCGCCTGCAGCTTGTCCAGACTGCGGCGCGTGACGCAAGCGGCATAGCCGCCGCGCGCGAAGCGGCGTGCAATGGCGCCTCCGGTGGCGTCGCCAGCGCCGATGATCAGGGCTGCTTTCATGACGATCACTCCTTGTAATACACGATCTGGGTGCTGGTGGCGAGCAACTGGCCCGACTCGCCCCATAGCTGCGCTGCGTGGTCGAAGTAGCCGTTGCGAAATTGCTGCCCCGCGGCGCGCGCCAGCACATAACCGCTGCCGGCCTGGGCGAGCTGCGCCGAGTCGGCGTGGAAATAGGTCGTCATCGACACCGTGCCGATCGGCACCGGCTTGGCCCGGCGCAGCCATACACGCGGGAAAAAGCTGTCGCTCAGCGCCGTCAATGCAGCAAAGTCGAGCGGTCGCGAGCCGGCATCGCGCACCCACATGCAGGTTTCGCTGTGCTCGCCACTACTGTCCCACTGGGTTGGAATGGCACCGCTGATCGGACGCATCTCGTAGCGGTCGAGCCACGCCACGCCACGCGGCCCAATACTCAGGCGCGCAACGGCCGCAGGCGCTGGCACGTCTGGCATCGGCGAATCATTCACGCTCCAGGTCTCGCGGCGCACTGCCGTCAGTGCCGTGCCCGTGGTGGCGACCCGCGACGTGCCATCGGCATCGACCTGCGACATCTGGATCGTCCAGTGCTGGGTCGAGCGATTGGTACGCACCGGCAGCGCCAGCAACTCGAACGTCCCTTTCCGTACTGCGCCGGCGAAATTCACCGTCAACGCGACCGGCGCGCCCAGCAGTTCAGGATGGCGTAGCACCGCCTGCAGCATGACCGCCGCCGTCGTGCCGCCGAACGGACCCACCATGTTCCAGTAGTCGCGGCTGGTCGCGCCCGCGAAATGCCCCGGATGCCCGTCGCTCGGCTGGAGCGCCATGGCTTTGTCGAAGGGATGCTCTGTCATGGATAGCTGTCTCTCGGTTGTTTTATCGTGTCGCCGTCGGACTTTCGGCGTAGCGAGCGTGATGGGATGCAAGGCGCGGGCGGCGGGAAACCAGAACGACCCTCAGCGTCGTGAGGATTTCCCGACGGGCCCCGCAACGCAGCAGACGGCCCGCGCAGTAGCCGTCACACGCGCTCGAAGATGCCGGCGGCCCCTTGACCCATGCCTACGCACATCGTGACCATGCCGTACTTGAGATTCTTGCGCCGCAGCGCGTGAATCACTGTCGCCGAACGGATAGCCCCGGTGGCACCCAGCGGGTGGCCCAGCGCAATGGCGCCGCCCATCGGGTTGACCTTGCCCGGGTCGAGTCCGAGCGTCTGGATGACCGCCAGCGACTGGGCCGCGAAGGCTTCATTCAGTTCGATCCAGCCGATGTCGTCTTGCGTCAGCCCCGCGTGGCGCAACGCGGCCGGGATCGCCTCGATCGGGCCGATGCCCATGATGGCGGGCGGCACGCCCTTGCTGGCGAAACTGACGAAACGGGCCAGCGGCGTCAGGCCGAACTGCTTCATGGCCTTCTCGCTCACGAGGATCAGCGCGCCGGCGCCGTCGGAGGTCTGCGAACTGTTGCCCGCCGTGACCGAGCCGCGCGGCGAGAACACCGTGCGCAACTTCGCCAAGCCCGCCAGGCTCGTATCGGGCCGCGCGCCTTCGTCCAGGCTGACGATGCGCGTCTTGGCGACGGTTTCGCCGGTGTCCAGGTCAGGGGTGCGGTCGGTGACTTCGATCGGCGTGATCTCGTGGGCGAACTCACCTGCCTGCTGCGCCGCCAGCGCGCGCTGGTGCGACTGCAGCGCAAACGCGTCTTGCGCTTCGCGGCTCACCTTCCACTGCTGCGCCACCTTCTCGGCCGTCAGGCCCATGCCGTAGGCGATTCCCACGTCGCCCTGTACTTCGAACGCAGGCGCGAAGATCGAGGGCGACAGCGAGGGCGAATTGCCCATCATTGGCACCATGCTCATGCTCTCGACTCCAGCGGCGATCATCACGTCGGCCTCGCCCACGCGGATGCGGTCGGCCGCCATCTGCACCGCCGACAGGCCCGAAGCGCAGAAGCGGTTGACCGTGATGCCGCCGATGCTGGTCGGCAGCCCTGCCAGCACCGCGCCGATGCGCGCCACGTTCAGGCCCTGCTGCGCCTCCGGGATCGCACAGCCGCAAATGATGTCTTCGATCGCCTCCAGGTCGAGGCTCGGCACGGCAGCCAATGCGGCGCGCAGCGTGGTCGCAAGCAAGTCGTCGGGCCGATAGTTGCGAAAGAACCCACGGTGCGATTTGCCGATGGGCGTGCGGGTAGCGGCGACGATGTAGGCGTCTTGAATTTGTTTCATCGATAGCTCCTGGTGGGCTTTCTCTGTTCGGGGAACACCGCCGAACCGGTGTTGCCGGCCCGCTGGTGTTGCGCCCTGTTAAGAAGTTGGCGAAGCGACGCGAGGTGCGCGAAGACTGGGGGTGAACTTGTGAATTTAGTTACGCAGCGGCTTTCCCGTGCTCAGCATCCCCATGATCCGCTCCTGCGTCTTCGGATGCACGATCAGCGAACAGAACGCCTTGCGTTCCAGCGTCATCAGGTATGGCTCGGTGACCCACGAACCCGCGTCGATGTCGCCACCCGTCACCACGCCCGCTATGAGGCTGGCGATGTGGAAGTCGTGCGCGCTGATGAAGCCGCCGTCGCGCATGTTGACCAACTGGCCCTTGATCGTCGCGGCGCCACTGCGGCCGGCGACGCGAAAGCTCCGGCGCAAGGGCGCGCGGTAGCCCGCGTCCATCATGGCTCTGGCCTGCTGCAGCGCGACGTAGAGCAGTTCGTCCTTGTTGGCCACAATCACGTCGCTGTCCAGCAGGTAGCCGAGCTTCTTCGAGTCAAGCGCGCCGGTGCCGACCTTGGCCATCGCGGCGGCGGTGAAGCCTTCGGTCAGGAACGGCAGCAGGTCGCTGCCGGTGGACGCCGCCGCGTTTTCGGCGGCGCGGCGCGCAATGTAGGTCAGGCCGCCGGCGCCGGGCACCAGGCCGACGCCGACTTCGACCAGGCCCATGTAGCTTTCCATCGCCGCGACGCGCCGGGCCGAATACACCGCCAGTTCGCAGCCCCCGCCGAGCGCCAGGCCGCGCACCGCGGAGACCACCGGCACGCTGGCGTAACGGATCTTGAGCATCACGTTCTGCAGTTCCTGCTCGGCCCCTTCGACGGCGCCGATGCCCGCGATCACGAAGGCCGGCAGCATGGCCTGCAGGTCGGCGCCGACCGAGAACATCTCGTCGGGCGACCAGATCACCAGGCCCTTGTATTGCGCCTCGGCCAGCTCAACCGCCGCGCCCAGCGCGTCGGCCACGTCGGGGCTGATGGCGTGCATCTTCGAATGGATGCTGGCGATCAGCACCCCTTCAAATCCATCCTTGTCGAGCGTCCACACCCGCACGCCTCCTTCGTCGCTGAGCGTGGTGCCTGCCGTGTTGGCATCGATCGCGTTGGCACCCAGCACGCTTTCCGGGAACAGCTGGCGCTCATGCACAGGGAGTTTGCGCCGCGGCACGAATTTGTTCTGCGAGGCGCTCCAAGAGCCTTCGGGCGTGTGCACGCCGCCGGATTGCGCGACAGGGCCTTCAAACACCCACTTCGGCAGCGGTGCGCTACTGAGCGCTTCGCCCGCGTCGATGTCTTCCTGCACCCACTGCGCAACCTGCGCCCAGCCGGCCTCTTGCCACAACTCGAACGGGCCCTGCTTCATGCCGAAGCCCCAGCGCATGGCGAAGTCGATGTCGCGTGCGCTCTCGGCAATGGTTTCAAGGTGCACGGCGGCGTAGTGAAAACTGTCGCGCAGGATGGCCCACAAAAACTTTCCTTGCGCCCCTTCGCTCTCGCGCAACAGCTTGAGGCGTTCGCCGGCGGGCTTCTTGAGCATGCGGCCATACACCTCGTCGGCCTTGGCGCCCGCAGGCACGTAGTCGCCCTGGCCCAGGTCAAAGCGCAGGATGTCGCGCCCGACTTTCTTGAAGAAACCCGCCTTCGCCTTTTGCCCCAGATGGCCCAGCTCCAGTAGCTTGGCCAGCACCGGCGGCGTGGCGAAGCTGCCGTAGAACGGATCGCTGCTGGCGTCCAGGTTGTCCTGCAATGTCTTGATGACGTGGGCCATCGTGTCCAGGCCCACCACGTCGGCGGTGCGGAAGGTGCCCGAGCTGGCGCGGCCGAGCTTCTTGCCGGTGAGATCGTCCACCACGTCGGGCGTCAGGCCGAATCTTTCCGCCTCCTTCATGGTCGCCAGCATGCCGGCGATGCCCACGCGGTTGGCGATGAAGTTCGGCTCGTCGTGCGCGCGCACTACGCCCTTGCCCAGCGTGCTGGTGACGAAGGCCTCAAGATCGTCCAGCACCTGCGGCTGCGTGGTCGGCGTGTTGATCAGCTCGACCAGCGTCATGTAGCGCGGCGGGTTGAAAAAGTGGATGCCGCAAAAACGCGGCTGGAGTGCTTCGGGCAGCGCCTGACTCAGCTTCGTGATCGACAAGCCAGAAGTGTTTGAGGCCAGGATGGCGTGCGGGGCGACGTGAGGCGCTATTTTTTTGTAGAGGTCGAGCTTCCAGTCCATGCGCTCGGCAATCGCTTCGATGACCAGGTCGCACTGGCCGAGCCTGGCGAGGTCGTCGTCGTAGTTGGCAATTTCGATCAGGCCTGCGTCGGCCAGGTCGCCCAGCGGTGCGGGCTTGAGTTTCTTGAGGTTGTCGATGGCGCGCCGGACGAAGCCGTTTTTCGCGGCACCTTGCGCCTCGGTACCGGTTGCGTCCTTGGCGGCGAGGTCGAACAGCACCACCGGCACGCGTACGTTGATCAGGTGGGCGGCGATCTGCGCACCCATGACGCCGGCGCCGAGCACTGCGACTTTTCTTACATTGAATCGGGACATAAATTGGGTTTCGAAGATGTTATGAGTTCATTCGGAGAACACCTCGGAACTGGCTTTGCCAGGCCGCTCGTGGTGCCCCCGGCCGCGGGGCTGAGGCCCCGCGCTGCGAGTCTGCCTGCGCAGGCTCGGACGGGTCGAAGAGCCGCTGCTTCTGGCAGCAATAGGGCTCTGACATTAGGTGCGCGAAGTCTGGGGGCGAGCATCAATTTATGCGGTTCCAGGTCTGGGTGCGGCCAATGCCGAGCACCGAGCCACGCACATCCAGCTTTTTGCCGCCCTCGATGGGCGTCAGGCGCAACGTGTAGCTCCTGCCGCTTTCGGGATCGAGGATCTTGCCGTCTTCCCACACGTCCTTGCCTTCGGCCTTCCTGGCGCCGCGAATGATTTCGAGGCCCAGCATCGGCTGGTGCACTCGTCGCACACCGCGTCCTGTTTGGCTTCCTTGCGCAGCAGCTTTTCGATGTGGCCGCTCAGCACGCCGCCCGCCTCGCTGATGCGGATCTGCGACTTGGCCTCGTGGGTCTTGTCGTCGATGCTTTGCCAGGTGCCCACCGGGGTCATCTGGGCCAGGGTAGAGCCCGAGATTGCTACAAAAAGGACAGCTGCTAGGGCTTGCTTCATGGGCGTTCCAGTGTTTTTTGGCTTGAAACTCAGGCCAGTGCGGCGTCGGTGTCCATCAGCACCGTGCTGCCCGCGCGGGCGGTACGCATCAGCGTCGCGGTCTCGGGGAACAACTTGGCGAAGTAAAAGCGAGCGGTCTGCAGCTTGGCCACATAAAACGGGTCGGTGTTGCCCGCGGCGATCTCGCACAGCGCAACCTGCGCCATGCGCGCGAACAGATAACCAAACACGAAGTGACCCGCCACGCGCAGGTAGTCGACGGCGGCCGCGCCCACCTCGTCGGGATTCTGGAAGCCCTTGAAGCCAATCTCGGTGGTGAACTTGGTGAGCTGGTCGCCCAGCACGGCGATGGGCGTGATGAACTCGCTCATCTTCTCGTTCACACCTTCCTCCTGCACCAGCGCGCCCACCAGCTTGCCGAACTTCTTCAGCGACGCACCGTGGTTGCCCAGCACCTTTCGGCCCAGCAAGTCGAGTGACTGGATCGTGTTGGTGCCTTCGTAGATCATGTTGATGCGGTTGTCGCGCGTGAACTGCTCCATGCCCCATTCCTTGATGAAGCCGTGGCCGCCGAACACCTGCATGCACGCGTGGGTCGCGATGTGGCCGTTGTCGGTGATGAAGGCCTTGACGATGGGCGTCAGCAACGCGACCAGCTCGCCACTGTCGGCACGCACCTTTTCATCAGGGTGGTAATGCTCCTTGTCGAGCAGCACCGTGCAATAGACTTGCAGCGCGCGGGCGCCTTCTGCATAGGCCTTGGCCGTCAGCAGCATCTTGCGCACGTCCGGGTGCACGATGATCGGATCGGCCTCCTTGTCCTTGGCCTTCGGGCCGGTCAGCGAACGCATCTGGATGCGGTCCTTGGCGTAAGCCAGGGCGTTCTGGTAGGCCACCTCGGTCAGGCCGAGCGACTGGTTGCCCACGCCCAGGCGCGCGGCGTTCATCATCACGAACATCGCCGCCAGGCCCTTGTTCGGCTCGCCCACCAGCGTGCCGAGGGCACCGTCGATCACGATCTGCGCGGTCGCGTTGCCGTGGATGCCCATCTTGTGCTCCAGGCCGCCGCAGAAAATCGGATTGCGGCTGCCCAGCGTGCCATCCGCATTGACGTTGAACTTGGGCACCGTGAACAGGCTGATGCCCTTGCTCCCCTTGGGCGCATCGGGCAGGCGGGCCAGCACCAGGTGAATGATGTTGGCGGCCATGTCGTGCTCGCCGGCCGAGATGAATATCTTGTTGCCGGTCAGCTTGTACGTCCCGTCGGCCTGTGGCTCGGCCTTGGTGCGCAGCAGGCCCAGGTCGGTGCCGCACTGCGGCTCGGTCAGGCACATGGTGCCGGTCCATTCACCGCTCACCAGCTTGGGCAGATAGGTGCTTTTCTGCGCATCGGTACCGTGCGCCATCAAGGCTTCGTAGGCACCATGCGACAGGCCAGGGTACATGGTCCAGGCCTGGTTGGCGCTGTTGAGCATTTCGTAAAGGCACTGGTTCATCACCATCGGCAGCCCTTGGCCGCCGTACTGCGAGTCACACGACAACGCCGGCCAGCCGCCTTCGACGTACTTTGCGTAAGCCTCCCTGAAGCCCTTCGGGGTCGAGACCTCGTGGGTCGCCCTGTCCAGCGTGCAGCCCTCTTCGTCGCCGCTGATGTTGAGGGGAAAAGCAACTTCGGCGGCAAACTTGCCACCCTCTTCCAGCACTGCATTGAGGGTGTCGACATCGATGTCGGCATGGCGCGGCAGCGCCTGAAGTTCTTCGACCACGTGGAAAACTTCGTGCAAGACAAATTGCATGTCGCGCAAAGGCGGGGTGTAGGTGGGCATGGAAAGGCTCCTGATGAAAGAAGAAAAAGGAAAGAAACGAAAGAAGAGCGTGACGGCTCAGGGGCCAGCGCTGCGCGCCAGAATATGGTCGAAGCCGGCGCGCGCACGGGTCAGCGAACCGGGCGCGCGCAAAAAACGCGCCTCGTAGTGCAGCGCCAGGATCAGCCCATGGATCTCGAACGCGATCTGCTTCTCGTCGGCGTCGGCGCGCAGGTGGCCTTCACTCTTGGCCTGCACCACGGCGCGGTACATCGCCGCCAGCCAGGCGTTGACCGAATCGACAAGGGCGTCGCGCACCGGGCCGGGCCGATCGTCGAACTCCGAAGCGCCACTGATGTAAATACAGCCCGAATCGATCTCGGCCGAGCTGCGCTGCATCCAGTTGGCAAACATGGCGCTCAACCGCGGCAATCCGCGCGGCGCCGTCAAAGCGGGATAAAACACCTCGCGCTCGAAGCGGTCGTGATATTCCCGCACCACTGAAATCTGCAATTCCTCGCGCGATCCGAAGTGCGCGAACACGCCTGACTTGCTCATCTGCGTGATTTCGGCCACCGCGCCAATCGACAACCCTTCCAGCCCCACCTGCGCCGCCAGGGTGAGCGCGACGTCAACGATCACGGACTTGGTCTGTTCGCCCTTATGCGGCGCGCGCGCCAATGCGGAAGCCCCTTTGCGGACGGATTTGCGGGGAGGAGCGCCGATAGCCATGGCCTAGAAATAAAACGAACGATCGTTCTATTTTGCAGGACATTGCGGCGCCTGCAATGCCTATAACCCAGCGACGCCACGGGTTATTCAGCGCGGACGAGCGGCCACGCTGGGGCTCTCACCGCTTGAACGCAATGACTTCCTGCCGCTGCTCGCCGAGCCCGTCGATGCCCAGGGTCATGACATCGCCCTTCTTCAAGAACAGCGGCGGCTTCATACCCATGCCCACGCCCGGCGGCGTGCCGGTGGTGATCACATCGCCAGGCAGCAGGGTCATGAACTGGCTGACATAGCTGACGATCCTGGCCACGCTGAAGATCATTGTTCGCGTGTTGCCCGTCTGCCTGCGCTCGCCGTTGAGATCGAGCCACAACGCCAGCTTCTGCACGTTGGCGACTTCATCGCGCGTCACCAACCACGGGCCGAGCGGGCCGAACGTGTCGCACCCTTTGCCCTTGTCCCACTGTGGCCCACGCTCCAGCTGAAATTCACGCTCGCTGACGTCATTGACCACGCAGTAGCCGGCCACATGATCGAGCGCATCTTTTTGCGACACATAACGCGCGCGGCTGCCAATGACCACACCCAGCTCGACTTCCCAGTCGGTCTTGAGCGAGCCCTTGGGCAGCATGACCGGGTCATGCGGGCCCTGAATGCAGCTGGTGGCCTTGATGAAGACCACCGGCTCCGCCGGGGCGGGTACGCCGGCCTCCGCCGCATGGTCGGCATAGTTGAGGCCGATGGCGATGAACTTGCCCACATGAGCCACCGGGTTGGAGTAGCGCGGCCGGCCCCCGACCAGCGGTAGCGTGTCGACCTTGTGTTTGCGCAGCCTGGCCAGCGCGGCGTCGCCAAGTTGCTCGGGGCCGAGGTCGGGCACTACGGCGCTCAGGTCGCGCAGCCGGCCGTTGTCATCGATGAGGCCTGGCTTTTCTTTGCCCGGTTTACCGTAACGAACAAGTTTCATGAGGAAGTTCCTTTCACCGCTTTGCGGATAGCTGCAGCCTATAGGTCAATTAGTGCCAGTTGCATTGAAGCACCTTGTGGCGCCGACGACATTGGTCGCTGTCGCTCAAGACACCTTGTCCCCGTCCAATCCCTTCACTATCCAGGAGTTGCCGTGAGCCCATCCCACCCCCCAGTCGCTGACAACCAGAACGCCATGACCGCCGGCGCGCGCGGCCCGCAGTTGCTGCAAGACGTGTGGTTCCTGGAAAAGCTTGCGCACTTCGACCGTGAGACCGTGAGGTGATTCCCGAGCGCCGCATGCACGCCAACGGCTCGGGTGCCTACGGCACCTTCACCGTCACCCACGACATCACGAAGTACACTCGGGCCAAGCTGTTCTCGCAGATTGGCAAGAAGACCGAGCTCTTCAGCCGCATGTCCACCGTGGCCGGCGAGCGCGGCGCGGCCGACGCAAAGCGCGACATCCGCGGCTTTGCGCTCAAGTTCTACACGCAGGAAGGCAACTGGGATCTGGTGGGCAACAACACGCCGGTTTTCTTCCTGCGCGACCCAACGAAGTTCCCCGACCTCAACCACGCGGTCAAGCGCGATCCGCGCACCAACCTGCGCAGTGCAGAAAACAACTGGGACTTCTGGACCCTGCTGCCCGAGGCGCTGCACCAGGTCACCATCGTCATGAGCGACCGCGGCATTCCGGCCAGCTACCGTCACATGCACGGTTTTGGCTCCCACACCTTCAGCTTCATCAACGCACAAAACGAGCGCCACTGGGTCAAGTTCACCTGGCGCACGCAGCAAGGCATCAAGAACCTGACCGACGCAGAGGCCGCCGCCGCCGTGGCCGAGGACCGCGAAACGCGCCAACGCGACCTGTACGACGCCATCGAGCACGGCGACTTTCCCAAGTGGACTCTGTATGTGCAGGTCATGCCCGAAAAAGACGCCGCCAAGGTGCCTTACCACCCGTTCGACCTCTCCAAGGTCTGGCCACACACCGACTACCCGCTGATCGAGGTGGGTGAAACCGAGTTCAACCGCAACCCCGACAACTACTTTGCCGAGGTGGAGCAGGCCGCGTTCAACCCTGGCGCCGTCGTGCCCGGCATCGGCTTCTCGCCGGACAAGATGCTGCAAGGGCGCCTGTTCAGCTACGCCGACGCGCAGCCTTACCGCCTGGGCGTGAACCACGCCAGCATCCCGGTGAACAG